>Ga0318520_10000030_pt1 | contig 28746 bp, 26 predicted proteins | sample GRESIP178b2f16_FD_203512 | JGI IMG/M metagenome (GOLD analysis project Ga0318520, IMG submission 203512) | Tropical soil microbial communities from Luquillo Experimental Forest, Puerto Rico - GRE.SIPMG.178b2f16 | ecosystem: Environmental > Terrestrial > Soil > Tropical forest > Bulk soil...
AGGCCTTCGTGCGCGAGAACAGCCTGGAGTACATCAGCCCCGGTACGCGGGCCGAGGTGGTGCTCGACGTCTTGCCCGGCCGTGTGCTGCCGGCGCGGGTGCAGAGCCTCGGTTGGGGCGTCGGCGAGGGCGATGTGGATCCCACGACAGGCCTGCCGAAGACGCACCAGGGCACCGGCGGATGGCTCGCATCGGCACAGCGCTTCCCGGTCGATCTGGCGTTTGAGACCGCTGACGGCCCACCACGCGGCGTGCGCTACAATGCCCGCGCCAGCGTCATCTTCTACGCGGGCGAGCACCCCGTCTTTGATGTGCTCGCCTGGCTCTGGATCCGGCTGATCTCGGTACTGACCTTTGTCTCCTGAGATGGCACGGCACCGCTCGGCCCTGCGGCTTGCCTTCGCCGCGGCGGTGGCGATGGTCTGGGGTACGATGGTCAGGGAGCCGCTGCCCGGACTTACGGCCGTGCTCGCCGCGCAGATTCTCGTCGGCATGGCCCGGCCGCCACGCCCGCGCCAAGCGGCGGCCCTGGTCGCCGTGATCGCGGCTACGGCCGGTGCAGCCTTCGCTGTCTCCGCGGTCTTCTCGGACCGGCTGCTGATACTGATGGCTGCACTCGGGCTGCTGTTCTTCATTGGGTTTGCGATGCGCGAACGGGCGGCGGGCCGGCCCTCGCTCCCTGCCACCATGCTGCTGAATGCCACCGCGGTCGTCCCGGTCCTCACGGTCCAAGCGAACATCCTGGGGGCCGGTGTGATCGAGACCCTCGTCGGCGCGGCGATACGGGCAACGGTGGTCGTCTGGCTCTTGTACGCGATCTTCCCGGCACCACAGGAAGAGACCACCGCCAGCGTGCTGGCCGGCGCCGCGCCCGCCAGTGGCACATCCGTGACGGAGCAGGGAGGCGTGGCGCGCACCCTCGCCAAGGTCGCCATCGTGCTGCCGGCGCAACTCTTCTATCTCGCCGAGCCCACGGCGCTCGCCTTCCCGGCACTGCTCGGGCTTGTTACCTTCCTGACTGCACAGGATCCGGCGGCCGGGCGCGTTCAGCTCCTGATCTTGTTGCTGGGCAACCTCGTCGGAAGCGTGGCCGCCGCCGCCGCCTCGGCGGTCTTGGAGGTTGGTCCGCCGCTACCCGCGCTGACCTTGATGGCGCTGCTCGGCTCACTTGGCTTCGCACGGTGGATCATGAGCGCAGGGCGGCGCCCGGGTGGCGCGGTGGCGCTGACCGGCCTCGTGACCTTTCTGATGCTCTTCGGCCTCACCGCGTCGCCTACTCCGTTCGAGGTCCCGGTCCTCGATCGGATCGCGGATATCTTCGCGCTTTCCCTCTATACGATCGGAACGACCGCGCTGCTTCTGCCGCCGCCGGAGCCGCGAGGCCCGGACGCTACGGCGGGCCGCTCAGCGGACAATTCCCGGTCTCGGACCGCGGCCTTCGGATCAGGGGATCCCCAAGCTGCTCATCCAAGGTGATGTCAATCTTGTGTCGCGCCCTACTGCGCTCGCGGATGCATCAGGAGATGACCAATGGCAATGTCGAATGAACTCATACCGGCGAAAGGCGCGGCGCATCCTGCCACCGCGACCGGTACCACTCAGCTCCTCGAGCGCGCCGTCCTGCTTCTGCTCTTCGCAGGTCTGCTTTTTGGGATCCTGGCGGTGCTACTGCCCTTCACCACGGCAATCCTGTTCGGCGCGAGCCTGGCCATTGCCGCGTGGCCGCTGCGCGATTTCCTGATCCGATGCGGGTTGAAGCGCGGCCTGACGGCGACATTGCTGCTGCTCCTCGCGCTCGCCCTCATTGCCCTGCCGCTGATGGCGGTGGCGCCCAGCCTTGCCGAACATCTGACGAAGGGAGCGGATCACTTGCGGGACTACTTTGCCAGCGCTCCGCAGGTCCCTTCTTGGCTCGCCGGCCTGCCGGTCGTCGGCGAGCGCCTCGCTCGGCTATGGGACAAAGCGATGTCCGCTGAGGGCGGCATCCGAGCCCTGCTCGAACCCTACTCCGCCTCGCTGCGGCAGATGTTCGTCGGGGCGGCCGCGGCGCTCGCCGGGAGCGTCCTGCAGATCATCCTGTCGCTGGTCGTGGCGGCGGTGTTCTGGGTCAGCGGCGACGTTTTGGCGGCAAGGCTGCACGCCTTCCTCCGAAAACTTTGCGGTGAAACCGCCGCTGCCGAGCTGGATGTAGCGGCAGGTGCTGTGCGCGGGGTGGCATACGGCGTGGTGGGAACGGCCGCCATTCAGGCCGTCGTGATCGCAATCGGCCTGGTCGTCGCGGGGGTTCCGGGTGCCGCCCTGCTCGGCTTCGTCACCCTGCTGCTGGCGCTGAGCCAGATCGGCGCGCCGCTGATCGTGGCGGTGTGGGGTGGTGCGGCGGTTTGGCTGTTTGGGCAGGACCAGCAGGTCTGGGGTATTTTCCTGATCGTCTGGGGCCTGATCGTCAGCATGATGGACAATGTCATCAAGCCTTGGTTGATCGGCTTTGGCGTGGCGATGCCGATGAGCCTGACGATCCTTGGCGTGTTCGGCGGCTTCGTCGCGTTCGGCTTCCTCGGCCTGTTCATTGGACCGACCCTGATCGCCGTCGGGTACACGCTGCTCGAGGCGTGGAGCGGCGCGTCCACAGCGCAACCGGAGCGGCCGTGCGGTGACGAGACGCACGGCATTGCCCGCACTGGTGCATTCGGGAGTTGAGTGCGCCGCCGCTATCCGGGAGAGGGAGCGTTGGGGAGTGCACCGTTTGGAGGCGCCGATGGGCCGGTTCGCCGCGATCCTCTTGCAGTGACCGGCACGGTGGCGCTGCAGGTCGTGGCACAGGCGTTCTGCTGGCGAGCGTCCGCTTCATCGGTCGCCGCACGCGGGCGCGGGCGAGCTCCGGCGGACGTTCTGGATCTCGCTCGGCGCCGTGATGCCGCTGTTCTTCGGCCACTTTGCACAGGTGGGACTGTGGGCTGAGTTCCTCGTCTGGCTCGGCGCACTCCAGACCTACGACGATGCCTTCTACATCTCATTCGTCACCTTCGCGACGTTGGGCTATTGCGATATCGTGCTGGCGCCAGGCTACCGCATCTTTGGCGCGCTGGCGGCCACTTGCGGTACGCTGATGCTCGGTTGGTCAACCGCGCTGATTCGCGCCATCAGCCGCGCGATCGACCGCGGTGGGACTTGACAGACTCGCCGGTCCGCAGGGTGCCGCCGACACCGCCGATGTAGTGAATCGATGCAGAGCCCGTCGGGCCAAACACTCACGGGACACATAGATCCCCAGGATGTGCTCATGGGCCAGACGACCGGGAGGTGCGTCTATGACGCAACTTGGCAGCGGAAAGGGGCACCGGGCGGGCCAAAGCCGGGGCACCTGAGGCGCGCTGAACCTAGCGATTCCGCTGCGGCCGGAGCCGCCCGTGCCCCGGCAGTGGGATATCATGCAATTTGAATATGACAACCGAGCGACCGAGTTTTTCAACACAATCGCCCCAAATCGGGCCTTTGATCGCCGCCGAGGCGGGGGCTTGCAGACCGCGGCGCAGCTCGTGACCGAGATCGCCGCCAACATCAAGAGCCTCGAGATGGGCGGCCGGTTGTTGCTGGAAGGAAGTCGGCGTCGAGCTCGGCTACCGAGCCCCGTCGCTGTCAGCGCTGAGTGACGCTGGTCCCCGGCGTAAACGAGACGCCGCGCAGGACCTCGCCGAAACCGGCCGTTTGCAGCGTGCTGAATTTCTCGGCCGCGGGCAACGTTGTTGCGGCGATGGTGTCGGTAATGACGACCAGCTTGTTGGGGTCGGCGCCCTGGTCGCCGTTGCCGCTCACGGTCGAGGTGATGGCCCAGATCGTCGCGGTGCCGTCACCGTTGTTGCGGCCGATGATGTTGCGTAGCCCGTCGGTGGCCGGCGACCAGGGGAGGCGGGTCACGAAATTGTTGCCTGAAGGATAACCGGGAACGTTGTAGGGCTGGCCGAGGTTCAATCCGGCGGTGAGCGTGTAGGCGAGGTTCCATTTGCTGCCGTCGAACACCCATTTCTGCAGGCCCGCCGTCGTTTGCGCGGCCGCTGCCGTATAGGTGTTCGTCCCCGGATCGTAGGTGTTCGTGCCGTTGCCTTCGTCGGCGACGTAGAGCGTGTCGGCGTCGGCAAACCAGACTCCGAACGGAAACGACGTCGTGCTGCTGAGCGCCGTCGGAAAGCCATTCAGGACGCACATGTTATAAGGGAAAACCCCCTTCGTCTGCAGCACTGAAGGATCGTATTGAATGGGGGTCGTCGGTAAGCTCGCGGACGCCGACGGCAGGCCGGTCCCCTCGGGGCAAGCCAATGGGTTGCCGTTGCTGTTGGACCCCGATGTATCGACAAAATAGACGGTGTTGACGCCATTGCCGCCGCTGCCTTTCGTGTAATAGATGACATTATCGAAGATCGAGAGCCCTCGGAAATTGGTGTCCTTGCCGATCTTGTCCGGCTTGTCGCCGAGCTCGGTGATGTTGAAACTGCCGACCGGGGTCGGAAGACCTGGACTCTGTGCGACCAGCAGGTTGACCTCCGGGGTCAGGATCTGGGCGCCGGCACCGAGGATAACTCCGTTCGGTTGCGGATTGCTGCCGTTGCCGGCGTTACCCGCCGCATACAACACCCCGTCGTCGGCGTTCAGGATCGCGGCGCGGCCGTTATTGCCGCTATACGCGTTGGTTGCGGTGAAATGGAGCTTGCCCTTCGCATTGATCTGGGCCACGACGCGATAATTCAGCCCGGGAACCGGGTTCGTCGGATCGACCACGCCCGGCGTGTTGCTATTGGACACGTCGAGGGCGTTGACCGGTGCCAGATAACCCATGAAGCTGACCGACTGCCCGTCCGTTGACAGATTGAGCGCCAGCTCTGACTTCGACGAGAAGCTGGTGACCATCTGATCCGCGGTGGACGGGACGCCCTTCCGCGAGCTGTTGGGCACCTCCAAAGAGTTGATCGGGATCCCGGACGGGGTGAGCTGGTCGAGGATGATCTTTGCCGTAATCCCGAAACTGCCGTCGACCTGTGCATTGTTCCAGACGTAGGGATAGGTGCCGTCCGTGATCGCGCTCACGCAATTGGCCGGAGCGCACCCCGGCGGCAACTGCATCCCCACCACGACATTGCTGCGCTTGTTGTCGTAGACGACGCGGCTCAACAACAGGTTGTTTGACAGGAAATAGGTCTTGCCGCTCTGAGCGAAGGCGGCCGGGCCACTCCCGAGAGCAAAGAGGAAGAGCGCGGCGCCGAGGCATGACCACGCGCGCGAGGCAATGGCTGGCATGTTCGGAGTCCTCTCGAATGGTCGCTGGCACTCCAATTATGGCGGCACAATGTTACAGTCCGGCGAACCTGCCCGAAAAAGCGGCGGGTTGATGTGGCGCAGCGGACGGCCGGCCGCGCCGCCCGAAGCATCGGCACACGGCACCGCGTAATCCATCAGCGAGCCGGACAGCAGCTGCCCGGAGGCGCGCCTTGTAGACGCAATGCTCCTAGGCGCCCGGCCGATACCCTGCGCGACGCCACCGTGACTCTGGCCGTGGAGCCATATAGTTTGAACCGGTGCCGACCCGATCGGAGCTGGGCGGAGAACACTCGCGTTGTTCGGTCAGGTATGACCAAGGCCAATTCTGCCGTCCCCGCGCGAGCACTTCCTCCGCATAGGGTCGGACTTGCCACACGATGGGGGCCAAGCTGACGACTGCTTCCGGCGCTAACTTGCCGCTACGTGGGCAATGAACAAATGCGGAGGATTGCCCCTTTAGGGACCTTGCCAATGGGATGCCTCGCCGACACAGTTGGGTGGACAACGGACGTTACCGTCCGTAACTCTCGCCGCTGCCCCCAGGGCGGCGGCTCGGGTGGTTCGGCTGTCCGCCCACGGTCACCGTACCGACCGCAACCGCGGATAAAGGTGAAAGAAAAACGGCGACCATACATTCATACGTTGGGAGCAGAACTCATCGTCATGACCGAGGCAGCGGTCCTATATCGGGAGATCGACGCGCTTCTTGCCATTGTCCGTCGCGAGGGCGCCGCGCAGGCGGAAGCCTGGGCAGATTACGTCGGTCCGGCAGACTTCCAGGAAAGTGCATCAAACCTCGCGCATTATCTGGCGTTCCGCCATCGCGATCTGCGCGCTCTGCAACGGCCTCTAATGAGGCTTGGTCTGTCATCGCTCGGCCGGTTGGAGAGCCGCGTTGTGCCGGCGCTGATGGCCGTTAAGGCGGCACTCGCCGCGCTGACCGGTCAGGCCCCGGGAAACGGACCGTCAACCGAGACTTTTTTTGACGGTGAGGGGCGACTAGTTGAGCGCACCCATGAGCTTCTGGGGAGTTTGGCATCGTCTCGCGCGGTAGCCCTGATGGTCACCTGCCCGACCGAGGCAGCCGAGGAACCCTCGTTCATGCAAGCGCTTGCGGAGCGCGGAGTCGAGGCGGTGCGCATCAATTGCGCGCATGATGACGCCGATCACTGGCATCAAATGATCGACTACGTGCGCGCGGCCGAGAAGGTCACCGGGCGGCGTCTCAAGATCCTGATGGACCTCGCCGGTCCTAAGATACGCACTGGCAAGGTGCGCCTGGCCGCGGGCCACGAGAGGATTGGCAAGGCCGCGATCCTCGCGATTGTTCCGCCAGGCGGCCTCGACCGGATCGAGCTCGACGACCAGCATTTCGCAGTCGAGTGCACGCTGCCCGAGGCGCTGCGCGCGATCAAGGTCGGCGATCGCCTATTTGTCGACGACGGCAAGTTGGGCGCCGAGGTGGAACGGGTTGAAGCATGGGGCGTGCTCGCTCGCGTTACGTCGGTTCTCGCTAAGGGAATTCGTCTGAAACCCGAGAAGGGCTTGAATTTTCCCGATACCGAACTGAAGATCGCGGCGCTCACCGACAAGGATCGGGCCGATCTCGACTACATTGCCGCGCATGCGGACGGCATCGAATTCTCGTTCGTCCAATCGGCGGCCGATGTGAAGATGCTCCAGAACGCGCTCTCCGAGCGCCGTCCGAACGACTGGAGATCATTGTCGCTGATCCTAAAAATCGAGACCGCGCTGGCAGTGCGTAACCTCCCCGACCTCCTCGTTCATGCGGCGTGGCAGCAGCCGACTGGCATCATGATTGCGCGCGGCGATCTGGCGGTGGCGATCGGTTTTGCCCGTATGGCCGAGATGCAGGAGGAAATCCTGTGGATCGGCGAGGCAGCCCATGTCCCGGTGATCTGGGCCACTCAGGTCCTCGAACATCTGATCAAGAAAGGCATCCCATCGCGCGGCGAGATGACCGATGCTGCAATGGCCGCGCGGGCCGAATGCGTGATGCTAAACAAGGGTCCCTATCTGTTCGAGGCGATTGATGCACTCGATCAGCTACTGGAACGGATGGACGTACACCAGCATAAGAAGACGCCGCAGTTGCGCCGGCTCAAGAGCTGGTGATTTTTGTCAATCCGGGTTCGCCGAGAGCGATACTGACCGCGACAAAGAACGGCCGATTGGGTCGACTTAGGGTCGAACCCGCTATATTCACGAGCGACGAATCGATGCCCGTTTTCGGCGCAAACCTGCCGATACTCGGGCGATCAACGAATGCGAAGGATTGCCCCACATCAACGAGTCGAGGTCGCCGATTCCGTCCGCACATACTGCGGACAGCAATTCCATCCCAATACAGAGACAGGGCGCTGCGCTCCCGTAAGATCCCGTGAGGGTTCTGAGAATTCCCGGCGCGAATGCGATCGCGGTTAGCTTCTGGGCCTCGCTGCCGCCCGGCTTGAATTCGCCGCTTATCGCGGGTCCATCCCGATGTTTGACCCCACCAGCTTGACGGCCACATTCGAGAAGAAAAGGTGCAGCGGATCCACCCGTGGAATCCTCAGCATCGTCCGGCGGACAAAGCATCGAGCCCGTCCTGATGTTGCCAGGCCCGCACGCCGTCGGTCACGCGTTCGTAGAAGTTGGCCGAGCCCACGACAGCCTCGACGCCCCCGAGCCGAAGCCGCTCGCGCACTTCGTCGCGCACACGGACGAAGGCGAAGGTGATGCCCTGGCTTTGCAACTCCTTGATGGAGTTCAGCAGCGCGTCGCAGGCGCTGGTGTCGATGAAGTCCACCGAGTCTGCGTCGAGGAGAACATGCTTCGCCGCCGGGCGGCTGGCCACCACCGCAGCCTTCAGCCCCGCGTCGAGGTGGCCGATACTCGCAAAGAACAATTCGCCGCCAATGCGCCAAATCAGCAAACCGGGGAAGGTGATCGCCTCCGGGTGGCGCCGGACGTCTCGATAGGCTTCCTCGCCCGGCAGCTGGCCGAGCACCGCGCCTTGCGGGTGGCTGGTCCGATAGATCAACATCAACAGAGACAGCGCCACGCCAAGGGCGATGCCCTGCAGGACGCCCAAGGTCAGCTCTCCGGCGATGACGATCGCGGCTAGGCTAAACTCCGAACGGCTGCGAGCGAGCAGGTCGCACAAATAGCCGGGCTTGGATAGATGGAGCATCGCGGCGATCACGATCGCGGCAAGCGCCGGGTGCGGCATGCCGCGGAACAATGGTGTCAAAAAAACCAATGTCAGAAAGCAAAAGATGGCTGCGACGAGATTGGTGAGCTGGCTGCGTGCGCCGGCGGCTATCGCCACCGAGGTCTTGGAGAGGCTGCCGACGACCAGAAACCCGCCGAACAGCCCGCTCAGAATATTGGCGGGCCCGTGCGCGATCAGCTCCTGATTCGGATCGATGTCACCACCGCCCTGCATTGCTGCGGCCTTTGCACCGCCGAGCGCCTCCGCATAGCCGACCAGGACGATGGCGAGCGCGCCGGGCGCCAGTTCCCATAGTATTGCGGGGTCGAGGTGGGGTAAGGCGAGGTGAGGCAGACCGGAAGGGAGCTTGCCGACGACGCTGACACCGGCGGCCTCACCGCCGAGCACGCCGACAAGAATTGTAGCGAAGATCGCGACGACGAGCGCCGCAGGTGTGCGGGGCGCCAGATGGCGCAGCAGCAGCATTGCTATGAGGCTGAGCAAGCCGGTCAGCACCGGGGCGAGCGAGACGTCCGACAAATGCTGAACAATGAACCAGAGTTTGGTGAAAAAGTTGCCGGAGGTGCCCGCGATGCCAAGCAGATGTGGGACTTGGCCGATGATGGTTACGCAGACGAGGCCTTCGATAAACCCTCGCATGACCGGCGTGGGGATGAAGGCCGCCACCCAGCCCATGCGCAACGCGCCAAACAATAAGAAAAAGGCACCGATCAAAATCGCCAAGGTTGAGGTCAGCGCATTGAACTCTGCGGTCCCTTGCGTCGCAATGGCGCCGACGGTCAGCGCGGAGATGAGGCCGGTCGCCGTGTCCGGACCGACGACCAGCAGGCGCGAGGTGCCGAGCAGCGCGTATGCGATCAAGGCCGGGACGAGGGTGTATAGCCCCATGATCGGCGGCACCCCGAGGATGCCGGCGTAAGCCATGCCCTCCGGCACCATGACGGCCCAGATCGCGAGGCCGGCCAGGACATCCGGCAACAACCAGTCGCGCCGGTAACGAGGCAACCAGCCGAGGATTGGCAACAGCCGCTGCGTGATCGAGGTGGGTCGAGCCGAGATCTCCATCGGCCCGACCATAGCGGAGGTCGTGGACGTCTGTCCTCGGGAGGCTGCCATGTCACTCCCCGCGCGCGATGAGCGGGTCACCCTATCACGCCGCGATACGGTAGACTTGCAGCAATTTCGGGGGATCGGCGGGGTCAGCCGCTCGAGCAGCGGATGGCCGTCGCCAACATAGCGGGGCAGTACGCCGCGCGGCCGGTACCGGCGCGAATGTGATCGCGCTTGGATGCTGGGCCTCGCTGCCGCCCGGCTTAAATCGCCGCTTATCGCGCGTCCATCCAGGTGTTTGATCCCACCAGCTTGACGGCCACATTCGAGAAGAAAAGGTGCAGCGGATCGCCGTTGCGCGTTCCGCGGTGCTCTAGTGAGAAGAGCAGCGGTCCGGCCTTCTTGTAGTCGGCCCAGGTGGCAAAGACCTCGAGCTTGGGGGACCCGCCCTTGTGATAGCCCATTTCTTCGACTCGGCCGTCGCTGCCGACGTATAGCTCCCAGGTGTCACCCGGCGAGTAGCCGCCCTCGGACGGATACTTCACGACAACCTTCTCGGCGGAGCCATTCCCCAGAGGCAGTTTCTGCGCGCCGGCATCTTCGACCGCAGCGTTGGTGTCCCAGGAAAAATGAAATGGGAGGAGCAGCCAATAATTGTCGTTTAGGAAGGCCGGATCGATGTCGTCCCTCACATTGGCCGGCTGGCCGCCAAGTTGAGAGCGCAGGTAGGTAACCTTCACCGGATTGCCCGACTTGTCCTTCCCCTCAAAGGTGACCTGGTCGGTCTTGGGCTCCCAGGTCCATGATCTGGAGACATTGAGTCCCGGAGCCTCTACGTTGAAGGTGTAGTGGATCGCTTCGATCTGCCCAAACGATTCGAGACCATAGGTCTTGTTGAGTTTTTCAAGGATCGGCGGACGCTGCTGCGCGCTTGACGTCGCAGGGAGGATCAACAGCATGCCGAGGGCCAAAAGGCGGATCACAACATGGAGTCGGGTCAAAATTGTCATGAACGTCCCTCCTTCAGGTGAATGGGAGGCGCGCTGTTGCACCCGGGAATGAGCAGGATCTGCACGAGCTATTCTGCTTCCCGCTCCTCCGCAGCGCAGCTTGTTGCGACACCAGCATATCATCGCGCAGCGGTTGACCCAATCGGCGCCATCGAAGGCACGCGAATCGGCTGAACCTCCAGCGCTGGTGCGTCTCCCCACTGAGCCGGGACTTAGGCTTGCGCCAGGAGCGAGATTTGACGTTTGCGCAGCCCGAGGACAGGGGACAGGCTCTTGTGCCGGGCATCTACGCAAGCCGGCGACGGCGTACCGCGGGCTTCGTGGGTGGCCGGGCCGGACCCGGTCACGAACGATCGAGTGAATCGTCGGTCTGAATCTGGATATTAGCCGGCGCCGGCTAGTACGTCCCGCTGCTCGGCAAACAGCGCCTTGACCCAATCGATCACCGCGCGCACGCAGGCCGCGCGGCGCAGATCGCGATGGACGATGATCCAGTATTCGGCCGCGATTTCGGGGATCGGCGGTGTCAGCCGCTCGAGCGGCGGATGGCCGTCGCCAACGTAGCAGGGCAGTACGCCGCGCCCGGTGCCGGCGCGGATCGCTTCCAGATGCATCAGCATGGATGAGGCGCGCAGCGCCACTGGCTTTCCGGTCTCCTCTACCTGCCGCTGGACCCAGCGCGCCGGCGCGTAGTGTGCTTGCTCCTCGGTGTAGGTGACCCACGCATCGGCACCGGCGCCGCGGCGGCGGTAGACAGCGCAAGCGAAAGTGCCTGCCTTCGAGATGTAGAAGTCGCCGCTTTCCGGCGGCTGGTGGCGCAATGCCATATCGGCTTCGCGCCGCGCGAGGTTTGCCGTCTGTCGCGAGTCGACCAATTCCAAGGTGATGCCAGACGGAAGCGACGACGTCGTCGATCCCGACAGGCAACGAGACAGAAACCCGGCGGCACACTCGCCGGTCGATACCCGCACAGTACCGCTCAACGCCGGCGACGACGCCGCGTGCTGCCGCTCTAACGTCAGCACCGCATCCTCGACGCTCTCAGCCGCGAGGACCAGCCGCTCGCCGGCGGCGTTGAGGCGCAGCCCCTCGGGGAGACGGTCGAACAACGCCGGCCCACCAAAACTGGCCTCGAACGCGGCCAGTCGGCGGGCGATCGTCGGTTGGCTCAGTCCCAGCGCGCGGCCCGCGGCGCGCATTGAGCCCTCCCGGGCGACGGCGAGGAATACCCGGACATCGTCCCAGTCCATCGCCCCGCGACTGGATCGCGGCGGGCGGGTCTTCGGCTGATGCCGCGTCTCGCGCCCCGCAATCGCCGATCCGTCGAGAGCAGCCATGGCAAGCTCCTTTGTGGCTAGGCTCAATGTGCCGACTTCAGACGGTAATTCGCTACCATCAAATAGGGTGCCACGAAAACGTTCTAGGGGTCTCCAGAAACGGTGTTCACTGCAATCAAATTGTGGCGCTAGGCTTTTCTCCATTACGGTGCGGCAGCCATCAACCAATGGAGAGGGAAATGGAAAGCAGAGCGCCCAGCATCATCGATCTCAACGTCGAACTCGCGAAGCTGACGATGTTTCGTGGGCTGACCCCGACAACGACGCGTGCGGAGCGCCGGGGCAGCGCGACGCTATTGGGCCCTTATCGCGACGGTATCCTCTTCGCCGGTAAGAACGCGGGGACAAGCCATTGGGAAGACCATGCCGAGGACGAGCTGGTACACGTTCTCGACGGCACGAAGATCCTCGACATCGTGTGCGACGACGGTCCGCCCAAGTCCTTCGAGGTTCGCGCCGGAATGATCGCTATCGTGCCGCAGGGTGCGTGGCACCGCTTTCGCTCTGCGGAGGGCGGGACGACCTGGAGCGCGACGCTTCCCGGCGACCACATCGAGCTCGATGTCGACGACCCGCGGACGGCAGAGCCAATGAGGGTCATGCCGAGCGGAACCCCCAGCATCATCGATCTCAACGCGGAACTGGCGAAGCTGACGATGTTCCGTGGCCGGACCCCGCAATCGACGATGGCCGATCGCAAGGGCAGCGGCGGACGATTGGCTCCCTACCGCGACGGCGGCCTCTTCGCCACCAAGTTTGCTGGGAAGGGCCATTGGGAATCCCATCTCGCCGGCGACGAGCTGATCTACATCCTCGACGGCACTGCGACGCTGGAAATCGTTTGCGATGACGGGCCGCCCAGGTCTTTTGGGCTCCGCGCGGGCATGATCGCTGTCAACCCGCAGGGTGCTTGGCACCGTTTTCACTCGTCGGAGGGCGTGACCTTGATGACCGCCACACCCTTTCCCAGCGAGGTGATCGAACTCGATGTCGACGATCCTCGCACTGTCGAGCACAAGCCGGCATGAGCAATTACAATAATGGTGTTCTGACGCGGAGAAATCAGCGATGGGCGCGCAGGGTATCGTCGTACAGCCGGGAGAAGGCCCGGTGCGAAGCCAAACGTCGGGCCGGTCCTACACCCTCAAGCTGCTGGGCGGAGCGACCGGCGACAGCAACATGATGTTCGAGGAAACCATTCCCGCCGGGACGAAGAGCACATTCCACCTGCATCACGACAGCGACGAGGTGGCCTATGTCCTGGAGGGTGAGATCACCTTCAGGATCGGCGACGAGGTCACGGTCGGCAGCGCCGGCTCCTGCGCCTTCATGCCGCGCGGCGTCCCTCATGCTTGGAAAAGCACCGGTGCCGAAACCGGACGCGTGCTGTTTCTCTATACCCCGACCAAGGCTGGCGGGTTGATAGAAGAGCAGCAACGCACCGGTCGCAAATTTGGATCGATGAACGAGCGCGAATTGGCGGACATACTCCAGCGCCATGGCTGGGAGCTTCTCGGACCGTCGCCGCTCTGAGCCCTCGTCTCTTTTGGCGGCGAGCCGGCAGGGTGGCGCTCGATTAGCTGTCGAGTCCTAAATTGCCACCGGCGAGATCCGGCATCACCGGGCGTAGACGACGCGCAGCCCTTCGAGGCCGAGTAACCTTAAGTTCGGGATCGTTCTCCGATAGCTCGCGCTGCTGGCCCATCCTATATACCCACTGACGGCTCTGCTGATCCGGTAGCTGGCATGAAATCTGCCGACACTCTCGATTTGATCACGATGCTGCCGCTGATGGCCGCCGAGCGCCCGCAGAGCGATATCGGCAGGCCATTCGCGATTCATTCGGAATTTGAGCCGGCCGGCGACCAGCCTGAGGCGATCCAAGAATTGTGCGACGGAATCGCTGCCGGTGAGCGCGACCAGGTGCTGCTCGGAGTCACCGGCTCCGGCAAGACCTTTACGATGGCGCATGTCATTCAGCGCATTCAGCGGCCGGCGATTATCCTCGCCCCGAACAAGACCTTGGCGGCGCAGCTCTATGGCGAGATGAAGAGCTTCTTTCCGGAGAACTCGGTCGAATACTTCGTCTCGTATTACGATTACTACCAGCCCGAGGCTTACGTTCCGCGCACCGACACTTATGTCGAGAAAGAATCGTCGCTCAACGAGCAGATCGACCGCATGCGCCACTCGGCGACCCGCGCGATCCTCGAGCGGCGCGATGTCGTTGTCGTCGCGTCGGTGTCGTGCATTTACGGTATCGGCTCGGTCGAGACCTATTCGCAGATGACCCTGTCTTTGACCAAGGGCGACCGTATCAACCGCACCCAGCTGCTCACCCGGTTTGTCGAACTGCAGTACCGTCGCAACGACCACAATTTCTTTCGCGGTTCGTTCCGCGTGCGCGGCGACACGATCGAGATATTTCCGGCGCATTACGAAGATCGTGCTTGGCGGATCTCGCTGTTCGGCGACGAGATCGAGGCGATCCACGAGATCGACCCGTTGACCGGGGAGAAAACCGCAACGTTGCGCTCGATCAAGATCTACGCCAACAGTCACTATGTGACGCCGCGCCCGACGTTGCTGCAGGCGATCGAGCAGATCAAACAGGAACTCAAGATCCGTCTCGACGAGTTCGCCCGCGACGGCAAACTGCTCGAGGGGCAGCGGCTCGAGCAGCGTACGACTTATGACCTCGAAATGATCGAGGCGACCGGCAGCTGCGCCGGGATCGAGAACTACTCGCGCTACCTGACCGGCCGCAAGCCGGGCGAGCCGCCGCCCACCTTCTTTGAATATATGCCGCGCGACGCGCTCGTCTTCGTCGACGAATGCCATGTCACGGTGCCACAGCTCGGCGGCATGTTCGGCGGCGACTGGACGCGCAAATCGACACTGGCCGAATACGGCTTCCGCCTGCCCTCCTGCACCGACAACCGGCCGCTCAAATTCGAGGAATGGGACACGTTGCGCGGCCAGACGATGTTCGTCTCCGCCACCCCGGGACCTTGGGAGATGCGACGCACCGGGGGGGTCTTCGTCGAGCAGATCGTCCGCCCGACCGGCCTCGTCGATCCACCCTGTATCATCCGCCCCGTCGAGAACCAGGTCGATGACCTGATGGCAGAGTGCCGCGACGAGGCGGTCAAAGGTCACCGCGTCATGGTCACGACTTTGACAAAGAGGATGGCCGAGGCGCTGACCGAGTACCTGCACGAGGCCGGACTGCGGGTGCGTTATATGCATTCCGATGTCGATACGCTCGAGCGCATCGAGATCATTCGCGACCTGCGCCTCGGCGTGTTCGACGTGCTGATCGGGATCAATCTCCTGCGCGAAGGTCTCGATATCCCGGAATGCGCGCTGATGGCCGTGCTCGACGCCGACAAGGAAGGGTATCTCCGCTCGCGCACCTCGCTGATCCAGACGATCGGGCGCGCCGCGCGCCATATCGATGGCCGAGCGATCCTTTATGCCGACCGGATGACCGACAGCCTCAAAGCCGCGATCGACGAAACCAATCGCCGGCGGGAGAAACAGCAGGCTTATAATGCGGCCAATGGGATCACCCCCGAGAGTGTGCGGCGGGGAATTGCGGACATCCTGGAAAGCGTCTACGAGCGCGACCACGTGACGCTCGGGTTGTCGGAAGGCGAAGCCGCGCATTACCAAGGAGCGGATTTAAAAACCGTCATCGGCGATCTCGAGAAGCGAATGCGCGAAGCCGCCGCCGAGCTGGAATTCGAACAGGCGGCGCGGCTTCGGGACGAGATCCGGCGTCTCGAGCAAGCCGATCTCGGTCTGCCCGCAGAGCACTCGAACGGTGCTGCTGCTCGGGGGAAGACTTCCGAGGGGGCTCGGGGCCGTTCGACGGCAGGGCGCGCCGGCATTTCGGCACGCGATGTCACACGCGCGAAGATGCGGGCGCGGAAAGAGCGAAGGGAGCGTCGTGCCCGCTGGTGAGCCCGATCTGACCGGAGGCCTCGCGGTTCCGCCTATCCCCAGAGCGGCATTGGTGACCGGCGGCGCGCAGCGGATTGGCCGGGCCTTGGTGCTTGCCCTCGCCGAAGACGGATTTGCCGTCGCAATCCACCACAACCGCTCGCGCGAGGCGGCCGAAACTTTGGTCGAGACGGTGCGCCAAAAAGGCGGTGCGGCGGTTGCGCTCGCAGCCGATCTCGCCGATGAGGGGGCGGTAGAAGAATTGTTGCCGCGGGCGGAGCGCGAGCTCGGGGCGCTCGGCTGCCTGATCAACAACGCCGCGGTTTTCGCCAACGACACGGTCGAGACCGTGACGAGCGAGAGCTGGGATAAGCATCTGGCGGTCAATCTGCGGGCACCGTTCGTCTTGATGCAGAACTTCGCGGCCAGGCTACCGCCGCAGGCGGGCGGCGTGGTCATCAATCTGCTGGATCAGCGGGTCTGGTCGCTGACGCCCTATTTCGTGTCATACACGCTGGCGAAGGCAGGGCTGTGGACGCTGACCCAGACTATGGCGCTCGCTCTGGCACCGCGCATTCGGGTGAACGGGATCGGTCCCGGCCCGACTTTGCCGAGCTCGCGGCAGAGCCCCGAACAATTCGCCCGCCAATGCGAGCAGTTGCCGCTGCACCGCGGCACCAGCCCGCTAGAAATTGCGATGGCGATGCGTTTCATCCTTTCGGCGCCGGCGATGACCGGCCAGATGATCGCGCTCGATGGCGGGCAGCATCTTGGCTGGGCTCAACCGCAGAGGTTACCGCCCGTTGAATAGGAAATTACCGAGAGCGCGCCGACCAAGGATCAGAGCTGCGCTGGCCCGGGACTTGTTCACAGGTATCTGAAAAATGGCGGCAGTATGAGCGAGATCATTTTCCTGTCACATTTTGTTAAAAACATTAACCATCATCTGAAAAAAGGTATGCAAAACAATTTGTTAGACGATTGCCCAAAATTTGGTCAAATGTCACAAACGCCAAGTTCGCCAGTTGTCTGGCGTCGCTCACTCCACCTTTTCAACAGTGTTATCCACCGATTTCGTGGATACCCCGAATCTACCTGTCAACTCAACCTGTTGACGAAACGATGACGGAAACTCATGACGCCGCGCTGACGGAGGTCGGGACTGAGCGCACCTCGCGGCGACGAATTTCCCGCCGCGGTATGCTGCCGCCGACGGACCCGCGCCGAGCGCCTGGAGCGTTCGCCGGTTCGCCACAGACAGTAGAGTCCCGGGATGAAATACCGGCGGAAGATGACACGACGGCGAACACAGCGTCCACCAGGATCGGCGCGGGGATTGCTGCGATCCGGGAGGCCCTCAGGACCATGCCGGCCACTCCCGGCGTCTACCGCATGCTCGATCGCAAGGGGGACGCACTCTATGTCGGCAAGGCGCGCAGCCTCAAAAGCCGCGTGCAGAACTATGCCCATCCGGCCGGGCTGTCGAACCGGCTACGGCGCATGATCGCTGAGACCGCCACGATCGAGATCGTCGTCACCCACACTGAGGCGGAAGCGCTGCTGCTCGAATGCAACATGATCAAGCGGCTGATGCCCCGCTACAATGTGCTGCTGCGCGACGACAAGTCGTTTCCGTTCATTCATCTCACCGCGGGGCACGATTTCCCGCAGCTCACCAAATATCGTGGTGCGCGCAACAAGGAGGGCAGCTATTTCGGCCCCTTCGCTTCGGCCGGGGCTGTCAATCGCACCCTGGTGACGTTGCAGAAAGCATTCCTGCTGCGATCGTGCAGTGATAGTGTCTTTGGGACCCGCACGCGCCCATGCCTCCTCTATCAGATCAAGCGTTGCAGCGCTCCATGCGTCGGCCGCATCAGCGGCAAGGATTATGCGGCGCTGATCGACCAGGCCCGCGTCTTCCTTTCTGGGAGAAGCGACGCCGTGCAGCAGCGGCTGGCAACCGAGATGCAAGCGTCGGCGGATGCTCTGGATTTCGAGGCGGCGGCGCTGATCCGCGACCGGATTCGGGCCCTATCGCTGGTACAAGGGCATCAAGACATCCATGTTCCGGGGGTCATCGACGCCGACGTCATCGCGGCGCATCAAGGGGGCGGGCAGACCTGTGTCCAGGTCTTCTTTTTCCGAGGCGGACAGAACTGGGGCAACCGGGCGTACTTCCCGAGCCATGATCGCCAGCTCTCAGTCGAGGAGGTTTTGACCTCGTTTGTCGGTCAATTCTACGACAATCGCCTGAAGCCCCCTCTCATTCTGCTCAGTCATTGGCTCGTGGAGCACGAGCTGGTCGAAGAGGCTCTGTCGATCGGCGGCGGAAGGGTTGCCCTCGGGGTACCCCGGCGCGGCGACAAAAAGCGCCTGACGGACCGCATTCTCGCAACGGCGCGCGAGGCCCTCGGCCGCCGCCTTTCGGAAAGCGCTTCGCAGCGGCAATTGCTCGACGGCGTCGCAGCGACTTTCGCTCTCGAAGGCCCGCTGAACCGTGTCGAGGTTTATGATAACAGCCACATTCAGGGCACCAATGCGGTCGGTGCAATGATCGTCGCCGGCGCGGACGGGCTCTTGAAGAACGCTTATCGCAAATTCACGATCCGCGGCGTTGCACCGGCACATACGGCCGGTCCGCCGCTCACCCGCAATGCCGGAGCGGGGGGACCTACCCCGCAGGGCTGGATGGGTGAGGGCCTGGCTGGCGGCGACGATTACGCGATGATGCGCGAGGTCCTGCTGCGCCGCTTCGGCCGGGCGTTGAAGGAGGATCCCGAGCGCGACCGGGGCGCTTGGCCGGACCTCATCCTGATCGACGGCGGCCAGGGCCAGCTCAATGTGGCGCAGCGCGTGTTCGAAGAACTCGGTGTCGCTGACGTTGCGGTCGTCGGTATCGCCAAGGGCCCCGACCGCAACGCCGGGCGAGAACGCTTCTTCGTGCCGGGCCGCGCGCCGTTCTCGCTCGACCCGCGCGATCCGGTGCTCTACTTCCTGCAGCGGCTGCGTGACGAAGCGCATCGATTTGCCATCGGTACGCATCGCGCCAAGCGGACCAAGGCTCTTGGGCGATCGCCGCTCGATGAAATCGCCGGTGTCGGCGCTCGCCGCAAGCAGGCGCTACTGCACCATTTCGGCTCGGCGCGAGCGGTGGCTCGGGCCGGTCTTGGCGAACTCGAACGCGTTGCCGGTATAAGCAAGGCCGTCGCCAAAAAGATTTATGATCATTTCCACCCCGACGGCTAAGCTATCATTTGCGCCTTCCTCATAAGCCGGAGTGATGTGTGCCCATTACCAGCCTGCCCAACCTGCTTACATTGTCGCGCATCCTGGCGATCCCGGCGGTGATCGCAACATTTTACGTGCCGGGGGGTTATGCGCGGTGGGTTGCTTGCGCATTATTCTCGGCGGCGGGAGTGACCGATTGGCTCGACGGGCACATGGCGCGGCGTTGGGAGCAGCAATCCGAAATCGGCCGATTTCTCGATCCGATCGCCGACAAATTGCTGGTTTCGGCAACGTTGTTCATGCTGACCGCGTTCGACCGATTGTCGGCCGAGGCGGTGCTGCCGGCGCTGGTCATCCTATGCCGTGAGATTCTGGTCTCCGGATTGCGCGAGTATCTCGCCGGGTTGCGCGTCGGGATGCCGGTCTCCGGGCTCGCCAAGTGGAAAACGGTAATCCAGATGGTTGCGATAGGTTTCCTGATTGTCGGTGATGCCGGGCCCGCCTTTTTGCCGGTGACCGCGATTGGTGAGCTGTTGCTGTGGATCGCCGCCTTGCTCACCTTGGTAACCGGCTATGACTATCTGCGGGCGGGGCTCCGCCACATGGCGCATCCTCGGGCGGCATCCGCGATCCGCAACCGGAAATCCGAGCATCTGGCTTAGGAGCATGTTGCGGCCATTTCCTGTCCGCCCCAAGTGACGTCTGAGGACACGGAATGATGCGGATTTTGGGCCTCGCCGGGTGGAGCGGTAGCGGCAAGACGACTCTGATGACGGCGCTGATACCTGAATTCGTTTCGCGCGGGGTCTCGGTCTCGACCGTCAAGCATGCCCACCATTCCTTCGACGTCGATCAGCCGGGCAAGGATTCGTGGCGACACCGCGAAGCAGGGGCTCGGGAGGTAGTGGTTTCATCAGCTCATCGGTGGGCATTGATGCACGAGTTGCGCGGTGCCGCCGAACCACCGCTCGACGAATTGCTGGAGCGGCTGAGCCCGGTCGATCTGGTGCTTGTCGAAGGCTTCAAGCAGCACCCTCATACCAAGATCGAGGTCTATCGCGGCGCCCTCGGAAAGCCCTTGTTGCACCCCGAGGATCCCTACGTCATCGCTATCGCCGCCGACGAGATGTCGCCTGCATTCTCAGTGCCGTTTCTGCCACTGTCCGATCCCGGTGCAATAGCCGGGTTTGTGCTCCGGCACGAGGGAAGGGTTCGATGACGCAGCTGAGCGATGATTGCTTTGCCTTTGGCGGCGCTTTGCTGAGCGTCGATGAGGCGCTCGCTCGGATCGAGGAGCGGGTTACAGCTGTCGTCGAGACCGAGACGGTGCCGCTGGCGGCGGCGCACGGGCGCATTCTCGCCCGTGATCTCGTCGCAACGATGAACCTCCCGCCGCATGCCAACAGTGCGGTCGACGGCTACGCCTTCGCCCATGTCGATCTGGGGCCGGAGGGCGAAACCGCGCTTCCAGTTTCCGGCAGGGCCGCGGCGGGTCACCCGCTCGGACGGCCGTTAGCGCGCGGTGAGGTGGTCCGGATCTTTACCGGAGCGCCGATGCCGGCAGGAGCGGACACGGTAATGATGCAGGAGGATTGCGTCGTTGAGAACGGACGGGTCCGGCTGCAGGCGGGGATCAAAAAGGGCGCAAACCGCCGTCATGCCGGAGAAGACGTTGCCGCGGGTGCGGTTGCCGTCGCCTCCGGCCGGCGGCTCTATGCTGCGGATCTCGGTATTGCAGCCGCGCTCGGTTACCGCCAGCTGCCGGTGTTCCGCCGTCTGCGCGCCGCGCTTCTGTCAACCGGCGATGAAGTCATCGACCCGGGTATACCGCTGCCGCCCGGCACGATCTACGACGCCAACCGTTTCATGCTTGCCGCACTGCTCGCGGGTTTGGGTTGCACGGTTACCGATTTTGGTATCCGCCCCGACCGCGAGGCGGCGCTTGCCGATACAATCGCCGCTGCGGTCGCCGAACATGATTTGATCGTCACCTCAGGCGGCGTGTCGACGGGCGATGAGGATCATATCAAGCCGGCGATCGAGCGGTTGGGCAGCCTGCATTTCTGGCGGTTGGCGATCAAGCCGGGGCGCCCCGTCGCGCTGGGCCAGATCGGCGGGATCCCGCTGATCGGGCTACCGGGAAACCCTGTCGCAGTCGTCGTGACGTTTATCGTTCTCGGGCGGCCGCTGATCTTGAAGCTTGGCGGCGCGACAGTGTCACCGCCACGGCTATACCCCGTCCGAGCCGGCTTTGCTTACCGCAAAAAGCGGGGGCGGCGCGAGTATCTCCGGGCAAGCCTGCGGTGTGACGAGGACGGCATGGTCGCCGTCAAATTTCCGAAGGATGGCGCCGGCATCCTCTCTTCGATCGTGCAGTCGGAGGGCCTCGTCGTTCTCGACGAGATGACAAGCGATCTCGCTCCAGGTGCAACAGTCGATTTCTTGCCTTTCGCTGAGGTGATCGGTTGAAACTCCTCTATTTCGCTTGGTTGCGGGCGCGCATTGGTTGCGCCGAGGAAGAGGTGGAATTGCCGCCCCGGGTTCGTGACGTGGCCGGTCTGCTGGACTGGCTTAGGTCGCGGGGCGGCGGATACGCCGAAGCGCTGCGGGACCTTTCGATCGTCCGGGTAGCGGTCAATCAGGACTATGTCGGGAGTGAACATCCGTTGCGGGAAGGCGACGAGGTCGCGATCTTCCCGCCGGTCACCGGAGGCTGAGGCGATGATCCGCGTGCAGCGCGAGGATATCGATGTCGGTGCCGCGCTCGAGAGCCTTGCGGCCGGCAACCACCACATCGGCGGGGTCGCGAGCTTTGTCGGATTGGTACGGAATATAGGTGGGGCTGACCGCGTCTCAGCGCTGACGCTAGAACATTATTCCGGCATGACCGAGAAGAAGCTGGCTGAGATCGAGACCGAGGCGCATCGGCGCTGGCCGCTCGACGCGGTGCTGATCATTCACCGCTACGGACGGCTCGAGCCGGGCGACCGCATCGTCCTCGTCGCCACCGCTTCTGCGCACCGCGAAGCTGCGCTCGCCGCCTGCCATTTCCTGATCGATTGGCTGAAGACCGACGCGCCGTTCTGGAAGAGCGAAGAAACCCCCGCCGGCGAGCGCTGGGTCGAAGCGCGAACCGAAGATAACGCGGCGAGAGAGGGCTGGAAGCTGCACCCGTAGAGAGCTGCCGTTAACTGGCGTTCCGTCCTGTTTGCCGACGGCGCGGCTGAAATCCCCCAACCCGGGGAGGGCGGCTTTACGCTTCTTCTGCTGACCAGCGATCATGCATCAGAACACCCGATGCACCCAACCATGGGGGTCGGGGGCCCGGCAGCGCTGGATGTCGATCAGCGCGGCGCGCAGCGCCTCGGTCTGGGCGCTCGAGTCGCCGTTGCCGATGGTGAACTCGCCGTCCTGGAACTTGACCCGCCCGATCGGCGTCAGCACCGCCGCGGTGCCGCACGCGAAGGTCTCCCTGAGGCGGCCGCTCGCGGCGTCGGCGCGCCACTGGCTGAAGGCGTAGGGCTCCTCGCGCACCGTGATGCCGCTGTCCTTGGACAGCTCGATGATGGAAGCGCGCGTGATGCCGGGCAGGATGGTGCCGCCGAGCGGCGGCGTCTGCATCGAGCCGTCGTCGAACACGAAGAAGATGTTCATACCGCCGAGTTCCTCGATCCAGCGGCGCTCGACGGCGTCGAGGAAGACGACCTGTTCGCAGCCGTGCTGGGCGGCCTCGAGTTGTGCCATTAGGCTGGCGGCGTAGTTGCCGCCGCACTTGGCGGCGCCGGTGCCGCCCGGCGCGGCGCGCGTCAGCTCTTGCGACACCCAGAGCGAGATCGATGTGTCCTTCGACTTGAAATACGAGCCGACCGGCGAGGCGATCACGAGGAAGAGATATTCCGACGAAGGCTTGACGCCCAGGAACACCTCGCTGGCGTACATGAAGGGGCGCAGATAAAGGCTACCGTCGCCCTCGGGGATCCAGTCGCGGTCGATCTTGACCAGCTGATCGCAGGCCTCTACGAACGCCGCCTTGGGCAGCTTCGGCATCGCTAGGCGCTCCGCCGAGCGCTGGAAGCGGCGCGCGTTCTCGAGCGGGCGGAACATCACGGCACCGCCCTTGGCCGTGCGGTAGGCCTTCAGGCCCTCGAAGATCTGCTGACTGTAGTGCAGCACCGCCGCGGCGGGATCCATTGTCAGTGGCTCACGCGCCGTGATCTTGGCGTCGTGCCAGCCCTTGCCCTCGGCGTAGCGAATCGCCGCCATGTGATCGGTAAAAACGCGCCCGAACCCGGGATCGCGCAGCAGCGCAGCGCGCTTATCCGCCGGCGTCGGCGCGGGATGCGGCTCGCGAGCGAAGAGGAGGCCGGCTGCGCGGGGCTGGTCCATTACGTTCTCGTGCATTGGGCGCCTGAGCTGTTTAGGCTGTCGATGAACTGGAAGTCGAAATTGTGGGTAGCCGGAGGTGGGTCACCACGTGCAGCTTGGCGTCGCGGCAGGAGACGAGGCGGCCATCGTACCAGATGAGGCCGTCACGATCATCGAACGGAACCAAGGACATTGGGTCTTCCTTGCACTTTCGGGTGATCCGGCCGATACGCCCGACGAGCGACCGGATGGAACTTTATACCCCACGGGACGCCCTCTTGGTGTCAAAGGTTGCGAGATAAGTCAACATGTCTGACATAAAATCCCTCGTCACCCTGCATGCGTCGCCTGACGAGGAGGTGCGCCAGGGGATCGAGCTTCTGTTTTTCGCTTACCGTGATTTCACCGCAGAGCCCGATACGATCCTCGCAAAATATGGTTTTGGCCGCGCCCACCATCGTGTCATCCATTTCGTTGGACGGCATCCGCAGATGACCGTCGGCGAGTTGCTTGGCATTCTGCGCATCACCAAGCAGAGCCTGAGCCGTGTTCTCGGTCAGCTGGTTCGGCAAGAATTTATCATCCAGCGGCCGGGCGCCGATCGGCGCCAGCGTCTCCTCGACCTGACGGCGAGGGGAAGGGAACTCGAGCGGCAATTATCGGAACCGCAGCGGGCGCGGATAGCCCTCGCATACCGGCAAGCTGGCGCCCAGGCCGTCGAAGGCTTCCGCAAGGTCATGTTGGGAATCATCACCGGCGAGGAGGACCGAGGACGCTTTTTCTGTTCGTCTCCGGGGAAGCACTGAAGCGCGCCTTTTCGTGTATTGTCGAGTGTGATGAGCGAGCCCCATCTACTCGTTGTCGACGACGATGCTCGCTTGCGAGAGCTCTTGCGTCGCTACCTGTCGGACAGCGGCTTCCGGGTGACTACCGCCGCGGACGCGGCGGACGCACGGTCGAAGCTCGCCAGTTTCGCCTTTGACCTGATCGTGCTCGACGTAATGATGCCGGGAGAGAACGGGATCGATCTGACGCGGGCGCTACACCGCGAGCGCAGCAATCTGATTATGCTGCTCACGGCAATGGCCGAGCCCGAGGATCGCGTCCACGGGCTCGAGCAAGGGGCCGACGATTACCTCGCCAAACCGTTTGAACCGCGCGAGCTCGTGCTGCGCATCCGCAACCTTCTGCAACGCCGACCAACCAGGGATACGGAGCCACCGGAAATCCGTTTCGGTGGCTACCGGTTTGATGTCACTCGTGGGGAGCTACATCGGGGCTCCGATCTTGTACATTTGACCGCGGCCGAGGCCGGGCTCCTATCACTCCTGACACAAAGAGCGGGGCACGCGGTGTCGCGCGAGGAGCTTTCGCTATCGCTGAGCGGCAATGTTCGTAATGTCGACGTTCAAATGACCCGGCTCCGCCGAAAAATCGAGCACGATCCGCGTTATCCCCGTTACCTGCAAACCGTCCGGGGTACCGGCTACCTCTTGAAGCCGGATTGAGGACTTTCGAGTCCCGCAGATGGCAGCGCGCGGTATCGAGGTGGAGCCGGAAGCGGTGGAACCCGACGACGGGCTCGAGATCCAGCGGGAAGCATGGATCAAGCGATTGCTGCCGCGCACGATGTTCGGCCGCTCGCTGCTGATTGTCGTGGTGCCGGTGATCCTGTTGCAAGCGATCGCCGCTTGGGTGTTTTACGATCGCCATTGGGCGGCCGTGTCTTGGCGACTTTCGGCGGCGGTGGTGGGCGATATCGGTCTGGTTATCGAGGCCATCAAACTCGCCGATTCTCCCAACAAGATTGACCAGCTGCTGGAGACCGGCGCGATATTGACCGACCTCGAGTTCACGTTGAAACGCGGCGACACACTCCCTTTACCTTCGCCCGCGACCGGATCGCTAATTGCAGACCAGCTAACCCAAGCTATGCAGGGGCGGGTCTCGTTGCCTTACCGGATCGCGGCAGCCGACGACCCTCATGGCATCCGCATCGACGTGCAGCTTCCCGAGGGAGTGCTGGCGATAGGGGTGCCGGGGAAGCGGCTCTATAGCCCGACGACTTACATCTTCGTGATGTGGATGGTTGGGTCGTCGCTGGTGTTGCTCGCGGTCGCGATCGTGTTCCTTCGAAATCAGGTCAAATCGCTGCGCCGGCTGGCGGCTGCCGCCGATGGCTTCGGCAAGGGCCGTCCCGTGCCGCTCTTCAAGGTCGAGGGTGCGGCCGAGATCCGCCAGGCGGCGTTGGCGTTTATGCGGATGCGCGATCGCATTCGGCGTCAGATCCGACAACGCACACAGATGCTGGCCAGCGTGTCGCACGATCTGCGCACGCCATTGACCAGAATGAAGCTCGCGCTCGAGCTGCTCGGCGATGATCCCGCGGTCGAGGAGCTGAAATCCGATGTTGTAGAGATGGAACGGATGGTGCACGGGTATCTCGACTTCGCGCGCGGTGAGGGTGCCGAGGAGCCGGTCGAGACCGATGTCTCGCTGCTGCTCGAGGATGTCGCTGCGGCGATGCGGCGCGAGGGTATTCCCTTGTCGGTCGCCGCGGAGCCGGAATACGTGATTCCGGTCAGACCAAACGCGCTGCGGCGTTGCCTCGGTAATCTGATCAGCAACGCCCGGCGCTACGGCAGCCACGTTTGGCTCACCGGGATCGCCGTCGGCGACGGGCCTGGAATTCCCGAGACCGAACGGGAGCGGGTGTTTCGGGCTTTCGTCCGGCTCGATACGTCGCGCAATCCGTCTACCGGGGGCGTCGGTCTCGGCCTGACGATCGCCCGCGATGTGGCGCGCAGCCACGGCGGCGACGTCAGGCTCGAGACTTCTCCCCAGGGCGGTTTGCGCGCTCGCGTACATTTGCCGCGATAACAGCGCGCGCGGGCACCCCGCCAAAGCGCAGGGAGGAGCGGCCGGTCCGAAAGCCGCGGTTAGCGCGAGCTTTGCTGCTTTGCCAGATCGCGGATCTCGTCGAACCCCTCGCTGGCGCGCTTGCGCAGTACATCGGCCGCTTCGGTGCCAGCCTTGGTCGCCAGTAGCGTGATCTCTCGGCCGTGGCTGACGCTCTTCTCGAGTAGCTGCTTTGCATATTCGGTGTTCTTGGCGAGCCGGTCCTCGGCCGAAGCCGGTTGGGCGAGATCGCGCAGCAGCGACGTCACATCCTCGATCGCCTGGCGGGCGATCTCGATCTGACGTTTGGCGACGGCCTGCATGCCTTCGACCGCAACCTGGTTCGCTTGGGTCAGCGCCTCGATGTTGCGGCGTTGGCAGGCCATCAACGTCTCGACGTCGAAGGGACGAAAGCGGAAATCGGCCATGAACTTGGTGACGTCGAAATCAAAAAAGTTGGGACGTGCTTCGGACATGGATGGGGGTTCCGGTGTGGGAGAGGTTCGGTAATTGTGCAGTGCACAACAACCCCTATATCGGCGCCTCCCGCAGCTCCGTCAAGACATATTTTGCAGTGCAGCAATTCAGGCGGGGACTGGTTCGCCGCCCCTACGCTCCGCGCGCGCTGGCACAAAGCAGCGCTCGATGCGACGCAGGCGAGCGTCGAGCGCCGCCATTGTACGACCGAGATCGGACGAGTCGTCGCTGCGCCACACTCGCATCGTCGAAAGATAAGCCGCGGTGACGAGCCTGACGATTATTGCACCACGGATCCCGTCGGTTGATATGTCGGCAGCTTCGAGCACCCACCGTACCGAGCGCAACAACGAGCTCCCGGCGCAAAACGCGGTTACGGGATCGCCCGGCAATTCACGGCGCAGCACCTCGAGCGCCGCCTTATAGGGCCGGAGCGCGTCGAATCGCCGCATCAGCAGATCGAACAACCGGTCCCGCGGCCGCTCGTCCGGCTCGGGGGCCGGGGGATCGGCCAGCACGGTTTCATCTATGCGGCGAAACAACCCGTCCAGGATCGCCTGCTTCGACCGAAACACGCGATATACCTGCAGGATCGGAAGGCCGGCCGCCGCGGCGATCGCAGCAAGCGACAATCCCCGCCACCCCTCGGTTGGTATCAGGGCGAGGGTCGCGTCGATAATCCGGTCGGCTTCACTCGACGAAGCGCTCTCAGATCGATCGCGTCCGCTCGTCCCGCGCGTTCTTGCCATGTCAGTTCGCGAGTTCGCGCGAGCGGGCCGCGGCCGCAGCGACGGCGCGCTCGATCAGCGCCTCGAGTCCGTCTGCAGTCATCAGCACGTCGAGCGCGGCGCGGGTGGTGCCGCCCGGGCTCGTGACATTTTCGCGGAGTTGCGCCGGGCTCTCCGCCGAGATGCGGGCGAGTTCGCCCGAACCGGCAACGGTGCTGAGGGCGAGCCGTGCCGCCAGCTCGGACGGCAGGCCCTCGGCTTCGCCCGCGCGCGCAAGCGCCTCGATCAACAAAAAGACGTAAGCCGGACCACTCCCCGATACCGCCGTGACCGCATCGAGGTGACCCTCGTCGTCGACCCAGGCACTCTCGCCGATGGCGGCGAGCAGACGTTCGCAGAGCCTTCGTTGCGCGAAGGTCACGAGCGGGTTGGCACAAGCGACCGTGATCCCGCGCCCGATTGCAGCCGGGGTGTTGGGCATTGTCCGGACAATCGCGGCGGCGCCGAGATGCCGGGCGAGCCCGCCCAACGTCTTGCCGGCCACGATCGATAAGAACAACATTCCCTCGCGCGCCCACCGGCGGTAGCTCGGCAACACCGCATCGACGACTTGCGGCTTGACGGCGAATACGACGGCCTCCGCCGCGCGCTCGCTCGGCAGCGCATCCGGCCCCGGATACCAGAGGATCTCGGCGGACGAATCGAGACCCGCCGGCATTCCAGCCGGCTCGATCACCAAGAAACGCGACGCAACGCCGGCGGCGATCCAGCCACGGAGCATCGCCGTCCCCATCTTTCCGCATCCGACGAGAACGAGGCCGCGAGCTGGTGGCGCATCATCCATCGCAAGCCAACCGGCGCTCAGGCCTCTCCGACCGGATCGATCATCGCCGATGCGATCGCCTGCGCCGGCGATTTGCCGCCCCAGACGACAAACTGGAATGCAGGATAAAACCGCTCGCATTCGGACAAGGCGATATCGACGAGATCTTCGACCTGTTCGACGCTCGCCGCCGAAACGCCGCGCAACAGCACCGCATGGCGGAAAGCCGGCGAATTGTTCTCCGCCGACAGGTCGAAATGTCCCAGCCATAGCTTCTCGTTGGCGAGGGCCAGCAGCTCCCAGACCGCAGCGCGGCGGCTCTACGGCACTTTCATGTCGA
>Ga0318520_10000069_pt1 | contig 22043 bp, 22 predicted proteins | sample GRESIP178b2f16_FD_203512 | JGI IMG/M metagenome (GOLD analysis project Ga0318520, IMG submission 203512) | Tropical soil microbial communities from Luquillo Experimental Forest, Puerto Rico - GRE.SIPMG.178b2f16 | ecosystem: Environmental > Terrestrial > Soil > Tropical forest > Bulk soil...
CAGGATCACCCTGCCGTGTTCGTCAACTTTCTCACCGACCGCGAGTCGCTGATGACTGCATTGACGCCGGATAACCTGGCCCTGCTGCAGAACGAAGGCCGGGGTCCGCTTACGTCCAACATCGGCGAGGCCGGCGGCTTCGTCCAGACTCGTCCCGGACCCGAGGGCGTCCCTGACATCCAGCTTCACCAGGCACCCGTGCTATTTCGCCAAGAGGGGCTCGGCGCGGCGATCGCGCACGGCCTGGGCATCGGCCCCTGCGTCCTCAAGCCGAGCAGCCGCGGCTCGGTCACGCTGCGCTCGACCTCCCCCGGCGTCGCACCGCGGATCACGCACAACTACTACACGGCCCCCGAGGACCTGCAGGCGCAGGTGGCCGGCGTCCGTATCGTGCTCGAGATCGCGAGGCAGCCCGCGCTGAAGTCGGTCATCACCGGGAGTTTCAGCGCACCAGCATCTGAAGCCGAAGCCGACATCGTCGACTTCATTCGCCGCAACACGCACACGCTTTACCACCCGACGTCCACGTGCGCGATCGGTGCCGTCGTCGACGAACGACTGCGGGTGCACGGGATCGACGGACTCCGCGTGGCCGACGCGTCCGTCATGCCCACTATCACCCGCGGCAACACCAATGCCCCCACGATCATGATCGGCGAGAAAGCCGCCGCGATGATCCGCGAGGACGCGCACATCGCGGGCGCCAGCGCGTGAGCTCGACCCGGCCCTGGCCGAGGCCTACGTCGCCCTCGGGCGGCCGGACGACGCGGAACCGATTTCGGCCTGGCTGCGCGAGCTGGGGCGAGCGTCTCGGCCGTCCCGCCCTGACCGGCGACGCGCACCGGATCGACGCCCTGCCCGCCGCGGACGCCGGTGACCTGGAGGCCGCGGCGGCCGCGGCCCGCGCCGCGGTCACCGCGCACGAGGCCTCCCCCTTCGTCCGGAATTGGCCCGCAGCCTGCTGATCCTGGGCCGGATCGAGCGCCGGCGCAAGACCCGCCGCCCGTCCCGCAACGCCCTGCAGCGAGCGCACGCGCTGGTCACCGAGATGGAGCACCGGCCGCTGCTGGAGGAGATCGAGCGGGAGCTGCGCGGGTGGCCGCCGAACGGTCCGGCGCCGAGCTGACCGCCACCGAACGCCGCGTCGCCGACCTGATCGCGGCCGGCGCGACCAATGGGGACGCCGCGGCCGCGCTGTTCGTCAGCGTGCGGACCATCGAGACGCACGTCGCCGCCATCTACCGCAAGCTGGGTGCGCGCACCCGCGCCGGGCTGGCCCGTCGGCTGACACCTCAGTAGTCCTACCGATACGGGGGCCCGGACGCCCGCCCGGGCCCCCGGGGATATCCGTGTGCGCAGCGGATTTGCTCCCGGCTCCGATTCCGTAGCGTCGAGGACGAATTCACCACCTCGCCGTTAGGGAACCATCGATGTCCGCTGTCCTGACCACTGCGAAGGCCATCCTGATGCCAGGCGATCCCGGCTGGGACGACGCCCGCCGGGCCTGGAACCTCGCCGTGGACCAGCATCCCGCCGCGGTCGCCGAGCCCCGGTCGGTGCAAGACGTCGCCGATGTCGTCCGCTTTGCCCGCCAGTACGGCCTGCGGGTCGCCGCGCAGGGCACCGGTCACAACGCCGCCCCGCTAGGCCTGCTGGCCGACACGATCCTGGTCAAGACCACCGCGATGCGCCAGGTGAGCGTTGATCCGGCCGCCCGGATCGCCCGGGCCGAGGCCGGCGCCGTCTGGCTGGACGTCGCCGAGGCCGCGGCCCCCCATGGCCTGGCCGCGCTGGCCGGCTCCGCGCCCAACGTCGGCGTGGTCGGCTACACGATCGGCGGCGGGATGAGCTGGCTCGGCCGCGCCTACGGGCTGGCGGCCAACAACGTCGAGGCGATCGAGGTCGTCACCGCCGACGGCCGGCTGGTCCGCGCCGACGCCTGCACCGAGCCGGACCTGTTCTGGGCGCTGCGCGGCGGCGGCGGCAGCTTCGGCGTCGTGACCGCGATCGAGCTGCGGCTGTTCCCGATCACCGAGGTTTACGCCGGGCTGCTCTGGTGGCCGGCCGACGCGGCCTTGCCGGTGCTTCAGACCTGGCGCGAGCTGACCCAAGGCGACCTGCCGGACGAGTTCACCTCCGCGGCCCGGCTCGTCAACTTTCCCATGATTCCCGACATCCCGGAACACCTGCGCGGACGGTCCTTCGTCATCGTCACCGTGATCCACCTCGGCACGCCGGCCGAGGCCGACGCGCTGCTCGCTCCGCTGCGGGCGCTGGAGCCGCTCACCGACACCGTCCAGATAATCCCCGCGAATGCCCTCGGCCACGTGCACGTGGACCCCGAGCAGCCGATTGCCAGCGTGGGCGACGGGCTCATGCTCGCCAGCCTGCCCGCCGAGGCGATCGAGACGCTCGTCCACGTGGCCGGTCCTGACACGCTGCTGCTCGCGGCGGAGCTGATCCACGTCGGCGGCGAGATGAAGCGCGCCCGGCCGGCCAGCGGCGCCCTGCCGGCGATCGACGCCGACTATGCCCTGTTCGCAACTGGGCTGGCACCCTGCCCGCCAGCCGTGTCGGCGGTGGCCCGGAGCGTGGCCGCCGCCCAGACCGCCTTGCGGCCCTGGGCGGCCCGGCAGATGTATCTCAACCTCGCCTGTACCAGCCGCGACCCGGCCAGCTTCTGGTCAGCCGAGGCCTACGACCGGCTTCGCCGCATCAAGGCCGCGGTTGACCCGGACAACCTTATTCGCTCCAACCACCCCGTCCCGCCCCATAACAACCGTTGAACTCCGAGGAAGGCCACCACCATGAACACCCGTGCCTCGCAGGGGACCCCCTTTATTCCTGCGCCGCGGATCACCACGGTCGCCGGCTACCTGCTGACCCGCCTGGCCGAAGCCGGCCTGGCCTCGGTCTTCGGCGTGCCAGGCGACTACAACCTGCCCATCCTTGACGCCCTCGCCGGCCGGCCGGACCTGGCCTGGATCGGCATGGCCACCGAGCAGGGCGCCGGCTACGCGGCCGACAGCTACGCCCGGCTGCGCGGCGTCGGCGCGCTGGTCACCACGTTCGGCGTCGGCGAGCTGTCCGCGATCAACGCCATCGCCGGCGCCTACGCCGAGTCCGTCCCAGTCGTGCACATCGTCGGCACCCCGGCCTTGACGGCCAGGGACGATGGCGTCATGCTCCACCACAACCTGCCGGGCCGCGACTACGGTCACTTCGCCCGGATGGCGGCCGAGGTCACCGCGGCCCAAGCCGACCTGCGCTCAGGCACCGCCCCGGCGGAGATCGACCGCGTGCTGGGCACCGCACTTCGCACCTCGCGCCCGGTCTACCTCACCATTCCCGCCGACGTGGCCGACATACCGGTGCTGGCCCCGGCGGAGCGGCTGCCGCGGGCCGCCCAAGCTCCAGACCCGGCCGTGGTGGCCGCGTTCACCGACTTCCCCGAGCCCGGCGCCGCCCGGGCGGACCTGCCGCCCATCGACGCCACGCCGGATGCTCGCGGCGGGCCGCTCGACCAGCGCAAGTTGTGGGCCCGCGTGCAGGACCTGCTGCGTCCCGGCGACCTGCTGATCGCCGACCAGGGCACCGCGTTCGACGGCGCCTCCGGGCTCAGCCTGCCCGACGGAGCCAAGCTGATCGGCCCGCCGCCGTGGGCCTCGGTCGGCTGGACCGTGCCGGCCGGCCTGGGCGCGTCGCTGGGCGCGCCGGACCGGCGCGTGGTACTGATCGCCGGCGACGGCGCCATGCGGCGGACCGCGGCCGAGCTTGGCACCCTGCTCGGCCAGGGCCTGGCGCCGATTGTCATCGTGCTCAGCAACGGCGGCTATGCTACCGAGCGCGTCATCGGCCATCCCGACAGGGGGTATCACCAGATCCCGGCCTGGGACTGGACCGCGCTGCTCGCCGCCATGGGCCCGGCCACGTCTCCGGTGGCGCTACGCGTCGGCACCTCACACGAGCTGGCCTGGGCCCTCAACGCGGCCAGCTATCACGCGGGCGCGGGCCGCCCGGTCCTGATCGAGGCCGTCCTCGACTCCGGCGAGGTCCCGTCCCTGCTCCAGGAGCTGGCGCAAACCCTGGCAATCCCCGCGCACCGAGGAGAGGAAGCTGATGCAACCGCAGACGGCTACTGGCTCGGTTCCGCCGAGGAAAACGCCGCCGTCGGGATCCGCCTGCCGAAGGTCACCAGCGGCGGCTGACCCGCTCACTCATTCCGATCCCGCGTCCCGGGACCCGGCCGCCCGTGAGGAGAAGCTCCCATGTTCGTCACCGTCTCGCTGCTGCTGGCCGCGGCCTGCCTTCTCCCGGCGGCCGGCAAGCTCCTTGGTCACCCCAAGATGCGGCAGTCCGCCGCGCGCTTCGGCATCCGCTGGCGCCACTACCGGCTCATCGGGGCCGCCGAACTAGCCGCCGCCACGGGCATCGTGATCGGCCTGTGGTGGCACCCCCTCGGCCTGGCCGCAGCGGCCGGCATGGCCCTGCTGCTCGTTGGCGCCGTGATCACCCACCGGCGGGCCGCCGACGGCGGGAAGGAGATGGCACCGGCCCTGCTCGCCCTCGCCATCATCATCGCCTACCAGGCCATCGCCCTTAGAAGCTGAGCAGACGAATTACCCGGAGGTCCGGCCAATGAGCCGCTTCGACGTCCTCACGGACGCCGACCGGGCCGAAGCCCGCGGCAGCCGCCCCGGCCTTGTCCTCGTGGCAGACACTACCGCCGCCCACTGCGAGGGCCACATCCCGGCTGCGATGAGCCTACCCGAGGGCCGGACCCTGACCGTGCGGGCCATCAGGCCGGCCGACGCGGAAGGGCTGGACACGCTGTTCGGCGGGCTCGGCGAGGAGGAGCGATATCACCGCTTCTTCCAGCTTTCCTGCCCAGGCCCGAAGTTCCTCGAGCAGATGACCCGGGCTGAAGATGAGGGCGGTTACCGCTTGGTCGCGGTCGCTCCCGGTTCTCCTGAGCCACTGGCCGCGGAGGCAGGCTACGCCGTCTTACCTGATGGTGACGGCGAATTCGCACGTACCGTAGCGCCAGGCTGGCAGGGGCGGCGGCTCGGGTCCCGCCTGCTCGACGCCCTCGTCGCCGCGGCGGCCGCACGCGGCGTATCCAACCTGCAAGCCGACATCCTGCTCGATAACATGCGGATGCTCGCCCTGCTCTCGCGCCGTGGTTACGTCACGCTTGGCCGGCCCGGGCTCCGCGAGGCGCGGGTCGCCATCGCCGCCGCCCGGCCCGCCCGCCGAGGTCCCCGCGGACGGGGTTTCCCGGAGGGGTAGCACGCCGAGCGCCAGCTTCTCCGGCGGCGCGCAGGCCCAGCCCGTCGGCGTCTACGTAGTTCCACGGATACCAGCGGTCCGCGACGCGAACGGCAGCGCAAATTATCCGGGTACGCGCCCGATTCGCCGCAGGCTTTCTGTCCGTAGCGTCGGGAGCATGTCAACTGTGATCCACTCCGGCCGCCCCGCTCCCGCCTGTCCGGACGATGAGGCAGCCATGAGCACTCGGACTCTGACCGGGCCATCCATCGACGCCGCGTTCAAGGCGGCGGCGCAGTCCAGGTACGCCGAGCTACGCGCGCTGGGCCCGATACACCGCGCACGGATCCTGAACGGGATCCCGTGCTGGATCGTCGTGGACTACGAGCTGGCCAGGCAAGCGCTGACCCACCCCGCGCTGCTGAGGGACGAGACGCCGGCCCGGGACACGCTGGACGCGGCCGGCTACACGGTCCGGCTGCCCGGCGTGGGCATGGCCCGGAACATGCTAATCGTAGACCCGCCCGATCACACCCGGCTGCGGCGGCTGGTGGCGGCGGCGTTCACCCGCCCGCGGGTGGCGGCGCTGCGGCCACGGATCACCGAAATCGCCGAGGAACTGGCCGACGGGATCGCCGCGGCCGGCGAGACCGACTTGGTGCAGTCCTACACCAGCCTGCTCCCGGTCCAGGTCATCTGCGAGCTGCTCGGGGTGCGCGAGCGGGAACAGGGCCAGTTCCGCGACTGGACGAGGAAGACGCTGAGCGCATCCCCGGCGGACCGGCAGCAGGGCTTCATCAACCTGAACCGGTACCTGGCCGAGCTCGTCACGGAGAAGCGGCGCGCCCCGGCGGATGACCTGCTGTCCGCGCTGGTCGCCGTGCGCGACGAGCACGACGGCCGGCTGTCCGAGGAGGAACTGGTCGGCACCGCGAGCCTGCTAGTGATCGCCGGGCACGACACGACCGTGAACCTGCTGGGCAACGCGATGGTGGCGTTGTTCGACCACCCTGAGCAGGCTCGGCTGCTGCGGAAACGGCCCGAGCTGATTCCCGGCGCGGTCGGGGAGTTCCTGCGCTTCGACACCTCGGTGGAGTACACGCCGATGCGGTTCGCAGCACAGGACATCGAGTTCGGCGGCGCTCGGATCGCCCGCGGCGACATCGTGGTGGTGTCGCTGACCTCGGCCAACCGCTCGGACCCGGCGCTGGCTGCCGCCGAGCGCGACACCCTGGACGTGTCCCGCCCGGCTGCCCGGCACCTGGCGTTCGGTCACGGCATCCACCGCTGCCTGGGCGCCCCGCTGGCGCAGCTTGAGGCCGAGATCGGCATCGGCAGCCTGCTCCGGCGTTTTACCAGCCTGCGGCTCACCATCCCGACGGCTGAGCTCGAGTGGATTCCCGCGGGCATGATGCGCGGGCCGCTCAGCCTGCCGGTCAGCGTCACTCCGGTAAAGGACAGGACATGACCACGTCAGCACCGGCAGGACGGACAGGCCGCAAGGCGATAACCCTGGCGCAGCCCGCTGATCCCGCATTTCCCGCCGGGACCAGCGCCGCGGATGCGGTCTACCGCAAGTGGTTCGACTCGTTCGGTCCGGATTCCGGCGACCGGATCTCGCCGCTGGAGGTGCTAGCGCGGCTGGAGCGCTGCGGTCTGCTACCTGATGATCCGCGCATCGCCGAGGCGCTGGCCGGCCTGACCGGCGGGGACCGAGGGTCCCGGCAGCTCAGCTTCGCCCAGTTCAAGGCGCTGGCCCGGCGCAACAGCAGCCTGATCAGGCGGGCTGTGGAAGGCAACCTGGCGGTGCCGGACTTCCCGGCGCTGACCGCTGACATCGAGCGGATGTACGGCGAGCTGCTGACGGTCCGGTCCGGTTCGGTGGCTGACTATATTCCGCAGCTCAAGCGGGTTGACCCGGATCAGCTGGCGATCGCGGTGTGCACGGTGGACGGGCAGCGGTTCTCGGTCGGCGACGCGGCCACCGCGTTCTGTCTGCAGTCGGTGTCTAAGTCCGTGGCCTACTGCCTGGCGCTGGATGAGCACGGTGCCGAGGCTGTGCACGAGCATGTGGGCCGGGAGCCGTCCGGCCGGTCGTTCAACGAGCTGGCGCTGAATCCCAAGGGCCTGCCGCACAATCCGATGGTCAACGCCGGCGCGATCATGACCAGCTCACTGATCCGGCCGGACCTGGATATCGCTGACCGGTTCGAGCTGGTCGCGGAGACCTGGGCCCGGCTGGCCGGCGGACGCCGGGTCGGGTTCAGCAACGCGGTCTACCTGTCCGAACGGGCCACCGCGGACCGCAACTTCGCGCTGGGCTATTCGATGCGGGAAAGCGGAGCGTTCCCCCCGGGCACCGACCTGCAGCAGACGCTGGAGTTCTACTTCCAGGGCTGCTCGATCGAGATGGACGCGCAGATGCTGGCGGTGGCGGCGGCGTCGCTGGCCAACGCCGGGGTGTGCCCGCTGACCGAGGACCCGGTGTTCACCCCGGGCACGGTGCAGTCCTGCCTGTCGCTGATGTCCTCGTGCGGGATGTATGACTTTTCCGGGGAGTTCGCGTTCAGCATCGGGCTGCCCGCCAAGAGCGGGGTGTCCGGCGCGGTGATGCTGGTGGTCCCCGGGCTGATGGGCATCGCGGTGTGGTCGCCGCGGCTGGATGAGCTCGGCAACTCCGTCCGCGGCATCGAGTTCTGCCGCCAGCTGGTCGCCGCCTACAACGTGCACGTCTTTGACTCGCTGACCGGCGGCCGCGGCCGCAGCGCCAAGCGGGATCCGCGGCGGAAGAAGAGCGCCGTTCAGGCCGAGGCCGTGGTCGCCCTGACCTGGGCGGCCAGCCAGGGCGACCTGGACGAGGTCCGCGCCTTGATCGCGACCGGGATCGGGCCGGGCACCGCCGATTACGACGGCCGCACCCCGCTGCACCTGGCCGCCGCCGAAGGCCAGGCCGAGGTGGCCCGGTACCTGCTGGCGGCCGGCGCCGACCCGCGCCCGAGGGACCGCTGGGGCGGCATCCCGCTGTCCGACGCCGAAGCAGGCGGCCACGCGGAGGTCGCCGACCTGATCCGCCAGGCGGACCAGCCAGATCAAGGAAGGAACGTCGCGATATGAACGACACGCAGATAGCCACCACCACGGTGGTCGCGGTCCTGCTCGCGGACGGCTGGCACCGAATCGTGCCGGGTTCGTTCTCGGTAGGCACGATGAGCTTCGAAGCGGAGGCCGGTCCCGGCACGCCGAGCTTCCGCTTCGAGGAAGAAGCCGAAAGCGGCCGCCCTTACCGGCCCGCCACCCTGGCCGGCCCGCTGGGCAGCATCATCGCGGTCCGGCAGGTCACCCCGGCCCGGCGGCGCCTCGGCGACCCGGACCGGCCCCAGACCGCGCACCACGGCCAGCGGGCCGACCAGGTCGCGCGGCTGCGCGTTCGCGCGAGCTAGAGCGCGCAGCGACCAAGGGCCAGCACCATGAGCACGCCCGCCGCGGCCGCCAGGCCGGCCCGCGACCGCCCGGACTGGCGCGACCAGGCCGCCTGCCGGGACGCCGACCCGGAGCTGTTCTTCCCCGACGGCGACACCGGGTCCGCCCAGGGCCCGGGTCAAGACGGCCAGGCTGATCTGCCGCGGCTGATGCTGGTCTACCCGATGACGTCCGCGGGACATGCTGGTCCGGGCCGATCGGCAGCGCCTGATCCGTTCCGCCGCTACTACCCGGTCCAGCCGCGAACCCGCCAGGTCGCTGGAGCCGATCGTCCGCCGGCTGATCCGCCGGAGGTCCCGGCGATGACGACGACAGGCGAGCCCGAGATAGCCGTTCCCGACCTCGATACGCCCGCATTCGGCGATGGTCCCGCGTACCGCCGGATCCTGGTGCCAGTCCGCTTGGCGGAGGACGCGCTCGGTCCGCTGGCGGTCGTAGCGCGCGTCTGCAGCGCGGCCAACTGCACGGTGCGGCTGGTCCACGTAAGGATCTACGACCCGCCCATGCGCGGGTCCGGCCGGTTCTACCCGCAGAACAGGACCGACGCCGCGGCCATACCCGACGATGCGCTGCCGATGGCCTGGGGCTACGGCTTGCGGGCCACAACGGCCGTCGCCGAGGCGCCACGGAGGGACGTCGCCTCGGCGATCGCCCGGCAGGCGGCCGCCTGGCGCGCCGACCTGATCGTCATGACCCGGCGCCCGGACCCTGCCATCTACCGCCTCATCCTTGGCAGCGTGCCCGACCAGGTCATGCGCAGAGCGCATTGCCCGGTGCTCGTTGTCCGTCCGGATCGGAAGGCTCCATCACGCAGGTAGCTGCTGGCGGCAGGCGAAAGACCCGGCGCGCCGGAAGGCTGAACATCTTCGTCCGACATCGGTGGGCGTGATCACGCCCTCGCGGTTCGTTGTGGCTCGCGCAGCGTCGGGCATGAGGTCCTGGCGGAACCGCGGGCCGAACGAACCACGCGAGGGTTCCGCCCGACGTGACGGCCTATCGCCGCTACCGGGAGCTGTGCATGCTGTTCGCGGTCCGCGATGGGCTGCGCAGCGGCGACATCTACGTGCCCGGGTCGTGCCGCTACGCTGACCCGTCCAGCTACCTGTTCAACCCACGCGCAGTGGGCGGGCAAACGCAGCGAGTTCTGCGTACTGACCGGCAAAGCCAGCGACGCGGTAAAGGCGCTGGAGCAGGGCCAGGCCGAGCTGGGCGCAGCCCTGGAGGATCTGTACGACGTGCTGGCCTCGGCCGCCAGCAAGGACGTCGGCGCCGTCCGCTGGACGATGACGGGAATCTGGTGATCCGCCCCTGTCGGCTGAGGACATCCCGCCGAGGCCCGCTATCATCGCCAGGGTGCCCTTATTCCCAGCCTCGGAGGAGTTGCTCGGCGCCCTGTGCCAGTTCCCGGACCACGTCGCCCGCTGACTGTACCCGCACCACATTGCTGACTGATTCGCCGGCGTAGAGTGCCATGGCTGAGATCGCTCCGGTCGTATCTTTGGTCGGACTGGGAGTCGCGCCCTTGGGGATGGCCATTCTCGCCGGCCCCAGATCCATCTCACCGACCGTTTCCCCCTCAAAGGCCTCGACCGCTGCCACCGCGGCTCGTAGTGCCCGGTGAGGGGCGTCAGGCCACATGCCGGAGAAGGCGGTGGTGATCACGGTGTCCGCCGCCGACGCCTCCACCAGCGCCTGAATGTAGGCCGGGTGTGAACCGGACTCGGCGGTGGCGACGAAGCGGGTTCCCACGCGCACGCCGGCTGCCCCCGCTGCCAATGCCGCGGCCATGGCCCGGGCGCTGCCGATGCCGCCGGCCGCCAGCACGGGGACTTCGACGGCGTCCAGGACCTCGTCGAGGAGGGCGAGAAGGCCCGTGGTTCCCCGGATATGCCCGCCTGCTTCGGTGCCCTGGGCCACGACAAAGTCACATCCGGCCTGCACGGCCGCCTTCGCCTCGTCCGCGGATCCGACCTGCCAGTTGGCCAGCGCGCCGGCTCTGTGCACCCGCTCGACCAGTTCGGCTTGCGGGTCGCCGTAGAAGAACTCCACTACCCGGCAGTGCGGAGCGGACGCCTCCACCGCCGCCACGTCCAGGAAGGGAATCAGGAAGTTGATGCCAACCGGGCCGGTCGTGCCCTTGGCCAACCTAGCTACCGCGACGCCCACCTCATCGGCGGGGACCATCACCATATTGACCATGCCCAGCCCGCCCGCGTCGGATACCGCCGCAGCGAGCTCGGGGGTGGCGGCACCGCCCATACCGGCCTGCTGGATCGGAACCGAACACCCGACCAGCCTCGTAAAAGCTGTCTCCAGCATGCTGTCTCCTCCTACTTGCTCTGTGTTTACTGTCACGTTTACGTCAGGGACGATCGCCCTGACGTGGTCTGCTGCGGCGTCGATGGCCCGAATGACGCTCACGCGCTCAGACGTTGGCCGCGTCCACATGCAGGGTTGCCCGGTGCGCGTGAAGCGCTCCGTGAGCGGGAGACCGTGCACGGCCCGGTCATGTTCCGCAGGCGATGACTAAAGTGTCGGCCCGCAGGCGCCGCGAATACATCACTCGATCGAGTGATCCGCGACCGCTAAAGCGAAGGCTTTGCGGACTGCGCGACGGCGGCGGCGAGCGCCGCGCGGTTGGAGACGCGGAGTTTGGCGAATACGTGGCGAAGGTGCGTGTTGACCGTGTGCGGCGAGATGTGAAGACGGCGGGCCACGTTCCTGTTGGTGAGCCCCTCTGCGACGAGTTGCGATACGGCGCGTTCGGGGGCGGTGAGACTTTCCCAGCCCTGCGTCGCCCGGTTTCGCGGCCCGCGTGCCCCGCCCCGGACACCAAGGCGCCGCAACTCGGCACCCACTCGAGCCGCCCATGCCTGTGCGCGGGCGCTCTCGTAGCGTTGCAGTGCCTCGGTCAGTAGTCCTTTTGCCTCATCTGCACGGCCTGTCATGACGAGTACCGCGGCAGCGTCTTCGCAAGAGCCCGCGTGGTCGAGTAGCCGAGAGCCGCGGCGCGCCAGCTCAACCGCCTTGAACAGGCGATCCGCATCCGTCTCGACCAGACCGCGGCACCGGCACGCGGCGCTGAGCACGGTCGGCACACCAGGGACGAGAGACGCGCCCGCCTCGGCGGCGCCGGCCACCCGCCGGGCGACGTCGCGGCGGTCGAGGGCGATGGCCAGCCGTACCAGCGAAGGCGCGAGGTAGCGGTGGTAGTAGCGGCTGTCACGCTGGGCATCGAGCTCCCAGAACCGCAGGAGAACCTCGAACGCCGTCGCCGGATCGCCTTCTGATTCTGCGATAACCGAAGCGGCATAGGCGACCATCTCTGCCCCGAAACTCGGTGCATCGCGGGTGAGTTCGTCCTCGACCAGGGCAAGCACTGCCCGCGCTGCCCGGTCCTGGCCCCTGGCCGCGGCGATCACCGCCTGGCACGCGCGCGACTGGTTCACCAAGATCCGGTTTCCTTGCTCCTGGCCAAGCTGGAGCGCCACTTCCAGGCCAGACTCCGCGTCGTCCCAGTCGCCAGTGATGAAGCTCGCGGTCGCCTGCGACAGCAACGTGTCAGACAGCAGCCACGCCGAACCCAGCTCGTCGTACTCATCGAGCGCTTCGGCGAAGGCAACAGCTGCCTCATCGAACAGGTCACAATCGCACAGCGCCATGCCGAGGAAGAACCTCGGATGGCGCAGCCGGGCCTGCGGCGCGAGAGGATCCGAGGCCAGCTGCACGGCACGGCGGGTGAGCCCGACCGCTTCGTCGTACCGGCCGCGCCACCTCACCGGGACCGACAACGTGGTCAGGCTCCAGACGGTCATCGCCGTGTCACCGGAGCGCTCCGCGGCTTCCAGCGCCCGCCTGGCCACGTCTTCGCCGCCGGCCAGGTCTCCGGCGAAGGTCCGGCCGTAGCTGGCCTGGGCCAGCACGAGCGACTGATCGGCGAGCGGAAGGTCCGGCACCTCGGCCAGGGTGCCCTCGGCCCGGCCGATAAGCTCGTCCGGCCGGTTCTGGAGCGACAGGGCGGAGATCAGCGACAGCCGCAAGGGCACGTCCGCCTCGGGGCGATGCCGGCGGGCCAGGATAGCTTCCGCGCGTCCAGCGCCTTCAGCCGTCTTGCCGGCGCGCAGGAGCGCCTCGACCAGCTCCACTGACAAAAGGTCGGCATCGGGATGACGGCCCGGCAACAGCGACTCGGCCCGTCGCAGGAGTTCCACGCTCACCGCCGGTGAGCCGGAGGCAGCCTCGCGTGCAGCGCCACGCAACCACTCCACTGCCTGGAGATCCCCGCGTGGCGCGCCGAGCACGAGATGATCGGCAACCTGCAGCAAGCTCGCGCCCGCGCTGGCGAGCGCCCCGGCGGCATCGCGGTGCATGACCCGGCGAACAGGAACGGGTATCTCCTGGTAGATCGCGTCGTGCACCAGCTGGTGCCGGAACACGAAATCGTTGCCGGCCTCGCCAAGCAGCCGCGCCCGGAATGCGTCACCGAGCTGGGCGACCACCTCGCCTGGCTGGCGACGGGCAACGGCTGCCACGTCATGAACCGATACCGTGTCGCCGAGCACGGCCGCGATCTGCAGCAGGGCCAGCGTCGCCTCCGGCAGGTAACGCAGCCGGCGGACGACCACCTCCCGAAGCGAACCCGGTAGCGCGGAGAACCCGGCCCCGGCCGTGGTACCGCCCTGGCGGAGCAGGCCCTCATCTGACAGCGAACGCAGCATCTCCACTACCCACAGCGGATTGCCGCCCGCCTTGCCGAGCACGGCCATGAGCTCGGGTCCGGGTGCCGCGCCAAGCTCAGTACATGCCAGCGCGTAGACCTCCTCAGGCGCGAACGGGTCGAGCCTGATCAGGCGAGCCCCGGCATCGAAGACGTCGCTAAGGAGCTGGTCCAGCTCGGCAGACCGCGGTGAAGGACGAAGCGAGGCCACCAGAAGCAGCGGGACGTGGACGAGACGACGAGCCATCGACTGGAAGGCCAGCAGCGTCGAATCGTCCGCCCAATGGATGTCCTCGAGGACTAGGACCACCGGGCCCTCGGCGCACGTTGCCTCGAGGAGGTCGAGAACCTCCTCGACGATCTGGTAGCGGCGATCCAGCGCATCTCCTGCCGCCGTCCCAGGTCGCCCCGCGTCGCCAGCCAGCAGACTGCCGATCACCGCGCGCCGCCGATCAGGCGAACGTGGCCTGAGATCCAGCGCATCGACAACCGCGCCGAACGGGTGCGTTCGCTCAAAGGGATGAGCACCGCCCTGAAACACGACCGCCCCGCCCGCGCGGGCTGCGCCGGTCATGCTCCGCACCAGGCGGCTCTTCCCGATGCCCGCTTCGCCTTCGATCAACAGCACTGCCGCCTGCCCGGCCCGGACATCCCGCACCATGGCCCTGACTAGCTCCAGCTCAAGATCTCGTCCCACGAGACTGTCTGCCGGCGGCGCTCCCACAAGTTCGAATCTACCGGCCGCACTCGTGGCCACCAGCCGACGGGACGTGCTGGTATGGGACCCCATGCTCGCGGAACCGCCACGGGTCGGCCCGGTCGTGCCGTCGCCGAGGATGAGGCCACCGCCGCGCCGCCAGGTGCGGCCGATCCGGAGGCGCACGCCGCGGGGCTGGCCGCCCTCACCCAGCCTGCCGTGTCTCAGTAGCGGGGGCCTCCCGGCGCCGGCGGAACCGGTGGCCGCCGAAGCAGTCCGGGGTCAGCAGGCTGAGGTTCGGTGCACCAGGACATGGTGCCGCGACACGAACTGGTCCGTGCTGAACGGCGGACCGAGCCGGGCGTCCCGGCCGAGCACCTTGCCGCCGAACGGAACCGATATGTGCTGGGCCCGGCCGGTGCCGGCGATGACGATCAGGCTCGGACCAGGGTTGAATAGCGTCACCACAGCCCCCCCTCGCCCAGGCAGCCGCCACTGAGCGATCGGTTAGGCGCCGACGACAATGCCGGCGAGCTGTTGAGCAGTCCGGTGAAGTCGGCCTGGCCGATGGCGATGACGTCCGCGGCGCGCGCGGCGCGCACCGAGACCGATCGCGGCGAGCCGGTCAGCAGCGCGAGCTCGCCGAGTGCGTCCCCGCGGCGGTGCTCGCGGATCACCGCACCGGCGGCCTCGTCCATGATCTCGAGTCGGCCCGCGCGCAGGACATACATCTCTTCCACGGGTCATGCTCGCGGAACAGCCATTTCCCGGCGGACAGGCGGCGCGTGCGTGCTTTCGCCGCGAGCTGCTCGAGGACCTCCGGATGGATGCCCGAGAACAGCGGGGTCCGGGCGAGGAACTCCGCCGCGGACTCCGCGCAGGGCTGCCGGATCGCCCGCGCCCGGCGCGATCACCCGCCCGGCCGCCGACCGGGCGCGGTCCGGCGCGGTCACCCGCCGCGGACGCAGGCCGGGGGAGCGCACAGCCCCCCACGGCTCAGTGTCCGCGGGAACCGCTCGCGCGGCATCGCCGGGCGCGGCATCGCCGGGCCCCGGTGCCCGGCCGGCCTGGACACGCCCGACGAGCAGGCAGTCGAGCCCGGCTACGAACAGGCAGACCGCCCCGAACGCCCAGGCGTGCCGAAACGCCGTATAGGCGATCGCCGGCGTCGGCGTCGGCGTCCCGATGATCGCTATCACGATCGCCACGCCGAGCGCGGCCCCGACCTGGCGCGCGACCGAATTCATCCCGGTCGCCGTGGCGAAGCTCTCACCCGGCGCCGAGGCGACCGCGGTGCCGGACAGGACCGGGAACAGCGTGCCCGCGCCGATCCCCAGCAGCACCATCCCCGGCAGCCACTGGCCGGCGAAGTCGGGGGTCACCCCGACTCGCTCGACGAACCACAGCACCGCCCCGCCCCACAGCAGGCCCCCCGCCACGAGGACGGCCCGGGGTCCGATGCGCTGGGCCAGCCGACTCGCCGGTCCGGCCACCACCACCGCGACGGCCGGGCCGACGGTGAGCGCCAGGCCAGTCTGGAGGATCGAGCACCGCCAGCGCCGCGGTGACCAGCAGCCCGCCGAGCGAGGGGCCGAATCCGGCGGCGGCCGCGCCGACCGCGGACAGCAGGGCCACGCCGTGGCGGCGGTGCGCGGGCGGGAACGCATGCAGCACCAGCGCCAGGGCGGACGGCACGAGGAAGGCGGCGCCGAGCGCCTGCACCACCCGGAACGCGATCAGCGCGCCCGCCGACGGCGCGATCGCGCACAGCAGCGAGCCGGCGGTGAACAGCCCCAGGCCGAAGACGAAGACACGCCGGCGGCCGAGCGAGTCCGCGATCCCCGCACCCGCCATGAGGAACGCGGCGAACACGACGTTGTAGGCGTTCAGCACCCACGACAGCGCCGAGAGCGACGTGCTAGGGAACGAGCGCGCGATGTCTGGGAACGCGATGTTCACGATCGTCGCATCGATGTAGGCGACGGCGCCGCCCAGCGCCGCGACCGCTAGCACGGTGCGAGGCGAAGGCCCGCGCCGAATCGTTCCCCCCGCCGGCTCAGCCGCTGCGGGCCGGACCGTGGTCGGGCCGATCCCGCTCGCACCGCCGGTCACCACGGCGACACGATCGTCAGGACGTCCGGTGGTGGCACCTGCGCGCGGTGCACGCGGCTTGAGTTCTGTCCGTACGCCGCCGACGCTACGGGCGGGAAGATCAGAGCAAATCCGCTGCGCACACGGATTCGACCGGGCGGCCCTACCTATGCAGCGGCGACCAGGACCGCGCGGAATCCGGCGATCTCCGTACGGGCTACCGATTTGCCGTCAGCCACGCGTTCCTAGCCTTGGTGATGCCAGCAGCGGTCACGCAGAACTACCCGGAGGTCCGACCCATGAGCCGCTCCGATGTCCTCGCGGACGCCGACCGGGCCGAAGCCCGCACCGGCCGGCCTGGCCTCGTCCTCGTTGAGGTCGGCGAGGACACCACCGCCTACGGCGAAGGCCACATCCCGGCTGCGATGAACCTGCCCGATGGCCGGACCCTGACCGTGCGGGCCATCAGGCCGGCCGACGCGGAAGGGCTGGACACGCTGTTCGGCGGGCTCGGCGAAGAGGAGCGGTACCACCGCTTCTTCCACCTCTCCTGCCCGGGCCGCAAGTTCCTCGAGCAGATGACCCGGGCTGAAGATGAGGGCGGTTACCGCCTGGTCGCGGTCGGTTCCGACCCTCCTGACGCGCTGGTGGCCGAGGCAGGCTACGCTATCTTGCCAGGTGGTGACGGCGAATTCGGCCTCACCGTAGCGCCAGGCTGGCAGGGATGGCGGCTCGGATCCCGCCTGCTCGGCGCTCTCGTCGCCGCAGCGGCCGCACGCGGCGTACCCAACCTGCAAGCCGACATCCAGCTCGATAACACGCGGATGCTCGCCCTGCTCTCGCGCCGCGGTTACGTGACACTCGGCCGGTACGGGTTCCGGGAGGTGCGGGTCGCCATAGCCGCCGCCCAGCCCGCCCGCCGAGGTCCCCGCGGACGGGGTTCCCCGGCTGCGTAGCGTGCCAGCCGCCAGCTTCTCCGCCGCGCACAGCAGGGCCGAACGAGCATGATCAGGTTTCGGGGCCATGCACCGGAGAATCGCGCAGCCCGCATTCGCGGACCACCGGCCGCCGGGGTAGCGCGCTCGCCAGCAGCCGCAGGCCACCGTGCCGACGTCTATGTGGTTCTACGGATACCGGCGGTCCGCCGCGCGAACCGTCGCCGCAAATATCCGGGTACGCACCCGATTCGCCGCGAGCTTTCTGTTCGTAACGTCGGAGCATGTCAACCTTGATCCGCCCCGGCCACCCCGTTCCTGCCTATCCGGGTGATGAGGCAGCCATGAGTACGGGGACTCTGGCCGAGTCATCCATTGACGCCGCATTCAAGGTGGCGGCGCAGTCCAGGTATGCCGGACTACGCGCGCTGGGCCCCATTCACCGCGCCCGGATCCTGAACGGCATCCCGCGCTTTCCCGGCCTGCGGCTCACCATCCCGACGGCGGAGCTCAGCTGGATCCCCGTGGGAATGATGCGCGGGCCGCTCAGCCTGCCGGTCAGCGTCACCCCGAAGGACAGACCATGACCACGTCAGCACCAGCAGAGCGGACAGGCCGCCAGGCGGTAACCCTGGCGCGGCCCGCCGCCCCTGCTCCTTCCGCCGGGACGAGCGCGGCGGACGCGATCTACCGCAACCTGTTCGACTCGTTCAACCCGGACAAAGATGGGCGGGTCTCTCCGCTGGAGATGCTCAGCCGGCTGGACCGCTCCGGGCTGCAGCCCGACGATCCGCGCATCGCCGAGGCGCTGGCCGGGCTGGCCGGTGCGGATGGCGGATCCCGGCAGATCAGCTTCACGCAGTTCAAAGCCCTCGCCCAGCACAACAGCAGCCTGATCAGACGCGCGGTCGAGGGCAACCTCGCGGTGCCCGACTTCGCCGCGCTGACCGCCGACATCACCCGGATGTACGACGAGCTGCTGCCGGTCAGGTCCGGGACGGTAGCCAGCTACATCCCGCAGCTCAAGCGCGTCGACCCGGAGCAGCTGGCGATCGCCGTGTGCACGGTGGACGGGCAGCGGTTCTCCGTCGGCGACGCGGCCACCGCGTTCTGCCTGCAGTCGGTGTCCAAGACGGTCAGCTACTGCCTGGGCCTGGACGAGCACGGCCCCGAGGCGGTGCACCAGCACGTCGGCCGCGAGCCGTCCGGCCGGTCGTTCAACGAGCTGGCCCTGAACCCCAAGGGCCTGCCGCACAACCCGATGGTCAACGCCGGCGCGATCATGACCACCTCGCTGATCCGCCCCGCGGCCGACATCGCCGACCGGTTCGACCTGGTCTCCGAGACCTGGCGGCGGCTGGCCGGCGGGCGGCGTCCGGGCTTCAACAACGCCGTGTACCTGTCCGAACGGGCCACCGCGGACCGGAACTTCGCTCTCGGCTACTCGATGCGGGAAAGCGGTGCGTTCGCTCCGGGCACCGACCTGACCCAGACGCTGGAGTTCTACTTCCAGAGCTGCTCGATTGAGGTGGACGCGCAGATGCTCGCGGTCGCGGCGGCGTCGCTGGCCAACGCCGGGGTGTGCCCGCTGACCGAGGACCCGGTGTTCACCCCGGGCACGGTGCAGTCCTGCCTGTCGCTGATGTCCTCGTGCGGCATGTACGACTTCTCCGGCGAGTTCGCGTTCACCATCGGGCTGCCCGCCAAGAGCGGCGTGTCCGGCGCGATCATGCTGGTGGTGCCCGGCCTGATGGGCATCTGCGTGTGGTCGCCGCGGCTGGACGAGCACGGCAATTCCGTCCGCGGCATCGAGTTCTGCCGCCAGCTGGCCGCCGCCTACAACGTGCACGCGTTCGACTCCCTGCACGCCGACCGCGGCCGGGCCGCCAAACGGGATCCGCGGCGGAAGAAGAACCAGACCCAGATCGAGGGTGTGGTCGCGCTGACCTGGGCGGCCAGCCAGGGTGACCTGGACGAGGTGCGCGCCCTGATCGCGACCGGGGTCGAGCCGGGCACTGCCGATTATGACGGCCGCACCCCGCTGCACCTGGCCGCCGCCGAAGGCCAGCTCGAGGTGGTCCGGTACCTGCTGGCCGCCGGGGCCGGCCCGCAGCCGGTGGACCGCTGGGGCGGCACCCCGCTGTCCGACGCCGAAGGCAACGGGCACACCGAGATCGCCGCGCTGCTGCGCGAGCACGTCGCACAGCAGGCCGTCCGCCTCTCAGACATGCCAAAGGCAGCAGCGGTATGAACGACACACTGATAGCTACCACCAAGGTGGTCGCGGTCCTGCTCGCCGACGGCTGGCACCGGATCGTTCCGGGTTCGTTCGGGGTCGGCCCGATCACGGCGCATTCCCGCGAGTTCGCACGGGCTAAGCGTCGTAGGGACAAAGGGCAAGTGCCATGAGCACGTCCACGGCAGCCGCCAGGCCGACCCGCGACAGCCACCCCGACTGGCGGGACGACGCCGCCTGCCGGGACGCCGACCCGAAGCTGTTCTTCCCGGACGGCGGCCTTAGGTCGGCCCGGGCCCAGGTCAAGACGGCCAAGCTGATCTGCCGCGGCTGCCTGGTCAGCGCCACCTGCCTGAGCTGGGCGCTGGCCAGCGGCCAGGAGGCCGGCATCTGGGGCGGCCTGACCGAAGACGAACGACGCAGGCTGCACCGCCGCGGCCGGCCCGGTTGGACTATGCCCTTGCCTTACGGGCGCGAGCCCAGGGCGTCCTGACCGCTTTACCAGTTCGCAGGACACGACGCCATCACACCTGAGGAGTGACTGTGTACCCGCTGATTACCTACCTGACCGCCCGAGACCGTTCACGGGACATGCTAGCCCGGTCAGAGCGGCGACGCCTGGCCGGTTCCGCCGTTGCCGCCCGGTCCAGCCACGGACCCGCCAGGTCGCTCGGGCCGATTGCCCGCCGGCTCATCCTCGGAGGTCCGTGAGATGACTGTGACCCGCGAGCCCGGGATAGCCGTTCCTTTCGCCGATACGCCCGTACCAGGTGACCGTCCGGGGTTCCGTCGGATCCTGGTACCGATCCGCTCGCCGGATCACGCGGTCGGCCCGTTGGCGGTCGCTGCGCGCGTCTGCGGCGTGGTCAACGTCACGGTGCGCCTGGTCCACGTGCGGATCTACGACCGGCCCCTGCGGGGATCTGGCCGGTTCTACCCGCAGGCCAGGAGTGAGGCAGCGGCCATACCCGACGAGGCGCTGCCGATCGCCTGGGCCTATGGCCTGGCGGCGACAACGGCCGTGATAGAAGCCCGACGGCGGGACGTCGCCGCGGCGATCGCCCGGCAGGCGTCCGTCTGGCGCGCCGACATGATCGTCATGACCCGGCGTCCTGGCCTGGCGATCAGCCGCCTGGTCCTCGGCAGTGTGCCCGATCAGGTCATGCGCGAAGCGAACTGCCCGGTGCTCGCGGTCCCTCCGCCAGGTGGCACGCTGCGGGCGGCTACCCCTTGACGAACAGAGAAGGTTGAGCGGCGTTGTCGTTTCCCGGCCGCCTGCGGACGGGCCACGCGGCGGCGAACGGTTCGGTCGATGGTGAACGTGGCGATGCCCTCGGCGGCGACGGCGCGGGCGTAGGAATAGGTGACCCCGCTCATACTGCCGAAGTCCCAGTAGCCGTGGCTGTAGGTCGCGCCGGGAATGAGCAGCGAATCGGGTGCGGCCACTGAAGTCCCGCCCGCCGCGGCGGCCTCAGCCAGGGCCGTATCCGTAGGCTGCGCACGCAGCAGGTCCGGGCAGGCCGGTGACCTGGGGGCGGGGCGGCGGTCTACGTAGTCCTACCGATACGCGGGAGTCTAGCTGGCCGCTCCGGCGCACTAGGTTCCGTACTCGCGGCGGATTCGCCCCGGGTTGCCCGTTCCTAGGGTCGACCGTGTAGTCCTGACGAAAGGAACATCATGATCATCCGAAGCCCGTATCCGGACGTCGGCGTCCCGGAGATCTCCCTGCCCGGGTTCGTCCTCGCCCGCGCCGACCAGCGAGGTGCCGCCCCGGCCGTCATCGACGCGCCCACCGGCCGCACCTTGTCCTACCGTGAGCTGAATGACCAGGTCCGGCGGGTGGCCGCGGGGTTGCGGGCGCGCGGCGTGGCCAAGGGCGATGTGCTCGCGCTGTGCAGCCCCAACGGGCCCGAGTTCGTGGTCACTTACTACGCCGCCGCGTCCGCGGGCGCCGCCATCACGACCGTGAACCCGGTCGTGACCAGCTCCGAGATGGCGGCCCAGCTCACCGCCGCCGGCGCCCGCTGGCTGGTGACCACCCCCGAGGTCTTCCGGGACAAGGGAAGGCAGGCGGCCGCCAGCGCGGGTGTCCAGGAGTCCTTCGTCTTCGGGACCTCAGAGGGGGCGACTCCGTTCGCATCTCTGGCTGGCGCCGCGGCCGGCCCGCTGCCTGGCCTGTCTCCTGACGGCGTTGTGCTTCTTCCCTTCTCAAGCGGGACCAGCGGACTGCCTAAGGGAGTCATGCTGACCCACCGTCAGCTGGTGGCAAGCCTGTGCCAGACGATGGTCCCGCACCAGGTGCGGGCCGGTGATGTGGTCGCCGGCGTGCTGCCGATGTTCCACATCTTCGGGATGCAGGTCACGATGAACGCGACCCTGCGGGCGGGCGGAACGCTGGTCACGATACCCCGGTTCAGCCTGGACACCTTCCTCGGCGTGCTGGAGGCCTACCGGGTCACCCGGGCCGAGCTGGTCCCCCCGATCGTGCTGGCGCTGGCCAGGCACCCCGCGGTGGACGACTATGACCTGTCCAGCCTGCGGGTCATCTCCTCCGGCGCAGCGCCGCTGGGGCCAGACCTGGCCCGGGCGTGCGCCGGCCGGCTCGGCTGCCGGGTCAAG
>Ga0318520_10000074_pt1 | contig 21739 bp, 18 predicted proteins | sample GRESIP178b2f16_FD_203512 | JGI IMG/M metagenome (GOLD analysis project Ga0318520, IMG submission 203512) | Tropical soil microbial communities from Luquillo Experimental Forest, Puerto Rico - GRE.SIPMG.178b2f16 | ecosystem: Environmental > Terrestrial > Soil > Tropical forest > Bulk soil...
AGGGCGGCCCCGTGGGACAGGCCCCGATCGCTCGGGCCGCCCTCGCGCACCGCGTCGGCCAGGGCCACCAGGTCGTCCTCGTCGGGATGGGTGGGTAGCGGGCCGGCGTGGCGTACGAGTTCCCATCCGCGGGGCGCGGTGATCCGGCCGGCATGGCCGAAGCACAGATCCCACGAATGCGGGTCGCGCGAGGTGGCGAGGGGCCCAACCACCGCCGTCGAGTCCGAGTAGACGAACGTCAAGGTTGCCACGGCATAGTGCGCACACCCGGGCCGGCAACAGCGACGGGGAACGTTCACGAGCGAAAGGCTATCGTGGACAAACGCCGCCAAAGCGTGGGACACGCGCATCCGCTCGACCCGCGATGTGCAACCGTTACCATCGGCGCGTGGGCGATTCGCGCGGCTCCCCGCAAAACGATCGATCGTGGCGCCGATCGGCTTCGGCCCGAGCGTCTCGGCGGGGCCACGATATGCGCGGCCCGCTGCTGCCGCCGACGGTGCCGGGATGGCGCAGCCGGGCCGAGCGATTCGACATGGCGGTGCTGGAGGCCTACGAGCCCATCGAGCGGCGCTGGCGGGAGCGGGTGGCGGATCTCGACGTGGCGGTCGATGAAATCCCCCGCATCGCCGCCAAGGACCCCGACAGCGTGCAGTGGCCGCCCGAGGTCATCGCCGACGGGCCGATCGCGCTGGCCCGGTTGATGCCGGCTGGCGTAGACGTCCGCGGCAATGCCACACGGGCACGAATTGTCTTGTTCCGCAAGCCGATTGAGCGGCGGGCCAAGGACACCATCGAACTCGGCGAACTGCTCCACGAGATCCTGGTCGCTCAGGTGGCCATCTACTTAGACGTCGAGCCCTCGGTCATCGATCCGACGATCGACGACGAATAACCAAGTGCAGCAGCGGCGCGTCAGATTATGCCGCGCTTGAGGCGGCGGCGTTCGCGTTCGGAAAGGCCGCCCCAGATGCCGAAGCGCTCGTCATGTGCCAGCGCGTAGTCGAGGCACTCGTGACGTACCTCGCACCCCAGGCAGATCTTTTTGGCCTCGCGGGTGGAGCCGCCCTTTTCCGGAAAGAACGCCTCCGGGTCTGTTTGCGCGCACAGTGCGCGGTCCTGCCATTGGTCCGTCGTTGGCGGCGGCAGGGGCTCGGGTTCGAATGCGACTGGCGCATCAGGAACCACTGTCAGGCGCGGACGCGCAATTGCCGCCGGCGCCGGGCCAATTGTGGTGTGCGGTGTGCTTGTCATAACGCCCCGAAGGTGCTCATAAGACATGCTTCGTCCGCCTCCTCAGGTTTGGTTTGAGAGGGTGAGTGATTCCCACTGTTCTGATGTACAGACAATTCGAACATGTGATCGAATCTCGGTCTGCGACACCGGAACCGGCCGGCCAACCGGGAAATGACACTGTTGTGATTAGACACTCGTTGACCTGCCGGGTCAAGCATTACGGCGCATTTCCATATCATCTCGTTACTAATTTTCGGCGTTTCTGTTGTCTTTGACCGTCGGCGTGTCGCTCACAGCGGTCACAATTTCCATTTGCGGCCGCCGTGATGGGCCCGCGGACCGCGTCGTCGGCGGGCAGTAACGTCAAGCCCTGTGAAGGTCAAGTGAAGGTCACCGTTCTGGTCGGTGGGGTCGGCGGCGCCCGCTTCCTGCTGGGCGTTCAACAGCTGCTCGGGCTGGGTCAGTTCCAAACGCAGGGGCGCCCAGACACCGGGACCAACAGCCACGAGCTAACCGCCGTCGTCAACGTCGGCGACGACGCCTGGATCCACGGGTTGCGTGTCTGTCCGGATTTGGACACCTGCATGTACACCTTAGGTGGAGGGGTCGACCCGCAGCGAGGGTGGGGTCACCGCGACGAAACCTGGCACGCCAAAGAGGAATTGGCGCGCTACGGCGTGCAGCCAGACTGGTTCCAACTGGGCGACCGCGATCTGGCCACCCACCTGGTGCGCACCCAGATGCTGCGCGCCGGCTACCCGCTGTCACAAATCACCACCGCGCTGTGTGACCGCTGGCAACCGGGCGCACGGCTGCTGCCCGCCAGCGACGACCGCTGCGAGACGCACGCGGTGATCACCGATCCGGCCGACGACAGCCGTCGGGCAATCCACTTCCAGGAGTGGTGGGTGCGCTACCGGGCCCAGGTGCCCACGCACAGCTTCGCGTTCGTCGGCGCCGAAAAGGCCAGCGCCACAACCGAAGCGGTCGCGGCAATCGCCGAAGCCGACGTCATCTTGCTGGCACCGTCCAACCCGGTGGTGAGCGTCGGCGCCATCCTGGCCGTCCCCGGGATTCGCGGCGCGTTGCGGGCGGCCACGGCCCGGGTCGTCGGCTACTCGCCGATCATCGGTGGAAAGCCGTTGCGCGGCATGGCCGATGCCTGCCTCTCCGTGATCGGGGTCGAGTCGACCGCCGAGGCGGTTGGCCGCCATTACGGGGCGCGGGCGGCCACCGGGATCCTGGATTGCTGGCTGATCCACGAGGGCGACGAGGCCGACATCGAGGGCGTCGCCGTGCGCTCGATACCCCTGCTGATGAGCGACCCCGGGGCGACGGCTGAGATGGTCGGCGCCGGGCTGGAGCTTGCGGGCGTGGCGGCGTGACTCGCGCCGGCGACGATGCAGTGGGGGCACCTCCCGCTTGCGGGGGACGCAGCGATGCGGTGGGGGCACCTCCTGCTTGCGGGGGAGAGCGGCGCCCATGACAGAGCATGGCACGGCCGCGGCGATCGAGATCCTGCCCGTCGCCGGGCTCCCCGAGTTCCGGCCCGGTGACGATCTGGGTGGGGCCGTCGCCGCGGCCGCGCCCTGGCTGCGCGACGGGGACGTCGTGGTGGTGACCAGCAAGGTGGTGTCCAAGTGCGAGGGCCGGCTGGTGCCCGCACCGCAGGATGCCGAGGAGCGGGATCGGCTGCGTCGCAAGCTGGTCGACGAGGAAGCGGTGCGCGTGTTGGCGCGCAAGGGCCGAACCCTGATCACCGAGAACCGGCTGGGTCTGGTCCAGGCCGCCGCCGGCGTGGACGGATCCAACGTCGGCCGCGACGAGCTGGCTCTGCTGCCGGTCGACCCCGACGCCAGCGCGGCGGCGCTGCGCACCGGGCTGCGTGAGCGGCTCGGCGTCGACGTCGCCGTGATCATCACCGACACGATGGGCCGCGCCTGGCGCAACGGCCAGATCGACGCGGCGGTCGGTGCGGCCGGCCTGGCCGTGCTGCACGGCTATTCGGGCGCCGTCGACCGGCACGGCAACGAGCTGGTGGTCACCGAAGTTGCGATCGCCGACGAGGTCGCGGCGGCAGCCGATCTCGTCAAGGGCAAATTGACCGCCGTGCCGGTGGCCGTCGTGCGAGGGCTCAGCATTGCGGACGACGGCAGCACGGCCCGGCAACTGCTGCGACCGGGCGACGAAGACCTGTTCTGGCTCGGCACCGCCGAAGCCCTCGATATGGGCCGCCGGCAAGCCCAGCTGTTGCGCAGGTCGGTGCGCCGGTTCAGCGGCGAGCCGGTGCCGCCGGAGCTGGTCGAGGCGGCCGTCGCGGAGGCCCTTACCGCGCCGGCCCCCCACCACACCCGGCCGGTCCGGTTCGTGTGGCTGCAGACCCCGGCCACCCGGATCCGCCTGCTGGACCGGATGAAAGACCAGTGGCGTTCGGACCTTGCCCGCGACGGCCGGCCCGCCGACTCGATCGAACGGCGGGTGGCGCGCGGCCAGATCCTCTACGACGCACCGGAGGTCGTCATTCCGTTCCTGGTGCCCGAGGGCGCCCATGCCTATCCCGATGCCGCCCGAACGGACGCCGAGCGCACCATGTTCACGGTCGCGGTCGGTGCGGCAGTCCAGGCCCTGCTGGTCGCGCTGGCGGTGCGGGGGCTGGGCAGCTGCTGGATCGGCTCGACGATCTTCGCCGCCGAGCTGGTCCGCGCGGAGCTCGAGCTGCCCGCCGATTGGGAGCCGTTGGGCGCCATCGCGATCGGCTACGCCGCGGAGCCGCCCGGGTCGCGCGACGCGGCAGATCCCGGAGACTTGCTGATCCGCAAGTAATACTGACCCGATGAAGACGTTCGCGGGCAAGGCGGCGGCGTCGCCCGACAAGGTCCGCGGCGGCTACTACACCCCGGACCCGGTGGCCCGGTTCCTGGCCCGCTGGGTCGGCGACGCCGGTCCGCGGGTTGTCGAGCCATCCTGCGGCGACGGCCGAATCCTGCGCGAGCTGGCCAAGCTCAGCAGCCAGGTGCATGGTGTGGAGCTGATCGCGCACGAAGCGGCCAAGTCCCGGGAGTTCGCTCCCGTCGACGCCGAAAACCTGTTCACCTGGTTGGCCAGGACCGAGGCGGGCAGCTGGGACGGGGTCGCGGGCAACCCGCCGTATATTCGCTTCGGCAATTGGGCGGCCGGCGAGCGCGACCCGGCGTTGGAACTGATGCGGCGCGAGGGCCTGCGCCCCAGCCGGTTGACCAATGCCTGGGTCCCGTTCGTCGTCGCGAGCACCGTTTTGGTGCGCGACGGCGGCCGCGTGGGCCTGGTGCTGCCCGCCGAGTTGCTTCAAGTCGGCTATGCCGCCCAGTTGCGCGACTTTCTGCTGAGCCGATTCAGTCAGATCACGCTGCTGACGTTCGAGCGATTGCTGTTCGACGGCATCCTGCAAGAGGTGGTGTTGTTCTGCGGCGTCGCCGGTGCGGGACCGGCGCGAATCCGCACCGTCCATCTCAGCGCTGCCGACGAGCTCGCGCAGGTCGAGCTCGACGTCGAGTCGGCTCCCGCGCTGCTGCACGAGAAGGAGAAGTGGACCAAGTACTTCCTGGACCCCGCCGCGATCCGGCTACTGCGAACGCTCAAGCAGTCGTCGGCCATGACCCGGCTCGGGTCGGTCGCTGACGTAGACGTGGGCATCGTGACGGGCCGCAACAGCTTCTTCACCTTCACCGACGCGCAAGCCCAGGAACTTGCACTGAGGCAATACTGTGTCCCGCTCGTCTCGCGCAGCGGCCAACTGTCCGGACTGGTGTACGACATCGACTGCCGGGCAAGCGATGTCGCCGCCCAGCACCGCACCTGGCTGCTCGATGCACCTCCCGAACCAACCGATCCCGCCCTCGTCGCGCACATCCAGGCCGGCGAAGCCGCGGGCGTCCAGCGGGGCTACAAATGCTCGATCCGCAATCCGTGGTGGACCACCCCGTCGCTGTGGATTCCAGACCTGTTCATGCTGCGCCAGATTCATCTGGCGCCGCGGCTGACCGTCAACGCCGCCGCCGCAACGAGCACCGACACCGTGCATCGGGTTCGCCTCACGCCCGGTGTCGACGCGACCGCGCTGGCCGCGGTGTTCCACAACAGCGTGACGTTCGCCTTCGCCGAGATCATGGGCCGCAGTTATGGCGGAGGCATCTTGGAGCTGGAACCCGCGGAAGCCGAGCAGCTTCCCATTCCCGCACCGGCGCACGCCAGCGCCGAACTTGCCTGCGATGTCGATCTGCTACTGAAGGCCAATGAAATCGACAAAGCGCTCGACGTCGTCGACCGTCGTGTGTTGATCGAGGGACTCGGCCTGTCAGGCGAGGTCGTGGGGCAATGCCGAGCGGCGTGGCTTTCGCTGCGGGATCGCCGGACAAGGCGGGGATCTCGGTGAATGTTCGAGCGTCGGTGATCTCGATTCTCACCGACTGGCGCGCCCCCGACCCGGCCCAGGATTCGCTGCGGCACGCCACGCTGGCCTTCGTGCACGGCCGCACCGACGCGTGCCAGCGCGAGTGCGTACCGGGCCATGTCACCGCTTCGGCGCTGGTGCTCGACGACACCGGTACGCGGGTCCTGCTGACCTTGCATCCACGGCTGGGCCGGTGGGTGCAGTTGGGCGGGCACTGCGACGACGACGACGGCGACATCGTCGCCGCGGCATTGCGCGAGGCGACCGAGGAATCCGGCGTCGCCGGTCTGCGCATCGTGCCCGAGCTGGCCGCCGTCCACGTCCACCCGGTCACCTGCTCGCTGGGGCTGCCGACCCGCCACCTGGATCTGCAATTCGTGGCGCACGCGCCGCCCGACGCGCAGATCGCGATCAGCGACGAGTCGGACGACTTACGGTGGTGGCCGGCCGGCGCGCTGCCGGACGGCGCCGATCACGCGCTGGCGTACTTGGTCGCCCGGGCCACAGCTCGCCGAGTGTGAAGGCAGCCGCACATTCGACGCCGAGCGTGCGGCCAGCCGCACATTCGGCGGGAAAGGCTCAGACGTCGGACGAGTATCTGATCCCGCCGTCGGGAATGGAGACGCCAGGCCATACCCGGGCGCCACGCAGCAATTCGCAGCGCGCACCGATGTCGGCGCCGTCGCCGATCACGCCGTCGCGGATCAGCGCGCGCGGACCGATGCGCGCACCGAAGCCGATGATCGAGCGCTCGATCACGCTGCCGGCTTCGACCTTGACGCCGTCGAAGATGACCGCGCCGTCCAGCCGGACACCGGGGCCGATCTCGGCGCCCCTGCCGACGACGCTGCCGCCGATCACGACCGCGCCGGGAGCCACCGCCGCGCCGTTGTGCACCAACTGCTCGCCGCGGTGGCCGCGCAGGGCCGGTGACGGGGCGATCCCGCGGACCAGATCCGACGATCCGCGCACGAAGTCTTCCGGTGTGCCCATGTCCCGCCAGTAAGTGGCATCCACGTAGCCGCAGACCTTGACTCCAGAGTCGGCGAGCAGGGCCGGGAACACCTCGCGTTCGACCGAGACCTCGCGGCCCTGCGGAATCCGGTCGATGACGTCGCGCGCAAAGACATAGCAGCCCGCGTTGATCTGGTCGGTGGGCGGATCCTCCGTCTTCTCGAGAAAGGCGACGACGCGGTCCTGCTCGTCGGTGGGCACGCAGCCGAATGCTCGTGGGTCACCCACCCGTACCAGGTGCATGGTGACGTCGGCGTTCTTGGTTTGGTGGGATTCGAGCAGCTGACCCAGGTCGGCACCGGAGAGCACATCGCCGTTGAACACCATGACGGTGTCGTGACGCAGGTGGCCGGCGACGTTGGCGATGCCGCCGCCGGTGCCCAGGGGCCGCTCCTCGGTCACGTATTCGATCTGCAGGCCGAGCTTGGACCCGTCGCCGAACTCCGCCTCGAACACCGCGGCCTGATACGACGTGCTCAGGATCACGTGCTCGATGCCCGCCGAGGCGATCCGCGACAGCATATGGGTCAGAAACGGCAGCCCGGCGGTGGGCAGCATCGGCTTGGGCGCCGAGAGCGTCAGCGGCCGCAGGCGGGTGCCCTTGCCACCGACCAGGACCACCGCGTCGACCTGGGGGTTTGCCAACTCAGCGCCGCCCTTCAGCCCGTTTCCGTCGACGTTCCCGGCTGATGGAGCGCAGCGAACTGCGCACCATCAGGTGCGAACGCACCCCCAACGAGGCCCGCAGCGTCCAGCGCAGCGGGGCCCGCCACCAACCGGAATGCCGGTCGGCCAGGAAAATATAGGTGCTTTTGTGATGGGCCGCCAGGTGGCTTGCCGGATCGTGCCCGGTGGAGTGGCCCCTGTGGTGCAGGACCTCGGCCGACGGCACGTAAACACTCAGCCAGCCGGCCTTCGCCAGCCGGTCGCCGAGGTCGACGTCCTCCATATACATGAAGTAGCGCTCGTCGAATCCGCCCACCTGGCTGAAGGCCGACCGGCGCACCAGCAGGCACGATCCCGAAAGCCAGCCCACCACGCGCTCGCTGGGCTCGAGGCGCTCCTGGCGGTAGGTCGTCGTCCACGGGTTGCGCTTCCAGAACGGACCGACGACCGCGTGCATGCCGCCGCGGATCAGGCTGGGCAGGTGACGCGCCGACGGATACACCGACCCGTCGGGATCCCGGATCAGCGGGCCCAGGGCGCCGGCCTGCGGCCAGCGGGCCGCGGCATCCAGCAGGGCGTCGATGCTGCCCGGGCCCCACTGCACGTCGGGGTTGGCCACGATCACCCAGTCCCCGTCCTCAGCCAAGTCCTCATCCAGCTGTGTGACCGCGCGATTCACAGCCGTCCCGTACCCAAGGTTGGCGCCGGTGTCGAACAGCCGCACGTTCGGGTAACGCTCGACCGCCGCCTGCGGCGTTCCGTCGGTGGAGCCGTTGTCGGCCAGGACCACGCCGACCGGGCGCTCGGTGGCCAGCGACAAGGAGGCCAGGAATCGCTCGAGGTGGTGGCCCGGCGAGTAGGTCACCGTCACGACGGGCAGGACGTCAGTCACGCATAGAGGGTATCGGTCGGTCGGCCGCGGCAGTGCTGAGAGATGCGGCCAGCGCCGCGACAAGTGCGTCCCGCCAGGGTCTTAGCGGCGCCAGGCCCGCAGCGGTGGACTGCCGGCCGCCCAGTGCGGAGTAGGCCGGGCGCGGCGCGGGGCGGGGAAACCGCGCGGTGCTGACCGGCCGCACCCGCGCCGGGTCGGCGCCGCATTCCTCGAACACCGCGCGGGCCTGCCCGAAGCGGGAGACCTCGCCTCCGTTGGCGGCGTGCAGGATGGGCCCGGGCACGCGATTGTCGGCGACCTGCAGGAGCGCAGCGGCCAGGTCGGCGACGTAGGTCGGTGACCCGGTCTGGTCGTCGACCACGTCCACCGGGCCGTGCCCGGCGGCCAGCCGACGCATGACGGCGACGAAGTCCTTGCCCGTCCCGCCGGTGTAGACCCAGGCGGTGCGGACCACGATGCCTTGCGAGGCCTCCGGCAACGCTGCCAGCACGGCCCGCTCCCCGGCAAGCTTGCTGCGCGCGTACACGCCCCGCGGATCGGCTTCATCGCCGGGCTCGTAGGGACGAGGCTCGCCGTCGCCGAAGTCGCCGCTGAAGACGTAGTCGGTCGAGACGTGGATCAGCCGGGCGCCGGCGCGCGCGCAGGCACGCGCGACGTGTTCCGGGCCGGCGGCGTTGACCGCGTACGCGCCCGCCTCGTCGCTCTCGGCGCCGTCGACGTCGGTGTATGCGGCGCAATTGACCACCACGTCGCCGCTGGCGATGATCCGTTCGGCCGCGCCGGGATCGGTGATGTCCCATTGCGACGACGTCAACGCCAGCACGTCGCGGCCCCGATCGGTTGCCAGCGCCGCCAAACAGCCGCCCAGTTGCCCGCCGGCACCGGTGATCACGAGCCTTTCTGCCCTCCCCGACATGTTTCGAGTCTGGCACGGCCCCGGCAAGCTTGGGCCACGCCGCCGTCGGCTACCCGCCAAGGGACTGTGTCGTAAGTAATCTAGTGTGATGCCTGTGCAACCTGTGGTTCGTGTGCTTGCGACTGTGCTGACCCTCGTGGTCGTTCTCGGCACGGGAATCGCGTGGAGCAACGTCCGGTCCTTCGAGGACGGCATCTTCCACATGTACGCGCCCTCGCTGGGCAAGGGCGGCGACGACGGCGCCATCGACATCCTGCTGGTCGGCCTGGACAGCCGCACCGACGCGCACGGCAACCCGTTGTCGGCCGAGGAGCTGGAGACGCTGCGGGCCGGCGACGACGAAGCGACCAACACCGACACGATCATCCTGATCCGGATACCGAACAACGGGAAGTCGGCCACCGCGATCTCAATTCCGCGCGATTCGTACGTCGCGGCCCCCGGCCTGGGCAAGACGAAGATCAACGGCGTCTACGGCCAGACCCGGGAGGCCAAGCGGGCCAGCCTTGTAAAAGCCGGGGATTCCGCGCAGGACGCGATGGCCCAGGGCACCGAAGCTGGCCGCGACGCGCTGATCAAGACGGTTGCCGACCTCACCGGCGTCACGGTCGACCACTATGCCGAGATCGGGCTTCTTGGCTTCGCGTTGATCGCCGACGCGCTCGGCGGCGTCGACGTCTGCCTCAAAGAGCCCGTGTTCGAACCGATGTCAGGTGCAGACTTTCCCGCCGGGCAACAAAAGCTCAACGGTCCGCAGGCGCTCAGCTTCGTCCGCCAGCGCCACGACCTGCCGCGCGGCGACCTGGACCGGGTGGTGCGCCAGCAGGCAGTGATGGCGTCGCTGGCCCACGGGGTCATCTCCGGCAAGACGCTCTCCAGCCCGACCACGCTCAAGCGCCTGGAGGCCGCCGTCCAGCGCTCGGTGGTCATCTCCTCGGGCTGGGACGTAATGGATTTCGTCCAGCAGCTGTCAAAGTTGGCCGGCGGCAAGGTCGCCTTCGCCACCATCCCGGTGCTCGACGGGGCCGGCTGGAGCGACGACGGCATGCAAAGCGTCGTGCGGGTGGACCCGCATCAGGTCCACGACTGGGTTGCCGGCCTGCTGGACGACCAGGCCAAGGGCAAGACCGAGGAACTGGCCTACACGCCCGCCAAGACCACGGCCGACGTGTTCAACGACACCGACATAAACGGGCTGGCGTCGGCGGTGTCAGATGTGTTGAACTCCAAGGGATTTACCACCGGAACCGTCGGCAATAACGAGGGCGGCCACGTGAAGGGCAGCCAGGTGCGGGCCACCAAGACCGACGACCTGGGCGCCCAGCAGGTCGCCAAGGAACTGGGCGGGTTGCCGGTCGTCGCCGACACCTCGCTGGCGCCGGGATCGGTCAAGGTGGTGCTGGCCAACGACTACACCGGTCCGGGCTCCGGCCTGTCCGGTAGCCAATCCGTCGTCCCCGCCCGGGCGTCGAACCCGGGATCGGCTCAAGACCCCAATGTGCCGGCGCCGTCGCCGATCCTGACCGCCGGCTCCGCGAAGCCGGAGTGCATCAACTGACCACGCTCAGCGGGGCGATTTTGGATCCGATGCTGCGGGCCGACCCGGTCGGTCCGCGCATCACCTACTACGACGACGCCACCGGCGAGCGCATCGAGTTGTCGGCGGTGACACTGGCCAACTGGGCGGCCAAGACGGGCAACCTGTTACGCGACGAGATGGGCGCCGGGCCGGCCAGCCGGATCGCGATCCTGCTGCCGGCGCATTGGCAGACGGCGGCGGTTCTGTTCGGGGTGTGGTGGATCGGCGCCGAGGCGGTGCTCGGGGCGGCGGACGCAATCGATTTGGCACTGTGCACCGCCCCGCGCCTGGACGAGGCCGACGCTGTCGTCAACCCCGGCGGCGAGGTGGCCGTGCTGTCGCTGGATCCGTTCGGCCGCCCGGCGCCCGACCTGCCGATCGGTGTCACCGACTACGCCACCGCGGTGCGGGTGCACGGCGATCAGATCGTCGCCGAACGCCATCCGGGTCCCGCGCTCGCCGGGAGATCGGTCGACGAGATCCTGGCTGATTGTGAAAACTCCTCAACGGCACGGGGATTGACATCCAAGGACCGCGTGCTTGCCACCGCGTCATGGGCCCGGTCCGACGAGCTGGTGGACGGGCTGCTGTCGATCCTGGCCGTCGGCGCGTCGTTGGTGCAGGTGGCCAATCCCGACCCGGGGGCGCTGCAGCGCAGAATCGAGACCGAAAAGGTCACCCGGGTCTTGTAGTTTCGTCGAGCCTGTAAATCTGCGGACAAAGTGCGAGTAAGGGCCTGCAGAGTTACAGGCTCGACGAGCCCGGCGGTCGTTGCTTGCGGCTTGGTCGGCGTCGTCGCGTCTTTGGGATCCGATGGAAGGCGTCGAGCAGGTCGAGTTCGCGCCCGAGGGCATCGGCGAGCGTGTCGATCCGGGGAACGGCGCGACGGCAGCCGGTCAAGCCGAAGAAGACTTGGTCGTTGATGCTCGTGCAGGTGATATTGAGCGCCTGGCCGTCGGCGACGACCGACAGCGGGTAAAGCGCATCGAAGCGGGCGCCGTTCCAGTAGAGCGGATCCTTGGGCCCGGGAACGTTGGAAATCATCACGTTCGGCGGACGCAGCGGTCCGGGTGTGCGGCCCAGCGCCGTGGCAAGCATGAGTGGGGTGGTGCCCAACACACTCATGGCCAACACCTGCACCTGGCCCCGGCCGGCCAGCGCGGCCTTCCCCTCGCGCATGCTGGCCTGCACCGCCGCAAGACGCTCGGCGGGGTCGGACAGGTGCGTGCCCAGGCAGCACACCAACGTCCCGATCTTGTTGCCCGGAACGGAGTCTGGCGCGCCGGCGGGTTCGTCGCCACGCAGGGAGACAGGCACCGTCGCCATCAGTGGCGCGCCCGGCAGCGCGTGACGGGCCAGAAGATAGCGGCGCAGCGCCCCGGCGCACATGGCCAGCACTACATCGTTAATGGTGGCGTCGGTGTGTTTGGCGACCAGCCGCAGCCGAGCGATCGGAAAGCTGCGGCCGGCGAAGGACCGAGTGCCGTCGATCGCAACATTGAATGGAGTGTGCGGCGCGGTCAGGGTCAGCGGACCGCCGCGCCGGCGCACCGCCCGCCACGCTGTATCAGCCAGTGCCGGTCCCACGCCCGCGAGGTCGCCGGCCGCGCCCAACAGCCGCCGGGCGCCGGCCAGCGGACTGATACCCGTGGTGGCCGTGATCGTTTCATCGCTCGGTGGGTGCTCGGTCGCCTCCCATAGGGCGGGCATCCCGCGCCGATCCGGGTCCGAGCTGACGGTCCGCCGCAGCATCCGCATCGTCGAGACGCCGTCAGCCAGTGCATGGTGAGTCTTGATGTAGAGCGCGTACTGCCCCTCGGCGAGGCCTTCGATCAAATGCATCTGCCACAGCGGGCGGGACCGGTCCAGCATATTGGCGTGCAGCTCGGAAACCATCTTCCACAGCGTGGTCTGGTCGGCGCGCCGCGGCAGTGCGCTGATCTGCACGTGGTAATCCAGGTCGATCTCGGTGTCGGTGTGCCAATACCACTGACCAAGGGAGCCAAGCGAGCGGCGGGGCCGCCGCCGCCACAACGGCGCCACCCGATCTCGATCTAACGCGGCAGCGAACGCGTCTCGCACAAAATTCGGGCCGGCGCCGTCAGGCGGGCTCAGCAGCGCCAGCGCGCCGACGTGCATCGGCCGACTGGGCGCCTCAGTGTCTAGGAACAATGCATCTATGGGTGACATGGGAAAAGCCATGAGCAGCAGCACCTTTCGGTAAACCGAGATGCCCCGCCGTGCGGCCATACCCCTCACGGAACATGCGGCTATCGATTGCCGCCCGTTGCTGGACGGCCGGACCCGGCGACTGCGGCGGGCGCCTTTTAAACCATAGTGCTTAATAGCCCGGCGTCACAACCGCAAGGTATGCATGTTGATATCGCAATATTTCGATGTTAACGTCGTGCAATCGTCAGCTGACGCGGTGACGACAGGGAGGTGCGGGCAATGGCGGCATACCGGCTCCTGGCGAAGGCGGCAGGCACGGTGTTCACCGGCCTCGTCGGCGTGACGGCATAGGAGGTCGTGCGCAAGGCCATGGCCAAGGCGCCGCTGCACGAGACCGCGGTGTCGGCGGCCGAGCTGGGGTTGCGCGGAACCCGCAAGGCGGAGGAAGCCGCCGAGTCGGCCCGGCTTAAGCTTGCGGACGTCATGGCCGAAGCCCGCGAGCGCATCGGCGAAGAGGCGCCCACACCGTCCATCACCGACACCCACGAGCACTGATTACGTGAGATGAACCTCGCCCTGGTCCCAGCCGTTGACGACGAGGAACAGCCCAAAGACCCTGCCCTGAAGGTGGTTTCGGATGCCGCGGGGCGCATGCGGGTTTCGGTTGAGTGGGTGCAGTGCAACTCCCGACGTGCCGTGGCGGTCGAAGAGGCCGTTGCCAAGCAGAATGGGGTGCGCGCAGTGCACGCCTACCCGCGCACCGGCTCCGTCGTCGTCTGGTACTCACCCCGGCGCTGCGACCGCTCCGCGGTCCTGGCGGCGATCGCCGGCGCCGCGCACGTCGCCGCCGAGCTGATTCCTGCGCGCGCGCCGCATTCGTCGGAGATCCGCAACACCGATGTGCTCCGCATGGTCATCGGCGGGGCGGCGCTGGCCCTGCTGGGCGTGCGTCGCTACGTGTTCGCCCGGCCGCCGTTGGTCGGTCCGAGCGGCCGAGCGGTCGCCACCGGCGTCACCGTCTTCACCGGCTACCCGTTCCTGCGCGGCGCGCTGCGCTCGCTGCGCTCGGGTAGGGCTGGCACCGATGCTCTGGTCTCGGCGGCGACCGTCGCGAGCCTGATTCTGCGCGAGAACGTGGTCGCTCTGACCGTGCTCTGGCTGCTCAATATCGGTGAGTACCTTCAGGATCTGACCCTGCGCCGGGCCCGGCGGGCCATCTCGGAGCTGTTGCGCGGCAGCCAGGACACGGCATGGATCCGGCTGACCGGCGGCCCGCAGGCGGGCACCGAGGTCCAGGTGCCGATCGACAGCGTGGAGATCGGCGACGAGGTGGTGGTCCACGACCACGTCGCAATACCGGTGGACGGCGAGGTGGTCGATGGGGAGGCGGTTGTCGATCAATCTGCGATCACCGGTGAAACACTGCCGGTCAGTGTCATGGCCTCCGCACAGGTGCACGCCGGTTCGGTCGTGGTGCGCGGACGCATCGTGGTGCGCGCCCATGCCGTCGGCAGCGAAACCACCATCGGACGCATCATCACCCGCGTCGAGGAGGCGCAGCACGACCGCGCGCCCATCCAGACGGTCGGCGAAAACTTCTCGCGCCGTTTCGTTCCCACCTCGTTCATCGTTTCCGCGATCACCCTGGCGATCACCGGAGATGTCCGTCGCGCGATGACCATGCTGCTGATCGCGTGCCCATGCGCAGTCGGCTTGGCGACCCCGACCGCGATCAGCGCCGCGATCGGCAATGGCGCGCGGCGCGGCATCCTGATCAAGGGCGGATCCCACCTGGAGCAGGCGGGCCGGGTCGACGCGATCGTGTTCGACAAGACCGGAACACTGACCGTCGGGCGCCCGGTCGTCACCAATATCGTTGCCATGCACCCCGATTGGCAGCCGGAACAGGTGCTGGCGTATGCGGCCAGCTCGGAGATCCACTCTCGTCATCCGCTGGCCGAAGCGGTGATCCGCTCAACCGAGGAACGCCACATCACGATCCCGCCGCATGAGGAGTGCGAGGTGCTGGTGGGCCTGGGCATGCGGACCTGGGCCGACGGCCGGACCCTGCTGCTGGGCAGCCCGTCGCTGCTGCGCGCGGAAAAGGTGAAGGTGTCGAAGAAGGCCTCGGAATGGGTGGACAGGCTGCGACGCCAGGCGGAGACGCCGTTGCTGCTCGCGGTGGACGGTAAGCTGGTGGGGCTGATCAGCCTGCGAGACGAAGTCCGGCCCGAGGCGGCCGCGGTGCTGAAGAGGTTGCGTACCAATGGGATTCGCCGGATTGTCATGCTGACCGGCGATCACCCGGACATCGCCCGGGTCGTCGCCGGCGAGCTGGGGATCGACGAGTGGCGTGCCGACGTGATGCCCGAGGACAAGCTCGAGGCGGTCCGCCAACTGCAGAACGATGGTTACGTCGTCGGGATGGTCGGTGACGGCATCAACGACGCCCCGGCGCTGGCCGCCGCCGACATCGGGATCGCGATGGGCCTGGCCGGAACCGACGTTGCGGTCGAGACCGCCGACGTGGCGCTGGCCAACGACGACCTGCATCGCCTGCTCGACGTGGGGGACCTGGGAGCCAGGGCGGTGGATGTAATCCGCGAGAACTATGGCATGTCGATCGCCGTCAACGCCGCCGGCCTGATCATCGGCGCCGGCGGCGCGCTCTCCCCCGTGCTGGCCGCGATCCTGCACAATACGTCGTCGGTCGCGGTGGTGGCCAACAGCTCCCGGCTGATCCGGTACCGGCTGGACTGATTGGGGACGGGACGTCGACTATTGTGAATCGGCGTCATAAAAAGCGCGGACCCTCGATTGAAACCCGCCACTTGAAGCGCTGAAACCAACAATCTATAGATCCTCACAGCGCCTCATAATTGTTGCCACCGGATTGGTCGGTAATGTCGGGTGGCACGTCGTCTTGTGAAGGCGGGCAACATGTTCGTTGTTGCGGCGCATCTACGCTGATGGTTTCGACCCGGGACCTGTAGTCGGAAGGAGAAAACCGGTGCTCACGTTGCGGGACCACAACGTTGCGGACTACACGACATTGCGCGACATGGACACCACCGACGTTGCTGTGCTGGATGAGGCCGATCGCGAATGTCTTGACGAATTAGGCCACTATCTCGTCTCGACCGATGTATGGCAGCGATTCGCGATCTGGCTGCTGCACAAGCACTTTGAGCCGGCCGCGGAAGAGGTATTCGTGGAAAGCGCAATCAGGGCGCCGCGCGGAACCCAAACCACGCTTGTCGATCGGCGTTCCGCACCGGATTTGAGCGCGACATCGATACGTTTCGACCCCGACGTCAGCTCCGGAATCGGCATCATCGGCATGGAATTCGCTCACCCGACCGATTTCGGCTCCGCCTCGCCGGTCGGCCACGTTGACGAGGCCGTGTTGACCGGCATCGCCGAACGGCTGCGGGCCCACGGCAAAACCGAGCGATTCGGCGTGCGGTTGATCCGCAATCCGCTTGGCCTTTCCGAAAACGAAGTGCTCGTCGAAACCTGCGACATCGCCCACCGGACGCTGCACTGCACTGTCGGTGAGCGTGACGGCATCAGCGGCGACAACAATGTCGAAACCACCTGGCAATGGAAACCGAGCCCGAGCAAGACCGTGCCCGACGTGCAGCTCTACTGCATGCTGCTGTGTGGATCGAACCCCGACGGGACTCACTATATGGAGGCCCACATCCCAACTCCCGATTGACCACTTTCAGGCTCCATCAAGCCACCGGGCCGGTTAACGGGCGCGAAATGGTGGGACGGCCCGCGCGACCGGCGTCTGGGGGCTCGAGCCCGGGACGCGGAGCCGGCCGGAGACCGCATCGTTATGCTGTCTAACCAGTAGAGGAGAAGGGACGACATGGCGCGCACCGACGACGACAGCTGGGACCTGGCGACCAGTGTGGGAGCCACCGCCACCATGGTTGCGTCGGGAAGGGCCCGAGCCACCCGGGCAGCGCTGATCGACGATCGGTTCGCCGAGCCGCTGGTGCGTTCCGTCGGCATCGACTTCTTCACCCGGTGGGCCATCGGCGAACTCGAGTCCGTTGATGTCGATGTTCCCGGTGCCCCGTGGGGCATGCAGCGCATGACCGACATCCAGGCGGCTCGCACGCGCCACATCGACGCGTTCTTCGCCGACGCGGCGGCCGCAGGCATCCGCCAGGTGGTGATCTTGGCCTCCGGCCTCGACGCACGCGGCTATCGATTGCCATGGGCGTCGGGAACGACGCTATTCGAGATCGACCAACCGCAGGTCATCGAGTTCAAGACCGCCACAATCACCGAACTCGGCGCCACGCCCACGGCCGACGTGCGGGCGGTCCCGATCGACCTGCGCCACGATTGGCCGTCGGCGCTGCGAGCCGCCGGGTTCGACACGGCGCGACCGGCCGCGTGGGCCGCCGAGGGCCTGCTCGGATTCCTGCCCTCGGATGCTCAGGATCGGTTGCTGGACAACATCACCGCGCTCAGCGCCGACGGCAGTCAGCTGATGGCCGAGGTCTTTCTGAATTCCGGGGCCAACCTGCAGGCCTTGAACGCCGCCGCCCAGAAGTGGCGGGAGAACGGCCTCGACGTCGAGTTGGAGAACCTCGGCTTCCCCGGCGAACGCAACGACGTGGCCACTTACCTGACCGACCGTGGCTGGCACCCGGTTCGCACACCGCTAAATCAGATGTTGGCCGACAACGGCTTACCGCTGCAGCCCACCGACGAAAATGCGCCCTTTTCCGAGAACTACTACTGCACCGCGGTGTTGCGCAAGGCAGGTTAAAGGAAGGCCCCGACAATGCTCAACAGGCCAAACAACAAGCCCGCCAAGCCACTTGACGGATTCCGGGTGCTGGATTTCACCCAGAACGTAGCCGGGCCGCTGGCCGGCCAAGTGATGGCCGACCTGGGTGCCGAGGTGATCAAGGTCGAGGCCCCCGGCGGCGAGGCGGCCCGGCAGATCACCGCCGTCCTGCCCGGACGGCCACCGTTGGCCACGTATTTTCTGCCGAACAACCGTGGCAAGAAGTCGGTCACGGTCGACCTCGCCACCGAAGACGGCAAGCACCAGATACTGCGGCTCGCCGACTCCGCCGACGTTGTGCTGGAAGGGTTTCGGCCCGGGGTCATGGAACGAATGGGGTTGGGCCCCGACGACTTACGGTCACGCAACCCCAGTCTGATCTATGCGCGCCTGTCGGCCTACGGCGGCAACGGCCCGAACGGCAGCAGGCCGGGCGTCGACCTGATGGTCGCCGCCGAGGCGGGCATGACCACCGGGATGCCCACTCCGGACGGCAAACCGCAGATCATCCCGTTCCAGCTCGTCGACAACGCCAGCGGTCACGTGCTGGCGGAGGCCGTGCTGGCCGCGCTGCTCAACCGCGAGCGCCACGGCGTGGCCGACACGGTCCGCGTCGCGATGTACGACGTGGCGGTGGGGCTGCAGGCCAACCAGCTCACCATGCACCTGAACAAGCCGGGCCAGCCGCCCACCCCGAAACCCGACTCCGCGCCGAAACCCAAGAAGCGCAAGGGAGTTGGCTTTGCCACTCAACCGTCTGACGCATTCCGGGCGGCCGACGGGTATCTGGTGATCAGCGCCTACGTGCCCAAGCACTGGGCGAAGCTGTGCGAGATCATCGGCCGCCCCGATCTGCGGGAGGATGAGCGATTCATCGACCAGCGCGCGCGGGCGCTCAATTACCCCGAGCTGACCGAGGAACTGGAATCGGCATTGGCCGCCAAGACCGCCGCCGAATGGGTTGCGCTGCTGCAGCAAGGCGGTCTGATGGCCTGCCATGCCTACAGCTGGAAGCAGGTCGTCGACACCCCGCTGTTCGCCGAGAACGAGTTGGCCCTGCGGGTCGGCAGCGAAGACGACGCCATCACCGTGATCCGTACCCCGGCGCGCTACTCGAGCTTCGAAGCGGTCGCGACCGATCCCCCACCCGCCGTGGGACAGCACAACGACGTGTTTCTCACCGCAACCGAGCCCGCTTCCTGACCTGGGCTGTAGCTACAGCGAATCAGGGCACCAGCTTGATCATTCGGTCGTTGCCGCGGTCGGCCACATAGACGTTGGCGTCCTTGTCCACCGCCACGCCCAGGGGCGTGTTGAGGCCGGTCAACGGCAGCACCGTCGGGGTGTTGGACCCGGCCGGCAGCTTCAGCACCCGACTGCTGTCGTGCTCGGTGACGAACACGTCGCCGGCGTTGTTCACCGCGATGCCCCAGGGCACGGCAACGCCGGTGAATGGGAGCACGGTCGCCGCGGTCGCCCCGGCCGCCAGCATCAGCACCCGGTCGTTGTCGGTGTCGGTGACGTACACGTTGCCGGCGGGGTCGGCGGCCACGCCGTCCGGGTTTTTGAGGCCGGAAAACGGCAACACGGTCTGGCCGGTCGAGCCGGCCGTCAACTTCACCACCCGGTTGTTGCCCCGGTCGGCGACGTAGACGGTGCCCTGGCCGTCCACCGCTACCCCTTCGGGGTAGTTGAGGCCGGTGAACGGCAGCACGGTCTGGCTGGTCGACCCGGCCGTCAACTTCACCACCCGGTTGTTGAAATCGGCGACGTACACGGCGCCGGCGTTGTCCACCGCCAGCCCCTGGGGCTGATAGAGACCGCTGAAGGGCAAGACCGTCGGGGCGCTCGATCCGGGCGCCAACTCCACCACCCGCCCGTACATGCCTTCGCTGGTGACGTAGACGTCGCCGGCTTTGTCCAGCGCCACCCCGCCCGGCGATAGGCGGAAGTCAATGCCTTTGAATGGCAGCTCGGATTGGCCCGACGCCTGCTGCTTTGACGCCGCCGACGGGCGCGTACCCAGGTATGCGGTGGTACCGACGGCGGCGACGGCCAGCAGCGCGGCGGCGGCGAGGATCCACAGCTTGCGTTTGCCGCGCGCTGGGGACGTGAAGTCCGGCTGGGGGCCAATCGATTGTTGGCTGAATGCCGGTGGGCCGGGCGGCCCGAGATGCCGCGCGTAGCCACCGCTTGGGCGCCACGGCACGGGCCGGACCACGGTCTCGCTGGCGCCCGAGCCGGGGTAATTGCTGGCGAGCAGGGTCGCGTTCGCGCCCTGCCGCAGGATGGCCGCTTCTTGCTGCTGCTCGGGCGCGGCGAGCGCGCTGTGTGCGGCCGCGGCCAGATCTCCGGCGGTGAAATAGCGATCCGCCGGGTTCTTGGCCATGCCCTTGCCGATCACCGGGTCCAAAGCCGGTGGAATACGCCCGGGCCGCAGTTGGCTGGGCCGCGGGGCGGGCTCGAGCAGATGGGCGGCGATCAGTCGTTCGACGCTGTCGGCCCGATAGGGCGGTGCCCCGGTCAGACACTCGCCCAGCACGCACGCCAGCGCATAGATGTCGGAGCGGTAGGTGACGTCGTCGCCGGTGAACCGCTCCGGGGCCATGTAGTTGTAGGTGCCCAGGGCGACTCCGCTCTGGGTCAGTCCGGGATCCGTTGCGCCGCGGGCGATTCCGAAATCCACCAGATAGGCGAAGTCATCGTTGGTGATCAGGATGTTTTCCGGTTTGACGTCACGGTGGGTGACGCCGTTGGCGTGCGCGGCGTCGAGCGCGGCGGCGACCTGGTGCACGATGGCGACGGTTCGAGCCGGGTTCAGCGGACCATAGTTCGTCAACAGCGTGCGCAGGGAGATGCCGTCGATCATGCGCATCTCGACATAGAACTGGCCGTCGATGTCGCCATAGTCGTGAATGGGGACGATGTGCGCCTCGGTCAGCCGCCCGGCGGTGTCCGCCTCGCGTTGCATCCGCGCGCGAAACGTCGCGTCGGTCGAGAATTGCGGCGAAATCAGCTTCAGCGCGACTATCCGATGTTTGCGGGTGTCCTCGGCCTCATACACTTCGCCCATGCCGCCGCGGCCCAGAAGCCGCCTCAGCTGATAGGGCCCGAACCGCAAACCGACCCGCGAAATGGTGCCGTTCACGCCTCCACGCTCCTTTCGCCAATACGCCAATCGCCGTCTGAATGGTCGCCGCTAATTACGAAATTGCGTTCACGGCGGCCGCGATTTTCGATTGGAACGCGCTCGGCAGCGGAATCGATCCATACTGATCCAAACCGGCCTGACCCGGACCGATGGCGGCCTGCATAAATGCCTTTACCGCCGCTCCGGTCGCCGAATCCGGATATTTCGAGCAGACAATCTCATAGGTCGGCTCCACGATGGGATAGGCACCGGGTTGGGTGGGCTTGTAAAACGACGAGGTGTCCACCCGCAGGTCCCTGGAGTCCGAGCCCTGCCCCTTGAATGTGGCCCCGGCGATGGTCTTGCTGACCGAATCGGTGGTGATCGACACCGGCTCCGGACCGGCTGAGGTGATGATTTCGGCCATGCTCAACTGCCTGCCCACCCCGAACGACCACTCGTTGTAGGCGATCGCCCCGTCGGTGTTCTGCACGGCCGCCGACGTCCCGTTGTCCCCGACGGCGCCGTCGCCGACACCCCCGCCGAACAGCTGGCCCACGCCTTTGCCCCAGGCGCCGTTGGACGCGGCGTCGAGGTATTGCTCGAAGTTGGACGTGTCGGCGGATTGGTCGCTGCGGAAGACGACGTGGATGGGCGCCGGCGGCAGGCCGGTGCCCGGATTGAGCGCCTTGATCGCCGGGTCATCCCACCTGGTGATCCCGCCGTTGAAGATCTTGGCGAGCGTGGGCCCGTCGAGTTTGAGTGTGTTCACGCCGCTGAGGTTGTAGGTGACCGCGATCGGTTCGAACACCGTGGGCAGGTCCCACGCCGGCGAACCGCACCGCTGCGCCGCGCGGTCGACCTGACCCTTCGACGGGTTCAACGGATCGCC
>Ga0318520_10000079_pt1 | contig 21571 bp, 15 predicted proteins | sample GRESIP178b2f16_FD_203512 | JGI IMG/M metagenome (GOLD analysis project Ga0318520, IMG submission 203512) | Tropical soil microbial communities from Luquillo Experimental Forest, Puerto Rico - GRE.SIPMG.178b2f16 | ecosystem: Environmental > Terrestrial > Soil > Tropical forest > Bulk soil...
GCTTAGCGTTCGGGCCGGCATAGGTCGCTTCCAGATCGATGATGTCGCGAAGGAAGACTTTTCCCTCGTTCAATTCGTCGCGCCAGATGATGATGGCTTGGAACGACAGCGGGCTTTCGCACAGGCCGGCGATCATCGCCTCGCGGCCGGCTTCGATGCGCTTGGCGATGGCGATTTCGCCCTCGCGGGAGAGCAGCTCGACCGAGCCCATTTCGCGCAAATACATGCGCACGGGATCGTCAGTGCGCTCGGCGGGCTCGCGGGTTTCCGACTTGGCCGGTGTCTTCGGTGCGACCTCGACGAGATCGCCGGATTCGCTTTCCTCCTCGTCGGCCTCTTCCTCGTCCTCGCTGTCGGTTTCCTCAGTCTCGACGACGTTGATGCCCATTTCGTTCATCATCGCCAGCACGTCCTCGATCTTCTCGGAGGTTACCTCCTCGGACGGCATCACGGCATTGAGCTGCTCATAGGTGACATAGCCGCGCTTCTTCGCCTGCTTGATCATCTTCTTGACGGCAGCGTCGGAGAGATCGAGCACCGGGAGCGGCGCGTCCGGGGTTTCAGCGCCCTCCTTCTCTGGGGTCTCGGATTCTTTCTGCGGGGTCGCCGTTCCCGGCCGGACCACCTTGGGTTTGGCCGCGACGGGCTTGGTGGCCACGCTCTTGGTCGCCATGCTCTTCATCTCCAACTGCGCGCCGCAACCGGCCGCCACTTCAAGTCCCCTACCCTATGGCGAGTGACTCGGCGCCATGCCCGCCAGGGCGCGGATGGGGCTGGGCCAGCACTCAGCCAAGCCCGAAATCCCTGGTTAAAGTTGGGCCATCCACCGGGGCGGATGGCCAAAAGGGGCGGTGACGGCACGGGTTTTACCGGCCTACACCACCCGAATCGAGGCCAAATTTGTCGAAACTGCGTTAAGCTCCGACTAACTATAAACCCCGGCAATAGGGGCGGCCTCTCAAACCCCGCCGAGATCGGGCTCGCCGAGCGGCGCATGGTCACCATAAGGCCCTGCACTACAAAGCCCTGACTGGCCGGCCCGAAGAAGCGCCGAATCCCTCGATCAGAGCTTCGGTTCCTTCAAGCGAGGCGATTCTTGCCTTCACATCACGCAACCGGGCGTAATTCGCCTCAGTATTGTCCTGGCCGAGCGCTGCTTCCGCGTCCTTCAGTTCCCTAGTTAGGGAATGCCATTGCCGATGCAAGGCGATGAGCTGCTTCCAAGTGAGTAAAACGTCGGCAGCCGCAGCTTCGGCGCGGGCGCCCCACACCGCAGGGGTGGTGATGGTGCGCTCGATGCGCTTGAGAAGCTCGCCAAATCCGCGGCGCGTAAGCGCGTCACCGAGCGCCGCCCGCTCGGCTTCAGCGTCTGCGCCAGGCGCTTTGCTGAAATCATCCGCTTTGCCGGCATCATCGCCGACATGATGGGCAAAAACATCGATCAGAACGCTTTTGAGCTTTTGCGTATCGGCGTGACGGAACTCGGCGGCGGCAAGTTCCTCGAGATGCTCGTGCAAGAGCCAGGGGTGATTGATCGTCGCCTGCAGGATGAGGGCTTCCCGGCGCGGGATCGCGGCGCGATGACCGCGATGGACCGGGCTTGCCGCGAGCTGCGGGCTCGCCGCGACATAGGTGTCTTCAGCGCCGGGCGGTCGCGATGAAGCGGCACCGAAGCGCCCGGTTCGCTCGCCGAATGGCCGATCGCCGAACGACTTGCCACCGAAGTTGCCACCAAACGCCCGCGTGCCAAACATACGCTCGGCAAACTTGCCGCGTGCGCCGTTGTCTTTGCCGGCAAAGTTCTGCGGCGCAAACATCTGGCGGAGCCGCACGGCGAAATCCTGTTTGTAGTAGCGGCGCACCGCCTCGTCAGCGATCGTTGTAGTGACTTGTGAGATGCGCGCTTCAAGCGCAGCGCGCCGCTCCGGCGTATCGAACGGTCCCGCTTCGCTCTCGCGCGCCCACAGCACATGCGCAAGCGGACGCGCCGCGGCCAACACATCTTCAATGGCATCGCGCCCGCCGGAGCGCGCCAGGTCATCGGGATCCTGGCCGTCGGGCAGCGCCGCGAATTTGAGACTTTTGCCAGGCTTGAGCAATGGCAAAGCGAGATCGACCGCGCGATAGGCGGCGCGCCGCCCGGCGTCATCGCCGTCGAAACAAAGGACCGGCTCGTCGGCCATGCGCCACATCAGAGCGAGCTGCTCGGCGGTGAGTGCCGTGCCGAGCGGCGCGACGGTTGCCTCGAAGCCGGCGGTGACCATGGCAATGACGTCGATATAGCCTTCGACCGCGATGACCGGCGCGCCCTCATGCGCGGCCTTGCGCGCGTCGGCGATGTTGTAAAGGGTCGCGCCTTTATGGAAGAGCGGCGTTTCTGACGAGTTGAGGTATTTGGCGGAGACTTCCTTATCGAGCGCCCGGCCGCCGAAGGCGATCACGCGCCCGCGCCAATCGGCGATCGGAAACATCACGCGGTCGCGGAAGCGGTCATACGGTACGGCGATTTCTTCACCGCTAACTACTAGTCCCGCTTCGATCATGTCCTCGACCGGGATTTTCGCTGCGCCGAGATGCTCTTTGAGCGCGTATTGGTCGGCGGCCGCATAGCCGAGCCGAAACTTGAGCTGGGTCGGGGCGTGAATGCCGCGATCGAGCAGATAACCGCGACCACGCGCGCCGGCGTATGATGCAAGCGTCGTTTCAAAGAACTTGGCGGCAAGCTCGACAATGTCATGCAAGCTCTTGCGGCGTTCCTCCTGCGCCTGAGCCTCGCGCGTCATCACCGGCAGCGGGATGCCGGCTTGCTGCGCCAGCCGCTCGACCGCTTCCGGAAAGCTCACCCCTTCGGTGAGCATGAGAAAATCGAAAATGTTGCCGTTCTTGCCGGAGGAGAAGTCGAACCACATTGCCTTCTGGTCATTGACGAAGAACGACGGCGTCTTTTCCTTGTTGAACGGCGACAGCCCTTTCCATTCGCGCCCGGCTTTGCGCAATCTCACGCGCCGGCCGACGACTTCCGAAACCGGAAGCCGCGCCCGCAGCTCGTCGAGAAATTGCGGCGTAAATCGCATGTGATTCGCGAATCATATCCTCGATGCAGAGGGAAGCTAGGCCGCGGCCTTGATGCCCGAGCAAGTCCGCGCGTTGTCCCGGTTATCCACAGAGGACCGCAGCCGCCATTCTCGTCATGCACGGCTTTATGCCGGCATCTCGCTTAACGAGCACACGCGTAATGATCGGGATGGCCGCAACAATCCGGCCATGACGCCTGCAGCGTCACTCCGCGCCCATGCCGGCGGCTTTGACCACCTGTTCCGCCACTTTGCGGTCCTCGACGATCTCGGCGGCAAAGGCGTCAGGCGCATTAGTGGCGCCGACCAGGCTGCGGTCTTTGAGTTGCTTCTGCGCGAATTCAGGTTCGGCGATGATCGTGGCGACCTCCTTGGCAAGGCGATCGACGATCGGCCGCGGCGTGCCGGCCGGCGCGAACAGGCCATACCAGCCGCGCGACGGCGGACCGTTGTAGCCGGTCTCCTTCAGCGTCGGCACCTGCGGAAAATTCGGCGAATGGATGTTGTTGAGCATCACCAGCGGCGTCATGGTCGCCGCCCTGATCTGGCCGATGACATTGCCCTCGCCAATCAGGCCGATCGGGGTGAACCCGGAAAGGATGGCATTGACCGCTTCGCCGCCGCCCTTGAACGGCACCCGCACCCAATCGGCGCCGCGTTCCTTTCTCAGCGTTTCCATATAGAGCACCATCGGCGCGCCGGGCGTCTGATAAGACAAAGTGCCGGGTTGCTGCTTCGACAGCGCGACCAGCTCATCCACGGTTTTCACTTTCAGATCCGCGTTGACCACCATGACGTGGATGAGATCGAACAGCTTGGTGACCGGTTGCACGCCGTGTTCCGGATCAAACGGCATGTCCTTGATCAGGAACTGGTTGTAGATCATCGGATCGGCGTTGATGATGCAGATCGTATAGCCGTCCGGCGCGGAATCCTGGCAGGCCCTGGCGCCGACGTTCTGCATGCCGCCGGGACGATTTTCGACCACGATCGGGTGGCCGAGTCGCTCGCGCAGCTTTTCGCCGAGCGCGCGCATGAACACGTCGCTGATTCCGCCTGGGCTCGCGGTGGTGAGCGCGCGAATGGGGCGCGTCGGCCAATCTTGCGCGTTGGCCGATAAAGTCGCGGCCAAGAGCAACAGCAGGGTCGCGATCGGGCGGAAATAAAAGCGAAGCACGGCGAGAATTCTCCTGCGTGTCAACTTGCCATGACCGATTGGGTGATGCGGTCACGAAGCGCCGATCTGGCCTTACCGTAGCGCTCCGATAAAGCGGCCTTGATCGATTCCGGAGCGCTGTCCGGATGACCCGAATCGAATGGCGGCGCCGGATCATATTCGATGCCGAGCTGAATGGTGCGGGCGACGGTCTCGCCGGCAATTTCGGCAACGACGCTCAGCCCGAAATCGATGCCCGCGGTGACGCCTCCCGCGGTGATCAGATTGCCGTCGCGCACGACGCGGCCCTTCTCGTATTTTGCGCCGACGAGCGGCAAGAGCTCGGTGTAAGCCCAATGCGTCGTCACGCGGCGGCCTTTCAGTAGTCCGGCAGCGCCGAGAACGAAGGCGCCGGTGCAAACCGCGGTGACATATTTGGCGCCGGCTGCTTGTCGGCGGACGAAATCGACCGTCTCGCAATCGCTCGGCACCGGAGCTGGCGATTTGGCGATTACGAAGTTCGACGATTGCGGCATCCGCGCGAGCACCTGCAGCGGACCGGTGAAGTCAAGCTGCGTCAGGTCAGGGAAAATGACAAAGCCGATATTAAAGGCTGACATGCATGAGCTCCGTCCCACCCGGAAGCTTCTTCATTTGGGCTAACCGCCCAAAAGCTTCCTTACTTGGGTTAGCCGCCCAAAAGCTTCCTTACTTTGGCTAACCGCCCAAAAGCCTCACTTGAGCTAACCGCCCAAAAGCTTCCTCACTTGGGCGCCGGCCTTGGCAAAATCCATCTGTCCGGCAAAACGCTGCTTCAGCTCCGCCATGGTGCGCCCCATGTCCTTGAGCGTTGCGGCTTCGAGTTCCTTGATTAAAGTAGAAATTGCGTGCGCCGCTTCGATGTCCGACATCGGCTTGGGCAGGTAAGCGGAAATGATCTCGATCTCCTCGCGTTCCTTGGCTGCGAGTTCGCGACGCCCGGCTTTTTCATATAGTTCGAGCGCTTCCTGGCGCTGCTTCACCATCTTCTGCATCACGTCGACGATTTCGGCGTCGTTAAGCGTGGTGCGCTCTGCGCCGCGAGTCTCCCGCTCCAAAATCGCGGCGTTGATGAGCCGCAGCGTCGAGACGCGCACCGCCTCGCCAGATTTCATGGCCGCTTTCAAGGCGCTGTTGATGTCGTCGCGTAACACGTCGATCCTCACTTGATTGGGAGCTTATGTTTCGGTTGTGCTTGCTGTCGTTTTTGCGCTTGTTCTTTGCTTCGCGCAATGGGCCTGCCGCCCGGTCAACCGTTCGGTCCTCGTGCTGAAGATGCTGACCTTCGCGCCAACCGGGGCGATAGTTGCAGCACCAACGTGCAGCCTCCCCGAAGAGATCGGCGGCGCGCGCAACTGGGACTACCGCTACACCTGGGTCCGCGACGCGGCGTTTACTCTGTACGCCTTCCTGCGCCTGGGGATGACCAGCGAGGCCGAGCAGTTCATGGGATGGTTGGAGCAGCGCGCCAAGGAGGGAGCCCGTCTCGGTCCCTTGCAAATCATGTACGGCATCGACGGTCGGCACGAGTTGCCCGAGGAGATCCTCGACCACCTGGAGGGCTACCGCGGCTCGCGCCCGGTGCGCATCGGCAACGGCGCTTGCGAGCAGTTCCAGCTCGACATCTACGGCGAACTGATGGACTCGATCTATCTGTATGACAAGTATGGTTCGCCGATGGCGTACCACTCGTGGAGCCATGTCCGTCGGCTAACCGATTGGGTAGCAGACAACTGGATGAAGCCCGACGACGGCATCTGGGAGGTGCGCGGCGGTGAGCAGCAGTTCGTCTATTCAAAGGTGCAGTGCTGGGTGGCACTTGACCGCGCGATCAGGCTGGCAACGAAGCGCAGTCTGCCGCTGGACCGTGCCCGCTTGCTCGCGGAGCGTGACCGCATCTACGAAGCGGTGATGACGCGCGGCTGGGATGCGAAGCGAGGGACGTTTGTGCAGTATTTCGGCACCGACGCATTGGACGCGGCGAACCTCATTATGCCGCTGGTATTCTTCATCTCGCCGACCGACCCGCGGATGGTCGGAAACGATCGACCTCACCATGGCGGAGCCGCCGGGCGCGTACTTGATCGTGTGCGACAGCACCCAATACAGGCCGAACGCACCCATTTGGACATCTGGGGGTCTGCCTCCTCAAAGAACACGGCTAACGAAAGCTGAACGCCGGTGTACTCAAAATTTTGCAGTGTCGCCCGTGTAATGTCTTGTAGGCACTGAGCTATAGGTTTCTGAAAGGCCTTAGTGGCCCACGCCTCATTCACAACGCCGTGGAAACGCTGACTGAGGCCGACTGCTCCGGTGCAGGCGATTATTACTTTTCCACCTACAATGTTGATTTTGTCGTCTCAAATAATCTGAATTAAACGGTGTGGTCCGTGTGACGAAGTGGAGATGCTGTCAGCTCCAATCACTGCACCGTCGGTGCATCGCACGCCAACAATTATTGTCACTGATCACCCCTGAAAAATGCTGTTCTCTTTCATTTCGGGGTATGCCGCGTAAATGGATTTGACCAAGCTTCCAAAAGACTGCGCTAGTACCCACTGAACAACGTTTTTGACGTATTTCCTGCCTTCTTCGTCCATACGATCCAATATCATCACGCCGTGCTTAACACCCTCATTAGAGGCGGCATAGGTTCGCCAGCGCCCGTTGGCTGACGGCGCGATAACTGCGGCTCCTTCGCTTTGGAGCGTCTCGCTGATCAATCCCATGTGCGTAAACGCCTGCGGGAAGTTACCCAGCGCCTCACCCGACGGTCCGATCTCCTCGGCGTACAGCCCGAGGTGGTTGGCGTAGGTTAGCATCTTCTCGAAGACGAACCGCGCCTCCTCTAGCCGACCAGCCCGCGTCAGTGCCTCGACGAGCCAGAACGTGCACATGTTGAAGGTCCCTTCGCTGCCGGTCAGCCCATCGCCGGCGCCCCTGCCCATCTCATAGCGATGCACCAAGCTGTCAGACAGCGTAGGCCACCCCATTAAAATTGCAGTCCTAAAAAAGTGAAGGGTGAGTGGGTGGCACGAAGTGTTGAAGGTGACGAACTTCAAGAGTGTGAACAACACGTGGCAGAGATAGAGAAACGGATCGCTGAATACCCGAAAGCGGTAGTAGAAGCTAATACTGCGACGCCACTGCCCGAGCCGCCGCCAACTCGAAAGGAAGGCTGCTAGACAAAATTGCCTAACTCAGCCTCGCTGCCGACCTGGACGGATCAAATTTAGCCGCAAACTTGCCCCCCGCCATTGACGTAGCCGTGGCCGCTGACGCCCCTACTTGGCCGCGGGCCCGGTGGCCTCTTCTTTTCTGTGGACGGCCGTAGTGCTTGCCAATGGCCGATCGCCATTTTGGCCCCTGCAGGCCATTGCAACCATTGCTGTATTTCTGGCGTTTTGTCCCAAGCGGCTGCATAGCATTGGGAGTGGGACAAAACCCTGTCGAGCGGCTATTAGAACGCCGCGGGCGGCCGCTCTGATTTCCGGATGTTACCTGAGGCGTTACTTCCGCCCTAACCGTAGACCCTAACCCGTTGTGTCCCTGCGGTCTTTGTCTACAGGACACACTTTACGCAACTAAGAGCCAAGCAGGAGCCCGGGCCGGAACGAAAGCGAATGAACCGTAAGCCAACAATCCCGGCCGAGCATCGCCATTCCTCTCGGCAGGCCGATAACCAGGATGGACCGCATGACCGCTGGGCCGATGGCAAGCCGACTGCGCTGCTCGTGCTCGCCGATGGCACCGTGCTCGAGGGGCAAGGCTTCGGCGCCACCGGACATGCGGTCGGCGAAGTCTGCTTCAATACGGCGATGACCGGCTATCAGGAGATCCTCACCGATCCATCCTATGCCGGGCAGATCATCACCTTCACCTTCCCGCACATCGGCAATGTCGGCACCAACGATGAGGATATCGAGACCGTCAATCTCGCCGCGACGCCCGGTGCGCGCGGCGTGGTGATGCATTCGGCCATCACCGAGCCGTCGAATTACCGGGCGACGCGGCATCTCGATTCATGGCTCAAAAGCCGTGGGGTGATCGGGCTTGCCGGCATCGACACCCGCGCACTCACCGCGTTGATCCGGCAAAAGGGCATGCCCAATGCGGTCATCGCCCATGAACCCTCAGGCCGTTTTGATCTCGCCGCGCTCAAGCGCGAGGCCAAAGCTTGGCCAGGCCTTGTCGGCATGGATCTCGTGCCGATAGTGACGACCGGACAGCGTTTCACTTGGGACGAAACACCGTGGCGCTGGCACGAAGGTTATGGCCGCCAGCACGAGCCGGAATTTCATGTCGTCGCCATCGATTACGGCATCAAACGCAATATTCTCCGCCAGCTTGCCGGCAATGCCTGCAAGGTGACCGTGGTGCCGGCCACAACCGCCGCCGCCGATATTCTTTCACTCAAGCCCGATGGGATTTTTCTCTCCAACGGGCCCGGCGATCCGGCTGCGACCGGCCAATATGCGGTGCCGATCATCCGTAACTTGATCGAGAAAAAACCGGTCTTTGGCATCTGCCTCGGGCATCAGATGCTGGCGCTCGCGGTCGGGGCCAAGACCGTGAAAATGCATCAGGGCCATCACGGCGCCAACCATCCGGTGAAGGACCTCACCACTGGAAAAGTCGAGATCACCTCGATGAACCACGGCTTCGCGGTCGATCGCGCGACACTGCCCGGGCGCGCGGTGGAAACGCACGTTTCCTTGTTCGACGGCTCGAATTGCGGACTGGCGCTCAAAGACCGGCCGGTCTTTTCGGCGCAATACCATCCGGAAGCCTCGCCCGGACCGCGCGACAGCCATTTCCTATTCCGCCGCTTTGTCGAATTGATGCGCGAGGGCAAGCGCTAACGACTGCCGCCCATTGACGTCGGCGTTTCGCGCGCATTTTCGCTGGATGGCGAGGCACTATCGGGCCGATCGGCCTTCCCTCCATGTCGAATCTGTTCTAAAGACCCCTCGCGCGGGGCCGAGCCCCGCTCGGCCTGGCGTGCGGTCAGCAAAAGTGGGCACCGGTTTTGCGTCCGACACGCACGCCCACTTTTACTAACACGCTTTCCGGGCGGCTGACCGGTTTCCACTCAGCCTGAAAGCGTGGGACGCGCATAAAGCGCGCCCTTTTTTTGTGCCCAAAAAGCAGAAGCGATGCCTAAGCGGAACGACATATCCTCGATCCTGATCATCGGCGCGGGCCCGATCGTCATCGGCCAGGCCTGCGAATTCGACTATTCCGGCACGCAGGCGTGCAAGGCGCTCAAGGCCGAGGGCTATCGCGTCGTCCTGGTCAATTCCAATCCGGCCACCATCATGACCGATCCGGATCTGGCGGACGCGACCTATGTCGAGCCGATCACGCCGGAAATTGTCGCCAAGATCATCGCCAAAGAACGCAACGTGCGGCCGGGCGGTTTCGCATTGTTGCCGACCATGGGCGGGCAAACTGCGCTTAACACCGCGTTGTCGCTCCGCCGCATGGGCGTGCTCGACACGTTCGATGTCACCATGATCGGCGCGACCGCGACCGCCATCGACAAGGCGGAGGACCGCAAGCTGTTCCGCGAGGCGATGACTAAGATCGGACTGTCGACGCCGCGCTCGCATCAGGTCAAGACGCTTGTTGCTGCGCTTGCGGCGCTCGACGATATCGGCCTGCCGGCGATCATCCGGCCGTCATTTACGCTCGGCGGCACCGGCGGCGGCATCGCCTACAACAAAGAGGAGTTCATCGAGATCGTCGAGCGCGGGCTCGACGCCTCGCCGACCAGCGAAGTCCTGATCGAAGAATCGGTGCTTGGCTGGAAAGAATTCGAGATGGAGGTGGTGCGCGACAAGAACGACAATTGCATCATCGTCTGCTCGATCGAGAACCTCGATCCGATGGGCGTGCATACCGGAGACTCGATCACCATCGCGCCAGCGCTGACGCTGACCGACAAGGAATATCAGATCATGCGCGACGCCTCGATCGCGGTTCTTCGCGAGATCGGGGTCGAGACCGGCGGCTCGAACGTGCAATTCGCGATCAATCAGGCCGACGGACGGATTGTCGTCATCGAGATGAATCCGCGCGTGTCACGCTCGTCCGCGCTTGCCTCCAAGGCAACTGGCTTCCCGATCGCCAAAGTCGCGGCAAAGCTTGCGGTCGGCTACACGCTCGACGAGATTGCCAACGACATCACCGGCGGCGCCACGCCGGCATCGTTCGAACCGACGATCGATTACATCGTCACCAAAGTGCCGCGCTTTGCGTTCGAGAAATTTCCCGGCGCCGAGCCAGTGCTCACGACCTCGATGAAATCGGTCGGCGAAGCGATGGCGATCGGCCGCACCTTTGCCGAGAGCCTGCAAAAGGCGCTGCGCTCGCTGGAAACCGGCCTGACTGGCCTCGACGAGATCGCCATAGCCGGGCTTAGCCAGGGCGACGACAAGAACGCGATTCGCGCCGCGCTCGGCACGCCGTCTCCGGACGGTCTTCTCAAAGTGGCGCAGGCGATGCGGCTCGGCATGAGCGATGCGGAAATCCACAATGCCTGCCGGATCGATCCGTGGTTTCTCGCGCAAATCCGCGGCATCGTCGATATGGAGGCGCAAATCCGCGCCAAAGGATTGCCGGGGACGGGTGCGGGATTGCGCCAGCTCAAGGCGATGGGTTTTTCCGACGCGCGGCTTGGCCGTCTCACCGGACAAAGCGTCGAGGAGATTTCGCAACGCCGGCGCAAGCTTGCGGTGCGGCCGATCTTCAAGCGCATCGACACCTGCGCGGCCGAATTCGCCTCGCCCACCGCCTATATGTATTCGACCTACGAAACGCCGTTTGCCGGCCGCGCCGTCGACGAGGCGGCGCCGTCTGACAAGAAGAAAGTCATTATTCTTGGCGGCGGCCCCAACCGTATCGGCCAAGGCATCGAATTCGATTATTGCTGCTGCCACGCCAGCTTCGCACTCAAGGAAGCGGGCTACGAAACCATAATGATCAACTGCAATCCGGAGACGGTCTCGACCGATTACGACACCTCCGATCGGCTCTATTTCGAGCCGCTGACCGCCGAGGATGTGATCGAGATCATCGACAGCGAACGGACCAACGGCACACTGCACGGCGTCATCGTGCAATTTGGCGGACAGACCCCGCTCAAGCTCGCCCAGGCGCTGGAAGAGGCGCGGGTGCCGATCCTCGGCACGTCTCCCGACGCCATTGACCTTGCCGAAGATCGCGACCGCTTCAAACGGCTCCTTGACCGGCTCAAGCTGCGCCAGCCGCGCAGCGGCATCGCCACCAGTCCGGAAAAAGCGCGCGCGATCGCCGAATCGATCGGCTATCCGATCGTGATCCGGCCCTCCTACGTGCTCGGCGGCCGTGCCATGGAGATCGTTCACGACGCCCATCAGCTCGACCGTTATGTCGTACGCCTCGCCGCCGATCTCGACCGTCCATCCGAAATTGCCGTTTCCGACAAACGGCCGCTCTTGATCGACAGCTATCTCACCGACGCGGTAGAAGTCGATGTCGACTGCCTCTGCGACGGCAAGGACAGTTACATTGCCGGCATCATGGAGCACATCGAAGAGGCCGGGATTCACTCCGGCGATTCGGCCTGCTCACTGCCGCCGCACAATCTGTCGGCCGACGTGATCGCCGAGTTGTCCCGACAGACACGCGCGCTCGCGCTCGCGCTCAAGGTCGGCGGCCTGATGAACGTGCAATACGCGATCAAGGACGGCGATATTTACGTGCTCGAAGTCAACCCGCGCGCTTCGCGCACAGTGCCGTTCGTCGCCAAAGTGATCGGCATCCCGGCCGCCAAGATCGCCGCGCGCATCATGGCCGGCGAGACACTTTCGAGCTTTCATCTCAAGCCGCAGCATTTCGAGCCCGGCCGCGCGCACCATGTCGGCGTCAAAGAGGCGGTGTTTCCGTTTGCGCGATTCGGCGACAAGGTCGACACCGTGCTCGGCCCGGAAATGAAATCGACCGGCGAGGTGATGGGCATCGATCGCGACTACAATGTCGCCTTCGCCAAAAGCCAGCTCGGCGGCGGCGCGCGGCTGCCGAAATCCGGCACTGTCTTCGTCTCCGTCAAAGATGCCGACAAGCCGCGCATTCTCGAGGCCACCCGGCTTCTTGCCGGATTGGGCTTTCGCGTAATGGCGACGTCCGGAACCCAGCGCTATCTCGCCGAACATGGCGTCGCCGCGGTCAAGATCAACAAAGTTGCCGAAGGGCGCCCGCATATCGTCGACGCCATCAAAAACGGCGAGGTTCAGGTCGTCTTCAATACCACCGAGGGGGCCACCGCCCTTGCCGACAGCCGGTCGTTACGCCGCGCAGCCCTCTTGCATAAAGTGCCGTACTACACCACTCTTTCGGGGGCCGTTGCGGCAGCGCAGGGCATCAGGGCCTATCTCGGGGGCGACCTCGAGGTTTGTGCGCTGCAAACCTATTTCGGGGCCGAATCTGATCGAGCATCGGAGCGGCCAAAGCAACGGCACGTGTAGAGCCAATTCCACGTCGCGCGGCCGGGCAGTGCTTCGGCTCGCGACCGGATTTTTGACTCTGCTGAGGAGGTTTGAGACTGATGGACAAGATTCCAATGACGGCAGAGGGCTACTCGGCGTTGGAAGCCGAGCTGAAGCACTGCCAGCAGGTGGAGCGGCCTCGGATCATTCAGCAGATCACCGACGCCCGCACCCACGGCGACCTTTCCGAGAACGCCGAATATCACGCAGCAAAGGAGTCGCAATCGATCAACGAGGGCCGCATTGCGGAGCTCGAAGACAAGCTTGCGCGCGCCGAAGTCATTGATGTCTCGAAGCTTTCCGGCGATACCATCACCTTTGGCGCGACCGTCACGCTGATCGACGAAGACACCGACAAAAAGACGGTGTGGCAGATCGTCGGCGAGCCAGAAGCGGACGCCAAGAAGGGCAAGATTTCGATTACCTCGCCGCTCGCGCGCGCGCTGGTCGGAAAGAAGAAGGGCGCGCAGGTCGAGGTGGTCACGCCTGGCGGCGCCAAGGCCTATGAGGTGATGAAGGTCGAATGGAAGTAGCGGGAAACAGCGGTTTTCATTGATTGGCAACCAAAGTGGCCGGGTTATCCCCGGCCACTTTGGATTTTTCAGCCCGATCGCAGGGAATATTGAGGATGGTCGGGCGGTCCTTGTGCGGTCGGGGGTTGCGTATCTTGCATAGCTCCCCAGAATCCTTAGATAGGAGATCGGTGTGCTGCCGTGCGGCCAAGTTGCAGCCAGTTCGGCGGCCCGGGTTTCCACGACGCCCATTTCGCTTCAGGGCATTAGGCAGATCGAGCCCGCTCCATCTGCCGCAACGAGCGGGGATAGTCGGTGCCCATTGCAAAAAAAGCCATCAGCGCCAAGGTCGTGATCATCGGGTCGGGGCCGGCCGGCTATACCGCGGCGATCTATGCAGCGCGCGCGATGCTCGACCCCATCCTGATCCAGGGCGTAACGCCGGGCGGGCAGCTCACGATCACCACCGACGTCGAGAATTACCCCGGCTACGCCGACGTGATCCAAGGGCCTTGGCTGATGGAGCAGATGCAGAAGCAAGCCGCCCATGTGGGCACCAAGCTCGTCGCCGATCACGTCAGCAAGCTCGATCTGGCAAAGCGTCCATTCCGCATCGAATGCGATTCCGGCGACGTTTATCTCACGGACACGCTGATTCTGGCGACCGGCGCCCAGGCGCGCTGGCTCAACATCGGCTCCGAGCAGAAATTCCGCGGCTATGGCGTTTCCGCCTGCGCCACCTGCGATGGCTTTTTCTATCGCAACAAGGAAGTGCTGGTGATCGGCGGCGGCAATACCGCGGTGGAGGAAGCGCTCTTTCTCACCAATTTTGCCGCCAAGGTGACGCTCGTGCATCGCCGCGACAGCTTGCGCGCCGAGCGTATTTTGCAAGAGCGGCTTTATCAGAATCCGAAGATTTCAGTGCTGTGGAATAGCGTGCTTGAGGACGTGGTCGGCGAAGACGAGCCGCTCAAAGTGACCGGCGCGCGCTTGCGCAACCTCAAGACCGGTGAAGTGACCGAGCGGGCGATCGACGGCATTTTTATCGCCATCGGCCACACGCCCGCGACTGAACTCGTTGCCGGCCAGGTCGAGATGAAGCGGTCGGGTTATGTGAAGACGGCGCCGCATTCCACCGCGACTTCAGTGCCAGGTTTGTTCGCCGCCGGCGATGTTACCGACGATGTTTATCGGCAGGCGGTTACCGCCGCCGGGCTCGGCTGCATGGCGGCGCTGGAAGCGGAAAGATTTCTTGCCGCGCACGGTGAGGCCGAACCACGCATGCCGCCGGAAATGGCGGCAGCGGCGGAATGAATTCCGCCATTCTCGCGCGCGGTTAAGCAGGACATACGCAGATGGATTGGGACAAACTCAAAGTATTTCACGCGGCCGCCGAAGCTGGCAGCTTCACGCATGCCGGCGAGCAGCTCGGGCTTTCGCAATCGGCGGTGTCGCGTCAGGTCAGCGCGCTGGAACAGGAGCTGACGGTCTCGCTGTTTCACCGGCACGCGCGTGGCTTGATCCTGACCGAACAGGGCGAACTTCTCTATCGCACCGCCCACGATGTCTTCATGAAGCTCGAAGCCGCGCGCGCCAAGCTCACCGACAGCCGCGAGCGGCCGAACGGCGATTTGCGAGTAACGACCACACCCGGCATCGGCGTGCATTGGCTCACGCCCAGGCTCGGCGAATTCGCCGACCTTTATCCCGAAGTGCACATCACGCTGCTCACGACCGACGAGGAGCTTGACCTTGCGATGCGCGAGGCCGACGTCGCCATTCGGCTGCGCCAGCCCACCCAGCCTGATCTCATTCAACGTAAGCTGTTTTCGGTGCATTTCCACGTCTACGCCTCGCCCGAATATCTCAAAAGGTTTGGCACGCCGCGGACTTTGGAAGATCTCGACAACCACCGGCTTCTGGTGCTCGGCGGTAATATCCCGCCCTATCTGCAACGCGCGCGCTGGCTGATCGAGGTGGCGCGCGACGGCAAGGGGCCGCGGACGCCGCACCTCGTCATCAACAATATTCTCGGAATTTTGCGCGCCTGCCAGCGTGGACTCGGCATTGCGATGCTGCCCGATTATCTGGTCGAGGAAAATGGCGGGCTGGTGCAGCTGTTCGGTGAGGGCGACGCTATCGCGCTCGATGCCTATTTTGTCTATCCGGAAGAGCTCAAGAACGTGGCACGCGTTCAGGCTTTCCGCGACTTTCTTGTTGCCAACGCGCAGCGTTGGAATTTTTAAGCCCCTCGAACGATCTCTGCCACGGACGTAAGGGCGTTTGCGCCGATTCGCTGCGCGACGGTTTTGCCGCGCCGCACACTCATGCCCGCTGCCGCGGCATGCCAACGGCTGACACGATTGAAATGGCTGACATGGTTGAGATTGTGAAAACGCGGCGCTCCCCGACGGGCGGAAATGCGAAATAAAATGCGTATCTCAGTCTCTGACCTGTTGCCGTCGCGCTATTATCCCCTGACTGGCGCCATAACCGTGACCGCGCTCGCGGGCGCAGCCGCGCTGGCGGATTGGCACTGGCTGTTTCTGGCGGGCGCTGCGGGCATATTGAGCCTCATTGGCGCGCGCGACTTCTTTCAGACCCGCCACGCCATCCTGCGCAACTACCCGCTGCTCGCGCACTTTCGCTTTTTCTTCGAGGCCATCCGGCCGGAAATCCGTCAATATCTGCTCGAGGGCGACAATGAGGCGGTACCGTTTTCTCGCGCGCAACGCTCGCTCGTTTATCAGCGGGCCAAGGACGTCGAGAGCCGACAGCCATTCGGCACCGGCAAGAACGTTTATCTGTCAGGTTACGAATGGATCAATCATTCGCTGCACCCGGTGCACATCGACAATTTTGATTTCCGCGTGCGCATCGGCGGCAAATACTGCAAACAACCTTACTCCCGTTCGGTATTCAACATCTCGGCAATGAGCTTCGGCGCGCTCTCCGCAAATGCGGTGCGGGCGCTCAACAAAGGGGCCAAACTCGGCAATTTCGCCCACGACACCGGCGAAGGCTCGATCAGCCGTTATCACCGCGAGCACGGCGGCGATCTGATCTGGGAGATTGGCAGCGGCTATTTCGGCTGCCGCACACCGGAGGGAAATTTCGACCCGCAGAAGTTCGCGCGCCAAGCGCGCGAGCCGCAGGTGAAGATGATCGAGATCAAGCTTTCGCAAGGGGCGAAGCCGGGCCATGGTGGCGTATTGCCAGGCGCGAAAGTAACCCCGGAGATCGCCGAGGCGCGCGGCATTGCCATCGGTCAAGACTGTGTCTCGCCGGCGCGGCATTCGGCGTTTTCCACACCGCTTGAATTTCTCGATTTCATCTCGCGCTTACGCGAGCTTTCCGGCGGCAAACCGGTAGGCTTCAAATTTTCACTCGGCCATCCCTGGGAGTTCTTTGGCATCTGCAAGGCGATGCTTGAGACCGGCATTACACCGGATTTCATCGTGGTCGACGGCGGCGAAGGCGGCACCGGCGCCGCGCCGCTGGAGTTCACCGATCATATCGGCACGCCGCTCCAAGAAGCGCTCCTGTTGGTGCACAATACGCTGACCGGGCTCAACCTGCGCGACGAGATTCGCCTCGGCGCCAGCGGCAAGATCATTTCTGCATTCGACGTCGCGCGCACGATGGCGCTCGGCGCCGATTGGTGCAATGCCGCGCGCGGTTTCATGTTTGCGCTCGGCTGTGTCCAATCGCTGGCGTGCCATACCGGCCGCTGCCCGACCGGCGTTACTACGCAGGACCGATGGCGCCAGCGCGCGCTGGTGCCTGAAGACAAGGCGACACGAGTGCGAAATTTTCACCGCAATACGCTGCAAGCGCTCGCCGAGCTGATCGGCGCCGCCGGACTGCACCATCCCCGCGAAATCGAGCCGCGGCACATCGTGCGAAGGGTTTCGAGCAATGAGATCCGCCTGGTCGCCAATCTCTACAAATTTCTCCAGCCCGGCGAACTCCTGACCAATCCCAAGGCGCACGTCGTCTACGAATATTATTGGCCGCTCGCTACCCGCAGGAGTTTTGATCCACAGCCGCGCGATGACGCACACCCGACCACAGAGCGAGAGCTGGCGACGTAAGAGAGGGAATGCGGGTATAGCCGAGACAATATTCCCGGCTTCGCTGCTGCACCTTCGCATGGCTGTCATGTCAAGGCCTCGATTGTGCGCATCGGTTGTTATTTGCATACTCTTATCGTGCTGCGCGCATTTGGCTGCTAATCTTCTTAAGTTTGGCAACCATTGCAGGCAGTTTGTTCCCCTCTGGAAGGTGTCGTCGGCGCCCCCACGCCGGCGTACTAAACCGGGCTCGCAAGAGCCCGGTTTTATTTTTTTATTTCGTGCTGAAATCATCAACGTAACGGAAGCCACTCAATTCGGCTCAAGTCCTTTGGCCTTGATCACCACTTTAGCGGCGGGCTTACGAAGAAAATCGATCACCGCGCGGCCGCCGTCGGGCTCGCGCGCTGCGCTAAGTACGAATGCGGTGAATTGCGTGACGCTTTGCAGAGCTTCCGGCAGTGGCGCGACAATGTCGACATTTGGCACAGCCATGAGTTCAGCCATCTGCTGAATGCCGATTTCAGCTTCGCCGCGCGCGACAATCAGCCCGACAAGTCCGCCCGGCCCGCCGGCGCCATAAATCGCCTTGTCCTTGATCGTCGCGGCGATGCCGAGCCGCTCGAACACCGATGCCATATGCGCGCCGCTCGCCCCGCCGCCGACCGGTTTGCTCAGCGCGATCGACTTGGCGCGCAGCATCGCTTGCTTGAACGCTTCGGCCGAGGACAGATCGGGGCGCGGCGCACCTTTGGCGACGCACACCCCGATGAAGGAACGCGCCAGGTCGGCGAGGCTCCCGGCAACGCCTTGCCCGCTTGCGATCAGGTCTTTCGCGCCGCCATGGGTGACGATCGCAATATCGGCCGCCTCGCCGTCCGCCAACCGTTTTTCGAGTTGTAATGACGGACCGAAGGTCAGGCGCAGCCGGTAACCGGTTTCGCTTTCGCAGGCCGGACCAAGCGCGTCGAACGCCGTTTTCAACGCGGTGGTGCTTAGGACCGTCACCTGGTTTGAAGCCACACAACCCTCCCCTTCCGGCGGGCACGATAAAGCCAGACGGCCGTGCGCGGTAGATGGCCGATGCCGCGTTCGGATCGGCAACCTGGTGCTATCTCCTGCGCCAACGCGATCAACTCTGTGTGATTTCTCGCCCCCGCATCATCAAATGATTGGCGCAAGCAAGCTTTCCGGATGAATCGCGATAGAATGCGCGCCACATAATGTTAGCGGCTGAAGCGCCTGCCCAAGCTACGCGGTTGAGGAGAACGACGACATGTTTACGCGGCGACATTTGCTTTATGCTGGAACTGCGGCCACCGCGCTGATCATTGCTCGGTTCGCGCGCCCGCATGCAGCGAGCGCGGCCGGTCATGCTTACGAAGTCACGCACACCGACGAGGAATGGCGCAAACTTTTGACGCCGGCGCAATTCGACGTTTTGCGGCGGGAAGGTACCGAACGGCCGTTCACCAGTCCGTTGCTCGACGAACACCATCCCGGCACTTTCAGCTGCGCCGGCTGCGACCTGGCGCTGTTCTCGTCCAAGACCAAGTTCGAAAGCGGCACAGGCTGGCCGAGCTTCTGGGCGCCGCTGGAGCGCGCGGTGGACGAGAGCGAGGATCGCACGTTCGGCATGACCCGCACCGCCGTATCATGCAGCCGCTGCGGCGGCCATCTCGGCCATGTCTTCACCGACGGCCCCAAGCCGACCGGGCTCCGCTACTGCATGAACGGCGTGGCGCTGAAATTCACGGCAGCGCCGGCGGGGTCGAGTTAGGCAGAGACAAGAAAACGCTCATTCCCGCGAAAGCGGGAATCCAGAAAAACACCTAAGAGCCTGCGATCGGACTGGGTCCCCGCTTTCGCGGGGAAGCGCGGCTGATTCTGATCACCGCGTGGCAGTCGGCGCATCCGGCGTGTTGATGGCAATGCCGAACAGCCGCCACTGATTGGCGACGTCCTGAAACAGCAAATCGAAATTGATCTGTTGCGGTCGTGTCGGAAAAAAGCCGGTGAGATGCAGGAAGCCACGCTGGTCGAACGCCGGCACGGCCGTGAGTTGCGGCGCCAATAGTGCGGCACCGTAAAGGTCGAAATTGCGCCGCCGCAGGTCGGTAAAACTCAGCGACAGGTCGGCGGCGGTGTTGCGCGCCTGGAAATCCGGCGCGGCGAGATCGCGCAACACCGTGTAATTGCCGGAGCGATTGGCGTCATTGAGCGTGAGCAGCGTCGAGCGGATCAGATAAAGTGCTTGCTCGGTGGTGACAGGCATCGAGGGTTGCTGCTGCGCCTGCTGTTGTTGCGATTGCTGTTGTTGCGGTTTGGACGACGCCGCGGGCGCGGCTTTTGCCGGCGCCTGGGCGGCAGGCTTTGTCGTGGCGGGCTGTTGCGCGAATACGCTTGTGAGCGCCCAGCCAAGACCTGCGACGAGGAAAATCCCTGTCAGCCAGCGAAGAATGATGGCGCGACGTTCAGCGTTGCCGCGGCCACGACCATCGCGTCCGACTTTTCCCTCGGCCGGAGGAGCGGGTCTGATCACCAACGGCAGCGGCCCGAATTCGCCGGCCTGATGCGAAGCTTCGGGCACCGGGGATTCCGCCGGACGGACATTCGTATGGCCCACGGCCGACCGCGCTACTTTTTCGAGGTAAGCGGCAGACTTTTCAGCCATCGCCATCCGGAAGGCCTCCTACCACTCCCAGGCAAAGCCAACCCGCCCGACATGCTCGTGGCCGCCGCCATTGCCATAGGCGCCGGAGAAATAGACCGGCACGCTGGTACCGGCGAGGCGATGAGAAAAGGCGACGCCAACGCCGCCGGCGTCGTCAAACAGGCTGCCATTGACTGCGAATGTTGTACGACCGGGCGCAGACGGCGTCGGCGCATAGGCAATCGCGGCGGTCGCCGCAATGCCGCGTTTCACCACCTGGATCTGACCCGACAGGTCGGCGAGCTGAGCGTTGATCGTGGCGATCTGTGACTGCGTTGCGAAACCCAAACTAGCCGGCGAGATGGTCGCCAGATTGCCGCCGGCGTCCGACGTCACGATTTGCGTCGGACCCGACTGCGCCGCCGTGCTCGCGGCCGAAGTGATGCCGGCCATGGTGTAGGTATTCAGCGCGGTGCCGAACGACTGCTGGTTGGCGCGCGTGGTGGTCGCACCGGTCCCCACCGCGGTGGAATTCGCGAAGGTCGCAGTGGCATTGACGCCAAGCGCCGCGCTGTTCGCGCCCGTAGCAGTGGTGCCATCACCGAAGGCGACGCCGGCATTGCTCGCGAATGCACCGGCGCCCATCGAGATCGATCCGGTGGCGATCGCGCCATTGCCGATGGCGATGGAATTGGTTCCGGTGGCGTGCGCGTTCAGACCGGCGGCAAAGGCTTGCGCGCCGGTCGCTTGCGCGCCAGCGCCGAAGGCTGCGGAATTGGCGCCGGTGGCAACCGCGTTGCCGCCCACGGCGGTGTTGCTCATGCCGGCGCCATTGGCATTGGCGCTGTTGCCGATCGCGACATTGGAGCTGCCAGCACCGCTCGCATTGGCTCCGGCTCCGGTCGCGACGTTGATGCCTCCAGTGCCATGCGCATCCGCGAGGTTACCGCTCGCTATATTTTGGCCCTGAGCTCCACTGGCATTCGCCTGAAGACCGCTCGCGATATTTTTGCCGAGATCGCCAGCGGCGTTCGCGCCATTTCCGGTCGCGATATTAAAGCTAGCGCCGCCATGCGCATCCGCTCCAAGACCAGTCGCAATATTGGTGCTGTGATCTCCGGCCGCATTGGCAGCTTGGCCGGTGGCCACGTTTACGCCGCCGTCGCCACTGGCATTCGCGCTCATTCCGGTCGCGATGTTGAAGCTGATCGCGCCATGCGCGTCGGCCCCATTACCCGCCGCGATATTGGAGCTGCCGCCGCCGCTGGCATTCGCCTGAAAGCCGGTCGCGACGTTAAAGCTGTTGCCGCCGCCGGCATTGGCGGCAGTCCCGGCCGCAATATTATTGCTGCCATCACCGGTGGCATTGGCCTGGGCGCCAGTCGCAACGTTTGCGCTGTTAGTGCCGCTGGCGTTCGCGCCGCCCCCAAACGCAATATTCGCGCTGGGAGTTCCAGCATTACCGCCGGATGCGTTCGCGCTTGTTCCTAACGCAATGTTATTGCCAGCGTCGCCGCTGGCATTGGCACCGTTACC
>Ga0318520_10000080_pt1 | contig 21496 bp, 18 predicted proteins | sample GRESIP178b2f16_FD_203512 | JGI IMG/M metagenome (GOLD analysis project Ga0318520, IMG submission 203512) | Tropical soil microbial communities from Luquillo Experimental Forest, Puerto Rico - GRE.SIPMG.178b2f16 | ecosystem: Environmental > Terrestrial > Soil > Tropical forest > Bulk soil...
TGCCGAACGGAAATCCGAGGGCGCCGGTACGCACCATCAAACGCAGCTCCGGCATGGCCATCCCCTGTATGATGTTGCGCAGGACGTCGGGGTTGCGACTCAGGAATTTGACCGTCATCAATTTGATGCTCAGTAATTGGTCGATGTTCTCGCCGATCTTGTCGAAAGCTCGTTTGGATATCGCGGGCAGCTCGGCGTCGACGGTCCGAAGGAGCTCGTCCTTCATCGGCGCGGGCAGAGTGCGCCATAGCTGCGGGTGCTGCTTCTGAATGATTTCCGTGGCAAGGCGGCGCACATCGGGCCGGGCGGCGGTGGCAATGCTTTCGGAAAGCTCGTCCGGATTGAGCTCACGGTAGAAGTCCCTGATCCTGCCGATCCGGGAGATCGACGTATCGACAATCAGGCTTGCCATCTTTTCGGCCCGGCATGGCACGAATCCCTGGAACCCGAGGATCCCGCCGGGTGCGAAAAGTGGCAATATCTGCACTTTGCGCGGCAGGAATGGAAACAATCGTTTGAGACCGGGCACGTAAAAGCCGGTGAACCGCACCGGCGCAAAAAGCATGATGACACCGGTCCAGTTGGTGATCAAGCCGGCGATGGCGCTGAAGATCGGCACACTGATCAGGTCGACCAGAAATTTCGATTGGCCGGTCATGTGCTCCCAGTTGAGAAATGGGCCGGCGGCGAGCAAGTCGGTCATGATTTGCCTGTCTCGGATTCGTTGCAGTGTGTGGTCGGGTCAGTGTTTTCGGGCGGCGGGATCGGGGGGACCGCGGCCGATGATCTTGTCGCCGCGCTCGTCGGTACCCCATCCGCCCGCGTTGTAGCCGGTGACGTCGATGCAGACCTTGCAGAACTGTCGGCCGAAAGGCGACAGGTAGATGCTGCGATAAATGCTCAGGGTGGCCTTTGCCTTAGCCACGGCTTCGGTCGCCCGCGGCTGTACCTCGATCAATGCGTAGCGTCGGTAATCGTCGACGGGTTCGGCTGAGAATCGCACCAGTCCAAGCCGATAGAGATTGGCCAAGTACTCCTGGTCAGAACCCGGCCAGCGGCAGCCGGCCATTTCCGCGATCATGTTGATGCCGCCGGCGATTCGCTCCGAGCCGATCTGGAACAAGGTCTTGGTGCGTATGTCGATCGCCGGCTGCGCGCCGGCGACCGCCAGGAAGCGCAGGATGCGCACTTCGTCGGGAGTGAGTTCCGGCAGGATGAGGGCAAACGCCGGATGCAGTTGCCCGGGCTGGTCCTCTGGCTGGTGCGACTCGGCGATCAACCGGTCGCCGTAGGCGCGCAGGTTCTTGTCAGTTGCACCGCGGACTGGGATGGGGAGGTTGGCCACCGCCGGGGCACTGACCACGCGGCGAATCGGCGAGACTGCCGCGCTGAGCATCGTCGAGGGGTTCAGCGCGGTCTCGGCCACCGCCCGAAGACCGCCCAAGACGCCCGGCCCAACGGCGTCCGATGATTCCACCGGCTTGACAGCGGTCTCGGGCGCTTGCAGATCGTCTTCAACGGCGGCGACCAACTCACGGGGGGTTGGCCACATGTCTGTGGCTTCGGTTCCCCCGTCGAGGGCACGGTAGCGGTCGATAGGGTTTACGACCCGCAACAGATCGCGTCCCGCGGCTCTCGTCGATCTCACGGCTTTGACAATGTCGTGCGCGGTGCTGAAACCGAGTCTGGCGAAAGGCTGGATGACGGCGCCGACCGCGTCGATGAAAGCGACGGCTTCGCGGTCGGCAGGGTCCGTTGAGTCCGGGGGAATCTCCGGTCTTCGATCTTTATCCACCTGTTACCTCCCCAGCGTTGCCCGCGTGAATCCCGTCGCATCTGTTCTTCACTTGTGACGGTGGCGAATGAATGCTGGCGGTTCGGTGGCTCCTCCACAATTTTTGTGCAATTTTCTCGACGAGAAAAGGCATATTGCTTGCGGTTCTTCATTTTGACCCCCAGCGGCAGGTGAAAATTGACCCTTTGGGGTGGTTGATGATTATTCCTCGGCGATACCGCGAGCTACATGTGGCAGACGGTGCCGTTTGTGACGGGTCAGGACGACCAACCTGCTACCGCGCGTGGTCAACCATTCGCTGGGACAGAGTGAAGAGGGCTGAGCGCGTCACTCCTGGTATTCGGTGCGAGACCGGGTCGTATTGCGGAGCGGCCCGCTTCTTTGGCCAACATCACCCCCACGATACGACGAGCGCGCAGGGCGGCCGCGTCCGCCTGGAATTCGACTCCGCCTCGCCATCCGTCGTAGCCCGAGTGGTTGGACGCCATCTCCAGTGTGGACGTGTCGCGTTGGGCAACCTCGGCCAGGAACGACCGCAGCCGTTGCGTCACCAAATCATCATCCAGTCTATAGTTACGTGACGATTGCATGAACACGTGAGTCGAATTTTCGGTCTCGGGTGTGATGCCGTGCACCCGAGTGGTGGTGTACACGTCACCGTCGGCGGTTTCGATATCCCAATATTGGTAGTGCACCGCCGGCGAGGCGAACGTCCCGCCTTCACGATGCTTGTACATATACGCGCGGTCGAGCCCGGTGGCGTCGGCGTGCCAGTCGGTGAGGTGCCCGTCCGGCAGGAGCCGAGTGTAGGACACCGTGGTTTCTGTGACTTCGACATCGTTGAACGCCGGCATGCTCACGATTTCCTCGGGCACATCTTGCCTGTGCAGGATGGGGGCGTAGCTGAAGTCCAGATAATGTTCGTGCACCATCATGTAATTGGCGCTTACCTGCCAAGCGTCGGCAAACGTTGTCCACGCCGGGTCGTTTATCCACGGAGCACGTGGCGGTTCGATGCCGGCGGCAGCGGCGGGCTGACCCAGCCAGATCCAGATGAAAGGTGGTTGCTCGAGGACCGGGAAGACGCGCACCTTCATCCCAGTCGGGACTTGGGGCTGAGATGGTATGTGAACGCACTTGCCGGTGGCGTCGTAGGTACAGCCGTGATACCCGCAGACCAATCGATCTCCGTCGACGGTACTGTGCGACAGCGGAAATGCCCGGTGCGCGCAGCGGTTTTCGAATGCGGTGACGGCACCGCTGGCGCCGCGCCATAACACGACATCCTTGCCGAGTAAGTGCCGACCCAACGGCGATTCAGCGATCTCGTCGCAGGTGGCCGCGACATACCAGCACTTGATCGGGTAGTTAGTCTTCACAGTCTTCACAGGTCCAGCACCAGCCTTTCGGTGCGAGAGCGGGACACGCATATCAACATCACTTCGCCGGCGGCTTTCTCGGCATCGGTGAGCACCGAGTCGCGATGGTCCGGCGTGCCTTCCAACACCCTGGCCTCGCAGGTGCCGCAAACGCCTTCGTAGCAGCTGCCCAGTATTGGAATGCCCTCTTCCTCAAGGACTTCCAGGATCTGCTGGTCCGATGTGATCTCGAAAGACCGCCCCGAACGTTGGCACACCACCTCAAACTGGTCGAGGGCTGCAGCGGCTTCCTCCGCGGTCGGTGCCTTGGCGGCGAATCGCTCGATATGAAGGATTCCCGCCGGCCAGTGGGCGCTGTGTTGCTCGACCGCCGACAGCAGCGCTTCGGGTCCACAGCAGTACACCAAAGTGTCGTCTTCGGGATCCTTGAAGAGCGCTTCCAGGTCGAGAAGACCTCGTTCGTCCTGAGGCCACACCGTGACGCGGTCGGGGTAGCGCTCGGCAAGGTCCTCCGCAAAGGCCATGGACGCCCGGGTCCGTCCGCCGTACAGCAGGGTCCAGTCGCCGCCTGCGCGCTGCACGGCCTCGAGCATGGCGAGAATCGGGGTGATGCCGATACCTCCCGCGATGAACCGATAGTGTGGTGCGTCGACAAGCGGAAAATGGTTGCGCGGGCCGCGTACCCGCAGAGTGGCTCCCTCAACGAGGTTCTCGTGAACGAATCGTGAGCCACCGCGACTGTTGGGATCGAGTAAGACCCCGACGCGCCAGACACTCGAATCGTGAGGATCACCGCACAGCGAGTATTGGCGCGTCAGGCCGTCCTTGAGCATCAAGTCGATATGGGCTCCGGGTTCCCAGCGCGGCAGATCCTCGTTTTCCGGATGGGCGAGGTCGAGCACCGCCACACCTTCTGCGGGTGTGCTGCGGCGCCGAACGATCAGATCCGTTGAGAATTCATGTACGTTCGCGCTGGGCGTGGTGACGGCGGGCGCAGACATTCGTTACTTGCTCCGATCAGCGAGGTGGCGCGAAATCACTTCGACGCCAGTCGTATTGCGTGCGCTTAACCGGTAGTCGGTGGCGGCGGCAGGTAGATGGTCTTGTACACCTGGAACGGGGACAAACCCTCAGGGCCCAGTTCGCGGCCCAAGCCGCTTTGCTTGATGCCGCCGAACGGGGCGACGGGGTCATTCACGTAGTGGTTGACCCCGACCGTCCCGGAGCGAACGCGCCGGGCGACGTTGGCCGCGCGTTCGGGATCCGATGACCACACGCTCCCGCCCAGGCCGTAGATGCTGTCGTTGGCGATCGCCACGGCTTCCTGATCGTCGGAGTAAGGGATCAGCGACAGCACTGGGCCGAAGATCTCTTCGCGCGACACGGTCGCGTTGTTGTCCAAATCGGCGAAGATCGTGGGTTCGAGGAACCAACCGCGGTCGAAACCTGCCGGCCGCGAACCGCCCGTGGTCATCCGGGCGCCTTCACTCTTGCCTTTCGCGATGTAGCCTTCGACGCGCTCACGCTGCCGCTTCGACACCAGCGGACCCACTTTGGTCTCGGGATCGAGAGGATCGCCGATCTTCAGCGAGCGCGCCAAATCGGTTATCGTGTCGACGATTTCGTTGTATCGGCTACGGGGGAGCAGTATTCGCGTATTGAGCCAACAAATCTGACCGTTGTTAAGCAGGGTGACTCCGAAGAACTGCTCCATGGAGGCGGCCATATCGGCGTCGTCGAGGACGATTGCCGCAGACTTGCCGCCCAGTTCGAGCGTCACCGGCCGCAGCAGTCGCCCACAGGCCTCGGCGATCCACCGGCCGGCGGCGCTGGAGCCGGTGAACGAGACCTTGTCGACGCCGGGATGCTCGACCAAGTAGGCGCCCACTTCGCGGCCGCCTGGGACAACGTTGATGACCCCCTCGGGTAGGCCCGCCGCGGCCGCGGCCTCGGCCATGAGGAACGCGTCGAGCACGGTTTCCTCGGCCGGCTTGAGCACGATGGAGCAACCGGCGGCCAGCGCGGGTGCGATCTTCAGGAACGAAATCCCCTGCGGGACATTCCAGGGAACGATCGCGCCGACGACACCGATGGGTTGCTTGGACACCAGCGATGTGCCACCGAACATGCCCGGACGCGATTCCTCTACTGGCGCGCTGGTCATCAGGTCGCTGTAGTAGCGCACCAGCAACGCCGGAAAGCCTGCCTCGAAATTCTGGGCGAGCCAGATCGGCATCCCGTTCTGCATCGACACGCGTCGCGCCGTTTCGGCGCCGCGGGCTTCCAGTTCCGCCGCGAACCGTTCCAGGACGTCGGCGCGCTCCTTGGGATCCCAAGTCGCCCACCCGTCGGGTGCATCGAATGCCGCCCTGGCCGCGGCGACGGCGGCGTCGATATCAGCCTCGTTGCCCCTGGGCACCGAACCGATCCGGTCCTCGGTGGCCGCGGAATGGACCTCGATGGTGTCGTGGCCGGCGGGCGCGGCCCACGTGCCGCCAATGTAGAGCTGCGGGTAATCGATTGTGGTCATTAGTGTTCCAGCCGATCAGGAGATTGTGACCGTGGCGGGCAAGTGCTTCAGCCCGCCGACGAAGTTGGTCTGTGTTACTTTGCCGGGTCCGGTTACCTCGATCGACTCCAGGCGCGGCAGCAGTTCTTCGAACATCACCTTCAATTCCTGCTTGGCCAGGTGCTGGCCGACGCAGGTGTGCGCACCGAAGCCGAACGCGAGGTGTGGGTTGGGATTGCGGTCGATGTCGAACTCGTCGGGGTGGTCGAATACCTCCTCGTCGCGGCAGCCCGACTGGAATAGCGGCATCACCCGGTCGCCGGCCTTGATGGTCTGTCCGCGCAACGTGTAGTCCGTCAGCGCAACGCGCATGAAGTGTTTGACCGGTGCCACGTACCGCAAGCCCTCCTGGATGAGATTGGGCACCAAGCTCAGGTCCGCTTTTACTCGCGCCAAGGTCTCCGGGTGTAAGGCCAACTGCTGAAGCGTGCCGGCCAGGGTCGCCGAGGTGGTGTCATGACCGGCGGTGAAGATGGCCGTGTACCAGCCGTAGACGAAGGTTTTGGGCCAGTACTCACCGTCGGGCAGCTTAGCGCAGGCGACCACCGTGGCCAGGTCGTCGCGAGGATTGGCGCGCCGGTCTTCGGCCAATGCGTCGAAGTAGGCGAAGAAGTCTTGGATGGTGTTTGAGAACTGTTCGGCCATTGCTTCCGGGCTCAGCGCCTCCACATCCTCGCGCTGATGCTCCGGATCGGCGGCGCCGAAGAACTCCTGGGTGAGCGACATCATCCGGGGCTCGTCCTCGGGCGGCACCCCCACCAGCGTCATGATCACGTGCAGCGGGAAGCCCAGCGCCCAGTCGTCGACGAGGTCGATCTCTCCGCGCTCCGAGAGCTTCTTGAGATGGTCGATGGATTCGTTGGCGAGCTCACGGATCTGGTCTTCCAATTTTCTGACCGAGGGGGGCTTGAAGTAGCCGAAGGCCATGTTCTTGGCGTGGGTGTGCTCGGGCGGGTCGATGTAGGGGATGGCATCGAGGATGCGCAGGCTCCCGCCGAGGAGTTGCTTGGTGAACTCGTCGCCTGCGGTGTTCTGCAGGATCGGGTTGTGCGAGCCGGGGTTCTCGGTGCCGCCGCCCGCGGCAAAGACCTCCGACAGACTCTCGACCTCCTGGATGTCGGCATGCTTGCTGACCAGCCAGATCGGGTCGTAACCCTCGACCACCGCCTTAGCCACCGGCATGTTGTCGCGCAGCCATTTGTACGCCTCGTGCAGCGCGGTGAGGTCGGAGTGGCCCTCCGGGAGCACTAGCCGACGCGCGATCTCGTCGGGAAGAACGGCTTCTTCGGTGGTGTGAGTGGTCGTCATCTCGAATGTCCTCTTCCTACTGCCTTTGAGTGACCAACATGGTCGCGCCGGGTGCTGGTGAGTCAAGTCTCATCGCGGGGGCTTCTGTGTGCGTCACCATGACGGGGGGTCATCGCTCCCACGTTGGGGGTAATGGGGTCAATCCGCCGGGCAACCGTCGTTGATCCACTGCTCGATATCGCTGATTTCCTCCGGCGGCACGGGATCAAGGTAGGCCGGCATTTGTGGGGTTACGGCGCCCGCGGGAGGGTCGTCCAGGTCGGAGCCAAATGGTGCTGCGCCCTTCAACGACAACACCAGGTTTGAGTTGGCGCCGTCGCCGAGGGTCACGAGTTTCCGCCCGCCGACCTTCATTTCGACGAACGTGTCTCGCGTGACGTCTCGCCAGAAAGGACCGTGGGAAACCACATCGGCGTCTGGGCCGCCGACCGCTTTGTCAAGAATTTCGACGACGTCCTTGAAGTTCATGATGCTCTTTCCTCAGATTTCCGGAAACTCTCCACGTCCTGCAGGTCGGTCTGCTCGCTCATCGGCCTGACCCGGTCATACCCCTCCACCAGACCTTCGTCAACGATGCATTGGATCTGCCGATCCTTTCAAGTCTCAGCGGGAGGGCATCCTTCGCGCGTCACCATGATGGGGGGTCGTCAGTCCCACGTTGGGGGTAAAGTTCGCCGAGGTCAGCGGCAGAACACCGCGCATCGGCGCCGCGTTTGAGCAGGCGTGCTGCAACGTTAGGGCCGTCGCTTACTAATGCCCCGCATTGGGTGGGGAAAGCAGCGGCGTCGCGCACCTCCGCGTCGAAGTCGCTTACGATACAAAGCGTTTCGGCATATGGCGGCACCGCCACGAGCACAATTCTGACGTCAGCACGGTTCGGGGTTCCAGGTCGCTGGCAGGCGCTTGACTCCATTCATGAAGTTCGAGAGCAACAGCTCGACGAAATGTCTGCTCTTCCAGTGGTTTTGTCTCCGCAGGCGCGCGCTGGAACTATGCAGCTCAGTAACTTCCCCCGTAAGAGTGATTACCCGTTCGGGTCTGACCATCGTAATGTTATGAATGTTTCATCCGGACGCCGCGGGAATCTAGCCGGGGAATGGTGCGATGAAGCCGAGCTCCCACCGTGTGGCATCTAGGAGGGCCTCATGAGGCTGCAGGATCTGACCGACTTCATCAATCGGCCCACCGAGCTGCGTCGCGAGGCGGCTTCCAACCTGTTCGACCATCTGTTCGGGCGTGGGCTCGCCGACACCCGCGCCACACCGTCCGAGGTCATCGACCAGGGGAACAAGCGAACGCTGTACCGCTACCAGCCGGTCGAAGGGGTCGAGCAGCGACCGCTGCCGGTGCTGCTGGTACCGCCGCTGGCGGCGCCGGCGAGGGCGTTCGACCTGCGTCGTGGCTGCTCGATGGCCGAGTACATGGTCGGGCTCGGCTACCCCACCTATCTGGTCGACTACGGGTCGATCGCTCGCTCCGACAAGGACCTTGGGATGGAACACTGGCACGACGAGGTGGTGCCAACGTCGATCCGCAAGGTGTCGGAGGACGCCGGCGGCAAGCCCGTCCAGGTGACCGGCTGGTGCCTGGGTGGGTTCATGTCACTGTGCACCACCGCGATCTACCCTGACCTCCCGGTCAACGCAATCGCTATGGTCGCAACGCCTTTCGACACATCGATTATGCCGATCCTCGCACCGCTGCGCGGTGCAAACAGGTGGGTCGACGGGGACAACATCATTGCGTCCGCGTACCGTGCCACCGGCGGGAAAGTCCTTGGGAAGGGTTTCGGCGCCGCGTTCCGCACCGCTGGCGGACTGCCGGCAAGTTTCGTCGACTACGCCTTCAAGATGACGAACATCCAGACCTACGCCAAGAAGCCGCTGACGACGTTCCAGAAACGCGACGACCGCGACTTCCTCGCCCACGTCGAGGCCGTCGACTCGTTGATGGGGCAGATGGAGGCCTATCCCGGCGAGTCGATTGAAACCCTGTACCGGCGTTTCTTTATTGCCAACGAGTTGATGAACGGAAAGCTCGTCCGCAAAGACGGCAGTCTGCTTGATTTGGCCAACGTGAGGGTCCCGGTGATGAACATCGCGGGCACGGGCGACGTGGTCGTGCCGGCGGAGGCAGCGCATGCCGTTGGGAAGCTGCTGCCGAACTCACCCGAGGTTCGGCTCGAGACGGCCCCGGGCGGTCACCTCGGCGTGCTCGCCGGGCGTAGCGCCAGAAAAACGACCTGGCGTTACGTCGACGAATTCTTAACCGCTCACGCGAATTGAGGCTCTCATTCCTGAGTTCGGCCTGAAATCGCCTGGGCACGATTGCGTGGGCGCCGAGAAGCCCCTCGGCGGCGCTTAAGATCTCGCGCGCCGGCTCGAGGCCTTCCATCTCAGTGGCTAGTAGCCGACGCGGTCACCTCGTCGAAGCCTTCGCGGAGGCAGGTCGCGAATGCTGCGGGGTCGACGATGGCCTCGGGGTCGAAGTTGACGGATATGCAACAGGTTCCCTCATACGTCAGCATCGCCACCATGGCGGGGATGCCGGGCCGAGGACCCATCGGGTAGACGCGCGTCACCCTCGCACCCGCCAGATAGAGTGGACGGGCGATCGCCCCGAGGTTGGAGGCCTGCAGGTCGGATAGGCCCGTCATCTCACCGACCATGCGGCTGAGCACAATCCCCGGCAGGCGGCTCAGCACCGGCGCAAGAAGGTCGAGGAAACCGAGCGCGGGCTCCATCCGCGCCTCCCCGATGAAGTCGTGGATGGCGACGATACGCGCCTTGGGATCCGGTTCACCGACCGGCGCCACGAACCGAGCACCGGCGAACTTGTTGGCTCCCATCGGGTCGGTGTCGGTCCGAAGGCTGACCGGAATCGCCACCGGCATGGAATCGACAGTGAGAGAAAGCTTTTCGTGATAGCGCCGTACCCCGCCGAGCAGACCGGCCAAAAACGCGTCGTTGACCGAACCACCGGCGGCTCGCCCCGCCGCTTTCAGCTCGTCGAATGCCACGTCGAAGGTGTCGAACCGATAACCGGGCCCGCTGCCGCTCAGCGCGGGGGAGTGGGCTGTGTCGGGCGGGGTCAGCACTCGCCGCAGCGACATTGCGAATTTAACGGCGTCTGTGGTTGCTCCGACGGGGTCGCCGGCGAAGCGGCCCGCGACGGAGAGCGCTTCCCGCACCGCACCTACGGGCGCACGAACGGCCCTGCCGACGAGCCTGTTTACCAGCAGACCCTCGGGCGACTCGCGGCGGCGGGGCTCGGGCATTGGCCTGTCGTCGGCGGGGCTTGGCTCCCGGCTGTGCCCGTGGGAGAGATCCAGCAATTGGAGCAGACCGATCCCGTCACTCAGGCTGTGATGCGGTTTGAACAGGTAGGCGGCCTGACCGCCGGTGAGGCCGAGCACGAGTAGGGCCTCCCAGGGGGGACGCTCGGGGTCGAACGGGCGGGCGGTGAATTGGGCCGCCAGGGCGTGCAACTCCGCCATCGACCCGTCGCCTGGCAGCCGCACCCGTTGCAGGTGGTACTCGAGGTCGAAATGCGGGTCCGGGGACCATGCCGGCGGAACGAGGGGCAGTGGTGGCTCGACGACGCGTTCCCGCAGTCGAGGGACCCGCTGCGTGAATCGCTCGTGGGCGGCCACCAGCCGATCCCAATCCGGCTCGGTGTCCAGCAACTCGATCATCACCCCAGTTGAGCGTGCGCGGTGATCGTTGCTGGTGCGCCACATCAGCGCTTCCGCTGCGCTGAGGTCTTGCCCTCCGCCCCATGAGGCAAGTGCGTCAGCGTCATTGCTGGACATTGCCATCACCTCTCTGTGCCGACGCCGCTGCGCTGCCCGTGCTGTCAGCGGCGCGGGTCACTTCCAAGATCAGTTCGGCGACACGGGCCGGGTCGTCGGACATCGGCACGTGCCCCACGCCCTTGAGGCGGATAAATTCTGCCCCGGGCAGCCTTTCCAGCATAGGCGAGCCGAAATGCTTGAACGGCAACACGAAATCGCGGTCGGCCCACACCAGCCTGACGGGGTAGTCCCGGTCGGCGGGGAGGGGGTCGACCTGGTTTAGGTGAAGTACCCGCAGCAGCGGTTCGACGATCGGCGCCTGACCGCTGGCATGGATGTAGGTCACCACCGATTCATGCGGCACGTGGCGCGGATGTGCCACCTGGCCCGCCAGCAGCGCCCAGCGCAGCATGCGACGCTTGGCGATCGCTTCGGCCCGGTGCGAGTATCGAGCGAGCGTACCGAGGGAGAGCCGTACCCCGGCTGTCCGTAACAAGATGCTGCGCTGTGTCCGCCACGCCCCTGGCGGGCTGAACAACACCAGGGAGCGGGCCCGGCCGCGGCGGGCGAGCTCGATGCCGATCCACCCACCGAGCGAGTTTCCGGCGATATGCACATTCTGCAGGCCCAGGCGGTCGAGTTCCTTTTCGATTGCGTCGGCCATGGCGAGAACCGACGGCTCAACCTCAGGGTCAAGCTCCGGCCCACCAGCGTGCCCGTGCAACGTCGGCACGATCACTTCGTGGTGTGGTTCGAGATAGGGCAGTATCGGGGACCACGCCCGCCAGATAGACCCGATCCCGTGCAGCAGCAATAACGGTGTCCCAGTTCCCCCGCGGTGAACCGGAGTCAGCTCCAGCGGGGGGGTTTCAACCGGCGGTCCGTGTCGATCGTTCCGAGCGCGTGTAGCCACCGCGGCCACGGCGCACCCAGCCAGGATCACCGTGGCCGCGGTGGTTGCCCATCGTCGCCGGTTATTCGCCATTGTTATCTTCCGAATTCGTATCAGGGGGTCAGTACGACCTTGAGGATCTCGCCGCGGTGCATTGCGTCGACCGCCTCGTTGATCTGGGCGAGGGGCATGGTGGTGATCAGCTTGTCGAACGGAAACTTTCCCTGACGATGCAGATCGAGCATGTAGGGGATGAACGTCTGCGGGTCGGCGTCGCCTTCCACGATGCCCCGAATGGTCAGCCCGAGCAGGGGCGGCTGGAACAGCCCGACCGAAAAGACGGCCTGCGGATCGGCCGGGACACCGATCAACCCGAGCATGCCCCGCACTCCAAGGGACGCCAGCAACTGTTCCACAACGGGAGTCACCGCGGTGGTGTCGACGGCGTAATCGGCGCCCGCCGGCGCGATTTCCCGGATCTGTTCCGCCAGCGGACCGGCCTGCGGGTCAACGGCGTGGGTGGCACCCAGCTGGGTGGCCAGCGCGCGCCTGCTTTCGTGTAAGTCGACCGCAATGATCGACGCGGCCTCGCGTACCACCGCGGCCATTACGGCGGCCAGGCCGACCGCACCCGCGCCTGCGACGACCACCGTCGATCCGGGCTGGACGTCCAGTGAGTTGAACACCGCGCCGGCCCCGGTCTGGATGCCGCAGCCAAGCGGGCCCACGAGCTCGACCGGTGTGTCCGGCGGCAATTTGACCACGTTGCGTTCGTGAGCCAGCGCGTGGGTGGCCAAGGATGACTGGCCGAAGAAGTTCGCCCCCAGTTTGGTGCCGGCTGAGGCCAGCCCGGAGGACCCATCCGGGCGCACCCCGCCGAAGTTGTATTCGAGGAACTTGTGGCAGTACGCCGGCGCCCCCTTAGCGCACTGCGGGCATGCTCCGCAGCTGTTGAAGCTGATAGCCACGTGATCACCCTCGGCGACGGTCGTCACGTCTGATCCGACCGCCACCACGGTTCCGCTGCCCTCGTGGCCCAGGACCCCGGGTAACGGAAACGGCAGGTGCCCCTCTTTGACCGCGATGTCGCTGTGGCAGATACCGACTCCGGCGATCTGCACTACGACTTCATCGGGTGCCGGTTCTTGAAGCTCGACCTCGGCTAGTTTGAACGGCGCGCCCACTTCTTGCACCACCGCGGCTGAGATCTGCATGTGCTGCCCCTTTTCTCTTCTGCGGCGTTTGGCTCGAAGCGAGAACGCCGGGACGCAGTTATCCCGCCGATCGGCGCTTCCGGCGCTTCCCGGGTGGACCCGACATTGCAATGCGGATCGGCTGCGCCGAACCCGGTGTTGCGAGTGTGGCCGACTGGCCCGCGCCACCGCGTCACCACATTGGGCAGTTCTCTACCCCGCAGAAGGGGTATTTCGCCTCGACACTCTTGGCCGAACCAGATGGACTCATCATAGTGAAGTGGTCGCGCTTGGTGACAGCCGCAAGCCACCTGCCCCGACACCCATGGCGACGCGCCTTCCCTTCCCGACGACCCGGCGCGTGGTGTCGGGGCCGGGCTTGTGGTAACGAGACACACAATGGGCCCGCGACAAAGGAAGACGAAGTGAGAACGAGATGAGCGGTACGACACCGCCGGTGATCACGGTCGATGAGCTCATCGAGCGCATCAAGATGGGACCCGGCGGTCCGAAAGTCGCCGCCTTCTTCGACTTCGACGGGACCTTGATCCAGGGCTACTCAGCCGGCGCGCTCTTGGCGCACCGTGCGCGCAACTTCGAATTGGGACCCGACGAGTTTGTTCGCACGATGCTCGCCGCACTCGGCGGCCCACTCGACGAGGATGGGTTCAAGGACCTGCTATCGCAGGGAATCCGGAGCTGGGTGGGCCGGACCGACGACGAGCTGATGGAGCTCGGGGAGCAATTGTTCGCCCAGGAAATCGCCGGTGCGCTCTTCCACGGCGCGTGGCGGTTGGTGCGCGCTCATCAAAACCAAGGCCACACCGTTGCGATCGCGACTTCGGCGACCCGGATGCAGGTGCAGCCCATGGCGCGCGAATTGGGTATCGAGCACGTCTTGTGCACGGAGCTCGAGACCGAACACGGTGTGCTCACCGGCGGCATAGCCGGACGCCCACCGTGGGGAGAAGGCAAGCTGGCCGCGGTCAAAGAATTTGCCAGCAGCAAACGAATCCCGCTCAAGAACTGCCACGCGTATGCGAATGGCGACGAGGATGTGCCCTTCCTGGACTCGGTCGGCTTCCCGCATCCGGTCAACCCTGGGTCGGCTCTGGCCCGCCACGCCGGCGAGTGCGGCTGGGAGGCTCTGCGGTTCCGGAGTAGGCGGAGCCAATTCCATCCGATGGCGCTGGTCCGAACGTCGGCGCTGTTCGGCAGCTTCGCCGCGGCGGTCGGCGCAGGCACGGCCCTCGGGTTGTTGACGAACGATAGCCGGGGCGGCATGGACCTGGGCACGTCCCTGTTCGGCCGCGTTGCTGGGCCATTCGCGAACATCAAGTTCGACGTCATCGGCAAGCAGCACACAACTCACCGTCCCGCCGTGTTCTTCATCAATCACCAGAGCACGCTGATCGACGCGCTGGTCACCTCGAAGGTTGTGCAACGGGGGTTCACCGTGGTGGCCAAGGCCGAGGTTAAGCAGATACCGGTACTCGGGCAGCTGCTCACGCTGGCCGACGTCGCCTTCGTGGACCGCACCAGCACGTCGAAGGCCATCTCGGCGATGCAGCCGGCGGTGGACAAATTGGTCAAGGGCGTTTCGATCGTATTATCGCCCGAAGGCACAAGGTCGCTGAGTCCGCGGGTTGGGGTGTTCAAGAAAGGCGGCTTTCACCTTGCCCGCGACGCGGGGGTGCCGATCGTACCGATCGTCATCCGCAACGCCGGCGAAATCATGTGGCGCAACGCGCGGGTGGTCCAGGAAGGCACGATCGAAGTCGTTGTCCACGAACCACTTCCGACCACGAACTGGACAAAAGCTGATCTCGATGAGTGGGTACCGCGAATGCGCCATCTCTACATCGACACGCTCGACGATTGGCCGGGTACCGACGCCGGCAAACAATGGTCAGACATGATCGCGAAGGCATCAGCGGCGGCGAAATGACGGTGCTGCCGGATCGCATCGCGCGGCTCCTGCGGAACGGGTCCGCCGCGAGGCGGTCGCCCGACGATGCTGAGGAGCTGCTGAACTCCGACGGATTCCTCAGGGCCACAGCGCAATTGGCGTCGCAGCTGGGCCGCGGCGTGGACGACGTGCGGGCCGAGGCCGCGGCTTATGTGCGCGAGATGGCCGCCACCCACGTTCCCTCCGTCGTGCGCGCCTGGCACGCGATATCCGCGTGGATGGTACGCGGATTCCAGGTCGTCATCGACGACGACGACCTTGCCGAGTTGCGGGCACTTGACCGCGACCACGCGCTGATCTTCTTGATCTCGCACCGCTCCTACCTGGATCAGTTCTCGTTCCCGCCCCGCCTTACGCGGGGAGGCATTTCGCCGACGTTCGGGCTGGCCGGCGCCAACCTCAACTTTTTTCCGCTGGGAACTTTGGCCCGCCGTAACGGCTTCATTCCCGTGCGGCGCGCGACCGGGGACATCCCGGTGTACCGGCTGGCCCTGCGCGCGCTCGTAGGCCAGATGGTGGCCACCGGCCGCAACCTGGTGTGGTCGATCGAAGGAGGCCGGACACGCACCGGCAAACTACGGCCTCCGCGATACGGGTTGCTGCGCTATGTGACCGACGCGGTCGATTCCGTGCAGTCGGAGCAGACCCTCGCCGTCCCGGTCTCGATCCTCTTCGACCAGTTGCCATTACACGAAGTCAAACTGATGACCGAGGAGTCGCGGGGACTGCCCAAAAAGCCCGAGAATGCGCGCTGGTTGGTGAGTTACGCACGCGGCCTGCGACATCGGCTGGGACGCATCTACATCAACTTCGGGTCGCCGGTGCCTCTGTATGAGCGCATGGGTGAGTTGCGCGCCGAAGGACTGAGCGACCGGCAGGTGGTCGAACGCATTGCACTGGAGATCTGCCACCGCCTCAACCAGGCCACGCCGGTAACCGCGACGGCCGCCGTGTGTGTGGCGATGCTCGGCGAAGACCGTGCCCTGACCCTCGACGAAGTGTGCGCGACCGTCGCGCCGCTGGCCCTCTACCTGCGAGCCCGCGGATGGCCCGTCGCCGGGGGCGCCGACCTCACCGACCGTGCCACGGTGGCGCAAACGCTGCACGACCTGGTCGGCTCCGGCGTGTTGACCTGCTACGCCGAGGGGCCTACGACCGTGTGGGGGATCGGCGACGACCAGCACCTGATCGTTGCGGTGTACCGCAACAGCGCGATCCACGTCCTGGTGATGAGGGCGATCGCCGAACTGGCCCTGCTGGCGATCGTGCGCACGGAGGAGGCCACCAAGCGCACCGGGTGGGAGAGGGCGTTGGCGATTCGCGAACTCCTCAAGTTCGATTTCTTCTTCGCCGGACGCGCTGAATTCGCCGACGAATTATGGAACGAGTTCGCGATCATGGCCGGACGCAGCCCTGACCGTGATGCGCCACTCGACATCGGAGAGGCCGCGCGGACTCTGCATGAAAGTGAGCTGCTGGTGGCTCATTTGGTGCTCAGGCCATTCATTGACGCCTACCGGGTGGTGGCCGAGGAGTTGCTCAACCTCGGTGCCGGTAGCGAAGTCGACGAGCAGACGTTGCTCGAGAGGTCTCTTCGCCTTAGCCGACAGTGGTCACTGCAGCACCGCATCACCGAGGAATCGGTGTCAGGGGACATGTTTGCCACCGCATTGAAGCTGGCGCGGCACCGTGGGCTTCTCGACTCAGCGGCGGCGGCAGACGACATCGCGGAGGGTCGGGCGGCCCTCGTTGCCGAGCTCGACGACCTGCAGCGGTCGATCGCTGAACTGGCCCGAATACGCAGGGATGTCGCACCGGTATGAGACAGGCCGCAGCAATCAGGTATAGCCCAGCAACCGTCACTTTGGTATAATGGTAAGACCATAATCGTGTGTGGCATTCAGCGCTTTCAATGAGGAGAGGCAAATCCCGATGACCGAGTTCACCGACATTTCCTACGAGGTCGACAATGGCCTGGCGTGGATCACTATCAACAGGCCTGACCGGTACAACGCGTTTCGGGCGCGCACCCTCGACGAGCTGATCCGCGCTTTCAAATTGGCTTGGGGGAGTTCGGAAGTCGGGGTCATCTGCCTGACCGGGGCCGGCGAAAAGGCCTTCTGTACCGGAGGCGACCAGAAGCAGCGCGCCGAAACCGGCGATTACGGACCGTCCGAAACCGGCCTGTTCGAGGTGGATACGCTGCATCGGGTCATCCGTGACGTTCCGAAGCCGGTCATTGCGGCGGTCAACGGGTTCGCGATCGGCGGCGGCCATGTTCTGCACGTGCTGTGCGACCTGACTATCGCCGCCGACACCGCGGTGTTCGGCCAGAACGGTCCGCGGGTCGGCTCGTTTGACGCGGGCTTCGGCACCGGCTACCTCGCGCGCGTGGTCGGGGAGAAGAGAGCGCGCGAGATCTGGTTCTTGTGCCGCAGGTATTCCGCGCAGCAGGCGTACGAGTGGGGGCTGGCGAACAAGGTGGTGCCGGCCGACCAGCTCAAGTCAGAGGTACGTGCATGGGCCGACGAAATCTTAATGCTTTCGCCGACCGCGTTGAAGGTCCTCAAGCAGTCGTTCAACACCGACACCGAGCAGTTCGCGTCGGTCGGGCAGATGGCGTACTCGACTCTGAAGATGTTCGGCGAGACCTCCGAAGCCAAAGAAGGCATCACCGCGTTCAACGAGAAACGCAGCCCCGAATTCGCCGCCTACCGCGGTAACTGACGATGTTCACGGTCGAACAGCTCGAGTTCGCCGCCGCGGTCGAGCGATTCTGCGCCAACGAGATTCAGCGTGAGATCATAGGGAAGAGCTTGGGACTATGACGAGCATTTTCGATCCGGCCGTGCTGGCCGGCAAGCGGATCCTGATCACCGGCGGCGGCACAGGGCTGGGCCGCGGAGTGGCCGCAAAATTGGTTGCCCATGGCGCCCAGGTGCACCTGTGGGGGCGGCGAGAAACGGTTTTGGCCGAGGCCGCCGCGGAGATTTCGGCCGGACGTCCCGGCACCGTCCACTACCAAGCGGTCAACGTTCGAGACTTCGACCTGGTCGCCGCCGCGGTTGACGAGATCTGGGACCAGCAAGGCCCGTTGACCGGTGTTTTGAATAATGCCGCCGCGAATTTCATTGCGCCCACGGTCAGTTTGAGCCCGCGCGCTTTCGATGCGGTGACCTCGACGGTGATGACGGGTTCGTTCAACACCACGCTGGCCGTCGGTAGACGTTGGATCGCCGAGGGTCTGCCCGGGGCGGTGTTGTCGAACCTGACCACGTGGGTGTGGAGCGGTTCGGCGTTCGTCGTCCCTTCGGCCATGGCAAAGGCCGCTATCCATGCGATGACGATGTCGTTGGCGGTCGAGTGGGGCCGCTACGGGATTCGCCTCAATGCCCTTGCACCCGGACCGATTCCGACCGATTACGCCTGGGAGATGCTCAATCCTACCGACAAGAGTTCCGTCGGGGCCACCCAGGCCGACCAGATTCCGCTCGGCCGTCCGGGGACCATCGAGGAACTGGCGAACTTGACGATCTTCGCGTTTTCCGATGCCTGCGACTACCTCACCGGTGAGACCATCGCGATGGACGGGGGTCAGCGGCTCGCCGGACCCAACACGTTCGCCGGGCTGTCGGCGTTGAGCGACGAAGACTGGGCGCAGGCGCGCGAACGAAGCAAAGCGGCTTCGGACGCCTCCAAATCCGCCCGCTCGGTGTAGCCGGTCGAGGCTGCGATGCGAATCATCTCGTCCATCGGGGAGGCGCTTGACGCCGTGGGTCAAGACTTCGGCGCCTCCGACTGGGTCACGGTCGGCCAAGACCGCATTGAAGCTTTCGCCGATGCCACCGGCGATCATCAGTGGATCCACGTCGACGTCGAGCGGGCCCGGGCCGAAAGCCCTTATCGCTCGACCATCGCGCACGGCTTCTTGACGCTGTCGCTGATTCCGGCATTGAGCAAGGCCAATTACCGCGTCGACAACGCCAAGATGGGCATCAATTACGGGTTGAACAAGGTGCGGTTTTTGGCGCCGGTTCCGGCGGGCAGCCGCGTGCGAGTGCGCTCTGAGCTTATCGACGCTAACAAGGTCGACGACACCACGGTTGACCTCACCGTGCGGCACACGGTCGAACTCGACGGCTCGGTCAAGCCGGCGGCCGTAGCGGAGCTGATCGCGCGGATGGTGTTTTAGGCGCTGTGCGACTTGTGCTACGGCCGTGTGACGTGTGCGTAATAGAGTAACCTTACAATAGGTCTTACCTTTAAGAGGTCTTACCTTTACGCCAAAGTCTCGATGGACGGAGCACCAATGGAACCAGACGAGACAGTCTCGGTCCCAACGCGTTCGAGTGTCCTGCTCAAGCCGGTCGATGTCCCCAAGGCGTCCGACGTTTTGGCGCGTGAGCTGCGCGAGCGGATCCTCAGTGGTGAGCTGGCCGAGGGTATTGCGCTTCCCGCGGAGCGCGAACTCGTCAAGCAGACGCAGATGAGCCGGGCCACCGTGCGAGAGGCGTTACGGATCCTGGAGGTTCAGAACCTGGTTCGGGTCAGGGCCGGTCGGGCCGGCGGTGCATTCGTCCAGCGACCGACGACCAAATCGATGGCAAGCTCGGTGAGCATGCTGATCAGGGGCCGGCAGATCAAAATGGCCGATCTGATGGAGACGCGCGAGGCGTTGGAGCCGTTCTGCGCCGAATTGGCCGCCCGCAAACACACCGACGACGATCTGGCGGTGCTGGACCGGGCCAACGACGACATCGCCGATTCCGACGCCGACCTGCCGGCGTTTCTGCAGGCCAATCTCGACTGGCACGTGGGTGTCACCATGGCCAGTCACAACGAATTGTTGATCGGGTTCATGACCGCCTTGTCACATGCGATCTACACCGGAACAGAGAATGCGGCGTTCGTCGACGACGACGTGCGTGCGGTCACTGCTCGCGCGCACCGGTCGATCACCACCGCGATCCGGAGCCGCGATGCCGACGCGGCCAGTCGGCGCATGCGTCGCCATGTGCACAGTTACGCCAAGGCCGTACTGGCCGTGGACAAGCGTCAAGCAATCAGCGTCGAGGAACTGAGCGGATAGCGGTCGACTGCCGACGTAATCGTCGTCACGGCAGGGCCGGAAGCGCAAGGGGCACTTCGGTTTTCGCGACAACCTCGTCAACACTGACACCGGGCGCGGTTTCGATCAGGCGCAGGCCGTCGTCGGCGACGTCGATGACGGCGAGATCCGTGAAGATACGGTTCACGCAGCGCTTACCCGTCAGCGGGAGCGTGCAGTGCTCGACGATCTTCGCGCTGCCGTCCTTGGCGGTGTGCTCCATCATCACGAAAACCTTTTCCACGCCGTGTATTAGGTCCATCGCCCCGCCCATCCCCTTGATCATCTTGCCGGGGATCGTCCAGTTGGCCAAGTCGCCGGCAGCCGAGACCTGCATGGCGCCGAGCACCGCGATGTCGAGGTGCCCGCCGCGGATGATCCCGAACGAGGACGACGAGCAGAAGAACGCCGCACCCGGCAACGTGGTGACCGTCTCCTTGCCGGCGTTGATGAGGTCGGCGTCGAGGTCCTCGCGCAGGGGGTACGGCCCGACACCGAGAATCCCGTTCTCCGAATGCAAGACGACGGTGATGCCCGCGGGGATGTGGCCCGGGATCAGGGTGGGCAACCCGACGCCGAGGTTGACATACTGCCCGGTGCGCAGCTCGGCGGCGACCCGCGCCGCCAGCTCGTCTCGGCTCCAGCTCATTTGGCGCCACTCCTCCTCATCGCTTCGTCCCCCGCAAGCGGGCGGTATCCCCTCTGCATCGTCGTTGGCGCGCTCATGGCCGCACCGTCTCCTTTTCGATCTGCTTTACCGGGTCGGGCACATGCACCACCCGGTGCACGTAGATCCCAGGGGTGTGCACCTGGGCGGGGTCGATCTCGCCGGGTTCAACCAGGTGCTCAACTTGGGCGATGGTGATCCGGCCCGCCATGGCACAGTCCGGGTTGAAGTTCGCGGCCGCCGCGTGATAAACGAGGTTGCCGTGCCGGTCGCCCTTGAAGGCGTGCACCAATGCGAAGTCGGTGCGGATGGCTCGTTCCAGCACGTAAGTGACCCCGTCGAACTCGCGGGTTTCCTTCGGCGGCGAGGCAACCGCCACCGTACCGTCCGGATGGTACCGCCACGCCAGACCGCCGTCGGCCACCTGCGTCCCCACCCCTGCGGGTGTATAGAAGGCGGGGATCCCGGCCCCGCCGGCGCGCAGCCGCTCGGCCAGCGTGCCTTGCGGGGTCAGCTCCAGCTCAAGCTCGCCGGCTAAGTACTGGCGGGCGAATTCCTTGTTCTCCCCGACGTAGGAGTTGATAGTGCGCCGGATCCGCTTGTGGTCCAACAACACTCCCAAGCCGATCCCGTCCACGCCCAAGTTGTTCGAGACCGTCTCCAGATCGTGGACCCCGAGCTCGAGCAGCGCCGCGATTAGCGCTTGGGGAATGCCGCACAGCCCGAACCCGCCGACGGCCAGCGACGACCCGTCGGTGACGTCGGCAACAGCCTCCGCCGTCGTTGCCACGACCTTGTCCATGGTCACAAGCCTCCTCGGGATT
>Ga0318520_10000088_pt1 | contig 20709 bp, 18 predicted proteins | sample GRESIP178b2f16_FD_203512 | JGI IMG/M metagenome (GOLD analysis project Ga0318520, IMG submission 203512) | Tropical soil microbial communities from Luquillo Experimental Forest, Puerto Rico - GRE.SIPMG.178b2f16 | ecosystem: Environmental > Terrestrial > Soil > Tropical forest > Bulk soil...
TGAACGTAGCGACGGCGGCACCGGTGCCGACGAGGGCAAAGCCAACCACCAAGCCGGTCTGTTTAATCTGCTCGGCTATCTGGCGGGTGGTCCGTGCCCTGAATTCTTCGATTTGCGAGCCTATCTTGGCGAGTTTATGCTCGATGTCCACTCCCAGAAGGCGCAGTACCAGTTGCAGCATCAGCCACGGCCGCGCACGATCAGCCCAATTGCAATTCCGAGAGCAAGTGCCCCGGCGAGAGCCCCGAGCGGATTCTTGCGCGCAATCCCCTCGAGTTCGGTGGCAAATGACTTGAGCTGATCGGTTGCCGAGGAGGCAATGTCGGCGCCGGTGCTGGCCAGGCCAGTGGCCGTCGATCCTACTTGTGACGCGACCGCCTGACCGACGCTGCGTGCGGTTCGCGCTGCCTGCCCACCCGCTTCTGAAACAACCTTTGACAGGACATCGTGTATTTTTGTCATCTCAGCGCGAAGGCTAGATACTTCTTCCGTCAGATGGTCGTGCGCCGCCTCGGCAGCGCCCTCCCGCTTGCCGGCGTACTCACTCGAAGAACCGGGGAAGTCTCTGATCGGCGTATCAGAACTCATTGTACCGCCCTCCCTATGGTGAGCGTCTCCGTGCCCATACGCGTACTTTAATGGGTCGTTTCGCTAAGTTGAAGAGCGTTGAGACCGTCGACGCCTCCGGTAGCCATTTTCGTGTAAGCGCTGGAGCAAAAATCGCTCACTGAAGCGGCCGGGCGGACCGGCAGCGCCGGATTAAAAATCCGGCAGCAGATGGCCTTTGTCGGAAAGCGGCAGGGGGCCAAGAGATGAAGGGCGTGGAGCCTTACGCTCGGGTTCGCTTTGCGGTTCAGATTGCAGGCGTGAGCCGGCGGGAAGCGGCGCTGCGTTTTGGGATTGACCCGCGGACGGTGGCCAAGATGCTGGCGTTTTCGGTGCCCCCCGGGTATCGGCGGAGCCGGCGCGTCCGAAACTGGAGCCCTTTACTGGGATCATCGATGAGATCCTGGCGGCGGATGAGGGTGGCCGCAAAAGCAGCGGCGTACCTCGGAGCGTATCTTTGAGCGGCTTTGCGACGAGCACGGCTATGCCGGCGGGATCACGATCGTTAAGGACTACGTGCGGGCGCAACGGCTGCGGCAGCGGTTTTGGATCTCGCCCGCGGCGAATACATTGCTCGCTGAGAGAACGCGATCGCGGTCGGCAACAGCGGCACTGGCAAGACGCACATTGCTCTCGGTCTGCTGCGCAGTGTCAGAACGTGGCCATCGCCAAGTTGATGCTGATAGCGGAGGAAGAGGCGCATCGGCTGGATCACGTGCGGGTGCTGCCGGAAGCGTGCCGTCGCCCAAGGCTTCTGGACAGCCGAATCACTACCCTAGGGGGCCGCCGTCAATCTAAATCGTCCGCTTGCCTCTGCCCCCCGGCGGAAGATTATGCTGTTCCAATGTTTGATCTGGGTCGAACGCTTCTTGCCGCGGTTGAGCGCAGCCCCGACGTGACAGCGATCGCCGACGGCAAGCGGCGGCTCAGCTATGTGTCCTGGTATGAGGAGATCGGGCGCGTCGCCGGCGGGTTGACCGTGCTCGGCCTCAAGCGCGGCGACCGTCTCGCTGTCATCCTGCAGAACCGGCTCGAAATGGCGAGCCTGCATTGGGCCTGCCAGTTCGCCGGCATCGTCGTGACGCCGCTCAACTGGCGCATCAAGCCCGAGGAGCTGGACTATTGCCTCGCCGATGCCGACGCCGCCGCGATCGTCTTCGACGATGTCGCGGCGGACACCGTCGCCAAGGCGGCGGCCGCCCAGCGGCTGCCGCGGATCGCAATCGGCCAGATTGACAGGGCCACTTGCCGTTTCGAAGACCTGCAAGGCAGCGCGAACGGGTTCGCGCCGCGGGCCGAGCCCGAGGACCTGTCGCTGCTGCTTTACACCTCGGGCACGACCGGGCGGCCGAAGGGCGTGCCGCGCCGGCACCGCGTCGAGCGCGCCGCCGCGCTCGCCCATGTCGCGCAGAACCTGTACGCCCGCGGCGAGCGCACGCTCGGCGTCATGCCCCTCTACCACACGATGGGGGTGCGCTCGTTGCTGGCGATGACGCTCGTCGACGGGACTTTCGTCTGCCTGCCGCGCTTTGAGGCCGGCGCGGCGCTACGGCTGATCGCGCACGAGCGGATTAGCAATCTCTATCTCGTTCCGACCCTCTATTACGACCTGATCGGCCACCCCGATTTCGCCGCGACCGACACCGGCTCGGTCAGGAAGATCGGCTTTGCCGGCGCGGCGATGCCGGACGGGCTGCTGAAGCAGGTCGACATGGCGTTCCGCCCGGAATCGTTTGTCAACCATTACGGCTCGTCGGAGATCTACACCTTCACGGTCGAACCGCGCGCCGCGGCAAAGCCCGGCTCGGCCGGGAAGCCCGGGCTCAACCAGCGTATTCGGGTCATCCGCCTCGGCGGCGACAGCCCCGATGCCCGAGCCATGACCGGCGAGAATGGTCAGATCATCGCCGACATCGCCAGCGACGAGGCCTTCGAGGGCTATTGGCGCCGCCCCGACGCCGATGCCCGCGCCTTGCACGGCGGCTGGTACTTCACCGGCGACACCGGCTATGTCGATGCCGAGGGGGATCTCTTTGTCACCGGCCGGGTCGACGACATGATCGTCTCCGGCGGCGAGAACGTCTCACCTGTCGAAATCGAGAGCGTTCTGTCATTGCATCCGGCCGTCGCCGAGGTGGCGGTCGTAGGCTTGCCGGACGAGCGCTGGGGCCAGCGGATTACCGCTTTCATCAAGCGCGGCAGTGCGATCGAGGCCGACGGGCTCGACGCCTGGTGCCGGGGCTCGAGCCTCACCGATTACAAGCGCCCGCGCGAGTACGTGTTTGTCGCCGAGATCCCGAAATCGCCGGTCGGCAAGATCCTGCGCCGTCTGCTCGTCGCCGGCGAGTACCGGAGGGAATAGCATGAGCGATCCGCCGCCGCTGATGCCGATGCTCCCCAAGAGTTTCGACGGCTTCCGCCTGGAACTGGATCCTGAGCGGCAGCGCGCCGACGTGATCCTCGACCGGCCGCCGCTCAACATCGTCACGATGGCCGAGCGCGAGGAATTGCGCGCGGTGTTCGAGGTGCTCGACGCCGACGCCTGCATCCGCATGGTCGTGCTACGGGCCGCCGGCGAGCATTTTTCGAGCGGCGGCGAGATTCTCGACGCCTCGCCCGAGCACGTCTCGCGCCTCGCCTGGAACATCGCCGCCCCGGCGCGCTGCCGTAAGCCGGTCATCGCCGCCAGCCGCGGCTATTGCTTCGGCGTCAGTTTCGAATTGGCGCTCGCTTGCGATTTCCGCATCGTCTCAGAGACCTGCCTCTATTCCCTGCCCGAGCAGCATCTCGGTCAGATCCCCGGATCGGGTGGCGCTGCACGGCTGCAAAGGATGGTCGGCATCACCCGAGCCAAGGACATCGTCATGCGCTCGCGGCGCATTCCCGGCCGCCAGGCCTATGAGTGGGGAATCGCGACCGAGTGCGTTGCCGATGCCGAGCTGGAAGCCGCAACCGAACGGTTTGTCGAGGATGCGCGGGTTCCCGCAGCTGGCCCAGCGCACCGCGAAGAAGCTGCTGAACGACATCGAGGACGCGAATTTGTCGCTGGCGATCGAGCAGGAGGGGCAGGCCTATGGTCGGCTGCGCGGCTCGGACGATTTCCGTGAGGGCGTCGAGGCCTTTCATCACAAGCGCCGACCGAATTCACCGGCAGATGACCTACACGGGGCGTGATGTCCGCCGTCTCGAGGATGCCGACCTGCTGCGTGGCGCCGGGCGCTTCGCCGACGATTTGCCGGTGCGGCGGGATACCTTGCACGCGGCGATCCTGCGCTCGCCGCATCCCCATGCCGAGCTCCTCTCGGTCGATGCGGAAGGCGCGCTGGCGCTGCCCGGCGTCGATTGCGTGGTTATCGGCGAGGATGCGCGCCGCTGGACGCGTCCCTTCGCGGTCGCGGTCAAGACGCCGATGCAGCACTGGTGTCTCGCTGTCGACCGGGTGCGCTATGTCGGCGAGCCGGTGGCGGTGGCGGTGGCGCGCGACCGCCACACCGCGGAGGATGCGTTGGAGCACATCGCCGTCCGATACCGGGCATTGCCGCCGGTCGTCGATGCCGAGAAAGCGGCCGAACCGGATGCGCCGCTGCTCCACCCGGCGGTCGGCTCGAACGTCGTCGGCGACCGCGCGCTTCGCTATGGCGACCCAGAGGCGGCCTTTGTCAAGGCGGCACATAGAGTCTCGGTCACGACCCGCTACCCGCGAAATGCCGCCAGTCCGCTCGAATGCTTTGTTGTGATCGCCGAATATCTGGCGGGCGAGGCGGCCTACGAGGTCACCGCGAATTTCCAGGGCCCCTTTGCGATGCACCCAGTCATGGCAATGGCGCTCAGTGTCCCGGGCAATCGGCTGCGCCTTCGCACGCCGCCGCATTCGGGCGGCAGCTTCGGGGCCAAGCACGCCGTGTTCCCCTATGTCGTGCTGCTGGCTCTGGCGGCGCGCAAAGCCGAGCGGCCGGTCAAATGGGTCGAGAGCCGGCTCGAGCACCTTGTCGCCGCCACGTCGGCGACCAACCGGGTGACCACCGTGTCGGCTGCAGTCGATCGGGACGGCGTCGTCACTGCCCTCGCCTGGGACCAGCTGGAGGATTGCGGCGCCTATCTGCGCGCGCCCGAGCCGGCGACGCTCTACCGCATGCACGCCAACATGACGGGCGCCTACCGCCATCTGTCGATCCGCAATCGCGTCGTGCTGACTAACAAGACGCCGAGTGGACTGGTCCGCGGCTTTGGTGGGCCGGAGGTCTATTTCGCGCTCGAACGCCTGATGCAACGCATCGCCGCGACCCTCTGGCCCGATCCGCTGGAAGTGATCCGCTGCAATCTAGTTGAGGCATTTCCGCACCGCTGTCCGGCCGGCGCGGTCCTCGACTCGGGGGACTATCGGGCTGCAGTCGATGTCGCCAGCGAGCGCGGCGGTTTGGCCCAATTGCGGCATAGGCGCGATGAGGCGCGCAGCGAGGGCCGACTCTATGGCATTGGTTTTGCCGCGGTGGTCGAGCCGGCGATCTCGAACATGGGCTATATCACGACGGTGCTCAGCCCCGAGGAGCGGGACCAAGCCGGACCGAAGAGCGGGGCCCAGGCAGCCGCCACCGTGAGCCTCGACCCGCTCGGCGGCGTCTCGGTGGCAATCGACTCGGTGCCGCAGGGCCAGGGTCACTGCACCGCGACGGCGCAAATCGTCGCCGACATCTTCGGCCTTACCCCCGAAGCCATCCGGGTCGAGGCGGCAATCGATACCGGCAAGGATGCCTGGTCGATCGCCGCCGGCAATTATTCGAGCCGGTTTGCCGGTGCCACTGCCGGCGCGGTGTATCTCGCCGCAACCCGGCTCAAAAACCGGCTGACTGGCATCGCCGCGGCCCAGCTGAACGCAGGGCCGGAGGATCTCGTGTTCGCCGGCGGGTGTGTCTTCGCGGCGACGAACCCCGAGAATTCGCTGAGCTTTGCCCGCGTCGCGGCAACCGACCATTGGGCCCCCGCCGGTTCGCAGGAACCAGCGTTCCGGGAGACCGTGTTCTGGAGCCCGTCGGTGCTTGGAGCGCCCAATGCCGCCGACGAGGTCAACGGCTCGGCCGTCTACAGCTTCGCCTTCGATTTCTGCGGCGTCGAAATCGACGGTGATACCGGCATGGTTCGGGTCGACAAGTATGTGAGCCTGCACGACGCCGGGCGAGTTCTGAACCCGGCCCTGTTCGACGGCCAGGTGCGCGGCGGCTTCGCGATGGCGGTCGGCGCCGCCTTATACGAACAGCTCGCCTATGCCGAGGACGGCGGCTTTATCTCCGGCAGCCTTTTGGATTATGCCCTGTCGACCGCCTCGATGATCCCGGAACTGGAGATCTTGCATCAGGAGATCCCGTCGCCGGTGACCCCGCTCGGCGCCAAGGGGGTCGCCGAGGGGAACTCGATGAGTACGCCGGTGTGCATCGCCAATGCGGTCGCCGACGCGCTCGGAGTGGCGGAGGTCAGCCTCCCGCTGACACCGGAGCGTCTGCTGGAGATGGTGAGGCGCCGGGGCCAATAGCCGATCAGCATCGGTCGGCCGTTTTGGGACCGAGCGGCGAGAGTTCGACGGGCTGATGCGCGAGGCGCTTGATCTGCCGCAGCCAAAGGGGAATGTTGCGCGTCGCTTTGCGCTATTTTCCGAAATGAAATCAAATAGGATCAATGAGGCGCAGCAGCTGGGTTTTCGCCGAGCGCCAGCCATTCCGCCAGAAGCCGGCCATTACCCGCTCGGAAATGCTCGTCGAGCACCTGGGAGCTAAGGATCCGGTCGGCACGGAACTGCCGGAACCCGTTCCGCAGCTCGCACCAGGCGGCCACCGCCGTGACGTCGATATAAGGCCACGATCTCCTCGATTGGGCCCCAGCCTGACGCTGTTGGCGACCAGGACAGAGCGGCGCAAGCGTCGCAAATGCCCCCAGCAAATGTATTATGAACACCTGACCAGGCCGAATCGAGATCGGGCAAGGATTTAAGGCTGACGGTCTCTCCGCAACGCTCGCGGCCCCGGCGAGCTGGTCTCCCCGAAAGACGCGCTCGTGAACCCTAATACGGCTTTTGATGCGGTGTTCGAGCGCATCTCTCGTTTCGGGGAGCAGGCGAACGATCCCGAATAGCTCGCCTCAGGTATGTTCTTGACCCCGATCCGGTGAAAACCTGACCGCCTCGCCAACGGCAAACTTGTGAGTTGTCATCGTACCCCTCAACAACTCTCGCGTTGATGCCCCACTGGCCGCACTGATTTCGTTCGACAACCAACGCGCCGCAACAGTAATCCCCGAAGCGTACGGTTGCGCCGGCGACCGCTGGCCAGAACGCGTCATTGAGCGCCGCGTTTTATCCGTCGCTGTTCGCCGGTCGCGGAAAACATCTTTTCCGTAAATTTTGCGTACGAATCCGAGAGAGCCTTAGGTTGGAGCATATAACACGTTCGGATAATTGGCGTCCCCTACCGGATTCGAACCGGTGTTGCCGCCGTGAGAGGGCGGTGTCCTGGGCCTCTAGACGAAGGGGACGGAGCCAGTGTCGTTAATAGCGGCTCGGGACGGCGAGATCAAGCTCGCGCGCCAGCGGCGGGCGTCAAGTGCCTATTCGCGGAAATTGACGTATTGCAATGGCTGCTCGATCTTCAGGCCGCGGGCGACGGCAATCGTAGCCTGCAGATCGTCGCGCTTTTTGCCGGTGACGCGCAACTCGTCGCCCTGGACCGACACCTGTACTTTCAGCTTGGTGTCCTTGAACTCTCGGATCAGCTGCCTCGCGAGAGTTGCGTCGACCCCCTGCCGCAACACGATCGTCTGCCTCAGCGTATTGCCGGAAGCCTTCTCCGGCGTCTTGTAATCGAGCGCCGCCGGTTCGACTTTGCGCCGCGTTAGATGCACCTTCAGAAGCTCGTGCATCTGCTTCAGCTTGAGCTCATCGTCGGCGAGGATAGTAAGGACGCCTTCCTGCCGATTGATCCTGCATCTGCTGCCCTTGAAATCGAAGCGCGTTCCGATCTCGCGCGTCATTCCGGCCAGGGCATTGTCGACCTCGGCAAGATCGATCCGCGAAACGATGTCGAAGCTTGGCATAGCCGCCTCATTCGCTCAGTGCCAGTTTCGTCCGATATAGCGCGGCGGCCGGCCAAAATCAGCGCCGATCAGCGGGCTTCTTTCCCGGCCGCATGAAATAGCAGCTGGTCTATATGGAGGCTCTCGTCACGATCGCTCGCGAAAGTCCTGCGCCGTTGCGACCAGTGCTGTTTCGGGCGAGATTGGGGGATGCCAGTCGAGAGCGGTTCGTGTCCAACTGTCGTCGACCTGCAGCGAATTGGTGAGCCGGACGATCAGGGGCCCCAACAGCGGAAGGCCGTGGAACGGCGCGAAGATGATCGGAGGGACCGTAAAGAGTCGCGGTCGGCGATCCAGCCCGACGGCGAGCAGCCGGATCATCTCGGGTGTCGACAGATCGACCGCGTCGCGCGCCAGGAGCACGCGTCCAATGGCGCCGGGATGGACGCTCGCGTGCGCGACGAGATCGACGAGATTCTCAATAAAAATCAGGCTGCGCCGGTTGTCGATCCCGGCGAAGGGTAGCGGCAGTCCGCTCGCGACCAGCTGGATCAACAAGCGAAAATTGCCCCTGACTCCGGGGCCGTAGACCAGAGGCGGGCGCAAGATGACGAGTTCGAGACCGGTTCCCCGTGCAGCCGCTTGCAGGGCTCGTTCGATTGCGAGCTTTTGGCGGCCGTAGGAGTCCCGGGGCAGCATCGGGTCGTCCGAGCGAAGGGGTGACCCGGGTGGGGTCACATCGCGCATCGCTCTGATCGAGCTCATATAGAGGAGCCGCCGCACCCCGCCTTCGGCTGCAGCGCGCGCGAGCGCGGCGGCCGCCCCCGGCTCGTCCATTCCGGCACCGCTTGACACCCGGGAATGTGCGCGATTCGCCAGATGGATGACGATCTCGTCATCATCGAGATGTTTCGACCAGTCGGTAGTCGGGCCGATATCGCCGATCGAGCGAAGCTCGGCCCCGGGTATCGGTGCTGCCAAGCCCCTTGTGACGCCGGTGACGGTATGGCGGCATGCCACAAGCCTGGCGCACAACGAGCGGCCGATGAAGCCGGCCGCACCGGTCACTAGAATGCGCGCCAAGCCTCTTTTCTTCGCTGGATGCCTGCGTCCCGATTGTGCGGGCGATCTGCAGGCAAATGTATTAGAGAAACGGAGGTGCCCTTCAACCCTCATTCCTGTTGCCGTGGCCGTTCACGATATCACGACATCACGGTCGGCGCCGCCACCGATCGGTGCGCCGCAGGGGGCGCGACGGCCGAAGCTGCTCTTCCTCGTCACCGAAGACTGGTATTTTTGGTCCCACCGCCTGCCTGTCGCCCGCGCCGCGCGGGCAGTCGGCTTCGCCGTCGTGGTCGCGACCCGGGTTCGCGCGCACGGTGATCGCATCCGAAAAGAAGGTTTTGCACTACGCCCGCTAGCTTGGCACCGTCGTGGCGACGGGCTCCTCGGGGCCGGGAGAGCGATTGCCGAGATTGCGCAACTTTATCGCGCCGAGCGGCCCGACCTTGTCCACCATGTCGCGTTGAAGCCCGTGCTGTTCGGCGGCATCGCCCGACGCCTCGGCTTCGCGGGCTCACCAGACGCTCCAGCGGTCACCGATTCGATTATGGGCCTGGGATCCGGCTTTTCATCTACGAGCTTTGCCGCGAGGCTGCGCCGGCCGGCGCTGGGTATTGGGCTGCGGCTCGCTGCGGGCCGGCACCGGGGTTGGGTCGTCGTGCAGAATCCGGAAGACCGCGCCGCACTTGTCCGTCTCGGCATCGAACCGGAGCGGATCACGATGATCAGAGGTTCCGGTGTCGATCTGAGCCGCTTTTTGCCGATCCCTGATCCCCGGACCGCGACCGTGACGGTCGCGTTGGTGTCGCGGATGCTGCGCGAGAAAGGCGTTCTCGACGCGGTTGCCGCGATCCGTTTGCTGCAGTCGCGCGGCGTGCCGGTGAAGCTGCTGCTCGCCGGACCGACTGATCTCGACAATCGCGGCTCACTCACCACAGATTGCCTCTCTGCGCTTGCTGCAGAGCCCGCGGTCGATTGGCTCGGCCCGGTCGCAGATGTCCGCGAGGTGTGGCGACGGGCGGCGATCGCCGTACTGCCGTCGACCTATGGCGAAGGCGTCCCCAAGGCGCTGCTCGAGGCGGCTGCTTGCGCGCGCCCGATCGTCGCCACCGATGTTCCCGGTTGCCGCGAGGTGGTCCGCGCCGGTGAAACCGGCATACTCGTCGCGCCCAGGGATGTCGAGGGACTGGCTGCGGCCATCGCAGCGCTGGCGGCGGATCCGGCGCGGCGCTCGGCAATGGGCCGTGCCGGGCGCGCGTTGATCGAAGCCGAGTTTAGGGAGGACATCGTCGTCCGCGAAACGCTCGCCGTCTATTGCGCCGCCTTGCAAGAGAGAGCGGCACGGCGATGATCCGGGCTTGGCTCGCCGCCGCCGCGATCGGGAGCGCCGCGCGCGGCTTGTGGTTATCTTCGCCGCGAGTGTGCAACACTCGCCCGCGTCCTGCTATCGAGGATCTGCCGATGACGACGATTCTCTATTCCCACCCAGCCTGTCTCGAACACGACCCGGGACCGCATCATCCGGAATCGGCGGCGCGATTGCGCGCTGTGCTCACGGCGCTCGATGATCCGGAATTCACCGGGCTGGAGCGCCGCGAGGCTCCGGAAGCAGCGCTCGACGACCTCCTGCGAGTCCACTCCCGGCGGCACGTCGAGCGCACTCTCGGCGCAGTCCCGCGATCCGGCCATGTCGGGATCGATGCTGATACGATCCTGTCGCCGGCTTCAGGAACAGCCGCGTTGCGCGCCGCCGGAGCTGTCGTCGCCGCAGTCGATGCGGTTGTCGCAAAAGAGGCCGACAATGCCTTCTGCGCGGTTCGCCCGCCCGGCCATCATGCCGAACCCGAGCGGGCGATGGGATTTTGCCTGCTCAACAATGCTGCGATCGGGGCGCTCCGGGCCCGCGAGGTGCACGGTCTCGCGCGGGTGGCGGTCATCGATTTCGACGTCCATCACGGCAACGGCACGCAGGCGGCTTTCGAGAGCGACGGCAGCCTCTTCTATGCTTCGACGCATCAATACCCGCTGTACCCCGGAACCGGCGCCGCGAACGAGACCGGTGTCGGCAACATCGTCAACGTGCCGTTGCGCCCAATGTCCGGCTCCGGCCCGTTCCGCCTCGCCATGACGCAGCGCATTCTGCCGGCGTTGGATGCCTTTCGGCCCAATCTCGTGGTGGTCTCTGCGGGATTCGATGCGCATAGGAACGATCCGCTGGCGCAGCTCTTGCTGGAGGAACGGGACTACGCCTGGGTTACCGACATGCTGCTCGAGATCGCGGCTCGCCATGCCGAACAGCGCTTCGTCGCGACACTTGAGGGCGGCTATGATCTGGGTGCGCTCGGCGCCAGCGTCGCGGCGCATGTTCGCGCTTTGATGTCGGTTTGATAGTCGCGACCGGCTGCCCGCTGTTGTAATTCTGCAACTGGATTGGGGCTTTGCGCTCTCGTTATCGGTTAGACAGCGTTAACATCCTCGCGTATTTTGTTAAGAAGACACCAGATGGTCGATCCAGGCGTTCCTCCCGATATCGCCGCAATGAGTTTCGAGGAAGCGCTCGCTGAACTCGAGCAGATCGTGCGACGGCTCGAAGGCGGGCAAGTCAAGCTCGACGAAGCCATCCAGTCGTACGAGCGTGGGGCTCAATTGAAACGGCATTGTGAAACAAAGCTCAACGAAGCGCAGCAAAGGGTCGATCGGATCGTTATCGGCCCAGAGGGCGCCATCAGCGTGGAGCCGGCGAAACTTGACTGAGACGCTGTGGTCGCAGCCGGTCTCTCTTGCTGAAGCCCTCGAGCAGGCGGCGAGTTTGACCGATGCCTCGTTGGAGCGGCTGTTGCTGGTGCCGCCGGATCTCGAAGCGAGGGTCTATGATGCGATGCGCTATGCGGCTCTGGCGCCGGGGAAACGGCTGCGCCCCTTTCTGGTGTTGGCGAGCGCAAGGCTTTTCGGGGTCGCGCGGCGCTGCGCACTGCAGGTCGCAGCGGCCGTCGAGATGGTGCACGCATATTCCCTCGTGCACGACGACCTGCCGGCGATGGACAACAGCGATCTGCGCCGCGGCCGCCCGACCTGCCACAAACAATTCGACGAAGCGACTGCCGTGCTCGCCGGAGACGGGCTGTTGACTGCCGCCTTCGAGGCGCTGTCCGATCCCGACACGCATGGCGATCCGGCCGTGCGATGCGAGCTTGTCGCAGCGCTCGCCAGCGCCGCCGGCGCTGCCGGTATGGTGGGCGGTCAGATGATCGATCTGCTTGCCGAGCATCAGAGTTTGGACATCGGGGCGATTACCCGACTGCAGCGCATGAAGACCAGCGCATTGATCGCCTTTTCGTGCGAGGCCGGGGCGATTCTCGCCAAAGCACCCCTCGAAGTCCGGACCGCTCTGCGTGGCTATGCCCACGATCTGGGGCTCGCGTTCCAAATCGCTGACGATCTTCTCGATGTTGAAGGCTCCGAAGCGGAGACCGGGAAGCCGGTCGGGGCAGATGCCGTCGCCGGAAAGGCCACCTTTGTCTCGATCCTTGGGGTAAAACGTGCGCGGGCGCAGGCTGAGCTATTGATCCGCCAGGCCGTGGCGCACCTTGATTTGTTCGAACAAAGAGCGGAACTTTTGCGAGAGGTGGCGCGATTCGTAATCGCCCGCCGTACGTGAGGAGCGCAGAATTGGATCCAAAACCAATACGCCCGATTTCCAATCGGACGCCGCTGCTCGACCAGATCGATGTTCCCGCCGATCTCCGGAAACTGCCCGAGCAAGATCTGCGGCAGCTCGCTGACGAGTTGCGGACGGAGTTGATCGACGCGGTGTCGATCACCGGCGGCCACTTCGGCGCTAGTCTCGGCGTCGTCGAGCTCACCGTGGCACTACACTACATCTTCGACACGCCGCATGACAGGCTGATCTGGGATGTCGGCCACCAGGCTTACCCGCACAAGATTCTGACTGGGCGCCGCGATCGCATCCGCACCATTCGCCAGGTTGGCGGGCTGTCCGGTTTCACCAAGCGCGCGGAGAGCGAATACGACCCGTTTGGCGCTGCGCACGCCTCGACGTCGATTTCCTCTGCGCTCGGCATGGCCGTCGCGCGCGACTTGCGCGGTCAGCGGCGGAACGTCATCGCGGTGATCGGCGACAGCGCGATGAGCGGGGGAATGGCCTATGAAGCGATGAACAACGCAGGGGCGATGGATTCTCGGCTGATCGTCGTCCTCAACGACAATGACATGTCGATCGCGCCCGCGGTCGGCGCGATGAGCGCCTATCTGTCGCGCCTGCTCTCCTCGAAATCATTCATGTCATTGCGTCACATCGCCAAGGAGGTGGCGCGGCATTTCCCAAGGCGGCTCGAGGATGCGGCGCGGCGCGCCGAAGAGCTGGCCCGCAGCTTCATCACCGGCGGGACCTTGTTCGAAGAGCTCGGCTTCTACTATGTCGGCCCGATCGACGGTCACAATATCGACCATCTGTTGCCGGTTTTGAAAAACGTCCGCGACAGCAACGAACCGGGACCCGTCCTCGTCCATGCGGTGACCGAGAAGGGCCACGGGTATTTGTCGGCCGAGCAGGCCGAAGACAAGTGGCACAGTGTGGCCAAGTTCGATGTCGTCACCGGGACCCAGGCCAAATCGACCCCGAAGGCGCCGCAATACACTACCATCTTCGCCAAGTCGCTGATTGCCGAAGCCGAAAAGGACGACCGCATCGTTGCGATCACCGCCGCGATGCCGTCGGGCACCGGGCTCAATCTGTTCAGCGACAAGTTCCCGAACCGCTGCTTTGACGTCGGCATCGCCGAGCAACATGCGGTGTGCTTTGCCGCCGGCCTCGCCGCCGAAGGTATGAAACCCTTTGCCGCGATCTATTCGACCTTCCTGCAGCGCGCCTACGACCAGGTCGTGCACGATGTCGCGATCCAGAAATTGCCGGTGCGCTTTGCGATCGACCGCGCCGGCTTGGTCGGCCAGGACGGCCAGACCCACGCCGGCTCGTTCGACATCACCTATCTCGGCTGTCTGCCCGGCTTCGTGATCATGGCGGCCGGCGACGAGGCTGATCTCGTCCACATGGTCGCGACCGGCGTCGCGATCGACGACGGCCCTTCGGCGGTACGCTACCCGCGCGGCGAAGGCATCGGGGCCGAATTGCCGACACTCGGCGTGCCGCTCGAAATCGGCCGCGGGCGGGTCCTACGCGAAGGCACAACGATCGCGCTGTTGAACTTTGGCGGTCGGCTTGCCGAATGCATGAAGGCGGCGCAGGAGCTTGCCGCTTATGGTCTGTCGACGACGGTCGCCGACGCCCGGTTCGCCAAGCCGCTCGATACCGACCTCGTCAACCGCCTGGTGCGCGAGCACGAGGTCGTGATTACGGTCGAGGAAGGCGCGATCGGCGGCTTCGGCAGCCACGTGCTGCATCACCTGGCGATGAACGGGTTGCTCGATCACGGGCTAAAAATCCGCACGATGGTCTTGCCCGACGTCTTCCTCGACCACGATTCGCCGCAGGCGCAGTACGACCAAGCCGGGCTCAGCGCGCGCCACATCGTGGCGATGGCCTTGTCGGCGCTCGGCCGCGAGATCGCCGCGCAACCGGCCCGCGCCTGACCCTCCGAGCGGTGGCGGCAAGACGGCGCGCCGACCAACTCCTCGTCGAACAAGGCTTGGCAGAAAGCCGGACGAAGGCGCAGGCGCTGATCCTCGCGGGCCTCGTCAGCTGCAACGGACGGCGCGTCGACAAACCGGGAGAACAGCTCGCGGCCAATCTGGCACTGGCGCTCAAGGGGCGCGATCATCCTTGGGTTTCGCGCGGCGGCCTCAAGCTGGTCCATGCGCTGGACCATTTCGACATTTCGGTCGATGGCAAAGTGGCGCTCGACATCGGCGCCTCCACTGGGGGTTTTACCGACGTGCTGTTGGCGCGCGGTGCCAAGCGCGTCCATGCCGTCGATGTCGGACACGGTCAGCTGGCGTGGCGGTTGCGCCAGGATCCGCGCGTCGTCGTGCATGAGCGGCTGAACGCGCGTTTCCTGACCAGCGTGGACATTCCTGAGCCGGTCGACATCATCACCTGCGATTCAAGCTTCATCGGCCTCGCAACTGTGCTGCCGGCGCCGCTCGCACTTGCTGCCGACCGGGCCGAACTCGTCGCGTTGGTTAAGCCGCAATTCGAGGCCGACCGGGAGCATGTCGGCAAGGGCGGGGTCGTGCGCGATCCCGCGGTGCAGCGCGAGGTTTGCGAGCGCGCCGCCGGGTGGGTTTCGGCGCAGGTGGGCTGGGTGATGACCGGGATTGTCGAAAGCCCGATCCTTGGCCCCGAGGGCAACCGCGAATTCCTGCTCTATGCTCGCCGCCTTAGAGAGGAGGGGCGATGACGGCCACCACCACCGGCTTCGCCGGGTTTCGGCCGGCGGCCTTCGCTTTCTTCCGCGAGCTGCAGGACAACAACGACCCCGCCTGGTTCAGACCCCGCAAAGCCGTCTACGAGACCGAAGTACTGGCGCCGTTCCGCGACCTGATCGTCGCGGTCGTGGCAGCGCTTCGGGAAGCTGAATTGCCGCTCGCCGGCGATCCCAGGAGCAGCATCTTCCGCATCTACCGCGACGTGCGCTTCTCCTCCGACAAGCGGCTCTACAAGACGCATGCCGGCGCGGTGCTGACGCGCTCCGGCGACAAGCGGGACCCCGGTGTTCTCTACCTTCACGTCGCGCCGGGGGAGTCGATGGTGGCGGCCGGGTTCTGGCATCCTGAACCCGCTCTCTTGACGCGATTGCGGCGCGCCATTCTCGACGATCCCGAGGGATTTTTGACGATGGCTGAAGGGCTCGCTGCCGCCGGTTCTCCGCCTTCCAGCGACGAGCGGCTGAGCCGCCCGCCGCGGGGTTTCGACGCGGCGAAGGGAACCCCGGTCGCCGAGTATGTCGGCTGGAAATCCTTTACCAGCCACGCCCCGCTCAGCGACGCCGAGATGCAGTCGCCGCCCTTGGTCAACCGCATCGTCGATTTCACGCGCGCGGTTCTGCCGCTTCTCGAATGGGGCTGGGGGGTGATCGACGACGAAACACCTGTCGCGATCCGCACACCGCGGCGGCCACTTCCCAAACCCGATTTCTAGCCAGCTTGCTGCGACAGTTCCACCACGGCGCGGGCGACCCGCTCGGCGCGATCGCGCTGGCGCGGTTCGGCGCGGGCTCGAACGGCCGCGACGACCGCGGGATTGGCCTGCTCCGGCGAACCCGACGCGAAGGGCGGCGCCGGATCGTATTCGATGCCGAGCTGGATCGCCTCCGCCGTGTCTTTCCCGGCGATCTCGGCGGCGACGGTCAGCGCCACGTCGATGCCGGCGGTGACGCCGCCGCCGGTGAAGAATTTGCCATCGACGACAACGCGCTCGGCGACCGGCTCGGCGCCGAACGAGCGCAACAGATCGCGCGACATCCAATGGCTCGTGGCGCGCCTCGCACGCAATAGTCCTGCGGCTCCGAGCACCAACGAGCCGGTACAGACCGCCACGACATAGGGCGCTTCCGCCGCGGCGCAGCGCAGAAAGGCAAGGACCTCGGCATCCTCGAGCAACGGGTTGATGCCCGGCCCTCCGGGAACAAAGACAAGGTCCAACGTCGGACAGGAATGGAAGGCCGCCGTCGGCAGGATCGTCAGCCCGTGCTCCGAGCGCACCGGCTCGAGAGTTTTCCACAACAGCAGCGTTTCCGCATCCGGGAGCCGAGCGAGGACCTCGTAGGGGCCAGTCAGGTCGAGCTGAGTGAGGTTGGGAAACACCAGCATCCCGCTGCGGAAACGCGTCTCCTTCATTGCCCTTCTCCTCTCCGACGTCGTTTATGTCTATCGGGAGAGCGATCCTCAGACAATATGGAGACAATAATGCCCCTGATGCTTGCCAGCCCGGCGATCCCGCCAGGCGGCGAGATACCGGCGCAATACACCTGCGACGGCACCGATATCTCGCCGCCGCTATCGTGGTCGGGGGTACCGCAGGGCACCCAGAGCCTGATTCTCGTCGTCGAGGATCCCGACGCGCCTTCCGGGGTGTTCCGTCATTGGGCGGCTTTCGGCATCCCGCCCAGCTCGCATGGTCTCGATGCCGGGTATGCGGCAACCCGGCCGGCCGCCGGGTTCCGCGAAGGACGCAACGATTTCGGCCAGCCCGGTTACGGCGGCCCCTGCCCGCCGAAAGGTCATGGCACCCATCACTATCATTTCCGTTTGCTGGCGATCAGCCGGCCGACCCTCGATCTGGGCGCCGCAGCGACCGCGGCCGATGTGCTGAGAGCGGCACAGCCCTACGTGATCCAGCAGACCGACCTGATCGGCACCTATCACCGCTAGCAGCCGGTCCCGCAACCCGAATTTGTATAAAGTACTCTCGATTGTGCAATCTGCAGCGAATCAGCAGCGAGATTCCCCTTATAGTTGTATAACAACCAGACAGCCGCGCCACGGCGCGACCTCGCTCTCCGCCGCCTTGCATATCGCCACCAGCCGCGTCATCGGCCGCCGCTACCCGCCGCCCCCGCGCGGTCGAATTCCGCAAATTCCCGGCGCAAGTCGAGTAGGCGGTGCCGGCCGATCTCGTCGCCGCAATCACTCTGACCCAACACGGTTCAGGCTACTCTGCTCCGCCCACTGTCCAAATTACGTCGGTTGCCGGAGACGCAGGGCCAAGTGCGACCGCGATCGCCGAGATTGGCTGAGAGTCACGTCGACGGCGAGTATTTGCCATACCCCGCTCGCATGAGAACCTCGCTGACTTCGCTAAGGACGGCGGGGTCGTCGATCGTCGCAGGCGTCTGGTAGTCCTCGCCATCGGCGATCTTGCGCATCGTGCCGCGCAGGATCTTGCCCGAGCGGGTCTTTGGCAGGCCGGCCACGACGAGTGCTGCCTTGAAGCTCGCGACCGGCCCGATGCGCTCGCGCACCAGTTCGATGGCTTCGCGCTCGACCTCCTTGACCGACCGTTTAACGCCAGCTTTGAGCACCAGAAAGCCGAGCGGCACCTGACCCTTGAGCGCATCGGCGACGCCGATTACGGCGCATTCGGCGACATCGGGGTGCGCCGCCAGCACCTCTTCGATCTCGCCGGTCGACAGGCGGTGAGCGGCGACATTGATGATGTCGTCGGTACGGGTCATTACGTGGATGTAGCCGTCGGCGTCGATGAGCCCGGCATCGGCGGTCTCGTAAAAGCCGGGATAGGTCGTCAAATAAGAAGCGACAAAACGGTCGTCGGCCTGCCATAGCGTCGGCAGCGCGCCCGGCGGCAACGGCAGTTTGATCGCCAAAGCTCCGATTTCGCCGGGAGTGAGCTCCCGTGCCGTCCCCACTGCCTCGGCGTCGAGGACGCGGACGTCCCAGCCGGGCACGGACCGGGTACAGGAGCCGTGTTTGACAGGTAAACGCCCGATCCCGAGGCAGTTGGCGCCGATCGGCCAGCCGGTCTCGGTCTGCCACCAATGATCGATCACAGGGATGCCGAGATGCTCTTCGGCCCAGGCGACGGTCGGCGGGTCGGCGCGCTCGCCGGCGAGGAACAGCGCGCGAAAGTGGCCGAGATCGCGCGTGCGTATCAGTTCGCCACTCGGGTCTTCGCGTTTGATCGCGCGGAAGGCGGTCGGCGCGGTGAAGAACACCCGCACGCGATGCTGCTCGATGACGCGCCAGAACGCGCCGGCATCGGGCGTCCCGACCGGTTTGCCCTCGTACATGACCGTCGTACAACCCAGCAGCAGCGGGGCGTAGACGATATAGGAGTGCCCGACCACCCAGCCGACGTCTGAGGCGGTCCAGAACACCTCGTCGGGCTGCACGCCGTAGATCGAGCGCAGCGACCAGTGCAACGCCACGGCATGGCCGCCATTGTCGCGCACCACGCCCTTTGGCACCCCAGTCGTGCCCGAGGTGTAGAGAATGTAGAGCGGATCGGTCGCAAACACCGGGACGCAGTCTGCGGGCCGCGCGGTTGCGGTGAGTTCGCGCCAATCGTGGTCTCGGCCGGCGACCATGTCGGCGCGGCACATCGGCCGCTGCAGGATCACGCAATGCTCGGGCTTGGCGCTCGCCTCGGCGATGGCGGCGTCGAGCAACGGTCTGTAGGCAATTACCCGGTTGACCTCGATGCCGCACGAAGCCGAGAGGACCACCCGCGGCTTGGCGTCGTCGATGCGGGTCGCGAGCTCGTGCGCAGCAAAGCCGCCGAAGACTACCGAGTGGACGGCGCCGATGCGGGCGCAGGCCAGCATCGCCATCGCCGCCTCCGGGACCATCGGCATGTAGATCAGCACCCGGTCACCCTTGACGACGCCGAGCCCGGCGAGCACGCCCGCCAAACGTGCGACCGCGTCGCGCAGCTCGCGGTAGGTGAAGCGCGCGATCTGTCCGGTGACCGGGCTGTCCCAGATCAACGCGGCGCGCTCCCCACGTCCCGCCGCGACGTGGCGGTCGAGCGCATTCCAGCAAGTATTGAGCCTGGCGCCCTCGAACCAGCGATAAAAGGGCGGCCGGCTCGCGTCGAAAACTCTATCCCAGCGCCGCTCCCAATCGATCGCCTCTGCCGCCTGCGCCCAGAATTCCTCTGGTCGCTCGATCGACCGGCGATAGGTCTCGGCGTAGCTCGGCATGGCCATCTCCTCCCTCAGATGCCCAGCTTACCGCAAACGCCCGCCTCTTGCGCGCCGCGCTTGTGCGGACTAAGTCTTTTTAGTCTAGTCAAGTTGCAAGTTGCGATCGATGCGAACTGTCAACATGCACGAAGCCAAGACGCACCTGTCGCGGCTCGTCGAGCGCGCAGCGAAAGGCGAACCTTTTATTATTGCCAAGGCCGGCAAGCCGCTGGTCAAGGTCATGCCACTCGACGCGCCGGCGACGGGCGAAACAAAGCGGCTCGGTTTTATGGCCGGGCAGATCTCTGTGCCCGACGATTTCGACACGATGTGCGCCGACGAGATCGAAAAATTGTTCTATGGCGAGAAGTGAGGCTATTGCTCGATACGCACTTGCTGCTGTGGGCGGCCGGTTCGGTCGCGCGCCTGTCAGCTGTTGCCCGCGAACTCATCGACGATCCGAAAAACGAGCTGCTGTTCAGTGCAGCCAGCCTTTGGGAGATCGCGATAAAGCGGGCCCTGCGCCGTGACGATTTCCAGCTCGACGTGCGGCTGCTGCGACGCGGGCTGTTGAACAACGGATATCGCGAACTCGGCGTCACCGGCGAGCACGCCGTCGCCATTGAAGGGCTGCCGCCGATCCACAAGGACCCGTTTGATCGTCTGCTGATCGCGCAGAGCATCATTGAAGGCATAACGCTGCTGACATCGGACGGGCTCGTCGCGCAATACCCGGCTCCGGTGCAGAAAGTATGATCCAGCCACAAGCCGGCCTCATTCCGCCTCAGCAATCACCAGCCGCGGGCCGAACACACCAGCCTCGCGCGCCGGCTCCCGCTTTTAGACGGTTGAGCGTGCCTTCCTCATCCGCCCCCATCAGCCGCGAATAGCCCACCACATCGGCGGCCAGGATCGCGGCGAGACGGCGGGTCTGGCTCACGTCCCCTCGTCCATCGCCAGGCGCAGGCCCGACAGAAACAGCTCGCGGTGCTCGGGGTTGCGCCACGGTAGGTCGCTCGGCACGACCTGAGGGGTAATGGTGCGCAGCCGGGCGACGATCGCGCGCGCTTCGTCAAGCCGCCCCATATGGGCATAGCACGCGGCGAGAGTTCGGTATGAGTTGGGAAAGCCCGGGTGGTTTTGAATGGACAGGAGCAGCTTCGACGCCGCTTCGTCAAACCGGCGTTTGAGGAAATAGGCGATACCCATCACGGTTAGGGGCTGACCCATGCGCTCGCGCGGGCTCAGCCGCAGCGAGGTCTCGACATGCTCGATCGCGAGGTCGGGTTGGCCGGCCCAGACCCTGAGAACGCCGCTCCGATACCAGCCGCGAGCGAAGCTCGGGTTGAGCGCCAACGCACGA
>Ga0318520_10000106_pt1 | contig 19823 bp, 2 predicted proteins | sample GRESIP178b2f16_FD_203512 | JGI IMG/M metagenome (GOLD analysis project Ga0318520, IMG submission 203512) | Tropical soil microbial communities from Luquillo Experimental Forest, Puerto Rico - GRE.SIPMG.178b2f16 | ecosystem: Environmental > Terrestrial > Soil > Tropical forest > Bulk soil...
CCACCGTGCGCGATGCGCAGCTCGTCGGCCGTCAGCGTCCGGATGCTCTGCCGGCGCAGCGCCAGAGTGGTGCGATTCGTGCTCATGATCTCTCCCAAATTCGTTTCGGTGGCGGCCCCGTGTGGACCGCGCTCACGGGTAGGAGCACAAACCGGTGCCGAACCGGACAACTTTTCGAGAAGAATTTTCTGGCGGCGCCTCTTACCGAATTCCGACACGACTCAAAAATTGCCGCGCCACGAGCGTCGACTTGTTGGGCCGATTCGGGCGGAATCGCGCAACAAGTCGACGCTCGGCCTAACAAAACGGCCTTTACTCGACCTTGACCGCGCGTTGAATCCACTTACGGACGATCGTGGACGTGACTACGCTTCAAGCGGTGGAACTGCGGGTTTTGGGACCGCTCCAGGTCCGGCAAGGCGGAGCGCCCGTCACAATCCCGGGCGCCAAACCGCGTGCCATCCTCACGATGCTGGGGCTGCACAGCGGTTCCGTGGTGTCGGCCGGCACGCTCGTCGAGCTGCTCTGGGGCGACGATCCGCCGCGCACCGCCGACAAGGCGCTGCAGACCCATATCTCGTCGCTGCGCCGCGCACTGGGTGACGGCTTTGTCTTGACGCAGGGAGCGGGTTGGACACTCGCCGACAGCGACGTCGATGCCTCGCGTTACAAATCGGCCGCCCGGCGGGGACGCGATGCCGCTGCCGCCGGCGACACCAGCCACGCGTTGGCTCGCTTCGAGGAGGCCCTTGCCCTCTGGCGTGGAATCCCCGAACTACCCGACGGCCGGCGGGGAACGTCCGAAAAGACGCGGTGGAATGAGGGCCATAGCGCGCTGGTTGAGGATCGGGCCGATGCGCTGCTCGCAACGGGCCGCGCCGCGGAGATCATCGGCGAGCTCGAGGCGGCGGTGGCCGAGGCGCCGCTACGCGAAAGGCGATGGGGCCAGCTGATGCTCGCCCTCTACCGTGCCGGCAGGCAGGGTGAAGCCCTGGCCGCCTACCAGCGGGCGCGCGCTCTGCTCGCCGATGAACTGGGAGTCGATCCCGGGCCGGACCTTCGCCGGCTCGAGGCCGCGATCGTCGCACAGGATGCCGCACTGGAAATTCCTGTGGCACAACAGCTTTCGGCGGTGACTCGGGCCGTGACCTTCCTGCTGACCGACATCGAGGGGTCGACGGCCGCCTGGGAGGCGGACGCCGGCGCCATGGCGATCGCGCTCGCACGACACGACGAGCTCGTCGAACAGGTGGTCACGTCACAAGGAGGGCGGCTGATCAAAACGCGCGGCGAGGGCGATGCCACGTTCTCGGTCTTCGAGCGGCCGTCGGCGGCTGCGGCCGCCGCTATCGAGCTGCAAGAAGCGATCGTCCACGAGCCCTGGGCGCTGCGGCAGCCCATGCGTATCCGCGTGGCATTGCACACCGGGGAGGTCGAGCTCCGCGACGGTGACTACTTCGGTCGGGCGGTCAACCGCGCCGCCCGCCTGCGGTCGCTGGCCGAAGGTGGCCAGATCCTGTGCTCGGGTGCGACTGCCGAGCTCGTCATTGATTCACTGCGCGACGACGTTGTGCTCACCGACCTCGGGATGCGCGAGCTGCGTAACCTCGCGCGCCCGGAGCACGTTTTCGAGCTCCGACTGTTAGCCGCCGACGACGATAGTCAGGCCGTTTCTACTACTGCCCTTATTGAGCGTCCGAGCCTGCCCGCGGTGCTGGGGGGCCCCGGGCCGTTCGTCGGGCGCGGGCGCGAACTCGAGCGGCTTTTTTCCGCGTGGCAGGGCGCGCTGGCCGGTACCACGAACGCGATGCTGATCGCCGGCGAACCGGGCGTCGGGAAGACGCGTCTGGCCGGCGAATGGTCCCGGCAGGCCTACGACCAGGGCGCCCTCGTGATTTACGGCCGCTGCGACGAGGACCTCGGTGCGCCATACCAGCCGTTCGCCGAGGCCCTGCGTGCACTGGTGCCGTGCCTCGGTGCCAGTGGGCTGCGGGGGCTGCGCGGCGTGGAAGGACTCCTCGCACTGGTTCCCGGGCTGACCGACCTCCTACCCGATCTGGCCCCGCCGACCCGCGCCGACCCGGACACCGAACGCTACGCACTGTTCGACGCCGTCGTTGCGCTGTTCGGAGTCGCCTCCGCGAGCGCGCCCGTCGTCCTGATACTCGATGACCTGCACTGGGCGGCCAAACCCACCCTGCTTTTGTTACGGCACCTGCTGCGCCTAAGCGAGCATGCCCGCGTGCAGATCGTCGGCACATATCGCAGCACCGACCTCGACCGCTCCCACCCGCTCGCGGCGATGCTCGCAGACCTTCACCGTGACGGCACCGCTGACCGCCTTCAGCTCAGCGGCCTCGACGAGGACGACGTGACCGCGTATGTCGCCGAGGCCGGCTACGACGACCAAGAGCTGGCCCGGGCGTTGGCGTCGGTCACGGGCGGCAACCCGTTCTTCCTCATTGAGGCCCTGCGCCATGTCGATGAAAGTGGCGGCCGGTGGAATCAGAGCACCCTGCCACAGGGGGTTCGCGAGGCGGTGACTCGCCGCCTTACGCGGCTGGCGCCGGAGACGAACAAGGCCCTTGCCGCGGCTGCGGTCGTCGGCAGCCGGTTTGCCTTGGAACTGGTCGAGCGCGTGGTCGGGGACGAACTCGTGGACGCGTTCGACGAGGCGTGCAAGGCCGGCATCGTCATCGAGGAGCCCGGCGGTTGCTACCGGTTCAACCACGCCATCGTCCGACAGTCGCTGCTCGCCGAGCTGCCGTCCATGCGCCGCATGCGGCTGCATCAGCGCATCGCCACGACGCTGGAGAGCGAGCCCGGCACCGACGACGAACTGCTCGCTGAACTGGCGTACCACTACTTCGAATGCGCCTGGGCGGGGAACGCGGCCAAGGCCGCCGAGTACTGCCGGCGCGCGGCGGACCAGGCGATGACCCGTCTCGCCTACGAAGGCGCCGCCGACCTTTACGATCGCGCCCTGCACGCGCTCGAGGAGCTTGACGACGAGCTCCCCGACCGCGACGACCAGGCCGCCGAGCTACTGATCGCACGCTGCGAGGCTCTCCTCGCCGCGGGTGACGTGGCTTCGGCGGCGGGCGCTGTCTCGCAATTGCGGGAAGCGACGGTCCATTCGCCGCGGCTGGCCGCATGGGCGACGTGCTTCGACGGCCAGCTGTCGATGCTGATCCATCCCGAGCGATTGGACGAGGTCGAAGCCGCGCTGGGCGTGGCGGCCGAAAAGCTGGCCGGGTTGGACGATGCCGCAGGGGAAGCCAAGGCCCACACGGTTCGGGCGATGTGCCGCGGCCGCCTCGGGAGAATCGGTGACTGCGAGGTCGCCCTGGACGACGCTCTCACGGCGGCGCGGCGCGCGCGTGAACCCCGCAGTGTCAACGCGGTGTTGGCGAGCGCGCCTCTTGCGGCGCTGTGGGGCCCCAACCCCGTTCCGCGCGCGGGCGGGCGGTGTCTTGACGTCGTGCGGCTACTCCGAATCACGACCGACTCCCCCGCTGTCGAGGCGACGTCGACGCGGTGCCAGGCCGTGTTGGAAGCCTTCCGCGGCCGCGCCGCCGCGGCCCGGCGGATGATCGACTCGGCCCGGCGCACGGTCACCGAGCTCGGCATGCGCCATGCCCTTCTTGAGGTCGAGCAATTCGCCGGCATTGTCGAGCTCGTCGTCGACGATCCCGCCGCGGCCGAGCCGCATCTGCGCCAGGCCTGCAACGGCTTTCGTCGCATGGGTCTCGACGCCGATACCGCCGAGACCGCCGCGCTGCTGGGTCGCGTATGTCTCGCACTCGACCGGGATGCCGAGGCCGACGAATTGTGTACGGAGAGTGAGCATCTCGCCGGGCACGCGCTGAAGCCGGCGATCGCCTGGCGCACGCTTCGGGCGGAGCTGCTTTCGCGCGGAAATGATCACGACGAGGCTCGGCGGGTCGCCCAGGCCGCTGTGAGCCTGGCCGAGCGCACCGACGCGTTGGTCGATCACGGTGACGCATGTCTGGCACTGGCAACGGTTTTGGGTGCCGCCGGCGATGTCGCGGGGGCGCGGGCGGCCGCCGAGCGGGCGGCCGGCCTGTACGAGCAGAAGGGCGCCGCGGCGCTCGCCGAAAAGGCCCGCCAAATTCTCGGCAGGCGCGTCCCACCGACCGCCCCGGCGCCACCCGAAACGCCGGCCGTCGAGCCAGACAACGCGTGCGTGCAAGCGATCCGCCGACTAGATGCGGCTGTCAATCGCGACGCCTGGGATGAGTACGAGGCGCTGTACGCGACCGACGTCGTCGTCGAGAGTCGGCGGAAGATAGTCGGCGTCGATCTTGCGACAAGCAAATGGCCAAGTGCCGCACGACGTCTCGTCGAGTCCGGCACGATTCACCGTCACGTGGTTCTTGACGTGCGAGGCGAGCGCCTGGCTCTCTTCCGAGTGACGGTAACCACTGCAGATGTGGGCCCTGGAGCACCCGAGGACGAGGTGCTCGGGCTATACGGCCTTGACGAAGAAGGTCATATCAAGCTGGCGGTGTGGTTCGACCTCGAAGACATCGAGGCCGCAACCGCCGAACTCGACGCCGCGCACGCCCGATTCGAGGAGGTGCACCTGCGGCCGCGACGGCTGGAAAACAAGGCAACCCGGGTGTACGACCGCCTTAGCGGGTACTTCGCGACGCGCGACTGGGACGCCTTGGCTGAAACACTGGCCGACGATATTTCCAACGACGACCGACGGCCGGTTGTGGGCGCGGGACTGAGCCAAGGCCGTGGTTCTGTGATGACCGAAATTTCGGCATGGGCCGAGCTCGGGGTCGAGAGTTTAACATCAGACATCATCGCGACCCGCGGTGGGCACCTTGCCCTCGGTCGATCGCGCTCATACGGACCGGACGCGTTTCGCACCGACGTCCTTGACGTCTTCGAGATCGATGCCGACGAACGGGTCGTGGCACGCGTGGTGTTCGAGCTCGACGACTTCGAGGCCGCCATCGCGGAACTGGATTCCCGCTACCTCGCCGGCGAGGCGGCGCCGTACGCACGCACATGGTCGGTGATCTCCGGCGGCCACGCCGCGCTCAGCCGGAACGAAATGCCGCCGGTCACGCCGGATTGCGTGAGCTTCGACCATCGCCGGGGAACAGCGTTCGCGCCCGGCGAGCTGATCGCCTACTTCCGTGCCGGGATTGACCTCGAACAAAACATCCGCTCCTACGTCGAGAGCGTGCATCGCCTGAGCGACCTGGGAGCGGTCTGCACCCATGCGGCGCAAGGGATCTCGAAGGAGGGCTTCGAGGCCGAGTGGCGGGGCGTCGACCTGTTGATGGTCGAAGGCGGCATGGTCAATCACTGCGAGGTATTCAACGAGACAGACGTCGACGCCGCGCTCGCGAAATTCGAACAGCTCAGCCGGCCGGCACCACAGCTGGAAAACGCTGCAAGCAAAGCGTACGAGCGCAGCGTGGCGTGGATGGCGGGGCGCGACTGGGACGCCCTGACCGAAACGGTGGCGCGAGACGTTTCCGTCGAAGATCGCCGGCGGGTGGTGAATGCCGGGATCCGACATGGTCGAAATGCCCTACTCGAAGATTTGCGGGTGGGCGCCGACATCGGCTTCACATACACGATGTTCGGCGTCATGGCCACTCGCGGCGAGCGCCTCGCCCTCGTGCGCAGTCGCGCCTCGGGCCCGGACCCCGGTGCGATTCAAAACGATGCGCCTTGTCTCGTCGAGATCGACGCCGATGGGCGGGTCGCGGCGTTCGTCGTGTTCGACCTCGACGACTTCGACGCCGCCCTCGCCGAGCTTGACGCCCGGTACCTCGCCGGCGAAGCGGCGGCCCACGCGCACACTTGGTCGGTTATCGCGCGGATGTACGCCGGAGTCAATCGGGGCGAACTCCCTGCGACGACTCAGGACTGGGTGAAGGTCGACCATCGGCACGTGATCACACTGGCGCCCGATGACAACATCGCAAACCTCCGCGCTGTCTGGGACCTCATGCCGGACCGGAGAATCTACATCGACGCTGTGCATCGGCTATGCGACCTAGGAGCGGTCCTCACCTTTACGGCGAAGGGAACCTCGCAAGAAGGTTTCGAGGCCGAGTGGCGCGTGATCCACATCGTGACGGTCGACGGCGACCTTGTTAGCCGCAGCGAGATGTTCGACGAGGCCGACCTCGACACCGCGCTCGCGAAATTCGAACAGCTCAGCAGGCCGGCGCCACGGCTAAAAAACGCGGCAAGCCAAGCGTACAAGCGCATCCTGGCGTGCATCGCGGCGCGCGACTGGGACGCCGTGACCGAAACGGTGGCGGAAGACTGTTACACCGAAGATCGCCGGCGGGTGGTGAATTCCGGGATCCGACATGGTCGAGATGCCGGAATCGAAGAAGTGCGGGCGGCCGTCGATGTCGGCCTCACAATAACGATGGTGGGCGTCATGGCGACCCGCGGCGCGCGCCTCGCCCTGACGCGTGTTCGCGCCTCGGGCCCCGACCCCGGTGCGAGTCAAAGCGATGCGCCTACTCTGGTCGAGCTCGACTCCGACGGGCGAATCGCGGCGACCGTCGTGTTCGACCTCGACGACTTCGACGCTGCCATCGCCGAACTCGACGCGCGGTACCTCGCCGGCGAAGCCGCCGCACACGGACACACATGGTCGGTGATCACGCGCGCCTACGCCGCAGCCAACCGCCATGAGCTTCCCGCGACGACGCCAGATTGGGTGAACATCGACCACCGGCGCGGGAGAGCGTTCGGGCCGGGTGAACTCGGGGCATATATGCGGGCCAGCTGGGACCTAATCCCGGACACCAACATCCACATCGAGGCCGTGCATCGGCTGAGCAATCTCGGAGCGGTCGTAACGCATGCGGTACACGGGACGTCGCGAGACGGCTTTGACGCCGAGTGGCGGGAGCTCAGCGTGTCGATGGTCGACGGGGACTGCTTCAACCGCTCCGAGCTATTCGACGAGGCGGACCTGGACGCCGCACTCGCCAAATTCGATCAGCTAAGCCGGCCGGCACCGCGGCTGGAAAACGCGGCAAGCCAAGTTGCCGAACGCTTCTGGAGCTACTTCGCCGCCCACGACTGGGACGCTATGGCGGAGCTACTCACCGATGACCTTTCCAGTGAGGATCGCCGTGGGGTGGTGGGCGCGGGAATCCAACATGGTCGAAACGCCCTGATCGCAGACATGCGTGCGCTCGCCGACCTCTGGAGCACAAACGTAACGTTGACCGTCATCGCGACCCGCGGAGAGCGCTTGGCGCTCTTTCATGTTCGCTTATCGGGCCGCGATCAAGGACCCGGCGCGTTCCTCACAGAGGTGCTCGCCATCATCGAGATCGACGCCGACGAGCGGATGCTGGCGAACGTCGCGTTCGACCCGGACGACTTCGACGCTGCCTTCGAGGAACTCGACGCCCGCTACCTCGCCGGCGAAGCGGCCGCCCACGCGCGCACTTGGTCGGTGATCAAGCGTGGCTACGCCGCGGCCAGCCAGCACGAAATCCCCGCGATGACGCCCGACTGCGTGACTATTGACCATCGTCGAACAAAGGCGTTCGCGCCCGGTGAGCTGACCGCATACATTCGTGCGGGGTGGGAACTAGACCAAAACATCCGAACCTACGTCGAGGTTGTGCAACGGCTTAGCGATCTTGGAGCGGTTTGCACCTATGCGGCGCAAGGCGTTTCGCACGAGGGCTTTGACGCCGAGTGGCGCGAGGTCGCCATTACGACGGTCGAAGGCGACATGGCCAACCGCTGCGAGTTATTCGACGCGGCGGACCTCGACGCCGCGCTCGCGAAATTCGAACAGCTCAGCCGACCAGAACCGCGGCTGGAAAACGCTGCAAGCCAAATCGGTGAGCGTTACTTGGCGCACCGCGCGGCAGGTGACTGGGACGCCGTGGCGGAGATACTGGCCGACAACTTTTGCAGTGACGATCGCCGTCGGGTGGTAGGCGCGGGAGTCCGACATGGTCGAGACGCCCTGATCGCGGACATGCGAGCGATCGCCAACCTGTCGATCATGAACATGACATCGACTGTCATGGCCATCCGCGGGAAGCGCCTCGTTCTCATGCGTGCCAGCTTCTCGGATCGCGATCAAGGGCCGGGCGGGTTCCTCACCGAAGTGCTCGTCATCGTCGAGATCAACGCCGACGACCGGATCGTCGCGGCTGTCACGTTCGACCCCAACGACTTTGAGGCCGCCACTGCCGAGCTCGACGGCCGCTACCTCGCCGGCGAAGCGGCTGCAAATGCGCACACGTGGTCGGTTATAGTGCGGGGCTTCGCCTCAGTCAACCGGCACGAACTCCCCGCGCTGACACCGGACTTGGTGAGTATCGACCATCGGCGAGCGGCGGCGTACGGGCCGGGAGAATTGATCGCATATGTCCGTGCAGGGTGGAGTCTCGACCAACGCATCACGACATACGTCGAGAGCGTGCATCGGCTGAACAACCTCGGAGCAGTCGTCACTCACGCGGCGCATGGGAGCTCGCAGGAAGGCTTCGACGCCGAGTGGCGGGGAGTCGACCTCTTGACGGTCGACGGCGACATGTGCAACCGCTGCGAGGTCTTCGACGAGGAGGACCTCGACACCGCGATCACGAAATTCGATCAGCTCAGCCGGCCGGCACCCCATCTGGAGAACGCGGCAAGCCAAGTATACGAGCGCTTTTGGACCTGCTTCGCGGCCCGCGACTGGGACGCCTTCGCGGAGCTGCTCGCCGACGACATTTCCATGGACGATCGCCGTCGGGTCGTGAATGCCGGGCTGCGACTGGGTCGGGGTGCCTGCATCGCTGACATGCGGGCGGTCGCCGACGTTGGGACCGCCGACAACGTAACGTCGACTGTGATTGCAACCCGCGGGGAGCGGCTCACTCTCAATCGCATCCGCTCTCGGGAACTCGATACAGAACTCCTCAACCTCGTCGAACTCAACAGCGACGAGCGGATCATCGCATCCGCCGTTGTGTTCGACCTCGACGACATCGGGGCGGCATTCGCGGAACTCGACGCCCGCTACCTCGCCGGCGAGGCGGCCGCCCACACGCACACGTGGTCGGTTATCACCCGGGCCATCTCCGCGCTCAACCGGCGCGAGATGCCGCCGACGACGCCAGATTGGGTCACCATCGACCACCACCGGCATGGGGTGTCGTTTGGACCCGGTGAACTGCCCGCGCTACTCGCCTCGTGGTACCTCGCGCCCGAGGTGAGCAGCTCCATCGAGGTTGTGCATCGGCTGAACGACTTTGGAGCTGTATTCAGCTCCGCGTCGTATGAGACGTCGCAAGAGGGCGTTAACGCCGAGTGGCGGGTGATCAGCGTTCTCACGGTCGAAGGCGACCTAATCGACCGCTTTGAAGCCTTCGACGAGGCAGACCTCGACGCCGCGCTCGTCCGCTTTGACGAATTGTGCGCGCAGGAGCGACGGCTGGAAAACGCGGCAAGCCGAACGTACGAGCGTCTGCAAGCGTGCTTCTTAGCCCGCGACTGGGACGTGCTAACCGAGATGTTGGCCGCCGACGTTTGCAGTGACGATCGCCGCCGAGGCGTGAACGCTGGGATGCGACGCGGTCGGGAAGCCGCGATCCAAGATGCGCGCGCGATGACGGACCTGTGGATCACGAACGTGACGTCGACGGTTATCGCGACCCGGGGCGAGCGCCTCGTCCTCATGCGTGCCCGCTACTTGGGCCGCAATCAAGGCAGCGAGGCGTTCTACACCGACGTACTTAATCTCATTGAGATCGACGCCGACGGCCGGATCAACGCGCGTATCTCGTTCGATGCTAACGACGTTGACGCCGCCTTCCAGGAGCTCGATGCCCAATACCTCGCCGGTGAGGCCGCCGAGTACGCGGACATGTGGTCGGTTATCACGCACGGGTACGCCACGCTCAACAGGCATGAGCTACCCGCGACCACGTCGGACTCCGTCACCGTTGACCACCGGGTGCGGGCAAGGTTCGAGGGGGGCGATCTGGCCGAGTACATCCACAGTGGGTGGGACGTCGCGCCGGACCTCAAGATCTACATCGAGGCCGTGTATCGACTAAGCAATCGCGGGGCAGTCTTCACCCACGTGGCATATGGCACCTCGCCAGAGGGCTTCGACGCCGAGTGGCGGATGATCGTGCTTCTGGAGGTCGGAGGCGACCAGGTCCACCGCTGCGAGCTATTCGACGAGGCAGACCTCGACGCCGCGCTCGCCCGCTTCGAAGAATTGCGCCCGCAAATGCCGCGGCTGGAAAATGCGGCAAGCCGGGCCGACGAGCGAGTCATTGCCTACTTCGCAGCTCGCAATTGGGACGGCATGGCGGAGGTCCTGGCCGACGACTATTACCTCGACGATCGCCGTCCAGTGGTGAACATCGGGATCAAACACGGTCGCGATGTCGCGATTGCAGACATGCAGGCAAGCGCGGAACTTGAACTCACATCATGCCCGATTGCGACGCGCAGCGAACGCCTCGTCCTCAGTCGTGTCCGATGGTCGTGGTCCGATCAGCACGCCGAGGGTTTCCACACCGAGGCGCTCAACGTCATCGAGATAAACGCCGACGAGCGCATCACGGCACGAATCTGGTTCGACGCCAACGCCATTGGCGCCGCCTTCGAGGAGCTCGATGCCCGGTATCTCGCGGGTGAGGCCACCGTATATGCGGGCATGTGGTCGGTTATCACGAGTGGCTGCGCCGCGCTCAACCGGCACGAACTGCCGCCGAACACGTCGGACTTAGTAAGCATCGACCACCGGCGAGGGGGGCATGCATTCGCGACCGGCGATCTGCCCGAATTTCTCCGTGCCACATGGGAACTCATGCCGCAAGCCAGGATTCACATCGAGGCTGTGCATCGGCTGAGCAACCTGGGAGCGGTGGTCACCTCAGTGGGGCACGGGACCTCGCAAGAGGGCTTTGACGCCGAGTGGCGGATGACCGAGCTTGTGACGCTCGAAGGCGGCAAGATCAACCGTTGCGAGCTGTTCGACGAGGAAGACCGCGATGCCGCGCTGGCCCGCTTTGAGGAACTGCACCCCCAGACACGGCGGCTGGAAAACGCGGCAAGCCGAGTGGCCATGCGCGTCTGGACGTGCTTCGCGGCTCGCGACTGGGAGGCGATGGCGGAGCTGTTCGCCGACGACATCTCCACGGACGATCGCCGTCGAGTCGTGAACGCAGGGGTGTTCCTCGGTCGAGATGCGCAAATCGCGAACCTGCGAACCACCAGCGAGTTGGGCGCAAACATAACATCGACCGTCATCGCGACCCGCGGAGAACGCCTCGCCCTCACCCGTATCTGCGGCAGCAACGAGGATTTCAGCCTCGAGATGCTCAGCCTCATCGAGGTCGGCGCCGACTACCGGGCGACGGCCGGTGTCCAGTTCGACCCCGACGACTTCGAGACCGCCTTCGCCGAACTGGATGCCCGTTACCTCGCCGGCGAAGCGGCCGCGCACTCGCACGCGTGGTCGGTCATCATGCGCGCCTGTGCCGTGTTCAACCGGCACGAATTACCTCCGACGACATCGGATTCGGTGATCATCGACCATCGCTCGCTCGTAACGAAAGAGGCGGTTGATCTGGCCGCATCTGTTCGTGCCGGCTGGGACCTCACTCCGGACGTCAGCACCTACATCGAGGCAGTGCATCGGCTGAGCGACCTCGGAGCCGTCGTCACCCTGGCAATGAAAGGCACCTCACAAGAGGGCTTTGACGCCGAGTGGCGGATGATCGCCATTTTCACGGTCCAAGGTGAGCTGATCAGCTGCTGCGAAATCTTCGACGAGGCAGACCTCGACGCTGCGCTCGCTCGCTTTGAGGAACTGCACCCACACACGCCGCAGCTGGAAAACGCGGCAAGCCAAGTGGGCGAGCGCTACTCGGCGGATTTTACGGCAGGCGACTGGGACGCCATGGCGGAGATCTTGGCTGACGACTTTTCCAGTGAGGATCGCCGTCGGGTGGTGGGCGCGGGAGTCGCACATGGTCGAGACGCCGAGATCGTGGACATGCGGGCGATCGCCGACCTGGGGCTCGCCGACCTCACATCGACCGTCATCGCGATCCGCGGGGAGCGCCTTGTCCTCTCGCGTTCCCGATTCTCGGACCGCGATCACGGACCCGAGGCGCTCCTCACGGAGGTGCTCACGATCCTCGAGATCAATGCGGACGAGCGGATCGTCGCGACGGTCGTGCTCGACCCCAACGACTTCGACGCCGCCTTCGAGGAACTTGACGCCCGATACGCTGCCGGGGAAGCGGCTGAACACGCACACGCGTGGTCGGTGATCGCACGGGGATGCGCGACGTTCAATCGGCACGAACCTGCCGCGACGACGCCGGATCCGATTTACATCGACCATCGACCGGTCGTATCGATCGAGGGGGTTGATCTGGCCGCGGCCCAGCGCCTCGTTTGGGACCTCACTCCGGTCGCCAGGACCTTCATTGAGGCGGTGCATCGGCTGAGCGAACTCGGAGCCGTCGTCACACACGTGGTGAAAGGAACCTCGCCGGAGGGATTTGACGCCGAGTGGCGGATGATCAGCATTCTCACAGTCGAAGGTGACCTGATCAGCCGCTGCGAAGTCTTCGACGAGCCAGACCTCGACGCCGCGCTCGCCCGCTTCGACGAATTGCGCCCGCAGGCGCGGCGATTGGAAAACAACGCCAGCCGAATGTACGACCGCTACAACGCATACCTCGCGGCTCGCGAGTGGGACGCCTTGGCGGAGATGGTTACCGACGACATTTGCGATGACGATCGCCGTCGGGTGGTAAGCGGCGGCATCCGACGCGGTCGCGATGCACAGATGGCGAACGTCCGGGCCATCGTCGGTGTCGGGGTCAAGACTTTCGAGTCGGACGTCATCGCGACCCGCGGAGAGCGCCTCGCGCTCACTCGTACCCGCGTGTCGGGCGGTGCCCAGCGACCCGAGGTGTTCGGCCTGGAGTTGTTGAACATCATCGAAATTGACACCGAGAACCGGATCGCGGCGGGCGTCTCGTTCGACCTCGAAGACATCGACGCCGCATTCGAGGAACTCGACTCCCGATACCTCGCCGGCGAAGCGGCCGCCCACGCGCACACGTGGTCGCTCGTCACGCGGGGATGCGCGGCGTTCAACCGGCACGAACCTGCCGCGACGACGCCGGATCCGGTTTACATCGACCATCGACCGCTCGTATCGATCGAGGGGGTTGATCTGGCCGCAGCCCAGCGCGCCGTTTGGGACCTCACTCCGGACGCCAGGACCTTCATTGAGGCTGTGCATCGGCTGAGCGAACTCGGAGCCGTCGTCACCCAAGTGGTGAAAGGAACCTCGCCGGAGGGATTTGACGCCGAGTGGCAGATGGTCAGCATTTCCACCTTCGAAGGTGACCTGATCAGCCGCTACGAAGTGTTCGACGAGGCAGACCTCGACGCCGCGCTCGCCCGCTTCGACGAATTGCACCCGCAGGCGCGGCGATTGGAAAACGCGGCAAGCCAAGTGTACGAGCGCTTCTGGGCCTACTCCGCCGCCCGCGAGTGGGACGCGATGGCCGAGACCCTGGCGGACGGCAGTTTCGCCGAAGATCGCCGGCGCGTGGTGAGTGCCGAGCTGTTTCAGGGTCGCGGTGCCGTGATCACAATGATGCGAGCCCTCGCCGATGTGAGGAACATAACCTGGACCGTCATGGCGATCCGCGGGGAGCGCCTCGCGCTCACCCGATTCGTGAATCGCCGGCTGCGGGATGAGAAGTTTGACGTCGAGCTGCTCACTCTCGTCGAGATCGACCCCGACAACAAGATAACGGCACACATCGCGTTCGACCTCGATGACATCGACGCCGCTTTGGAAGAACTCGAAGCGCGGTACCTCGCCGGCGAAGCGGCCGAATACGCACACACTTGGTCGGTGATTGCACAGACCTACGCCGCGTTCAATCGGCACGAACTTCCTACGACGACACCGGATTCGGTGTACATCGACCATCGACCGCTCGTATCTATCGAGACGGCTGGTATGGCCGCATCGGCTCGCGCCGTGTGGGACCTCACTCCCGACGTCAGGATCTGCATTGAGGCCGTGCATCGCCTGAGCGAACTCGGAGCCGTCGCCACCGGCGCGATGAAAGGGACCTCGCCAGAGGGATTCGAAGCCGAGTGGCAGATGATCAACATTTACACCGTCGACGGTGACCGGCTCAGCCGCTTCGAAGTCTTCGGCGAGACCGACCTCGACGCCGCGCTCGCACGCTTCGAAGAACTGCACTCGCAGAGGCGGGAACTGGAGAACGCGGCAAGCCGAGCAGGTCACCGGTTCTTCGCGCACTTCCGGGCCCGCAATTGGGCGGCGATAGCCGATGCCCTGGCCGAGGACACCTGCGTCGACGATCGCCGTCGCGTGGTGAATGCCGGGTTGTGGGACGACCGCGATGTCGTGATGGCAAACATGCAAGCCTTGGCCGAGGGTTGGACGAACATAAGAATTACCGTCATCGCGACCCGCGGCGAGCGCCTCGCCCTCGCTCGTATCTGTACCTCGAATCCCGATGTGCGGCATGGGGAGTTCGACGTCGAGATGCTGGCCATCGTCGAGATCGACACCTACGAGCGCGTGACGGCGCAGGTGCTGTTCGGTCTCGACGACTTCGACGGCGCCTTCGCCGAGCTTGACGCCCGGTACCTCGCCGGCGAAGCGGCCGACCACTCGCACGCGTGGTCGGTCATCGCACCGATCTACGCGGCGTTCAACCGGCACGAACTTCCCGCGACGGATTGGGTAAACATCGACCACCGGCGAGGCACACCGTTCGCGTCGAGCGACCCGACCGCGTCCATCCGCGCCCTCTGGGATCTCACGCCAGACCTCAGTATCCACATCGAGACGGTGCATCGGCTCAGCAGTTTCGGAGCGGTCGTCACCCATATGGCTCATGGGACCTCGGCAGAAGGCTTCGACGCCGAGTGGCGAATGATCCTACTTCTGACTGTGGAAAGCGACCGGATCAAAGGCTGCGAACTATTCGACGAGGCAGACCTCGATGCCGCGCTCGCCCGCTTTGACGAGCTGCAACCACAGGCGCCGCAGTTAGAAAACGCGGCAAGCCGAGTGTACGAGAGTTACCGAGAGCACTTCGCCGCCCGCGACTGGGTCGCCATGGCGGAGCTACTGACCGCCGACACTGCCGTCATCGATCACCGACCGGTCGTGAATTCCGGGGTCCGCCGCGGTCGGGACGTCGAAATCGCGAATATGCAAGGCGTCGCCGACATCGGGGCCAAGAAGATTACGTCGACCGTCATCGCGACGCGCGGCGATCGCCTCGCGCTCTGTAGGACGTGTATCTGGGGCCAAGATGAACCAGAGGGATTCCGCATCGAATTCTTCAGCGTCGTCGAGATCGACGCCGAAGAGCGGATCGTGGCGCGAGTTGCGTTCGACCCCAACGACATTGATGCCGCCTTCGAAGAACTCGATGCTCGATACCTTGCTGGCGAGGCCGCCGCCCACTCGCACACGTGGTCTGTCCTCGCACGGGAATGCGCGGCGTTCAACCGGCACGAACTCCAGGCGGCGGAGTACGTCACCCTCGACCACCGGCAGCTCGCCATAATCGATGCGACTGATCCGCAAGCAGCCATGCGCGCCATTTGGGACGTCACGCCAGACCTCAGGATCCACATCGAAGAGGTGCATCGGCTCAGCGGTTTCGGAGCGGTCGCCACCTATACCGCGTATGGGACCTCGCCAGAAGGCTTCGACGCCGAGTGGCGGATGATCTACCTTCTGACTGTCGAAGGCGACCGGATCAACCGCTGCGAAATCTTCGACGAGCCAGACCTCGACGCCGCGCTCGCCCACTTCGAGGAGTTACATCGACAGACAAGACGGCTGGAGAACAAGGCAACCCGAGCAGAAGAGCGCTTCTTCGCGTACTACAAGGCTCGCGACTGGGCAGCGATCGCCGAGATCCTGGCCGACGACACTTTCATCGAGAATCGCACGCCTGTGGTGAATACCCCGCTCTGGGAAGGCCGCGATGTCGTGATCGCGAATATGCAAGCCCTGGCCGACGCCGTAACGAACTCAACATCGGCCGTTGTTGCGATCCGCGGGGAACGCCTCGCCCTCACCCGTAATCGTTTCCCGAACAGCGATGCGCGGTACGGGGAATTCGTCGTTGAGCAGCTCATCATCGCCGAGATCGACACCGACGGTCGGATCGCGGCACACATCGTGATCGACCCCGACGATATGGACGCCGCGATCGCCGAGCTCGACGCCCGCTACCTCGCCGGCGAAGCGGCCGCACATGCGCACACGTGGTCGCTCGTCACGGGGGCCTATGCCGCTAACAACCGGCGCGAGATACCCCCAATTACGCCCGACTTTGTGAGCATCGACCACCGGCGCGGGATTGCGTTCGAGCCGGGCGACCTCGTCCCGTACATGCGGGCCACGTGGGACCTCATGCCGGGCGTCAAACTCCACATCGAGACGGTGCATCGGCTGACAAACATCGGAGCCGTCGTCACCCATGTCGCGCTTGGGGCTTCGCAAGCGGGCTTCGACGCGGAGTGGCGAGAGCTCGTCCTTTTAACATTCGAAGGTGCCCTGAGCAACCACTGCGAAATGTTCGACGAGGCCGACCTCGACGCCGCGATTGCCCGCTTCGAAGAACTGCAACCGCATGCGCCGCGGCCAGAAAACGCGGCAAGCCAAGTGTATGAACGCTTCTGGGTCTACTATGCATCCCGCGACTGGGACGCCATGGCGGAGGTACTGGCCGAGGGCATTCACATGCACGATCGCCGCAGGGTGGTAAACGCCGGCGCCCAACGCGGTCGAGATGTCGCACTCGCGAATATGCGAGCTATGGCCGAGATCGGGGCGCACATAACGTCGACCGTCATTGGGACCCGCGGGCAACGCCTCGTCCTCACCCGTATCTGCTCCTCGAACAGCGACTTACAGCACGGGGAGTTCCGTGCGGAAATGTTCAGCATCATCCAAATCGACGCTGACAATAGGATCGCCGGGGGCGTGATCTTCGACATCGACGACATCGACGCCGCATTCGAAGAACTCGATGCCCGCTACCTCGCCGGCGAAGCTGCCGCCCACGCGCAAACCTGGTCGGTGGTGACGCAGGGCTACGCCGCGCTCAACCGGCACGAGATACCACCAACTACGCCCGACTTTGTGAGCATCGACCACCGGCGCGGGATAGCGTTCGAGCCGGGCGCCCTCATCCCGTACGTTCACGCCACGTGGGACGTCACGCCGGAATCCACACTCCACATCGAGACGGTGCATCGGCTGACAAACATAGGCGCCGTCGTCACCCACATCGCGCATGGGACCTCCCAAGAGGGCTTCGACGCGGAGTGGCGAGAGCTCGTGCTTTCCACATTCGAAGGTGACCGGAGCAACCGCTGCGAAATGTTCGATGAAGCAGACCTCGACCTCGCGCTCGCCCGATTTGAGGAGCTGCAACCGCCGGCACCGCTGCTTGAAAACGCTGCGACCCGAACCTGGGCGCGTTCAGTCGATGCATTCAACCGCCGCGATGTGGACGATTATCTTGCCCTGATGAGTGCGGACGGCCGATTGGAAGATCGGCGAAAAGGCTTGGGCGCCTTATTAGACGGGCCAGCGCGGCGGAAGGCCGTGCACGCCCTGTTCGAGCCACCGGAAAGCTGGCGACTGAGCATGGAGCCCATCGCAATCAGGGGATCTCGCCTCTCGTTGACCCGCGAATGTTGCCGTGACACCGATGCGCCCGACCAACCGATCACCATCGAGGTCTTGACGGTCGTGGAAGTCGACGACGACGACCTCATCCACGGCACCGTGAGCTTCGATGCCGACGACATTAACGCCGCGTTCGAGGAGCTCAATGCTCGCTACCTCGTCGGCGAGGCGGCCGCCCACGCACACACATGGTCGGTCATCTCAAGGCTCTACGCCGGGTTCAACCGGCACGAACTTCCCGCAACGACGCCGGACTGGAGCTACGTCGACCATCGGCCGCTCGTAAGCATTAAGGCGAGGGACCTGTCCACATCCATCCGCGCCCTGTGGGAGCAAACCCGGGAAATCAGCATCTACATGGAATCTATACACCGGCTGAGCGACTTGGGAGCCGTCGTAACCCACACCGCAAGTGGGACTTCCCAAGAAGGCTTCGACGCGGAGTGGCGGATGATCTACTTCCTCACGATCGAAGGCGACCTGATCAGCCGCCTCGAGGTCTTCGATGAGGCAGACCTCGACGCCGCGCTCGCAAGATTCGACGAGCTCGATCGCCCGGCGCCGGCCGAACAGACCTGAACCGGCTCCGGCGGTGGCCAGTTAAGTTACACGGCAACGAGATTGAGCGAATCGGAGGGTAGCGATGGGTCTGCTTGACGACAGGGTCGCCTTCGTGACCGGCGCCGCGCGCGGCATGGGGCGTAACCACGCACTGCGCCTCGCGCGCGAAGGCGCTTCGATCATCGGCGTAGATGTCGCGGCCGAGGTTTCGCCTCACAACGGATACCCCGCCGCCACCGAAGCGGACCTCAAGGAAACCGCCCGTCTGGTGGAGGCCGAGGGCCGGCCATGCGTGATGGAGATCGCCGATGTACGGAACTCCGACGCGCTGGAAGCGGTGTTAGCAGCCGGGGTCGAGCGCTTCGGTGGACGCCTGGACGTCGTTGTCGCCAACGCGGGGATCAGCAACTGGGCGCGCTTCTGGGAGATGTCGGACGAGCAGTGGCAGACGATGATCGACATCAACCTGACCGGCGTTTGGCGCACGATGAAAGCCGCTGTTCCCCATATGCTTTCGGCGGGCAATGGCGGCTCGATTATCACTATCAGCTCGGTGGCAGGAATTAAGGCGCTACCTTGTCAAAGTCACTACACCGCCGCCAAGCACGGCGTGGTTGGGCTGACGAAGTCAGCCGCGATCGAGCTGGGGGAATACAACATCCGAGTCAACTCGATCCACCCGTGGGGAGTTGCCACGGCGCCGGCTGAACAAGACCCGAGTGTCGAAAAAATGCTCACCGCCCACCCGAACTACCTCATGTCGTTCGGCTGCGTGCTTCCCACGCCCTTTCCTGCGCATGTCGATGACATCTCCGACGCCGTCATCTATTTGGCCTCGGATCTGTCTCGTGCCGTCACAGCAACGCAGCTGACGGTCGATATGGGTGCCACCAAGGTTTAACGGGAGGTGGCAGTGTCGGGCCTGTTGGCTGAAGTATCTGTTTGCTATCGCGGCCGACGACGGGCCGCAGTACGTCCGATTCTCCGAGGAAACGCCACCCGGATCAACGGGCGCTCTCGACGTTCCATGCCCGGGATCGCGGGCACGCAGCCGGCGTAGGGTGTGACTACCGTCACCACAGGCCGGAGGAACAGAGATGCTTGTGCGAAAGGTGGAACTCGACTTCAGCGATGCCAAAATCAGATGGGCGGAGAATCAACCGGAGTTCTGCCACCTTCTGAACGCAACGTCGAGTTTCCTGCATCACCTGGAATCCTTCTTGAACAAGGCCGTCCGGGAGTCTCGCAAGGGACTCGACGCAGCTGCTCACCCAGCATTGGACACCGACGTCTCGATGTTCTGCGCGCAGGAGGGGTGGCACGCCAAGCTTCATGCTCAGTACAACACCAAACTCGTAGAGGCCGGTTACCCGTGGATCGGCCCTGCAGCGGACAAAATGCGCGATGATTTCGCACGGTTTTTGGCGACGAAGAGCCCGCGTTGGTGCCTGGCCTACTCAGAAGGCTTCGAAACCGTCGGCCCGATCGT
>Ga0318520_10000116_pt1 | contig 19129 bp, 18 predicted proteins | sample GRESIP178b2f16_FD_203512 | JGI IMG/M metagenome (GOLD analysis project Ga0318520, IMG submission 203512) | Tropical soil microbial communities from Luquillo Experimental Forest, Puerto Rico - GRE.SIPMG.178b2f16 | ecosystem: Environmental > Terrestrial > Soil > Tropical forest > Bulk soil...
GAGTACACGATATAGAATTGGCGGCGAGCAGTCAGCGGGTATCGGACAGCCGTCGGCGCTCGCCCCAAATGTGGAAATGGGCGAATTTTTCAAAGTCGGACAAATTCAGGTCGGGACGGTGCGCGGGCCACTTTCAACCTTCTGCAGTCCGCGCGGCATTAACACTGCAAGTATGATCGCCACGAGAATAAGCGCGGGCACATCTCCTACCAAATGACCGCGCTCGGCCGAATCGCTGAAAGCCTGAACCCCCATGATCGCCCCGTGAACCACGCTCGACCATACGGTGAACCAGATGAGGCTCTTGTGAGCGTAGGGATTTCTTGAGGCGATGAGCAAAAACACGCCCAGCGTCGCATACACTCCAATGATCATCATCAGATAGTGCGAATGTCCCTGTCCCCAAGCCCAGCCCGAAGGCCAGAAAACACCCAATGTATATATGCCAAATATGAAAGTTAGACCGATGATGATCAGCGCTATGCGAAGAAAAAGCAGACGATTTGCATCAGACATTTTTGCATCTCCCAATGGTTGGCAGCTTGCCCGCCTGCTGCGCGCGCGCCGCGAGTGGCCACGCGGCCGCGCCGCCGAGCAGCGTGATGAAGTCGCGCCGTCCCAATTACCAGGTCCGGATTGCAGGATATCGAATTGGCAATCGTCAGTCAGCGGGTATCCGGGCCCGCACACGTGCGCTCAAGGCCCAGAAATGAGGAAGCAGCAGGATCTCTATGTCGTCGCAGACCTTAGCGAAGTCGTCGCATAGCTCTTCGCTGCTCGGATAGTTCTTTATGATTTCAAAAGTGGCGCCGCTCCAATTGAGACCTTGCAACCGAACTCGTACGGCGCACGTGCCTTGCCTCGGCCGATGCACTCGACTTCGGGCGCGTGCAACGAGTAGACCTTTGGCCCGCGCTGACGCTGCTCCTGATGGCGAACCCGCAGCGCGAGATCGAGCAGCGGGCCAAAGCGGTTGCGCCAGGCGCTCCGCTGCCTGAGAAGGTCCACAGCTTCATCGACCACCTGTCAGAATGGTTTCGCAAGCATCCATTGTGACGCTACACTCGCTCGGAGCGATCTGTCGGAGGAGGATCATGGCTCGTTTGAGAATCGGGCTTTCCGCCCTTCTGCCCATCGTCTTGGTCGCATCTAGCGTAGTGGTCTTTCAAAGCGCGCAAGCCTATCCGGATCGGCCCATCAAACTTGTCGTGCCGTCGCCGGCGGGTGGCCCCCCGGACCAGATCGCGCGGCTCATCTCCGACAAGATGGCCGCCGCGCTCGGGCAGCCGGTGATCGTGGAGAACCGAACCGGCGGAGCCGGCGGGATCATCGGCGCGAAATCGGTCGCAGCGGCGGAGCCGGACGGCCACACGCTTTTCATGGGCAGCACGAGTTCCATTCTCATCGCGCCGTTGATCTACAAGAATGCCGGTTACACCGCCGCAACCTTCGCGCCCGTCGCTCGTGTGGCGGAGAGCAGCGAAATGCTCGCGCTGCATCCTTCGATGCCGGCCAACACGGTGGGGGAATTGGTCAGACTGGCAAAGTCGCGGCCGGGTGCGCTGAGCTACGGCTCGGCCGGCGTCGGCACACTTCCGCATCTCGAGGGCGAATTCCTCAAAACGGCGGCCCAGATCGAGATGGTCCATGTTCCCTATCGCGGCGGCGGTCAGGCGCTGACGGGCCTGTTGGCTGGCGAGGTTCAACTCCTCTTTTCGACGCTGGTGCAAATCCTTCCGCATGTTCGCGACAGCCGGCTCAGAGCTTTGGCCGTGACCGGGGAAAAGCGCAGCCCGCTGGCGCTTGACGTTCCGACCATGGTGGAGAGCGGGTTCGATCAGTTGATCACAACTTCGGTCAACGTGATCGTTGCGCCACCCGGCACCCCATTGCAGATCAGACGGCAGATCAACCAGGCCGCTGCTGCGGCGCTCGCCTCACCCGAGGTCCAGCAAGCCTTTGCGATATTGGGCTACGAGGTGCAAGCGGCCTCGCCCGATGACGTTGCGTCCTATTTGGCCGAGGCGCAGCACCGCTGGTCGCGTCTGATCGAGGCGGCCCGGATCTCGATCGATTGATGCTCCAGTCTATCCAGCCTCATGCCGCATATCCGGTGGGAACAAAAGGCTCCTTGTCCCATCCGCCAACGGGATCGTAGCCCCAGACCCAGTCGGAATTGCCATGCACGCTGCCCATGCCGGTGGCGATCTTCTTCTTCTGCGCCGCGCTGTCATGCATGTGCTTGAAGCGGGCATTGGCCGACGAGAGCCGCTGCACCCCATGCACGCGCGGGATTCGGATGCGGCGGAAATTGGCAAATGCCTCGATCGGATCGCGGCACGCCTCGAGCCAGCGCGCGAGAATGTAGGCGTCCTCGAAAGCCTGACAGGCGCCTTGCCCGGCATTGGGCAGCATGGCATGCGCGGCGTCGCCGATGAGTTCGATGCGACCGCGGCCCCAATTCTGCGTGAGGGGCCGCGTGAACAGACCCCATTTTGCGCACTCGGTCACGATGCTCAAAAGCTTATCTAGGCGCGGCTCGGGATTGGGAAAGCTCATGCGCATCTCGTCGGGATCGCCGCGGATGGACCAGCCTTCCTCCACCCATTTGTCGGTGTCTTCTTGGGTGACGATGTTCACGAGCCTCTTGCCCCGGATGTAATAGGCGAGGAGATGGCAACCCGGCCCGACCCATTGGATATGGCCCGTGGGCTCGAGCACCTCCTCGGGGACATCGTCGGCGTTGAGGAGCGCACGCCACACCATCTGGCCGGTATAGGTCGGATTGTCGTCGCCATAGAGCGAGTGGCGGATGACCGAGCGCACGCCATCGGCACCGATGACGACCTCCGCCTCGGCTTGAGCGCCATTAGCGAAGGTGAGGATGATGCAGTCGCTTCGCTCCTCCAGTCCCGTCAGGCGGTGGCCCAGATAAATGGCGTGACGATCGAGCCCGCTGGCCAGCGCGTCGAGCAGATCGGCGCGGTGAAAGCTGTAATAGGGAGCGCCATACCGCGCCGCGGCCTTATGCCGATCGTTGAATTCGAGGAACTCGCCGGTTTGCATGTTGCGCGTGTAGATGCCGGGCGATGCGGTCGCGACCGCGGCGACCTTGTCTCCGAGACCGATCGCTTGCAGCGCTTTGAAGGCTTGCGGACTGACGTTGACCGCGGCACCGATCTCGCCCAAAGCTGGCGCGGCCTCGAAGACCTCCGGCTGCATGCCAAAAGCCTTTAGCGCATGCGCAGCGGCGAGCCCGGCGAGCCCGCCGCCGACAATCGCGATCCGATAGCCTGACGACATTCGTCCCTCCACACCCCTGGCCGCCACCGTCCCAACACGACTGCTGGAGCATAGCGCGTAGCTCGGATGGAGCGAAGCTAATCCGAGCTTTCTGGGCTTGCTCCTTCTGCCGCGTTCCGTCCATCATCGGAGCGGACGCCCCGACGTCGAAGGCAAATATTAATGAAGTGTTCGTTGGTCGCTTTGGTCGCTGTCGTCGCCATCGCCGCACCGGCGCATGCGCAGACATTCCCCAACAAGACAATCCGAATTATCGTGCCTTATCCCGCCGGCGGCAGCATCGATCTGACTGCGCGCGTTATCGCCAAGAACCTGCAGGATAGCGTTGGACAGAACGTCATCGTGGAAAACAAACCAGGTGCGAATGCGGCCATCGGCATCGAAGCCCTGCTGCGAAGCGATCCGGACGGCCATACGCTCGCTATCCTTTCGGATAGTCCAGTCACGATCAACGTGCATCTGTCGCGACTCAATTACGATCCTCTTACCGACTTGGTGCCGATTACGAAGATAGTGAGCAGCCCAATCATCTTGGCCGCCAACGCCAAGGCGGGGATAGCATCGATTGCCGATCTTGTAGCGGCCGCGAAAGCCAAGCCCTTGAGCTACGCCGTTGCGGCTCGCGGCTCGGCGTCCCACCTGGCGGCTGAGTTGCTCCAGCGTGAACTCGGGATCACGATGCAAGCCGTAACCTATCGCGGAGGCGCACCGGCGGCGGTTGCGATCGCCTCCGGCGAGGTCCCCTTGGGATTGTTCGACACGGCTTCGATTTTGCCGATGATCAGTAGCGGCCAGGTTGTCGCCTTGGGTGTGGCAGAGCCCGTGCGTTCGCACTCCATGCCGAACATTCCGACGCTGCGCGAGTCCGGCGTTCCTAACTTCAGCGCCCCCTCGTGGCTGGCGCTATTCGCCCCGCGCAGCACGCCGGACGACCGTGTCATTAGGCTCAACGCCGAGATCGCCAAGATCGCAGCAATGCCCGAAGCGCAAAAGGTCCTGTTCGTCGCGGGCCTCGAGCCTGCCCCCAACAGTCCGAGTGAGATGCGCAGCATCATCGCAGCGGACTACAAGAAATGGGGTCAGTTGATAGAGGCGACGGGCCTCAAGGCCGAGTAATGCGAATCTATCGAAGCCAGGAGTCGACACACCATGTGGCGCGCGCGAAAAGCTTTCATGTTGCTATCTCTGATCGTCGCCCTGTGGAGCGCAGCCGTGGCGCAGCCGGGCGTCACGCCAGAGCATCGACCGACCCCACCCGATTCCGATGAGCAGCGCATTGCTGATCTTGTTGTCGCGAGCCGAATTCTCGTCCAAGAAGGCGTGCTGGACAGCTTTGGACATGTGACGGTTCGCTCGCTGAACAACCCGAACCACTATTTCATGCCGCGGGCGATGCCGCCTGCGCTTGTGACCGCAAAGGACATTGTCGAACTTAATCTCGATAGCGTGCCGATCGACGCCAATGCGCCGCGGACGAACGGCGAGCGATTCATTCACGGAGAGATCTATCGCGTTCGCCCCGACGTTGGGGCCATCGTGCATAGCCACTCGCCAGCCGTGATTCCCTTCAGCATTTCGCCCGACCGTCCCCTTCGACCGGTGCTGCACATGGCCGGATTTCTTCCCGCTCGCGTTCCCGTGTTCGATCACCGCGATCTTTCGAAGGATGATTCGAGCCTGCGCGGCAAGCTGATGGTCAACAATGCCAAGCTTGGCGCTAGCTTGGCGAAGACACTGGGAAACGATTCCGTCGTTCTTATCCGCGGACACGGCAATGCCGTGGCTGGCGCCTCTTTGCCATGGGCGGTGTTGCGGGCGGTGTATACACAGCTCAATGCCCGGGTGCAGATGGACGCGATCGCGCTTGGCGGTCAGGTCATCCATCTCGACGAAGACGAACTCAAAATGCATCCGGTCGAAGTCTTCGACGTGGACCGACCCTGGCAGAACCTGAAAAGCCGGCTTCCGAAAAATCCCTGATTGCCTGTCTTGCGGACCTCGTCAGGCGATGCGACCGTGCCACCCAGCTTCACAAGCTCTTCGCGAAGCGCAGCGATCTGCGAACGACCCTCCGGATCGGCCTCAGGGTAGTCGTCTGTCAACCTGCGCCGCCTGAAGGTCAGTCAACCTGTTAACCTGCCCCTGTTTTACGTGTTAACCGCGGTAAACCTTATTTTTCGAGATGCGCGGCTGGCGCCCCCTCGCACGGATGCCACCCGCGCCGCTTTTGCCACCAGGAAGGACCCGCTCATGATTGCCGCTATTCGTATCGCCTCATCGCAAGGACGTGACACGGCTGGGGATACTTCGCATTGGTTGCAAGCTCATCGAGCAGCACCCTTGCCAGATGAGCAGCGTCATGTCCTATCACAGCACGGCGGATGGGTGGATGAATGTAGGACTCGGGTACAATCGGATGGAGGCGCACCTATGCGGGTCCGAGCTCGAGTCGCTCGATCAGGAGCTTTCGATCCACGGCTCCTTCCCACGATGCGATCACGATTGTCGCAAGCGCATTGCCCAGAATGTTGACGGCAACAAATCCCGAGGACATCAAGCGATGCACCCCGAGAATAATTCCCACGGCAGCTACGGGTATCGTGCCGGTCGCTGCCAGAGTCGACACCAGCACCACGATCGCCGACCCCGCGACCCCGGCACCTCCTTTAGATGTGACGAGCAGAATTCCCAGCAGACCGAGTTGCTGTCCCAGCGAAAGTTCAAGACCGACCGCCTGAGCAAGAAAGAGCGAGGCGGCTGCAAAATAGAGACAGGTGCCGTCATGATTGAAGGCATAGCCGGTCGGCAGCACCAACCCTACCACCGATTCCTCGCAGCCGAGATTGGTGAGCTTGTCAACGAGCTGGGGGAACACCGATTCGGAGGAACTCGTTCCGAGCACGATCAGCAACTCGGTGCGAATGTAGCGCGCCAAACGCCACAACCTGATCCCGTTCCAGTAGGCGATCGGCCAAAGAACGATGCAGATGAACAAAGCGCACGTCAGGTAGAATTCGGCCACCATTGCGCCGAGTGACACAAGCGAGCCGATGCCAAATCGACCGACGGTGAAGCCGATCGCGCCCATGGCACCGATCGGCGCGAGCCACATGATGTAGCTGATAATCTTGAACACGATGCGCTTCGTGAGCTCGATCATCTCGATCATCGGGCTTCCATCCGCGCCGATGGCGTGTAGGCCGAAAGCAAACAGCACCGAAAGGAACACGACCTGCAGCACATTGCCTTCAGTGAAGGCCGAGATTGCGGTATGGGGAACGACGCTCAGGAGAAAGCCGCTGCCGCTAATCTGCTGCGCGGTCTTCAGGTAAAGATCGATCGCGGATCCGGAAATTGACTGTAGATCCACGTGCATGCCTCGACCTGGTCCGAGGAGATTGACCATGGCTAGACCGATGACGAGCGCAAAGGTCGTCACAACCTCGAAATAAATCAGGGCCTTGATCGCTATCCGGCCGACCTTCTTCGCCTCCCGCACTGTGGCAATGCCATGCACCACCGCGCAGAAGATGATCAGCCCGACGAACATCGCAATCAGCCGGATGAACAGATCGCCGAGGGTGCGCATCCATTCCGCTGATTGCGGCCACAGCCAGCCGATCAGCGCTCCCGAAGCCATGCCGGCGAAAACCTGCACCGACATGTCGCGATAGAATGGCTTCGTGCTGCGCGCCTCTCCGGCTGCCGTCGTCGAGTTCATCGCGAGTCTCTTTCAATTCAGAGGTTCTGTAGCGGGATCAAATCAAAATCGTTTCAACGTCTAGACCGCAATTCCGCGAAGAAACTGCTGCCCGAGGCGCGCCCTCTTGACCACATCGCTTAGGCTTTCTTGCGCCGTGGTCGCCTATTGTTTTTCGAGGCCCCCTTCCGCAATGACGCGGGCCCATCGCTCAATTTCGGAGCGCATACGGTGGTCGAGCGGTTCTGTCGCCATCGGGCGCGCATCGAATCCGATCTCCTTGAACCTCGCCTTTACATCCGGCTCTTCAAGAATTTCCGTTGCTGCCCGGCCGAGTACGTCTACAGCCGCTACCGGCATGTCCTTCGGACCGTAAAGCGCGTTCCAAGAAATCACTACGAAATCGGGAACGCCGGCTTCCTGCATCGTTGGCACGTCGGGTAAGTCGGGATCTCGGCTGGCCGAAGTTATGGCAAGTGCGCGAATTTGTTTGGCGCCGATTTGAGATCGCAATCCGCCATACGCGTTGATGACCACGTCTACCTCATTACGCAGCAAAGCGACACTTAGTTCGGAGGGGCCGCGATAAGGCACAACGGTGAAATCCAGGTGTTAGATCGATCGCATTAGCAGCGCGGCGAGATAATTAGTCGTACCTGGGCCCGATGTGCCGATGGTCAGGGTGCCGGGCTTTTCCTTTACCGCTGTCATCCACTGTCGCAGAGTGCTGAACGGCGAGTTCTCGCTTGTGACGAAGAGATAGGCAAACTCGCTTACTCCGACGATCGGTCTCAGCTCCTTGCGTGGGTCCACCGGCTCCTTGAATAGGCTCACGCCGATAGCGGTGTTGTTGCCAGCCCATAAGATTGTGTAGCCGTCAGCTGGCGCATTGGTGACCGCACGCTCCGCAATGACACCCGCTGCGCCCGGTTGGTTTTGCACAAGCACGGGGACACGGAAGCGAGCAGCCAATTTTTCGGCGAGAATACGAAGCGCGATATCCGATGCCGCTCCTGCAGCCAAAGGCGTTACAATGCGGATTGGGCGCGATGGATAGGACGCTTGAGCGGTTGCCGGGGTGGAAACCACCGTGCCGCACCACAGCATCATCGCTAGCAACGCAGCCCAGCGAAGACGCTTTAACATTATCAATTGCTGAAGCATGCAAACGATCACGTCTGCCGATTTTCGGATTGAGGCCATTGGAGGCATTCGGCGAGACCGCGCCCCATGATCCATTCCTTGTCCGAAGCGGACAAAAAATCCATGTGCTCGGTGAACAGCTTCACGCAGTTGCCATAGCTGCAAGTGGTGCGCTCCAGCATCGCTGACGCGTCGGTTCCCCAAAAACAACGCTTAGGTCCGAAGGCTTCCACCAGATGGCGGATGTAGGGATGAATATTGTTGTAGGGGTAGGGCGCGGTGGAAAACACCGGCACCAAGGTCAGCTTAACGTAGACATTGGAATGTTTGGCCAAAGTCGCCGTGCTCTCCGAGGCGGCCTTGAGCAAATCATCCTTCTGCGTGGTGCGCGCGCCAAGATGGTCCATGATGATGCGCAGACGCCGGTGCCGTGCCGCGACCTCGCCGATTTCCTTGTGCGTATAAGGCGCATTCAGCATCACCGGAATGCCGAGCCGCTCCGCCGCCGGCCAGAACCAGTCGGCGGTGCCGTCCTGCATCCAAGTGCGATCCCATTCGTGATGCAGCGTGAGCCGCACGCCAAGCATGCCCCTCTGGTCGCGCCAGGTTTCAAGCTTGCTGCGCTCCTCCGGCTTATTGATCGGAAAACGACCCATTACCGCGAACCGATCGGGATATTTTTGCGCCGCTTCGAGGCTGTAATCGACGCGGTCACCTTCCCATGAAGGAGGAACGAGGATGGCGTGCTCGACGCCGGCCTCCTTCATCATCGCGCTGAATTTCTCATATGTCAGCGGCTCCGGAAGATGCGCCTTGCGACCGGGCATCCAGGGGCGGTCCGGCGCTTCAGGCCGCCAGACGTGAACGCCGGCATCGATGATCATCATCACCTTTTCCCCATCTAAGCTGCAGCCAGCACGCGCGTCGTGTCGTCGAACAGTTCGTCAACCGACATGCGGCGCGGGATAAGCGTTTGCTGGTGGCAGAAGTCGATGATGATTTCCAAAATCGGCCGGCAGGCCTCGACACCGAAACGATAGGGATCGAGCTCCCCGCCGGCGGGCAAGCCGGCGGCCCGCTTGCTTGCGTGCAACTGCCGGAAAATGTCCTTCACCACGTCGGGCCGGGAGCGCGACAACCCTTGCCTGACCACTACCATGTGATTGATCGGGACGCCGTGGTGGCGCTGCGCCCAGCTCTGAGCGGCCGCCTCGGCATCGGGAATAAGATGCTTGAGTTTCGGGTCGGGCAGCTTGTCGCCGACGATCCCGGCGGCGATTTCGCCATCGAGCAGCATCTGGGTGAGTTCCTTGCCCTGCGGCGCGCGCTTCACGAAGGCGGGATCGCGATACTCCGCCACATGCGGATCTTCGAAGGTGATCCATTCCACCTTGTTGATGTCGAGGCCGTAATCGCTTGCCAGAATTCCCCTAACCCACGTCCCTGTCGTCACCGTGTAGGCGCGCACGCCGACACGCTTGCCCTCGAGCTCGGAGGGCTTGAGCGCACCGCGCTGCGGGTTGTAGGCGATGGTGTGGTGCTGGCCGCGGCTCACGACCACCGCGGGCAACAACACATAGGGTTTGCCGTAGGCCTTGGCCTGCAAGTAGGTCACGATGGCAAGCTCGGCGACGTCATATCTGGCATCGCGCACGACTTGCTTGAACAGATTGTTGGCGACCTTCACCTCGACAAAATCGAAATCAACCAGGTCCGAACGAACCGCACCGCTCTTGAGCGGCTTGGTAATCGGATAGTTGCCCAGCATCGTGTGCAGCTTGAGCTTTGTTGCAGTCGCCATGAGAGCGTTTCCTTATCACTTTGCCAAAGCGGGATAGAGCGTGAGCGCGGTCTTGCCAAAGATCCAGTCCTGATCGGAAGGCTTGGCAAAGGCAAACGCCTTGCACGCGGCGCCGAGGATCTCGGACAGCGTGCCGACCGAGTTCGGAAAGTTCGAGCCCCAGGCGATGCGGGAAGCGCCGAACATATCGACGACCTTGCCGAAGAACGTATCCGGCGCACCCCTCCCCCAGCTCTTGGGCGTTACATTGACGGGCGTGATCTTCAGATAAACTTGCTTGTATTTGGCAAGCTCGAGGAATTCCGCTGCCGCCTGGTAGGGTGGGCCATCCGCGAACGGTGCGCGCGCCAGGTGATCGAGGATGATGGTGACCTTGGGGAAGCGATCCATGATCTGGCGCAGCAGCGGGAGGCCTTCCTGCTTCATCTGCATGCAGACCGGAATGTTCTTCGCCGCCGCATGCTCCCAGAATGGGTAGGTCTTCGGATCGACAAACCAGGTCGCCTGATCCGGCAAGGTGCTGCCGGTGGTGAAGAGCCGCATGCCGGTGCAGCCGCGCCCGAGCCAGTAATCGAACGTCTTCACCGCGTTGGGCGCCAAGACGTCGATCGAGCACACCGCCGTGAAGCGTGACGGCACCGCCGTCACTGCGTCCGCCACATAGCTGTTGTCGTAGCCATAGGCAGTGGAGGAATGCACGATCGCCGCCTTGTCGACGCCAGCCTCGTCCATTGATTTGATCAACGTTTGATAGGTGGTCGGCCGCTCGCTCGACCAGGTGGATTGCGTGCCGCCAAGCGGGGCCAGCGGATAACGCTGAGTATCGGGCGAGACGATGTGCGGATGTATATCTATGACAGGCATGGACGTTTCACTCCGCGTTGCGGTTTATAGGAACTGGATCGATATCGACAAACACCCGACCGAGTTGCGGACGCGACGGTATCAGCTTCTGCTGCAGGCTGTAGGTGATCAGGGCCTCGATGCTGGGACGATTAGCCGTCATGCCGTAGGGCAGCGGATCGCTCATCAAGGACAGGAATTTGCAATAGCGTTTGTCTTCCGGACTGTCGCCGTGACCGCGCTTGAGCTCATCGAGATACGGCTTTTTTGCTGCCACGAAGGCGTCCATGAGCGAACGCGCCAGCCAGGGATAGCGTTTGATGTGCTCGTCCTTCACGACGATGAGACCGTGGATCGGGTAGATGCCACTGCGGCGAAACCAATCGGCTTCGACCTGTTCGACATTGGTAATCAATTCCGGATAGGTATCCGCTGCGGCAGCGGCCTCGCTGGCCTTATCCCAACCACTGATCGGCGGACCGGCACGGCCGACACCGGCAGGCCCGGTAAATCCGGCCTGGATCTCGCCCGTCTTCATCATGCCCTGCAGTGATTTGCCTTCTGGCGCGTGCACCACATTCGGCGGCAGCTTGAGCGCCGTGACGTGCTCCTCATCATCGACCACCCAGGTCACCTTTGAGGAGTCGAGCCCGTACTCGTTGATGAAGATGCCGCGCGTCCACACTCCGGTGGTCACCGAATAAGCGCGTACTCCGACCTTTTTGCTTTCCAGGTCCTTGGGCACTTTGATGCCCGAATCCGGGCGGACCACGAAGCCGCCGTGATGAAAGCGGCGCATCAGGAAAATCGGCAGCGCGATGAACGGAGCGCCGAGCGCACGCGCGATCATGTAGGTGGTGGGCGCCATCTCGCAGACATCGAACTCGACATCGCGCACCATGCGCCGGAATGCCCCTATGATGGGTACGACCTCGACGAAGTCCCGCTCCACTCCTGCGATGGCAACCGTCCCGTCCTTGATAGCCTTGGTGTGCCCGTAGGTGGCGATTGCAATTTTCAGTCGCGGCGGCTGTGTCATTGTTTTTCGATGCCTGCCTTCTCGATCACCGCCGCCCATTTCTTGACGTCCGCTGCCATGCGGTCGCGCATTTCCTCGGGCGTGCTGCCGCGGGCGTCCATGCCGAGCGCGGATGCCGTGGCCTGGAGGGTTGGATCGGCGAGCGCGGCATTGATTTGCTGACTGAGAACGCCGAGCGTTTGGGCCGGCATGCCGGCCGCCGAAGCGAGGCCGTTCCAGCTGGTCACGATGTAGTCGGGAAAACCACTTTCCTTCGCGGTCGGCACGTCGCGCAGGAGCGGATTACGTTCCTCGCCGGAGGTCGCAATAATTCTGACCTGGTTATCCGAGATCAGCGATTGCAGTCCGGCATAGAAATCGAATCCGATATCGATGTCGCCGCGCAACACCGCCGTCACCAGGTCGGGCGTTGTCTTGAAGGGAACGATCGCGACGTCCACGCCGCTCACCTGCTTCAGAAGGTGCGCCGACAGGTTTTGCGTGCTGCCGGGATTGATGGCGCCGAAATTGAGCTTTCCCGGATTTTTGCGGGCGGCGGCGACCACGTCCTGTAGGTTCTTCAGTGGCGAATCCGCCTTGACCGCAAGCAACATCTCGAAGCGAGCCGTAATCGACACGAACGTGAAGTCGGTCAGCACATTGTAGGGCCGCGTCTTGAACAGCGACATAGCGATCGCCTGCCCGTTTCCGATCACATCAAGCGTGTAACCGTCCGGCGGCGCTTTGAGCACTTCCTTTGCCGCTAGCAGGCCGGCGGCTCCCGGACGATTTTCGATGACGACCTGCTGCTTTGTTCTCTCGGTCAGTTTCTGCGCGAGCAGCCGCATGGTCAGGTCGGCCACCCCTCCGGCACCATACGGGATGAAGATGTGAATCGGCTTGGTGGGGAAACTTGACTGTGATCGAGCGTGATCGTGCGCGATCGTGCTGACGATTGCCGCCAAGAAAAGGACAATGGGCAGCCGCAAGAGTCGCAGGCTGCCATTCTTGAAGCCCAGGCGATGCGCGCACATCTCAAAGCCTCCCTGATCTTTCTTTGCTTGCCGCCGGGTTACGCCACCGGCTTTGTAAGCTCGCCGGAGAGATGACGACCACGGTGCCAATCCAGGCCAAAGCGATCGGCGGGCATCCGACGGGAGGGCGAGCCGGGACCCGTAACCACAGGCCATCCCTCAAGGATAGGCCGTTGGTTGTCTCGCTGCGCTGGGCTGCCGGGGGGATGACACCGTCGCCCTGTTCCTTATCTCATAGTCGCACAGTGCGGGCTTTCCCGCGCAATTGAAACCGCGCACGGAGCCATAAGTTTTTGCTATTCTTTGACGCAAAGTCCGCTGAGCGCGAACCCCATGCGCACACGACCCGATTCTCCTTCACTGCGCCAGCTTCGGGCATTCGAGGCGGTTGCTCGCTGCACTAGCATTGGTGGCGCCGCGAAGGAGCTTGGCTTGTCGCAGCCCGCAGTGACGCAAATGATTGCCCAACTCGAGACCGTGCTCGCCGTGAGCTTGCTGGAGCGTCGCCGAAGCGGATCGTTTCTGACACCGCTCGGATCGGTGCTTTTACCGCGGGTTCAGCGGCTGTTCGCACATATTCAATCAGCGTTGTGCGACCCAACTATCGGCGCATCGCTTTCAGGTCGTGAAACGATCAAATCGGTGGAGAATAAGATTACGGACACGCATGTCCGCGCTCTCACCGCGATCGCAGAAAGCGGCTCGTTCGAGGCGGCGGCGCGCAGGTTCAACATATCCCAGCCGGCGCTGCATCGATCGGCTCGCGATCTCGAGCGCGTGGTTCGCAGAAGCCTGTATCAGCGAATAGCGCGGGGATTGGCGCCAACCGATCAGGCACGCGAATTCGCGCGCCGGCTAAAGGTCGCTCTCAGGGAGCTCGAATATGGGATCGAGGAAATTCGGGCAGCGCAGGGTGTTTTTACGTCACGAATAACGGTCGGCAACATACCCCATTCTGGCACCCACCTGCTGTCGACGACGATCACCCGGTTTCTTGCCATTTATCCGCGCGCATCTGTTCACGTCGTCGATGGCCCCTACGAGGTGCTGCTCGATACCCTGCGGGCCGGCGATCTCGATCTGCTGTTCGGGGTACTCAGACGCCCCGCCTGGGCGACCGACGTCAGGGAAGAATTTTTGTTCTCGAATCCTTACGCCGTTTTCGTCGGCCGACAGCACCCGCTCACCCGCGTTCGGAAGATAACGTTACGAGAGTTGGCCCGCTACGGTTGGATTTTGCCCACTCGTGGAGCTCCACGCAGGGAGGCATTCGAGCGTCTTTTTGCGGGCTCGGCGCATTGCCCGACTGTGCGTATCGAAACCACCTCCTTGGAGATCTACAAATCCATTCTTGCGACAAGCAACATGATCGCGCTGCTCTCGACTGTTGTGGAAGCGCAGCTCGGCGAGGCCTTGACGATCCTTCCTTTCGACTCTTCCGCGCTGGAGAGAAATGATGGTGTAGCAAGCCGAGCAGATTGGCAGCCGACCCTTTTGCATCAACAGTTTCTTGAATTATTGCGAAAGGAAGCGCAGCAGTATCAACAAGCTCGAACTGTACCGGCCGACCTCAATCGAAGATCGCTTGCGCAAGCCCTGTAATCAGATCTTCGATGTCTCTGAGTCCATTAAAACGTGGTGCCCCGCTAAGTGCGGCGTCAGGATCACGTTATCAAACGCAAGCAACTCGTCATCAGAGCGGCCCGGTTCTTCATAGATGCGCCGCGGACGAACGGCGAGCTTTTCCGAGTGTGGCATGCGCTGTCTGCCAGTCGAGCATGGCGCTGCCGTCACCCAACTACGTACACGGAGACCAAGCGATATCTGCGAAATGCCGCGGTACCACGCCGTTTTCTGCGGTCTTCCCATGTTAGGTGGTGGAGACCGGACTGGCTGGCTGGGCAGGTAGGATTCGAACCGCGGAATCCGTGCGCGAGCTATGTCTTTGTGATTTCGTGGTAACTTATGCCGGCTCGGTGACAGCGCGCCGCCAGAGACCATTCGCGTTTGAGCTGGTGCGCCGGGAATATACACCTGGACGGTTCTTCGGCTCGAAGTCTGGCGTGCTCAGTCCCCACGATGCAAACAATGCGACGGTCGTCGCTGCATACCCAGGACATCTGAGAATCGGCCGTCCGGGCGCTCTGGCAAACTACTGACATGGATGCGGCCGCGCCGCGTGCCGGCTTGGTCGAAAACCGAAGCTATAAAACGAAACGAAGAAAGTCCGAGTCCGCTCGCGTCGCAGCTGCGACGCGGCCAACGTGCAGCTGCAACAAGCATACATGCTGCGGGTCGAGATTGGGGCGCAGCGCCACTGAGCTGTTCGACTGGTGATCGGATTCGAGCTGCGACTCCGATGCACAAGATAAATAGGCTGATCGTCACTTTGTGCTCGACTTCACTCGCAAACGGAGCATGCATTGAGCTCACGGGCCGTGCCCGTAACCGGCTCGCTCCTCTCCCCCGCCAGCGCCGCTCGGCCTCCGCGGGGTTAGTGCAGTGGCGGCGCGATGTTGCGCTGGCACGATCGAGAAGAGGTTTGACATGGCAACGGGCAAACGTAGGCGAGCGATCAAGGCGCGTGTTGGGTTGAAAACCCGGTCGAAATTGACCCCCAAGGTCGCGGTCCGTCACCGCAGGCGGGCTCATTCGAAACAGGAGGGGGTGCTCACAATGCTGCGCCGGCCCGGCGGGGCCAGCATCGCGGCCATCATGCAATCCACTGGGTGGCAGCCGCACTCGGTGCGTGGGTTTTTTGCCGGCGTGGTGCGCAAGAGGCTTGGGCTCAAGCTCGAATCCGCGAAGGCGGACGGCGAACGCGTGTATCGCATTGCTGCCGAGAAGCCCCCGACAGCCGAGGCTGCGCCTGCCTGCGAACCGCGGACTTAAGTTATGCGCCAGCCGACAACCGATGTGGCCGCGATCGCCGCCGAAATCGCTCGCATTCAAGCGTTCCCACCGGATCGGCTGCGGCGGATGTGGCGAGCGGTTTTCGGCCGCACGCCTCCTGCGAGCCTGGGCACGGGCCTTCTCGGTCGCATGATCGCCTGGCACATCCAGGAGCGGGCCTTCGGCGGCCTTGACCGCGACAATCTGAGATTCCTAGACAGCCTCGCGCGAGGTGGCCACCCGCGCCGATGCCAGCTTAAACCCGGCACGGTGCTCGTTCGCGATTACCAGGGCCAACGCCACACCGTCACGGTTGGGCGCGAGGGCTTCGAGTGGCAGGGAACGACATATGCGAGCCTGTCGGCCATCGCCCGCGCCATCACCGGCACATCCTGGAGCGGCCCCCGCTTCTTCGCTCTGAAGGGCCCCCGTGACCGCGCCACCAAGCCTAAGCGCAAATCAGCCGTCGAGGTAGCACAGGAACAGCGGCGTAGCCCAGCGGCAACAGGCAATGGCTCGCGGCCGGCCACCTCGGTAAACAATGCGCCGCCGCTCTAAACCGCACCGATTGCTTAAACCCCGCTCTCGGGAGTTGCTCATGCGCCCCGACTGGAAAAACTATCTCAAACTCGCTCCGGTCTCCTGTCCGATCGCGCTGCATCCGGCGTGCTCGGCCTCAGAACGCATCGCGATCCGGCAGATTAACAAGGTCACCGGTAATCGCCTGGCGCCAGCAGTTCGTCGATGAGGAAAGTTGCCGGCCCTCAAGAGCCGGGGCTACGAGGTCGCCAAAGGGCAAGATTCTCCTGGTGGGATGATGACGAGCTCGACGCCATCGAGATCGAGAGCACCCATGTGACGAGATCGACCCTATCGTGCCCTGGCCAGAGCTCGGTCAGCGCTTCTTCGACCGCCCCTATTACCCCGACCAGCCGATGGAGCGGGCCGCATGAACCGGACGCTGAGCAAGCTGTTGCGCTGCGCCATCTACACCCGCAAGTCGACCGAACATAATCTCGATCTGGCCTTCACCTCGCTCGACGCCCAGCGCGAAGCCTGTGAGGCCTATATCCAGAGCCAGGCGCAGGAAGGCTGGCGGCGCGTCCCCGAGCATTATGATGATGGCGGCCTGTCCGGGGCCTCGCTGCAGCGGCCGGCGCTGCAGGCTCTGCTGGCGGAGGTCCGCGCCCGCCACATCGACATGGTGGTGGTGTACAAGGTCGACCGGTTGACCCGCTCGTTGGCGGACTTCGCCAAGCTGATCGAGCTGTTCGACGCCCACGAGGTCTCGTTCGTGTCGGTGACGCAATCCTTCAATACCAGCTCCAGCATGGGGCGGCTTACCCTCAATGTGCTGTTGTCCTTTGCTCAGTTCGAACGCGAGCTGATTGGGGAGCGGGTCCGAGACAAGATCGCGGCCTCCAAGCGCAAGGGGCTGTGGGTCGGGGGCCCGGTCCCGCTCGGCTACGCGGCCGTGGACAAGAAGATCGTGATGATCCCGGCCGAGGCCGAGGCGGTTCGCACCATCTTCGCGCGCTATCTGGAATTGGGTTCGCTGCGCCAGCTCGCCGACGATCTGAGCCGCCGGGGCATCTGCAGCAAGACCCGCCAGCTCGCAAATGGCCGCAGCATTGGTGGAGGCTGGTTCGGCGTGGGGGCGCTCGCCTATCTGCTTAGGAACCGCTTCTATATCGGCGATGTCGTCTACCGCGGCGAGGTGAATCGGGGCGACCACGCGCCCATCCTCGATCGCGAGCTGTTCGAGGCCGTGCAGGGGAGACTTGCGGCGCAAGCGGTGCAGCGGCGGTGTCGGTTGCGCGGCGCGCCCGCCCTCCTGGCCGGCCGCATCTTCGACGAGCGCGGCAACCGGATGAGCCCGACCCATACCAACAAGGGTGGCGTCCGCTATCGCTATTACGTCTCCCAAGCCGTGCTGCGAAACACGCCCGCAGCGGCCTCAGCGATCACCCGCGTGCCGGCACCCGAGATCGAGGCGCTCGTGGTCACGGCGCTACGCGATCACCTGCAGGCGAATGCTGCCGCGCTGCAGCCGACGCCCGACAATGAGCGGGAACTGGTCGAGCAACACGTCGAGCGTGTCACGCTCGGTCCCAAGCATATCAAACTACAACTGCGCCAAAGCATTCACGTGCCGGAAGCATGCGATCCCATCGATGGCACAGGCCCGTCGGCCGGCTGTGTGAACGGGCGCGCCACGACGTTCACTTTCCCTTGGACCAGCCCGATTCCGGCTACGGTCAAAGGCATCGTCCATGTGCCGGCTTGCAACACGCCGATGAAGCCGTCCCGACGCGAGGCGCTGCTGACCGCCATCGCCAGGGCGCGCACATGGGTCGACGATTTGGCGCAGGGCCGCGTCGCCAGCTGGGCGGCGGTTGCGCGTCGGGAGGGCATGGCTGAACGGCACGTGCGGCTGCTCATCCCGCTCGCCTTCGTATCGCCCCGAATCGTATCAGCCCTGCTCGACGGCATCGCACCGGCCGGTCTCACCGTGACGACGCTCGCGCGCGGTCTGCCCTATTCCTGGGCGGAGCAAGAGCGACTGATTGGCAACAAGCAAACGGCACGAGGCCAAGAAGACCGCAGCCCTTATACCGAGTCCCATTGATCAGAACCGGTGCGCCCATTGGCGCAATCCGATGGACATGATGCGCCAGGGCTGATTGACGAGCTTGTTCCACGTCACACAGCAGTGGTCGACGAGATCGTCGTAAGATTTGAAGACGCGGTTCGACAGCCAGTTGTCGCGCAGGAACTGCCAGACGTTTTCGACCGGATTGAGCTCGGGACATTTCGGCGGCAGCGCCATAATGGTGATGTTTGGTGGCACGACGAGTCCCGTCGACAGGTGCCAGCCGGCCTGATCGACCAAGAGTACGGCGTGTGCGCCGGGCGCGACCGTGGCGGCGATCTCCACCAGGTGCAGGTTCATCGCCTCGGTGTTGCAGGTCGGCAGCATCAGGGCTGCACCCTTACCCTGTTTCGGGCAGACGGCGCCGAAGATGTAGGTGGAAGCGGTGCGCTGGTCGCGGGGCGCACTTGGGCGCGTGCCGCGCTTCGCCCAGCGGCGGGTGATCTTGTTCTTCTGGCCGATACGAGCCTCATCCGCGAACCAGATTTCTATCGTGTCGATGCCGACCGCCTTCTCGCGCGCGATTGGGTCCAGGCGCGCGGGGAAGCTTTTTTAAAATCCTCGATCGCGCCCGCGGCTTGCGCGTAATGGCGCGGCCGTGCGGAGAGCTTGCGGTAGCCCATGGCGCGCAGCTCCCGGCTGAGCGTCTGCTTGGCGATCGCGATGCGGAACTCCTCGAAGATCCATTGTGCCAGATCGATCAGCCGCCAACGCACCACGCCGTGGACTGCCGGAATCGGCC
>Ga0318520_10000133_pt1 | contig 18161 bp, 16 predicted proteins | sample GRESIP178b2f16_FD_203512 | JGI IMG/M metagenome (GOLD analysis project Ga0318520, IMG submission 203512) | Tropical soil microbial communities from Luquillo Experimental Forest, Puerto Rico - GRE.SIPMG.178b2f16 | ecosystem: Environmental > Terrestrial > Soil > Tropical forest > Bulk soil...
GCTGCGCGCCGACTTCGGGAAGTCCGCGGCCGACAATGCGGCACGTCTTGCCGATTTTGAGCGCCGGTTGGCGCTGGCCGAAGCCCGTCATGCGCTCTCGGCGGCCCAGATTGCCGGCGAGCCCCTCGCTGCGGACCCGCCCGCCTCAGGCGCGGCGCCGGCCGGCGAAGCGCTCCCGGCCACCGGATCAAGCGCGGTCCGGACCGGCTCTGTGACAGGACCCGTCGTGGTGACACCGGTAGCAGCGGTCACGCCCGCGTCCGACAAGGGCCCGGCCAAGCGCTACCGGGTCCAGGCAGCCTCCCCCGGCCTTGCGTTGCTGGCCGAGATAGACCGCGGCGGCGGTGACGGCGCGCAGCTCGAGGTCCTGGTCGGCGATACGATCCCCGGCTACGGGAAGATCACCGCAATCGGGCAGCGCGGGACCGCCTGGGTGGTCACGACGGAACACGGCAACATCCAATGAGCCGCGGTTTCCGGCAACACAAGCGGGAGACGCAGTTTCGCGCTTTTTGAATTCGCTACGAAACCCGCGTTCCGGCAGTCACGGTCATGCAAGGTCTGGTCAACTTCGCTACGGCAATCGGCGACGCGATCGCGGTCCTTCTACCCGCGTTCTGCTACCTCGCAGCTTGCGGCTGCTTTTTCTTTTTCGCCTGGACACTGTGGACGTGGTCTCAGCCGCATCGCCACCATCATCACCACTGGCATCGGCCGTGGGTGCCCTGGGTGTCGCTGATCCTGTCGGGCGTCTTTGCGAGTTTCCCGCAGTTCCTGACGATGGCCGATGTCAGTGCCGGGACGAGCCTTACCGTCTCGCTGACGAGCTACGCGCCGACGATACCGCCGAGCGCGTCCAATGTGCTCGGCAATGCGCCGACGAACACGGTGATCAACGTCGTCACGCTGTTTCAGCATTTCTTCCAGGCCTTCGGAGCGGCCTGCGTATTCTGGGCGATCATGACCTGGCGCGCGATCGTAAACGGCCGCATCAATGGATCGCCGACCGCGTGCGGCGTGCAGTTCGTCTTTGGGGTGCTGTGCATCAACATCGTCACTGTCGCCAATGGCGTCGTGTCCTTCTTCCAAACGGGCGGCTGATGGTTTCGAGCCTCGTCATTTTCTATGCGCCGTTCGCAGACTGCTCGGCGAGGCTGATGCGCGAGGGGCGGATCCCTCTTCAGTCAGGAGTGAGAAGCGTGAAACTCTCGACCGTCGACGCGTCGGTCGTCGCGAACAAACGTCGTTTTGCGTCCCTCCGGGGGAAGGTCCCAGCGGCAATCTTTGGAGGCTTCGCCCTCGTTTTCGCTTATGCCGGCCATGCGGTGGCACAGGCGACGTCGCCGACGGGCGGCATCGGCGCGCAGCTCAATACGATCTCGGGCGAAGCAATCAACTCCGGCGGCACCGCCTTCGGCATGGCTTGCTATCTTGCCGCGGCGCTGTGCTTCGGCCTCGGCGTTTGGGCCTTATGGCAGAGCCGCCAGCCGCAGAACCGCGAGACCGGATATGTCGGCCGGGGTCTCGCCGGCCTCGTGTTGTGTGGGTTGTTTGCGACGGCCGGCGTGTGGATCAACAAGGCGTCGATTACCGCCTCGGGCGGCAACGCCACGATCAACACCACGCCGCAGATGGTGCAGTTCGGCACTGGCGGCTGATTTTTCCGCGGGGGAGAGGGGGCCGCCGGGTTTGCGGGCAACTGCTCGCAGGCCCGGCGGCAGGTTCTGTTCATTGGAGCATGCACATTAGCGGCATTGGCGCGACGTCTGGATTATGACGGTACGGCTGCGGACTCTGGTTTTGTCGGCAAATTTCGGTGACGGGGTTGCCTGTCCGCCCACCGCCGCCGGCGAAGGTCTGAACAATTCTGATGAACTCCGCTGCCCGTTCTGCGGCATGCGGTCAGGCGGCTGGCGCGAATTTGCCGCGGCGCCGGGGCGCACTCGCGAGGGTGCCGCAGCTTGCGCCCTCTGCTTTCTCTGCCATCACCTCGAGCGGCCGCGCATCGACGAAGAAGCCACCCTGGTCTGGCTGCCGGAGATGAGCCAGCCGGCACTCAACGTCACGATGCGAGAGATCCATTTTCAGCTCCGTGCACTCGGCGAGGACCTCTACGATGCAGGGCGGCTGCGCCTCGACACACCGGAGCGATTGCGGCTCTATTACGCGCGCTCCGCACTTGGCGCGCGGGGCACAGCCGCCGAGACCCGGCTGGGTACCGACAAACCGAGCGAGCTTGGCGGCGCCCTCTGCCGTCTCTCGCCCGCCGCCTATGCCAATCGCGCGAAGCTCCTCAACGGAGTGCGGCTGCTGCCGCTCGGCCGCTTCTATGCCGGCAACAAGGACGTCTACCCGGAGATCGTCGATAGCTGGCGCGAGATCTCCAAGCCGCCTGGAGTTGCGGCTGCGGCTATCCCTGCCCCGCCCTCCGGAGGCTGAGCATGTTCTCGTTCCTTGCCCGCGGCTTTGCGGGTCTGTCGCTCGCCCTCAAGCAGCCGCTGACCGCATTCTGCGAGCTGGAAACGGCGCACGATGACGCGCTGATCACAAAGACCGGGCACTATCTCTCCTGGATCCGCGTCGACGGCATGCAGCGCATGGCCGAGCGCAAGGACTTTGCCGAGATGACGGAGGCGATGCGGCTTGATCTTTCCGGGGCGCTGGAGACCCGCGGCCATGCCATTGTCGGCTGGTACATTTCCGATCCCGACGCGGCCCTCGTCGAGATCGAGCAGCTCAACCTCCACTCCTGTCGAGCCGTTGCACGCGAGGTTGGCCTCGACCTCGACAACATCCTCGAGGAACGGGCGCGGCTCTGGCCGCAGCTGATGCGCTGGGAGGCGGCGTACTTTATCACCTGGACGCTGACCAGTGTGCTGACCAAGGAGGAGAGAAGGCAGCTCAAGGCGGAGTACGCCGCCAATGCCCGCGAGGCCGGGTCGATCGGGGAGACGCAGCGGTTTTATCTGCGCAGCGAGGTCATGGCGGCGCGCCATGCCGCCTTCACCCAGCGGGTCCTGTCGGCGTTGCGCGCACACGACGTATCGGCCGGGATCATCAACCCGCACGAAGCGCTGCGGATCAGCCGCGAAGCGATGTATCGCGAAATTTCAGGCTCGGAGTGGCGGCCGAGCCTGCCGGGCGACAAGGTGATGGCGCGTTGCCCGGAGGACGACGTTACGAAGCCAAAGGCCGACTGCCTGTTATGGCCACCGCTCTCCGAGCAGCTGTTCTATTGCGATGCAGTGACGCGCGGCGGCCAGCGGGTCGACTTCGGGGACAACGCCTATGGCTGCGTCGATATGTATCTCGGCCCCGAAGACGTCAGACCGTTTGTCGAGCTGTCCGCAACGGTGGGGCTCGACCGCATACCGTGGCGCGCCGCGGTCGTGATCGAGGGCTGCGGACGGTCGGCGATGCAACTGAAGGACATCGGCGCCAGCTTTCTGACGATGTTTCCCGGCAATTCCGATCTCCGCCACGCCTTCAGGTTCCTGCGGGAAGCGCGCGAGCAGGAGAACCACATCAGCGTGCGCCTGCGGGCGAGCTTTGCGACCTGGGCGCCGGTCGAGGAGGCGGCCAAGCTCCGCCGCCGCATCTCAACCCTGGCGCAGCGGATCGAGGGCTGGGGCAACGCCAAGACGACCACTGTCGTCGGCGACCCTCTTGAAGGAGTGATGAGCACGGCCCCCGGGCTGGGACTGGCCTCGACCGCCAACTCGGCCCTTGCTCTGCTCGGCGACGCGCTGCTGATGCTGCCGTGGAACCGCACCGCCTCGCCGTGGGAGAGCGGCAGCGTGCTGTTCCGGCGGCCGGACGGCGGTATCTGGCCTTACGATCCCGCCGGGAGCCGCAAACGCCCGCTGGTCGTGGACATTTTCGTCGCCCCGCCGGGCGCCGGCAAATCCGTACTCGCCAACACGATCAACATCGGGCTGTGCCTCTCCTCCGCCGTGCTCGGCACGCAAGGCGCGAAATTGCCGCTGATCGGCAAGGCCGACATCGGCAAGAGTGCTGAAGGGTTTGTCCGCCTGATCCAGGAAGCGCTCGGGCCGCGGCGCCGCCGCGAGGCGATCTTCACGTCCTTGCAGTTCGTGCCCGGTCACGAGTTCAACATCTTCGATCTGCAGGTCGGCTGCGAATATCCGCTGCCGCTCGAACGCGCCTTTCTGCAGAACTTTCTGGCGCTCGCCACATTGCCACCCGACCAGTCGACGCCGTTCGAGGGGATGGCGCAGTTGATCTCTCTGGTCATCGACGAGTCCTGTCGCCTGTGCACCGAGGCGGGCGGCAGCGCCAAGCACTACCGCGCCGGGCACGAACCGGAGGTCGACCGCGCGATCGAAAGCTACGGCATCAAACTGCACCACGAGCTGCCCTACTGGCGCGACGCGGTGAACGCGCTCTGCGATGTGGGGGAATATCGGCTTGCCGAGCGTGCCCAACGGCATGCCGTGCCGATCCTCGAAGACCTGATCGGCGCGGTGCGCACCGACCAGGTCCGCGACATGTTCGACAGCCTGAAGCTGGCCGAGACGAGCGAGAAGGCCTCGCAGATCTTCGAGCGCTACATCGCCGATCTGATCCGCCGTTTCCCGACTCTCAACGCGCCGACCCGGCTCGACTTCGGCCCCGCGCGGATCATCGTTCTCGACCTGCAATACGTGGCGCCGACCGGTTCGGCTGCCGCGAACCGGCAGACCGAGATGATGTATCTGCTCGCTCGGCATATCCTCGCGCGCAACTTCTTCCTGCACCCCGAATACCTCGCCTTCGTGCCCGATCACGTGAAGGACTATCACTGCCAGCGCTTCACGGAGGTCTACGAGACCGTCAAACGCGTCGATTACGACGAGTGGCACCGCACACAGGGCAGCCCGCTCGTGCGCGCCCAAGCCGAGCTCGACGTCCGCGAGGGACGCAAGCACAACGTGCAGCTCGGGTTTGCCAGCCAGCGCCTTTCCGACATGGGCGACGGCATCATTGCGCAATCGACCGCGCGTTTCGTGCTCGGCGCTGATGATCAGCGCGAGCGCGACGAAATCATCGAACGCTTCGGGCTGACGGAAGCAAGCGCCAAGATCGTGCGGCACCGGCTGACGGGACCCCGGCGAGACGGTGCGCCGTTTCTCGCGATCTTCCGCGCCGAGCAGGCGCACTACGAGCAGTTCCTGGTCAACTCGCTCGGTCCCGTCGAGCTTTGGGCGCTGTCTACCACGCCGGGAGACACGAGCCTGCGCAACCGGCTTTATGAGAAGGTCGGTTTCAGCGAAGGCCTGCGCCGACTATCCAAGGTATTCCCGAATGGCTCCGCAATGGACGAGATCGAGCGGCGCACCACGGCGCGGCTCAGGACCGGCGACGCGCTCGATCGCGTCGAGGCGGGCGTGGTCGACGAGCTCGCCCGCGAACTGATCGAAGGGCACGGCCTCGGATTGGTGCTGCGGCCCCATGAGAGGACTGCCCGCAACGATCTCGCGTCGGCCGCAGAGCAACTCGTTCCCGCCAGCGGACGCGCCGAAACGGGAATTTCGCGGCCGACGCGATCAATTGACGTGCCGCCCCTTCCCTGATGAGGCGGTCCTTCGCGCCGTTCGCAAAGCATGCCGATAACTTTTCCGCGATAGTGGAGGGACGCGGTTATGGCGTATATCAGATTGCCGTTCGGTGCGGCGCCGACCGTTGCGCGGTGGCCAGAACTGGCGGCTTCACGACTGCATGACGCGACAGCGGCGGCTGCACGCGACGGCAAAGCCCGGTCTTCTCGCAAGTGTCGCCGTAGAGCGGTGTCTACCTCCATTTCGGCGCCACGTTGCGCTCCGGCCGAGAGCGCTGAAGAGTGACCGCCATACGCCTCGCCGTCGCTCCGATCCTGATTTCCGCAACGCTTGCGGCCGGATGTGTAGGCGTCAGTCCGGTTCCGACAACCGTGGCTGTCCCAGGCATGCCGAACCCGGAAGAGGCACTGCGGCAAAGCATGCAGCATGTCGACGTCGAGATGGCCGAGCTCGGCAGGTTGTCGCTAACGGTTGCACGGCAAGTGCAGCCGGTTATGCCCGCGGATTTGCAGCGCGTCGTATCGTTCGAGTGGAGCGGGTCGTTGGACAAGGGGGTGGCCAAGCTCGCGGCCAGCATCGGCTACACGTTCTACACGACGGCGCCGGCGAATGCGCAGCCCCTCGACATTGCGATCCGATTGTCTTCGGCGCCTGCCTATCAGGTCTTTCAAACTCTGGGTGCTGAGGCCGGAACCCGCGCGACCGTTCAGGTCGATCCGCTGCACCACCAGGTCCAGGTCATTCACCATGTCTAGCTCAAGGTTCCACGGGTTGCTCGCGGCGGCGACCATAGCTGCCGGTTTTGCCTGTGTGCCGGCGGGCGCGATGGCCGGCGACAGCCTTACGTCGCCGCGCGTGCCGCCCGATCCAACACCGGAGCAGATCGAGCAGAACCTGCCGCAGCTCGCCAACCCGCTGAACAAGCCGATCACCGGAGGTTCCGAAGATCCGCTGGTGGTCGGCACCGAGCCGCCGCCCTCGCTCGAGGCGCTGCAGGCGATCCGCCCGGGCGATGAGAGCGGCAACGGGCTCGAGCCGGGTCGAGCCGACATGGTCCGCACGGCCGGTCTGACCTACGGCGCCCAAGGCGGGCTCGCCGCCCGCAGCTTCGCATTGAACGAGATGCTGCGGCGCTACGAAGCGCAGCTCGACAGCGCCTATGACTTTCGGACGCTCGTGCTCCCGGTCGGCCGCGGCCAGACGCTGATGCGTCCGCCGATCGTCTCGGCCGCCCAGATGGCCTTCGCGCTCGGCGAGGGCGGCCAGGTCGCGCGCGAGACCTCGTGCATCTACCAGATCACGCGAGAGGCGCAGCTCGCCTCCACCCCGCCCAACTGGCGCGCCTATCTGGTCCGCACCTGGGCGGCGCCGCGGCGCCCGAACGACGGCGTGCTGCCGCGCACGGCGCAGGAAGTTGCTTATTGGAACAAGTGGGTGGCCGAAGGGTGGGCGCAGGGTGAGAAGCAGGCTGTCGAAATCTTCCTATCCGATCTCGGCCGCCTCGAACGCGACATTGTCGGCATGGCCCGCTACCGCGTGCTGTTGCGCGCCAAGCTTGTAGAGCAGCCAAAGCTTGCGTTCCTGAGACGCGCCGTCGAGGGCGGCCGCGACAAGCTGCATGTGGGCGACCAGACCATCCGCATCACCGATCAGCCGGGCCTACAGGCCAACCCACGCCGGTGGCGGCCGGGCTCGGGCTGTCCGCAGTGAGCAGGTCCTTCATCCGAAATTGGTCGGAATGGTCGGACCGCACGCCCTCCCATGTTTGATTGCGTCCTACCCCCTCCGGAAGCCCGGGCCGGCGGGGTGGAGCATGTCTGGCCCGACGACGGTTTGCGATGGGTGGCTGAGCCGCGCCGCAACGCGCCCGGTCTCGACTCGCTCCTCACCTGGGCATTCCAGAAAAGAGTCTCGCGCATCGCGTTCCAGACCGGGCACCCGGTCTGGGTCAGCATTCACGGCCGCAACTATCGTGTCACGCGCGGCGCGGTCGATGAGTACGAACTGAGCCAGATCGTCAACCACCTCTACGGCGCCGACGGCATGGCGCGGTTGCAGGGTGGCAACGACTTCGACACGGCCTACGCGATCCCGATCGACCGCTCGACGCGGCTTCGCTTCCGGCTCAACGCGACGCCCACACGCACATCGCGCCGCGATGGTGGAAACATCGTGCTCCGGCCGATTTCGGATTTGCCGCCGTCGCTCGAGGAGCAGCTCGTCGAACCAGGCATTCTCGATGCCTACCGCCCGCGTCAGGGCATGGTGATTGTGTCGGGCGCGACCGGCTCCGGCAAATCGACTTTGATCGCCGGCATGACGGTCGCAAAGCTGATGGACCCGGAGGGACATTTCAACATCGTCGAGGGCGCAGCACCGGTAGAATTCCTGCTCGAGCGCGTGCGCGGTCTGTCGTCGACGATCAACCAGACCGAGATCCCGCGCGACCTGCCGAGCTTTGCCGCCTTCGTTCGCGGGGCAATGCGTCGTGAGCCGACCGACATCATTGTCGGCGAGTGCCGCGACAGTGAGACGATGGACGCTGCAATCCAGGCCGCAATCTCGGGCCACGTGCTGACAACGACAATACACGCGAACGACGTGGCGCTGACGATGCAGCGCATTGCGAGCCTCTGCCCACCAAGTGAGCGCGACAACCTGATCTCCGCGGTCGCGCAGTCGCTGCGGCTCGTCATCAATCAGCGGCTCGCGCGCTCTGTTGATGGCAAGCGCACCGTACTTCGCGAATATCTTGCATTCGATGCCGCATTGCGCGGCACGTTTCTGCACACCGACCCGAGCGAATGGCCGGCGCTCACGCGCCGAGCCGTAGAGGAGCAAGGCCAGCCGTTTTCTGCGGCGATTGAACACGCTCTGCATGAGGGCAGGATCTCCGAACAGACCGCGGCCTATGAGCTGCGGCAGGCGGGCTGAGCGATGTGGCGCAACACCGGCCAACCGGTCCGTCTGCTGATGCTCGACGCCCGCGCCTGCCTGCCAATCCTCAGCGTGATGGTCTACTGGAGTTGGCCCACCCTCTACATTGCGATATCAGGCGTCGCGTTCTTCTCGACGATCTCGTTCTTGGGTCTGACCTTGCCGGCAATGCTGCGGCTGACCCGTAGGGCCCTGGTCGGCAAGGTCCGCACGGCTGCTCCGGTGTGGAACCGGCGGAGGCTCGCGTGATCGCCGTCAGTGTCGAGTGGGTCTCGCGCACTATGGAGGCGCTTCTCACCCAAGACGGACGGAGCATTGTCTATCGTGACGGGGCGACCGGGCATGACCTCGTGGTAACCCCGCTCAGCGCCGCCGCCCCCTCCGGCCTGCTGCCGGCCTTTGTCGTCGCCGGCGAGGCCATCTGGCGCGAGGCGACCGGCAATGGCTTCTCGCTCGACATCGTGCGCGAACCGCAGGCCCTGCTCGGCTACCGGCTTCGGAGGATCGGCGCGGGTCATTTCGCAACCGTGATGCTCGCCACCATGGAGGCGACGGCGCAGGTCGCCGGGCCGTCGGCGATAGTTATCAACGACCTCAATGCGCTGTGGTCAGCCGCCAGAGATCGGATCGACCGCCGGACGAGACCTTCCCCTCGGGCTGGCGCAGGAGCCGCCCCATGAGAGGTGTGGCGTTCCTCGCGACGGTGCTCGCTATTGTCCCAGCTGGGCCGGTCAAAGCGGGCGATGCTCCGGACAACCAGGCAATAATTCGGGGCTGCATCACCGCCGCGGCCAAGCTTTACCGGTTACCGCCGGCCGTGTTGGTAGTCCTGCTCAACGTCGAGCGCGGCTCGCTTGGCCGCGTGAGCCCGAACACGAACGGTACTGTGGACATCGGCCCGATCCAGGTCAACGAGATCTGGCTGCCGGAGCTGGCAGCGCATTGGAACGCGACGATCTCTGATACCTACAAGGCCCTGCGCGAGAATTTCTGCGCCAATGTCGAGGCCGGAGCATGGATCTTGCGCCGCGGCCTCGACGAAGCCGGCGACAACTTCTGGGAAGGGGTCGGGTACTATCACTCACGCACGCCGGAGCATAAGACCCGGTATCTGCGCGTCGTGCTGCGCGAGGTCATTCGCCTCCGCGCGCTCGTCGGGCAGGCAGATACATCTACCCGGCCGCACGTGACGAAAGTGATCGAACCGCCCCTAGCGCCCTACCGGTGACGACTGACGATGCGATCCCCGCCCCATCCCCGCGCGGCTTGGCCTTCAGGCGATGACAACACCGGGTTCAATCTGATCGTCATCCTCGTCGGCTGCTGCGTTGGCGCCTACCTCCTGTGGACCTCCTATCACGGCGAGATCAGCGCCAGCGTGATCGCGCTGCGCCATCACGAGATTGCCTTGATCCAGCTTTTCACGGACCGCTTCGATCTGGCGGATCGGCAGATGCTCGCAGCCAACCCGGAGAGCGTCACGCTCCACGACCTCTACGGGATCAGCCGCGCGGTCGGGGTGTTCTTTCGGATTCCGGCAGCGATATTGATGCTGCTGCTCGTCGCAATCTGCGCCGTGCGGGCCGCGCCTGCGCGCTACAAGCGCGCCTTCGATCTCGACAGTCTGATCCGTGAACAGGCCGCGTCCTTTCGGACGAGCGCCGCTTTTGTCCGCCGCTCTCTGCGCCTCGTGCCGCCGGCTTTCGGCGCAACAGGCGCGGCGCCGGGTGATCCGCGGCCGGCCGATTACGCATTGACGCCCGCGGAGTGGATCGCCCGTTTTGCGACAGCCTCTGATGGGGACTTTGATGAGGCTGCGGCGCGGTGCGCTCTGGTCCGGCAGCTCGGTCCGCACTGGCGGGGCGTACAAGATGCCAGCCCGCAAGTCCGCTGCCTGTTTGCCGCCTTTGCGTTGCACCTGGCGCAGAGACGAGCCGAGGCATCGCGCCTGCTCGGGGATCTATCAGCCACTCTGGCCAACTCGGATCAGGACAAGCAGGAGGGCCCGGAGACACCGCTCGCTCTGCCCGTGTCCGTCGTTGCCGAGGCGGATGCCTTCCTCGGGGACGGGGAGTTGGTCACCCCGGCTCTGGCGATCGCAAACCGCCACGCATACGCGCATATCGCGCTAATGGCGCTGCTCAATACTGCGCGGCTGCGGGCCGGTGTGCTCGCACCCGGCCAGTTTGCGTGGCTGAAACTCGTCGATCGGCCGCTTTGGTACGCTCTGCATTCGCTCGGTTTCGAGACCGAGGGCGTTGGCCGCTACCTTCACCCGAACCCGCGTGTCGAGGCCGTCGGCGCCCGTGACCATTGGGCCGTCGAGCGGCTTGCTGGCGAGCCATTGATCGAGCCGAGCATGGACCGCGCGATCGAGGCGCTACGCAAAATGGCAGCGGCGACGCACGCGGCAAGGGTGCGGAGGTAATGACGACGCGGAGACTTGCGGGCCCTTCTGCCTGCCACACTTGGTGCCAAGTGCGGGATGCAGAGACGCGCTGCGCCGGGTGGGGACCGTCTTGAAGCCGGGGGAGCGCCTCAATTCGCTGAACCGACCCTACCGGAACCGAGGACCACAGCGGAAAATTGGGGGTGAACTGCCGTTCTACTATGATCATCGGACCCCCACGGTGCCCGTATCAATCCGCGGTCGGGTGGCGCAGTCTCGGCCATGAGGGCCAAGAGCACCGTGAACGCGATGGCTGCAACGACGGCTGCTTCGAGGAACGCCGCCGTATAGCCGAAGTGATCGACGATCAGGCCGGCGACTAACCCACTCGTCGACGCACCGATCCCTTGAACCGTCGCGACGATACCCTGTGCAACGTTGTACCGGCCGGTGCCGTTCATCAGATCGGCCAGCACCAGAGGTGTGATCGCACCGAAAATCCCGGCGCCGATCCCATCGAGCAACTGGACGCCGACGAGCCATACGGTGTTGTCGGAGAGCGAGTAGAGCGCTGCACGCACCGGCAAGATACCGAACCCGATCAACAGGATCGGCTTGCGGCCCCAGGTATCGGCCGTGTGCCCTACCAGAAGCGCGATCGGCAGCATGATGATCTGTGCGGCAATGATGCATGACGACATCATCGCCGTGCTCCAGGCCGGATGTGCTAGCGCGAGCTTTTGGCCGACCAGCGGCAATAGCGGTGCGTTTGCAAAATGGAACAGCATCGCGCACGCCGCATAGAGCAGGAGCGGCCGACAGGTCAGAATGATTGAGATGCCCGAGTACCGCTCGTAACCCGGCGTCGCGCCTCGTGCTTGCTCGTGATCGATGACACCGGACGGGATCAAGAGCACCGCGAATGCCGAGAGAAGAGCAAAGGCTGGCACCAGCAAGAACACCGCGCTCTGCGATAACGCCCAGCCGACAACTCCAGCAGCAGCCGCGATAGCGACGTTCCCAGCGTGATCGAAAGCAGCGTTACGGCCCATGCGGCGAGCTAGGCCGTGGCCATAGATGCCAAGAGTGATCGCCGCAATCGCCGGGCCGAAGATATCGCCGACGATGGCGACCACGCCGTTGGCGATCATCACGACCCAGAAAGATGGGGCGATCGAGATCGCTGTCGCACCGACCGCCAATAAGAGCAAGGCAACCACGATGAGCCCACGCTTGGCGTGGGTCGCGTCGATCGCGGCGCCGATCGGTGCTCTCGCCGCAAGCCCAAGCCAGCCGCCTAACATCGTGATCAGTCCTACGCTAGACTGATTCCAATGTAGCTGGGTGACCAGGAACACATTCAGGTACGGCCCAAGGGCGCCGCGCACATCTGCGAGCAGAAAGTTCAGCGCGTCGAGGGAGACCGGGTTGAACCGTGGAGCGCGATGGGCTTGGCTCACGACAGCAATGGGTTCAATTACCGCCATAGCCAACACGTCCCGAGCGTCAGGGTCAGCAACGTCAGCGGAGCACCGACCTTGGTGTAATCCCACGCACCAATCCGGATGCCACTCGCGGCGGCGCCCTGCACGACTATCAGGTTGGCGATCGATCCGAGCAGGGCGAAGTTGCCGGCCAGCGTGGAGGCCATTGCGACCGTCAACCATGCCGAGCGCTGATCCGGCAGCGAAGCTGCGATCGGCTTGAGGAGCAGCACAGCCGGCACGTTGCTGACAATGTTTGAGAGGACGGCCGTCAGTCCCGAAAGAACCGGTATTTCGCCGAGATGAAGGTGCTGGATCACGGCCATGAGATCGCCGTTCAGCAGAGCGCGCTCGGCTCCGGCGATGATGATGAAGAGGCCGGCAAACATGAGCAGGAGCGACCAGTCTATCTCCGCATAGATGCGCTCGCTCCTGACCCGTCGTGTCAGCAGAAGAACCGCCGCTATGACCATCGCGGCCTTGGCTGGAGGCACGCCGACGAACAACAGGACGAGCAGAACCGCCGTACCGGCAATTGCTCGCAGTGCCAAGATTCGGTCGATCGTGGGGGCCGGCAGTCCGGGCCCGAATGGTGCTGCGCGACCCAGGTCTCGACGATACAACAGACCGATCATCCCCACCGTCAGCGCGAGTCCGATAGCCGCAACAGGGCCGAGGACGGCGGCGAAAACTGCGTATGGGATATGCGAGAGGCTTCCGATCATCATGTTCTGGGGATTGCCCGTGATTGTCGCAACCGAACCGATGTTCGAGGCCATCGCCACCGCGAGCAGATAAGGAACGGGCTTGCTGCGGGTCGACCGCGATAGTTCGATGACTAGCGGGGTCATCACGAGGCAGATGGCGTCATTGACCAGGACGGCCGACAGCACACCTGCGACGGCGGTAATCGCGACCAGCAGAGTTAGCGGAGGGTGCGCCCGCCGTGTGATCAATGCGGTTCCCGCCGACAAACAACCCGAAAGCCGCAAGTGGGCCACCACGATCATCATGCCGAGCAGCAGAGTCAGCGTGTCGAGGTCTATGGATTTGAAGGCATCTTCGAGCGGAAGAGCACCGCACCCGACTATCATCGCGGCGCCCACCAACGCGATACCGGCCCGATCCAGCGCCAAGCCGGGAACGCGACCGATCGCAAGCGCCGCGTAGCTCGATATGAAGATCGCCGCCGCGACAAGCCGGCCGAACTCAGCCTGCAACGGCGTAACGGACAACCAAGAAGTGCCGGCGCCAGCGGCCAAAGCCACCACGACCACCAAGGCGACAATGGCGCGACTGATCCGTCTCCACGAGGCGCTCCGTTCCGGGCGAGATGCCTCCCTGGATGCCTCAATCGCAGCAGATCGCCGCCTGCCGGCCGCGATGACGGCTGCATCGGTCGATAACTCGGGCATTCCGAGACCGTTCGCTTTTGCATCAGCGCGGCGGTGGTGGAGGCCCACGACGACCCGTCCCGGGTGGTCCGGGCTGTATCTCGGCAAACTGCGAAGCGTTCGGGCCGATCTGTCGGGCCGCAATCACTTTGCCGAGCGGGCTGGTAATTCCGTCGCCGGTCACGTAGAGCGGCTGACCGATCACCAGTTGCGCACTTAGCCGATCGGCCTCATTGGGCGGCAGGTGGATGATCGTGCCGTCCTCCAGCAATACGCCGTTGAGTCCCCCGCGCGGCCCGTGCAGTTGCGCCTTAACGTTGCCACTCGCTTGCAAAGTCTGTCCGGTGCCGCCGGGTCCAGGCGGGCCAGTGTCGGTTACGGAGAGGTGGGTCGCATCGTTGGTAATCGAGACTGCCTCGATCAGCGCAATCTGCCGCGCCCTCAGCCCTCGCACCGTGATCTGCTCGCCGGGTTTGATAGCGAAGACGAGTTGGGCGCCGACGTGGGGCGGCATATGCACTTGGGTGCCGTCGTCGAGAATGAGTCCGTCGACCTCGCCGCGCGGCGTCAGGCTGTATTGGGCGGCCTTGCCATGGATTGCCGGAAACTGGTCCGGGTCGGCGCCTGCTATCCCTTGACCGCGCGCGGCACCGGACCCCGCAGCCAAGAAGATGCTGATGACAAACAGTAGTTGTGTCGGCTTCATCTCGCCTTCCCGTGGACGACTTGGATCACGAGGAAGGCAAGGCGTGTGCCAGACGCTAAGCTACTGCTCTTATTCGCATTTGTCCGCACTCGATCGCGGCTTGTCGTCCTCTTTGCGGACACCGTCCGCCCGATTTCCGGACGGATCGAGACCGTAACGCGCGATCTTTTCGTGGAGTAGTTGGCGGCGAATGCCGAGACGTTCTGCCGCCTGGGTGCGATTACCGCCGGCCGCGACGAGCGCCCGCGAAATCATCTCGCGCTCCAAACGGGCCACCGCCTCTGGCATAGTCCCCGACAGCCAATCGGTTTCGTCGACCGCGCTGCTGTGACCGAGGAAATCGAGGTCGGCTGCCATGACAATGGGACTGCGAACGAGAGCGCTCACCCGCTCCATAGCGTTCCGCAATTCGCGCACATTGCCGGGCCATCTGTGTTGGAGCAGCCGCCCGGCAGCATCAGCAGACAAGTGCTTCGGCTCACCGCTCGCGGCGGCGACAGCAAGAAAATGCTCGGCCAGAGGCACGATGTCGGCGAGGCGCTCGCGGAGCGGTGGCAGAGGTAACGGTACGACGCCGAGACGGTAAAACAAATCCTCGCGGAACAGGCCGTCTCGCACGAGCAGGTTGAGATCACGATGAGTGGCGGCGATGACGCGGACATCCACCGCCACCGGCCTGCCGCCAACCGGGGTCACCTCACGTTCCTGCAAGGCGCGCAACAGCTTGGCCTGCATCGCCCTGTCCATGTCGCCGATCTCATCGAGAAACAGGATGCCGCGATCGGCCTCACGAAATGACCCGAGTCGATCAGCCACCGCACCGGTAAATGCACCGCGCACATGGCCGAACAGCAGGCTTTCCAGCAACTCGCCGGGGATTGCGGCGCAGTTGACCGCGATAAAAGGCGCCTTAGCCCGCCTGCCGTGATGATGGATAGCACGAGCGATCACCTCTTTCCCGGTCCCCGTTTCGCCCGTGATCAACACGGTGGCGTCGTTGTCGGCGAGGAGGCCGATTGTCTTCGCTACCTCTCGCATTGGAGCGCTGACACCGATGAGATCGCCATCATGCTCGATCGTCGTTGTCGGTTGTGCGGATGGCGGCACCGCCAAGACACGATCCAGCAGGTCAGCCAAATCACTACGGCCGATCGGCTTTGCGAGATGGTCGGCCGCACCGAGCCGCATCGCCTCGATCGTGTTGGTGCTCGTTGGCACGGCGGTCAGGATCACGACCGGCGGCGGGCTTGTCTTGCCGCGAATGCGACGCAGCACCTCCATTCCGTCCATGCCGGGCATCCGGAGGTCGAGGAGCACCGCATCCGCGCGGCGTCGTTCGAGCCATAAGAGCGCCTCGGCGCCTCCGATCACCGCCGCAGGCATGTGGCCAAGATCGCTCAGCGTCTCCGACAGCGCTTCGCGGATCGCGGGGTCGTCATCGACAATCAGGATGGTCGCCATCCAGGGCTCGTGGAAGATCGAGGACAAACACTGCACCGCATCCCGCCGTTGCACTTCCGTGATCGAGTAAGCCCAGTCGGCCACCGTGAGCGTCGGCGAGTTCGCGCGCGATTGCCAGCCCTAAGCCTATGCCATCAGCGCGGCCGGTAACGAATGGCTCGAACAGCCGGTCGCGCAATTCCGAAGCTACTCCGGCGCCGCTATCGGCGACAGTGATGCGCAGCCCTAAATCGGAGGCACTGGCCGAGATCGAGACCTGCCCGCCCGGCGGCGTGTGCCTCTTTGCATTTAAGAGTAAGTTGTCGACAATCCGGCCGACCATTTCCGGGTCAAATGTCGCGGCTCGCACATCGCTATTTGTGCCGATCGTTATCGCGCGAGCCTCGGCGTCCCGGCGATGAATAGCGACGCAATCCGCGAGAAACTGCTCTACGTCAACCACAACTGGATGGGGCTCGCGGCGCTGGGTCATCGCCAGCAGTTCGGTGACAAGTGCGTCGAGCCGGTCGATTTGTTTGAGCATGTCGGCAAGCGCCCTTCGGCGGCGACCGTCGTCGCCCGCGAGGGCATTTTCGGCCCGCAACCGCATTGCCGCGATCGGATTGCGAATTTCGTGCGCTACCCCGGCCGCGACCCGCCCCAACGCGGCTAGACGTTCGGAGGATGCGATCTGGGCAGTCAGAGCTTCGGATCGCCGCCGTGCATCGGCAAGGCGGGTCGCGGCGTCATTGAGCGCGTCGACGATCCGATCAAGTTCGCGCTCGCCGGTACGCTCGAGAGCAGGAAGTGATCGACCGTCGTCGACGGCGAGAGCGGTCTCGATGCCCTTGAGACGACGCGACCACACCAGCGTCAGCATCGTCAACAGGCCCGACATCCCCAACATCAAGGCGAGCAGGATGCCGAGGCCAAGACCGAGTGGGCCGGACCCAGCCGCGACCTGGACGCGGGCCATCGTCCAGGCCGTCAAGTCCGGGATCGGCCCGGCAAGGGGGCAGGCGTGGAGAAGCAAGGTCTGCGAACGCAATGCGACTCGCTGATCGGCCGCCTGCTGCTCGCGCGCACTCTCGTCATTGATCGAGCGGATTCGGTCTTGCTCGGCTGTCGGCAGATCAGTTTTGGGGCCGCTGCCCTCATAGGTGGGATAGGCATAGGCAAGTGAGCCCGTCTCCCTCTGCCAAATTCCGCCTTCGACGCCATCCTGTCGGCCCAACGCCAGCGCGACGCCGCCTGTCAGATCGCGACGGAGGGCGGCATCGTCGAGGGACGGTGCTGAACCCTGCCAACCGGCCATATAGAAGCGATAGCGGTCTCGGATTAGATCGCAAGCATGCGCAACGACGGCTTCGGCGCGGCCGACCTGGGCGGCGGTCGACTGTCGATAGAGTTGGATAAGTAAGACGCTCACGGCGATGCACGCGACGAGCGACATCACCCACAGGACGATCAATCTGGATCGAAGGGAATGCACCGGCCGAACTCCGCCCCACCCCCGTAAAACCCGAAATATAAGTAAGGCTATCCCTGACGTGGCCATCGAACCGCCGACTTTGCGGGGCTGTCAGGCGCGCTCGCATAGGCACTGCACTGTTTTCACTTTAATCGGCGCGCGCGGGTGAGCCTTTATTCGGTGGCCCAAACGACCGAATTGGGGAATCCCCCGCTGCACGCCATGGTGAGTAACGGCCGTAATCGGAGCGTTGGCGTCATCGACGTGCTGACGGGCAAGGCCTACGCGCTGACATCGCTGCCGTTTGACGGTTGAAGATTGTCCTCGAATTAGCAGCCAAGCCAGAGGCAGCGGCATGGAGGGTCCAGTGTGCACCCACTTACGAGGTGACCCCGCCGACAACCTTCTCCGCGGGCTCCTTCTAGGGGGTGCGCGCTAATTCAGCACACGAATTTCAAAGCCGCCGCCGTTCGCAGAAATCCGCGCGACGCTGCGCCACAGAAGCCCCGATCACGGAACCGAGGCGTATGCAAATCGAAATCCCCGAGGATGCTCACGTCCATATTGTCATCGCTAGATCTGACCTCGCGAAAGCCCGCCGCGGACTTGATTCGGGTGCCGGAGGCGCGCTTGTAGCTCCCCTTGGCGCGGCGGGCGCCACCCGAACTGCCCCGCACCTCGGTCGTCTCCTCCTGAAGGGCAGCCTGGGTGCGATGCTGCTGGCCGGCAGCTTTGCCGCCGGGCAGCACTTTGGCAGCCTCCCGCGAGCACCCGAGCTGGCC
>Ga0318520_10000287_pt1 | contig 13934 bp, 13 predicted proteins | sample GRESIP178b2f16_FD_203512 | JGI IMG/M metagenome (GOLD analysis project Ga0318520, IMG submission 203512) | Tropical soil microbial communities from Luquillo Experimental Forest, Puerto Rico - GRE.SIPMG.178b2f16 | ecosystem: Environmental > Terrestrial > Soil > Tropical forest > Bulk soil...
CTCGTAATACCACGCCCGCTGGCCCGCGGCTTCTAGCGCCGCCGTCATCTTGCGCGCGTGGCCCGGGTGTACCCGGTCGTCGCGGGTGGACGTGGTCATCAGCACCGGCGGGTAGTTGCGGCCGGTCGAAATGTTTTGATACGGCGAGTATTCGGAGATGAATGCCCAGTCGTCGGGGTTGTCCGGGTCGCCGTACTCGGCCACCCAGGAGGCGCCGGCCAGCAACAGGTGGTAGCGCTTCATGTCCAGCAGCGGCACGTCGCAGACCAGCGCGCCGAATTTCTCCGGGTATTTGGTGAGCATGATGCCCATCAGCAGCCCGCCGTTGCTGCCGCCTTGCGCGCCGAGCTGTTCGACGGTGGTGATGCCGCGGTTCACCAAATCGTCGGCCACCGCGGCGAAGTCCTCGGCCACCTTGTGCCGGCCCTCGCGCATCGCCTGGGTGTGCCAGCCGGGGCCGTACTCGCCGCCGCCGCGGATGTTGGCCATCGCGTAGGTGCCCCCGCGGGCCAGCCACAGCCGGCCCAGCACACCGCTGTATCCGGGCGTGAGGGACGTCTCGAATCCGCCGTAGCCGCCCAGCAGGGTTGGACCGGGCCCGCTGGCATCTCGCGACCGTACGACGAAGTAGGGGATCGACGTGCCGTCCTCCGAGGTCGCGAAATATTGCCGCACATCCAGGGTTTCGGCATCGAAGAAGGCCGGCGCGGACTTAATCTGTTCCAGCGGCCCGGCATCGGTGCCGCGCAGTAGTCGCGAAGGCGTGTCGAACCCGCTGGAGTCGAGGAAGAACTCGTCTCCGGTGTCGTCGGCGGCGACGATCACGGTGTTGGTCGCGGGCGGAATCCCGGAGATCGGTTCGCGGCGCCACGTTCCCGGCGAGACGATCTCGACCCGGCTGGCCACATCGGCCAGTGTGACGAGCACGAGCCGGTCCCGCGTCCATGCGTATTGGTGCAGGCAGGTGTGCTCGTCGGGTTCGAATATGACCTGTAGTTCCCTTGTCCCGGCGATGAATTCGTCGTAGTTGGCGGCCAGCAGCGAGCCGGCGCGGTAGGTGTTGGCACCGACCGACCAGTCGGTGCGCAGGTCGATCAATAGCCATTCGCGGTGAATCGACAAACTGCTGGCGTCGGTCGGCACATCGATCGAGATCAGCTCCGATCCCCTCAGCTGGTATCGCTGCCTGTTCCAAAAGTCGATGGAACGGCCCACGAAGGTGCGTTCGAAGCCCGGTGTCCGATCGGTGGAACCTCCGGCGCTGACATCGGTGCGAGACCCCTCGAAGATCGTCGCCGCGTCCGTCAACGGTGTGCGGCGACGCCAGCGTTTGAGGATGCGCGGATAGCCGGATTCGGTCAGGGAGTCGGGGCCGAAGTCGGTGCCCACCAGGACGGTATCCGGGTCATCCCAGCCGACCTCCGATTTCGCCTCGGGCAGCTCGAACCCGTCGGCGACGAATTCGCGTGTCAGCATGTCGAATTCACGTACCACAACGGCATCCGAGCCGCCCGGGGAAAGGTTGATCAGGGCAAGGGTGTGTTCGGGTTCGATGACGCTGGCGCCGGCCCACACCCATTTTTGACCGTCACCTCGACCCAACTCATCCACATCGATCAGCACCTCCCAGTCGGGCGAGTCGGTGCGGTAACTGTCCAGCGTGGTGCGTCGCCATAGCCCGCGCGGGCTGGTGGCGTCGCGCCAGAAGTCGTACAAATACTCGCCGCGCCGGCGCACATAGGGGATCCGGGCATCGGTGTCGAGCACCTCGAGGGCCTCGATGCGCATCCGCTCGAACTGCGCATCGCAAAGCTCCGCCAGTGTCGGTTCGTTGCGCGCGCGCACCCAATCCAGCGCTTCGCTACCCGAGACTTCCTCGAGCCACAGGTAGGGGTCGTCGGTCATGACCGCAATTCTGACCGCAGCGCCGAGTCAGGCCTTCATCCGGCGCCCGTAACGCGGCCTGCGACCCGGCACCCAGGGGTGACCGCGGCGTACTGTGAGCCTTGTCACGCAACAGTACAAGGAGCCGATCAGATGACTGTTTTCGCACGTCCAGGTGCCGCCGGCGCGTTGATGTCGTATGAGTCCCGGTACGACAACTTCATCGGGGGGCAGTGGGTGGCGCCGGTTGGCGGCCGGTATTTCGAGAACCCGACGCCGGTGACCGGCCAGACGTTCTGCGAGGTGGCACGTTCCGACGAGGCCGATATCGAAAAGGCGCTCGACGCCGCGCACGCGGCGGCGCCGGGCTGGGGCAAGTCCGCGCCCGCCGAGCGGGCGGTGATCCTGAACAAGATCGCCGACCGCATCGAGGAGAACCAGCCGGCGCTGGCGGTGGCCGAAGTCTGGGACAACGGCAAACCGATCCGCGAGGCGCTGGCCGCCGACATCCCGCTAGCGGCCGATCATTTCCGCTATTTCGCCGGAGCGATCCGCGCCCAAGAGGGTTCGCTGTCACAGATCGACGAGAACACGGTTGCCTACCACTTCCACGAGCCACTCGGCGTCGTCGGGCAGATCATTCCGTGGAACTTCCCGATCCTGATGGCGACCTGGAAACTCGCGCCGGCGCTGGCCGCAGGCAACGCGGTGGTACTCAAGCCGGCCGAACAAACCCCGGCATCGGTGCTGTACTTCATGTCGCTGATCGCCGATCTGCTGCCGCACGGTGTGGTCAACATCGTCAACGGGTTCGGCGCCGAGGCGGGCAAGCCGCTGGCTTCGAGCAACCGGATCGCCAAGATCGCGTTCACCGGGGAGACGACCACCGGGCGATTGATCATGCAATACGCATCGCAGAACCTGATCCCGGTCACGCTGGAACTGGGCGGCAAGAGCCCCAACATCTTCTTCTCCGACGTGCTGAGCGCCCACGACGACTTCCTGGACAAGGCGCTGGAGGGGTTCACCGGGTTCGCCCTTAACCAGGGCGAATGCTGCACGTGTCCGTCGCGCGGCTTGATTCAGGACGACATCTACGACGAGTTTCTGGAGCTGGCCGCGATTCGCGCCAAGGCGGTCCGGCAGGGCGACCCGCTGGACACCGAGACGATGCTCGGCTCGCACGCCTCCAATGACCAGCTGGAAAAGGTGTTGTCCTACATCGAGATTGGCAAGGACGAGGGCGCCAAGATCATCACCGGCGGGGAGCGCGCCGAGCTTGGGGGTGACCTCGCCGGCGGCTATTACATGCAGCCGACCATCTTCAGCGGCAACAACAAGATGCGGATCTTCCAGGAGGAGATATTCGGTCCGGTGGTGGCGGTGACGTCGTTCTCCGATTACGACGACGCGATCTCGATCGCCAACGACACCCTCTACGGTCTGGGCGCGGGCGTGTGGAGCCGCGATGGCAATACCGCCTACCGTGCCGGCCGCGACATCCAGGCCGGCCGGGTGTGGGTGAACTGCTACCACGTCTATCCTGCGCACGCGGCGTTCGGCGGCTACAAACAGTCCGGCATCGGCCGGGAGAACCACAAGATGATGCTCGACCACTACCAGCAGACCAAGAACCTGATGGTGTCCTACTCCGACAAGGCGCTCGGTTTGTTCTGATGATCCCGGGTCCTCCAACGGGTGCCGTCATCACCGCCGCGGCGGCCGAACTGTTGGCGCGGCTGCAGGAGCGTCACGGGCCGGTGATGTTCCATCAGTCCGGCGGCTGCTGCGATGGGTCGTCGCCGATGTGCTACCCACGCGGCGAGTTCCTGGTCGGTGACCGCGACGTCTTACTCGGTGTGCTCGACGTTGGCGACGGGGTGCCGGTGTGGATTTCCGGGCCGCAGTTCGAGGCTCACTATCGGGGAGAGCAGCACACCCAGCTGATCATCGATGTAGTGCCCGGCCGCGGCGGCGGGTTCAGCCTGGAAGCACCGGAGGGAATGCGATTCCTTAGTCGCGGCCGAGTTTTCACCGACGAAGAGCAGGCCCTGCTGCGGGCCACGCCCGTCATCACCGGCGCCGCCTACGAGCGCGGCGAGCGCCCGCCGGTGCGCGGTCGGGTGCTGGTGTGATCCCGCTTCCCCGTCCGTGGCTGCTGGCCGGCGCCATGCTGATCGGTTGCGCGGTCGGGTTGTTGGCCGGGGTCGCGCTTTCCGCGCTGGTCCATGCGCGGCTACGCCCGGAGATCGCGATTGCGCTCGTGGTCGGGATTCCCAGCCTGACGGGGCTGCTGACGATCCTGTTTTCCGGGCGTCGATGGGTCACCATGCTGGGCGCTTTCATCTTGTCGCTCGCGCCGGGTTGGTTCGGGGTGCTCTGCGTTCTGCGGGTGGCGTCGGGTGGCTGACGACGATCGCGCGTCGAACCCGGGAACCGAGCCGTTCGTGCCGGATTTCGGCGATCCTGAGGACACCGGCACCCAGTCATTCGTCCCGGACTTCTCCGACGACACCGGCCCGCAGCGGATTCCTTCGGCGGAGACGCCCGCGGCGACGGGCGCTGCGGAGCAGGATGCCGAGCGCGATGTGGGGACGGAAGCCGCCGGCGCGCCGGTGCAGTCGGTCACCGTTCCCGGTATTTACCTCCACCTGAGGTGGTGGAAGTTGGTGCTGGTGCTGCTCGGCGTGTGGATCGCGGTGTCCCCGGTCGGGCTGGGGCTGTTCTATTGGTGGTACCACGCGATCGACAAGACGCCGACGGTGTTCATGGTCTTGGTCTACGTCGTGGCATGCGCCGTGGGTGGCGTGATGCTGGCGATGGTGCAGGGCAGGCCGCTGCTCTCGGCGCTGTCGGTCGCGGTGATGTCGGGGCCGTTTGCCTCGGTCGCCGCCGCGGCGCCCCTGTACGGCTATTACCACTGCGCGCGGACGGGACACTGCCTGATCGGCGTCATTCCCTACTAACGGTTTCATCGCCGGCCGGGGCCATTAGGGTAGTGGCCGTGACTCACTATGACGTTGTCGTCGTCGGGGCCGGTCCCGGCGGATATGTCGCAGCCATTCGTGCCGCGCAGCTGGGCCTGAACACCGCGGTCGTCGAGCCCAAGTATTGGGGCGGAGTCTGCCTCAACGTCGGCTGCATCCCGTCCAAGGCGCTGCTGCGCAACGCCGAACTGGCGCACATCTTCACCAGGGAGGCCAAGACATTTGGCATCAACGGCGAGGCGACCTTCGATTACGGGATCGCCTTCGACCGCAGCCGCAAGGTGGCCGAGGGCCGCGTCGCCGGCGTGCACTTCCTGATGAAGAAGAACAAGATCACCGAGATCCACGGATACGGCAGGTTCACCGACCCCCACACCCTGTCGGTCGAATTGAATGAAGGCGGCGCTGAAAATCCAGTTAGCGTCACGTTCGACAACGTCATCATCGCGACCGGCAGCAGCACCCGGCTGGTTCCCGGAACGTCGCTGTCGGCCAACGTGGTCACCTACGAAGAACTGATTCTTTCCCGAGAGCTGCCGGAGTCCATCATCATCGCCGGGGCCGGGGCCATCGGCATGGAGTTCGGCTACGTGCTGAAGAACTACGGCGTCGACGTCACCATCGTCGAGTTCCTGCCGCGGGCGCTGCCCAACGAGGACGCCGAGGTGTCCAAGGAGATCGAGAAGCAGTTCAAGAAGCTGGGCGTCAAGGTTCTCACCGGCACCAAGGTCGAGGCCATCAATGACGACGGTTCCGTGGTCACGGTGAGCGTCAGCAGCGACGGCAAGTCCGAGGAGCTCAAGGCCGAAAAGGTGTTGCAGGCCATCGGGTTTGCACCCAACGTCGAGGGCTACGGGCTGGACAAGGCCGGCGTCGCGCTGACCGACCAAAAGGCGATCGGCATCACCGATTACATGCGCACCAACGTCGGCCACATCTACGCCATCGGCGACGTCACCGGGCTGCTGCAGCTGGCCCACGTTGCCGAGGCCCAGGGCGTGGTGGCAGCCGAAACCATCGCCGGCGCAGAGACTTTGGCCCTCGGTGACTACCGCATGCTGCCGCGCGCGACGTTCTGCCAGCCCCAGGTCGCGAGCTTCGGTCTCACCGAGGAGCAGGCCCGGGACGAAGGCTACGACGTCGTGGTGGCCAAGTTCCCGTTCACCGCCAACGCCAAAGCGCACGGCGTGGGCGACCCCAGCGGTTTCGTCAAGCTGGTCGCCGACGCCAAGCATCTCGAGCTGTTGGGCGGGCACCTGATCGGCCATGACGTGTCCGAGCTGCTGCCCGAGCTGACGCTGGCGCAGAAATGGGATCTGACCGCCAACGAGCTGGCCCGCAACGTGCACACCCATCCGACCATGTCGGAGGCGCTGCAGGAATGCTTCCACGGCCTGATCGGCCACATGATCAACTTCTGAGCTTGTTGATGATGCGCGGCGACACCGTCTTGGGGGCGATCGGCGGGGTTGCCACGGGCTATGTCCTGTGGCTGGTCGCCTTTTCGATCGCCGACGACAACGCGGCGGTGGGCCACTGGGCCCCGACGGTGTTGCTCCTGTCGGCGGTGCTGGCGGTCTGCGCTTTGCTGTGGGCGTTGTTGCAGCGCCGGCGCCGCAAATATCTGTGGTCGGCTTTTGGGTTCTGCCTGCCGGTGCTGCCCGTGGCGCTGACGTTGGCCGTGCTGGCCGACGTCTACTTCTGAGCTAGCGTGGGCTGTCCAACGGGATGTCGAGTGCCGACATCGTCGCGGCCAGCCCGTCGTATTGGCTTGTGAGCAAGCAGAATTCGATCAGCTGGCGCCGGTCCAGGTGAGTCGCCAGCCGCCGCCAGGTCCCGTCGGTGATCGTGCGGTCGTTGACGAACTCGTCCGTCGCCTTCAGCAGCGTCCGTTGCCGGTCGCTGAGCTGCGGCCCGGAACCGTTTGTCGCGCTGGGCCAGGCGAAAATCGCGGCCTGCATGTTGGTATCCAGCCCGGCCTTGCGGGCCATCCGGCGGTGGTGCTGCAGTTCGTATTCGCAAGAGCGCAGATGCGCGACCCGCAGGATCACCAACTCGGTATCGATGGTCGGCAACCGGCCGCGCAGCAGCCGCCCGCCGTAGATCGACCAGGTCCAGAACAGCAACTGGCGCTGCCCCAAGGTGGTGAAGAGATGCATCTCCGGCACCCGCATCCGGCGCGCGGCCAACTTCGCGAACACCCAGTTGATCGGTCCCAGCTCGCGGAACCTCCCCGGCGGGATGCGACCGACTTGACCTGCGCCGGCCGCGGTCAAGGCTGCTTCACCAGGTAGGGGGACACGGTGCTGCGGTGCTCGTCGAGATCGAGTGCCCGCCCCAAAGCGGGAAACGCCCGCTGCGGGCAGTTGTCGCGTTCGCAGACCCGGCAGCCCGCGCCGATCGGCGTGGCCGCAATATTCGGGTCCGCCGACAAGTCGAGTCCTTCCGAGTAGACGAGCCGGTGGGCGTGGCGCAGCTCGCAGCCCAGCCCGATCGCGAAGGTTTTACCGGGCTGACCATACCGCGCGGCGCGGCGCTCCACGGTGCGGGCCACCCACATGTAGTTGCGGCCGTCGGGCATCTGGGCGATCTGCACCAGGATCTTGCCCGGGTTGGCAAACGTCTCGTAGACGTTCCACAGCGGGCACGTGCCGCCGCTGGACGAGAAGTGAAAACCGGTGGCCGACTGCCTTTTTGACATGTTGCCGGCCCGGTCGACCCGGACGAACGAGAACGGCACCCCGCGCATCGTCGGCCGCTGCAACGTCGAGAGCCGGTGCGCGATGGTCTCGTAGCTCACCGAGTAGAACGACGACAGCCGCTCGACGTCGTAGCGGAAGTTCTCGGCGACGTCGTGGAACTGGCGGTAAGGCAACACCGCGGCCGCGGCGAAGTAATTGGCCAGCCCCAGCCGGGCCAGCGTGTGCGACTCCTCGCTGGTGAACTTGCCCTCGGCGACCAAGCTGTCGATCAGGTCGCCGAACTCGAGGTACGCCAACTCGGCCGCCATCTTGAACACCTGCTGACCCGTCGAGAGGTGATTGCCGATTTCCAGCGTCTTGGTCTTGGGGTTGTAGCGGTGCAACACGGTGTCCCCGAGATCGATGCGCCTGGTGATGTGCACTCCGTGCACCTCGGTGAGCCGGCGCGTCAACTCGCGGGCCAGGTCGCCGTGGTGCAACCGCATCTGAATCGTCAGGTCTTCTGCCGCGGTGTCCAGCTCGTGCAGGTAGTTCTGGCGTTGGTAGAAGTAGTCGCGCACCTCTTCATGGGGCATGGTGATCGACCCGCTGCCGCTGCCGTCGAAGAAACGTTCCTCGGTGGCGGCGGCCAACTGCGCGGTGGTGATCCGGTAGCGCCGGTGCAGGTTGACCACCGCGCGGGCAAGAGCGGGATGCGCGCCGACCATCTCGGCGACCTCGGTCGGGTCGACGTCGACGTCCAGATCGCGATCCATCGTCACCTCGCGCAGCTCGGCGACCAGCCGGGTGTCGTCCTGAGAGGCGAAGAAGGTCGCGTCCACCCCGAACACCTCGGTGATCCGGAGCAGCACGGCCACCGTCAACGGGCGAACATCGTGCTCGATCTGGTTGAGATAGCTCGGCGAGATCTCCAGCATCTGAGCCAGTGCGGCCTGACTGAACCCGCGCTCGTTGCGCAGCTGGCGAACGCGGGAGCCGACGAAGGTTTTGGGCACTCAACGAAGCGTACCGGTTGCTGCGAAGGCACCGTTCGCAGACTTGGCATACCAGCACGATTGGGTCACGTTTGGTGTTTGACAGGCGTGATTGGCATGATGCGCGTCAGGTCCTCGGGGCAAAATTCGGGGGTGCGAAGAAAGCGGAAACGGGGAGTGGAGCCGTGAGCCTGGACAAAATATTGATGCCGGTGCCTGACGGTCACCCCGATGTGTTCGACCGCGAATGGCCGCTGCGCGTCGGCGACATCGACCGCACGGGGCGGCTGCGGCTGGACGCCGCCGCCCGGCACATCCAAGACATCGGTCAGGACCAGCTGCGCGAGATGGGCTTCGAGGAGACCCATCCGCTGTGGATCGTGCGTCGCACCATGGTCGACCTGATCCGCCCGATCGAGTTCCAGGACATGCTGCGCCTGCGGAGATGGTGCTCGGGTACCTCGAACCGGTGGTGTGAGATGCGGGTTCGCGTCGACGGGCGCAAGGGCGGCCTGATCGAATCCGAGGCGTTCTGGATCAACATCAACCGGGAAACCCAGATGCCCGCGCGCATCGCCGACGACTTCCTGGCGGGCCTGCACAAGACCACCTCCGTGGATCGGCTGCGGTGGAAGGGTTACTTGAAGCCGGGCAGCCGTGACGACGCCGCCGAGATCCACGAGTTCCCGGTCCGCGTGACCGACATTGACTTGTTCGACCACATGAACAACTCGGTGTACTGGAGCGTGATCGAGGACTACCTGGCGGCGCACGACGAACTGCTGCGGGGGCCGCTGCGCATCACGATCGAACACGAGGCGCCGGTGGCGCTGGGCGACAAGCTGGAGATCATCTCGCACGTGCACCCGGCCGGCTCGACCGATCAATTCGGTCCGAACCTGGCCGATCGGCCTGTTACAACGCTCACATACGCGGTCGGCGACGAGACAAAAGCGGTCGCCTCGCTGATCGCCCTCTAACCGGACAAGCGTCCTGGTAAATTGGCCGATTGACCTGCGAATTTTGGTTACCGGCGGGTAGCTTCTGAAACGGTTAAGTTTGCCGGAGCCTTCGCAAGATTTGCAAAATCGAGGGAAGTTGTTGCCTAAATTGGCAATTGAAATGGGTGGACCGCCGTCGACAAGCTGTGCCATCGTCGTGTTAGCACGCCAGTGAAGTTGAGCGTCCAGCTACCGCCACGTCGGTTGGCGTCAAGAACTCAGCAATGAAGACCGTTGAAGGAGCGAGCCCAATGTCCGTCGTTGGCACCCCGAAGAGCCCCGAGCAGATCCAGCAGGATTGGGACACCAATCCGCGCTGGAAGGACGTCACCCGTACCTACACCGCCGAGGACGTCGTCGCCCTGCAAGGCAGCGTTGTCGAGGAGCACACCCTGGCCCGCCGCGGCGCGGAGGTGCTGTGGGAAGAGCTGCACGACCTGGAGTGGGTCAACGCACTCGGCGCCCTGACCGGCAACCAGGCCGTCCAGCAGGTGCGCGCGGGCCTCAAGGCCATCTACCTGTCGGGCTGGCAGGTCGCCGGTGACGCCAACCTCTCCGGCCACACCTACCCCGACCAGAGCCTGTACCCGGCCAACTCGGTGCCGCAGGTGGTCCGCCGGATCAACAACGCGCTGCAGCGCGCCGACCAGATCGCCAAGGTCGAGGGCGACAGGTCGGTGGAGAACTGGCTGGCGCCGATCGTCGCCGACGGCGAGGCCGGCTTCGGTGGCGCGCTCAACGTCTACGAGCTGCAGAAGGCCCTGATCGCCGCCGGCGTCGCGGGTTCGCACTGGGAGGACCAGCTGGCCTCGGAGAAGAAGTGTGGTCACCTGGGTGGCAAGGTGCTGATCCCCACCCAGCAGCACATCCGCACGCTGACCTCGGCCCGGCTGGCCGCCGACGTGTGCGGCGCGCCGACCGTCGTGATCGCCCGGACCGATGCCGAAGCGGCCACGCTCATCACGTCCGACGTCGACGAGCGCGACCAGCCGTTCATCACCGGCGAGCGCACCCGGGAAGGTTTCTACCGGACCAAGAACGGCATCGAGCCCTGCATCGCGCGCGCGAAGGCCTACGCGCCGTTCGCCGACCTGATCTGGATGGAGACCGGCACCCCCGACCTCGAGGTGGCCAAGAAGTTCTCCGAGGCGGTCAAGGCCTCCTACCCCGACCAGATGCTGGCGTACAACTGCTCGCCGTCGTTCAACTGGAAAGGGCACCTCGACGACGGCACCATCGCGAAGTTCCAAAAGGAGCTTGCCGCAATGGGATTCAAGTTCCAGTTCATCACGCTGGCCGGCTTCCACGCGCTGAACTACTCGATGTTCGATCTGGCCTACGGCTACGCCCGCAACCAGATGAGCGCCTATGTCGAGCTGCAGGAGCGTGAGTTCGAAGCCGAGGAGCGTGGCTACACCGCCACCAAGCACCAGCGCGAGGTCGGTGCCGGTTACTTCGACCGCATCGCCACCACGGTCGACCCCGACTCGTCGACCACCGCGCTGACCGGTTCCACCGAAGAGGGCCAGTTCCACTGAGTTAGTCTGCCGAGCAGACGCAGAATCGCACTTCTGCAGCCCATTTGATGCGATTCTGCGTCTGCTCGCGCATTTGAGGAGGACGCAGTGATCGAGCGGGTAGGGGTTGTCGGCGCCGGGCAGATGGGATCGGGTATCGCCGAGGTCGCCGTCCGCGCCGGCGTCGGTGTGACGGTGTACGAGCCCACCGAGGCGCTGATCACGGCGGGACGCAACCGCATCGTGAAGTCGCTGGAGCGTGGCGTCAGCGCGGGCAAGGTGACCGAGCGGGAGCGCCACCGCGCGCTCTCCCAGCTCGCCTTCACCACGGACATCAACGATCTGGCCGACCGACAACTGGTTATCGAGGCCGTCGTCGAGGACGAGGCCGTCAAGGGGCAGATCTTCGCCGAGCTCGACCGGGTCGTCACCGATCCGGAATCGGTGCTGGCGTCCAACACCTCCAGCATCCCGATCATGAAGATCGCCGCGGCCACCAAGAACCCACAACGCGTGCTGGGCCTGCACTTCTTCAATCCGGTCCCGGTGCTGCCGCTGGTGGAGTTGGTCAGCACGCTGGTTACGGACGAGGCCGCCGCCGCTCGCACCGAGCAGTTTGCCAGTGCGGTCCTGGGTAAGCAGGTGGTGCGCTGCTCCGACCGGTCCGGCTTCGTGGTGAACGCGCTGCTGGTGCCGTATCTGCTGTCGGCGATACGCATGGTCGAGGCCGGTTTTGCCACCGTCGAGGACGTCGACAAGGCCGTCGTTGCCGGGCTGTCGCACCCGATGGGTCCCCTGCGGCTGTCCGATCTCGTTGGCCTGGACACGCTCAAACTGATCGCGGACAAAATGTTCGAGGAATTCAAAGAACCGCACTACGGTCCGCCGCCCCTGTTGCTGCGCATGGTCGAGGCGGGCCGGCTGGGCAAAAAATCGGGTCAGGGTTTCTACACGTACTGACGCCGATCGGCCGCCTGCCCCGACTCGCCCAGACGGCCCGTGTGGCGGGCGTTCGTGCGAATCGGATATCATACTTGCGATCAAACCGACGAGAGGTATCGGCAAACGCATGGCTCAGTTGAAGCCGTATTATGAAGAGTCGCAGTCAATCTACGACATTTCAGATGAGTTCTTCGCATTATTCTTAGACCCGACAATGGGCTACACCTGCGCTTACTTCGAGCGTGACGACATGACCCTCGAGGAAGCGCAAAACGCGAAATTCGACTTGGCGCTGGGAAAGCTGAACCTCGAGCCCGGGATGACATTGCTCGACATTGGTTGCGGTTGGGGTGGAGCGCTACAGCGAGCGATCGAGAAATTCGACGTCAACGTTATCGGAATTACGCTCAGCCGCAACCAGTTCGAGTACAGCAAGGCGAAGCTGGCCGCGCTCCCGGCCGAACGCAAAGTCGAGGTGCGGTTGCAGGGCTGGGAAGAATTCGACGACAAAGTCGACCGGATTGTCACAATCGGCGCATTCGAAGCCTTCAAAATGGAGCGTTATGCTGCGTTCTTCGATCGCGCATACAACATTCTTCCCGATGACGGCCGAATGTTGCTGCACACGATTCTGACGTATCCCCAGAAGCAGATGCATGAGCGTGGCGTCACTCTGATGATGAGTGATTTGCGGTTCATGAAATTCATCGCCACATACATCTTCCCAGGCGGGCAGCTGCCGGCTCAGGAAGATATTTTCGAGTTCGCGCATGCGGCCGGATTCACCGTCGAAAAGGTGCAATTGCTGCGGGAGCATTACGCACGGACGCTTAATATCTGGGCGGCCAATCTCGAGGCCAACAGGGAGAAAGCGATCGAGATCCAGTCCGAAGAGATCTACGACCGCTACATGCATTACCTGACCGGGTGCGAAAACTTCTTCATCAAGGGCATCAGCAACGTTGGGCAGTTCACCCTGACGAAGTAGGGCCCCGCGCGCAGCCTGGTTACTTTTCCAACGTGAACTGGTTGACGTCGGTGTAGCCCTGGTGGAACAGCTTGGCGCAGCCCGTCAGGTACTTCATGTAGCGGTCGAAAACCTCTTCCGACTGCATGGCGATGGCCTTGTCCTTGTTGGCCTCCAGCGCGGCGGCCCACATTTCCAGCGTCCGTGCGTAGTGCAATCGCAACGACTGGATCCGAGTCATCTTGAAACCGGCCGCGGCAGCGTGCTCATCGACTGTGGGAACCGTCGGCAGCCAGCCACCGGGGAAGATCTCGGCCAAGATGAACTGGGTGAAGTGAACGATTTCGCGGGTCAGCGGGAGGCCCTGCGCCCTGGCATCTTTGAAGGTGGGGCGGACGATGGTGTGCAGCAGCATCACACCGTCGGGCGGGAGCACCTCGTAAGCCATCTTGAAGAACCGCGGATAGCGTTGCCGGCCGAAGTGCTCGAAAGCGCCGATGGAGACGATGCGGTCGACGGACTCGTCGAACTTCTCCCAGCCCTCCAGCAGCACCCGCCTGGTGCGGGGGGTGTCCATCTGGTCGAACATCTTTTGCACATGCGCGGCCTGGTTCTCCGACAGCGTCAGGCCCACGACGTTGACGTCGTATTTCTCGATGGCGCGTCTCACCGTGGCGCCCCAGCCACACCCGATGTCCAGCAGCGTCATCCCCGGCTCGAGCTTGAGCTTTCCCAGCGCGAGGTCGATCTTGGCGATCTGGGCCTCCTCGAGTGTCATGTCGTCACGCTCGAAGTAGGCGCAGCTGTAGGTCTGGGTGGGGTCGAGGAACAGCCGGAAGAAGTCGTCCGAGAGATCGTAATGCGCCTGTACGTTCCCGAAATGCGGCGTGAGCTGCATGGACATAAGGAATGGAGCCTTTCTGTATCTCGGAGTTCCGGGCGCCCTGGCAGGCCAAGGAC
>Ga0318520_10000289_pt1 | contig 13933 bp, 14 predicted proteins | sample GRESIP178b2f16_FD_203512 | JGI IMG/M metagenome (GOLD analysis project Ga0318520, IMG submission 203512) | Tropical soil microbial communities from Luquillo Experimental Forest, Puerto Rico - GRE.SIPMG.178b2f16 | ecosystem: Environmental > Terrestrial > Soil > Tropical forest > Bulk soil...
GCAACCGGCGCCTGCACGATCGGAAGCTCGATGTTGAACAGCTCGAGGAGGCGACGGTCCGGCCACATATCCGCACAATTCTCCGTGATCTCGTGCCCCATTTAATCACATTGCCGCTTGCGTCGCACGGCCGTCGTTTGCATCGCGGTCATGCGCACGACATGATGGTGTGGCCAACTCCTGCGCGGGAGTGCTTATGGAACATCTCATCTTCGTGTGCCCGACGACCGGACGCGAGATCGACAGCGGCGTCGGGAGCGAGATCGGCACCCTTCTGCGCATCCGCCAGCAAAACGTGCGCGCCCTTTGCCCGGCGTGCGGCGCATGGCACACATGGCCGGTGCGCGACGCCTTCCTGGCGAAGGCTGCCCGCCGTCCCCTCGGCGCCGATTCTCACATCGCCTGACTATGCCGCGGATGCGCCGCGCCATGGCGCCCATGATGTAGAGCGCGAAGTTCGGCACCTCGTCGACCATGAAGCGGAATTTGCGCTGATCGATCAGCGAGAGTTCGCAGGCTTCCTTGACGCGAGCGGTGGAGCTTCTCGGCGCGCCGTCGATCATCGACATGAATCCGATCGCTTCGTTTTGCCCGCAGATCTCGATGACCTTGTTGCCGATCACCATCTCGATCACGCCGGGCTGCACGATGTACATACACGAGCCCGGATCGCCCTTGTTGAAGACGACGCTTCCGGTAAACGTCACGTTGGCGCCGGCCCGTTGGGCAAACATTCGCATGTCGATGTCATTGCCGTTCATTTCCGCCTCGCCGGTCCAAGCCGCGCATCGATGGGTAGCGACTTTATGCCAAAAGTTCGCAGCCTCGTGCTAGCTTTGCCTCGACCAGGGGCGCAATGATCCTTGGCTGCGCGTCGGGGTGTCCGCTTGCCCGGGACGCGATCGCCGCTCACCGCGGAGGCACGATCATGGCTACCGTCACCACCGTCGCGAGACGCCCCCTCGAAAACTCCTTGCCGGCGCCGCGGGCCCGCATCGGAATGATCATTCCATCGGTCAACAGCATGACCGAGCCGCAGTTCAACCATTTCGCACCGCCCGGTCTCGGCGTGCATGTCGCGCGCGCCCGCGTCGCCGGGGAATGGAAGCGGCCGCTTGCGGCGATGGCCGACGAGATCGCCACCTCGGCAAAGTTGCTCGCCGACGTGGCGCCCGATCTCATCGTATTCCACTGCACCGACACCTCGATGACGCAGGGCCCGCAGGGCGAAGGCGGCATTCTCGAGATCGTGCGGGGCGCAACCGGCATCGAGGCGGTGGCAACGAGCCGGCTCGTGCTGGAGGCATTGCAGGCGCTTGGGCTACGCAGGCTCGTCCTGCTCAGCCCCTACAAGAGCAACCAAGCCGTGATCGATTATCTCTGCGCGACCGGCTTTACCGTGGTTCACGACGTGGCGCTTGCCTGCAAGGCGCTCGAATTCGCGACGGTCACGCCGCGGGAATGGGTGGAGCTCGCGCGCAAGCACGACCGGGCGGACGCCGACGGCATTTTCTTGAGCTGCACCAACACGACCCAGATCGAAGCGATCGCGGATATCGAGCAGGCGCTCGGCAAGCCGGTCGTCAACAGCAACCAGGCGGTGCTTTGGGGCTGCGTCAAGAGGCTCAAGTCGGCGCTTGCTCCGCTGTCGCCGATGCCATCGCTAGGCCGGCTGATGCGGCACATGGATGCGTGAGTGCAATCAGCGAGGATCGAACATATGAAACTGCAAGTTGGACGTCTTGCCGGCGCGGCGGCATTTCTGACGCTCTTTGTTGCGGTCGCGACCGCGCAACCCTATCCGACGCGGCAGATCACGCTCGTCGTTCCCTTCGCGCCCGGCGGGCCCGCCGATTTTCTCGGCCGGCTCATCGGCCAGAAGATGAGCGAAGATTTGGGCCAGCAGATCGTCGTCGACAATCGGCCGGGCGCGAACACCATCATCGGCGCCCAGGCCGTCGCCAAGGCGAGCCCCGACGGCTACGCGCTGCTGATGGCGATCGACGGCACGCTGGTCATGAATCCGTTCCTTTACAGCAAGCTTGCCTATGATCCGTTCAAGGATTTCGTACCGATCTCGCTGATCGCGCTCGTGCCCTCGGCGGTGGTCGGGAACATCAACATCCCCGTCAACTCGATCAAGGAACTGGTCGAGCAGGAAAAGGCCAAGCCCGGGACCTTCCAGATCGGGATCAGCACGCCGACGTCGCAGGTCAATGTCGGGCTTCTCAACATGATGGCCGGGACCAATTTCACCATGGTGCCGTATCGCGGCGGGACGACCCAAATCACCGGCATTCTCGCCGGCGACATTGCGCTCGGCATGGAGAGCATCAACGTGTCGCTGCCGCTCTGGCGCGACAAGAGGCTCAAGATCCTCGGCCTGGTGAGCGCGCAGCGCCTGTCGCTTGCCCCGGACATTCCAACCATCGCCGAGACTTTCCCCGGATACGATCTTAGCATTTGGCAGAGCATCGTCGCGCCCGCGGGCACGCCGCGCGAGGTCGTGACCAAGCTGCACGGATCGATCAGGAAGGTGCTGGCGCTGCCGGAAGTCCGCGAAAAACTGCTCAACGCCGGCATCGAGCCGGCGAGCAGCAATACGCCCGAGGAGTTCGCAGCCTTCATCCGCTCGCAGGCCGACACGCGGGCCAAGGTCATCCAGGCGGTCGGCATGAAGCTCGACTGATGATGCCGATGGCGGCTCGCATCCTCATCGCCGCGGTCGCCTTCGCGATGATGGTGGGGCACGCGCGGGCGCAAGCGACGCTCGACGCGGACGCGAAGGATTATCCCAACCGGGCGATCCGCATCATCGTGCCGTTCCCGCCGGGCGGGCCGGCCGACATCATCGCACGCTTGGTCGGGCAGCGCTTGAGCGAGGACTGGGGCCAACCGGTGGTGGTCGAGAACCGTGCGGGCGGCAACACGGCAATCGGCGCGCAGGCGGCGGCGCGGTCGGCGCCCGACGGTTACACGCTGTTCGTGCCGATGGACACGACCATGGTGATGAACCCATTGGTCACGCCCAATCTGCCCTACGATCCGCTCAAGGACTTCGCCCCGATCACGCTGTTGACCAAGAACATGTCGCTCGTGGTGGTGCGAAGCGATGGGCCCAAGACGATCAAGGAGCTGATCGTTAAGGCAAAGGCCAATCCCGGAAAGCTCAACATGGGCGCGGGCACGATCACGTCGCGGCTGGGCGCGCTGCTATTCGCCAAGCGCGCCGGCATCGACGTTCAGCTCGTTCCGTTCAAGGGCAGCGCCGAGATCGGTCAGGCCGTGCTCGCGGGAACGGTCGATTTTGCCCTCGACAGCACCGGTTCGAGCCTGCCGCTGATCCAGGCCGGGCAGTATCGCGCGCTCGCCAAATACAGCAACCGGCCGCTCGCCATCTTGCCCGACGTGCCGAGTCTTGCCGTGGCGGCGGACCTGCCCGGGCTCGACGAAAGCTCCACCTGGGTGGCGCTGGTAGCGCCCGCCGGCACGTCTGCCGCCATCGTCGACAAGCTCCATCGCGAAGTCGCGAGCATCTACGCCGACGCGGCCATGATCGCCAAACTGGAGAAGATTGGGATTCTCGCGACCGCCAGCAGCGCGCCCGCCGAGTTCGACGCATTTATTCGCAGCGAGACGGAGCGCTGGTCCAAGGTCTTCAAGGACAGCGGCAATATCAAGCTGGACTGACGTCGCTCGCCGCACGCGAAGGACGCTCGGCGCGAACGATCAATCCGACCCGCGCTTGTTTCTCGATCATCGTTTTTCGCGCAGGCCCGCCCGTTGCAGGCGCGGCAAAACCTCGTCGCAGAAGAACGGAAGCTCATCGAGATAATTCACGAGCGAGACCGCGACCCCGGTCAGCCCGGCTTTGCTGAGATCGATGAGTTGGCCCGCCACGTGGTCGGGGTCACCTATGATGGGCAATCCGCCCATGCCCTGCGCGTATCCGGTGCGGATCTGCTGAAACTTCTCCGGTGGCGTGTTCTGCGCCGTGATGTTCTTGAGCGCGAGGATATCGTCGACCGCCCGCCAGTCGGCGTGCTCGACGATGGAATAATGGAAGTACTCCTCGGCCTCTTTCTTCGTCGACCTGGAAGTGACGACGCCCACGGTATAGACGCCGAGTTCCTTGCCCTGTTGCTTCGCCTGGGCTTTGGCGGTCGCGACCTTCTGCGCGGTCTCGTCGAGCGAGGTGCGCGATGCCTGTAGGAAGAATGCGTCGCAGTTGCGGATTGCAAAGGCTTGGCCGACCGGAGAGGCGCCGGCATTCATGATCACCGGCCGCGACCCGCCATAGGGCTTGGGCTTGCCGCGGATGCCCTTCATGTTGAGGTATTTGCCTTCGAAATCGAAGTCCTCTTTGTCCGACCAGATCAGCTTGATGACGTCGATCCACTCCTGCGCGTATTCGTAGCGCGATTCATGATCGCGTTGCTTGACGCCGAACATCGCGAATTCGCCCTCGTTCCACCCGACCACGATGTTGAGCCCAAACCGGCCTTCCCCCACATGGTCGGCGGTCACCATTTCCTTGGCGGCGATGACCGGGTTGAACAGCGGCGCATGCACGGTGCCGAACACCGTGACGCGCTTGGTGAGGGCGAGGAGGCCCGTCGCCCAGGTGATGGTCTCGAGCGTCGCGCCCTGGTAGTCGGTATCGCCGCCATAGCCCTTCCAGCGCCCGATCGGGAGCAGGAAATCGATGCCGACGTCGTCGGCCATCCGGGCGAGCTTGAGATTGTCCGGCCAGCTCCCGGACCAGCGCTCCGGAACGAGCGTGACCGCCCGCCCGGACGAGCAGTTCGCCCCGAACAAGCCGATCTTGAGCTTGTTCGCATTGTGCATCGACATGCGATCATGGCGGGATGGAGCGGGAGCGAGCACGGTTTCTCCTGAAGTCTCGTTCGATATGGCAGTAGATCAGGCTAGCCTACGGGCGCTGCGTTTTGAATGGGACGTCGGCACGAATCGGTTGCCACCGAAACGCGCAACGGTGAGAATTGCGCCAACGGACAGCGCCAAGCCGCCGGGAGGAGCAATGGTGCGGGCAGTGCGCTTTCTACTCGCTGCAAGCCTGGCGATCTCGGCGTCGTGCGCGGCGGCTACCGAGGACCCATCCGCGAGCTTTCCCAATCGGCCGATCCGGATAATCGTGCCCTTCCCCGCCGGCGGGCCGAGCGACATCGTGGCGCGCCTGATCGGCCAGACCATGAGCCAAGACTGGGGACAGCCGGTGGTGATCGAAAACCGGCCCGGCGCCAACACCATCATCGGCGCGCAGGCGGCGGCGAAGGCGGCGCCCGACGGCTACACGCTGTTCATGGCGATCGATTCGACGCTGGTCATGAACCAGTTCGTGCACAAGAGCCTGCCCTACGACCCCCTGGATGATTTCGTGCCGATCACGCTGACCGCCAAGACCATATCGGTGCTGGCGGTTTCCACCGCGAGCGGACCCAAGAGCGTCAAAGAGCTGATGGCGCGCGCGAAGGCGCAGCCGGGCAAGCTCAACTATGGCGCCGGCACCATCACGGCGCAGCTGATGGGGCATCTGTTCCACAAGGCCGCCGGGCTCGACATCGTCTATGTGCCATTCAAGGGCACGCCGGAGACCGTCAACGGATTGCTGACCGGAAGCGTCGAACTCATCTACGCTGCCAACCAGATCGTCGCGCCGCTGATCGCGAGCGGTCAGGTGCGCGCGCTGGCGAAGCTCGACCGCGATGCGCCGCCATCGATGGCCGACATCCCGACGCTGGCCGAGGCGGCCGGCTTGCCCGATCTCGAGGACATCTCCGTCTGGCTCGGGCTGGTGGCGCCAAAGGGCACGCCCAAGCCGATCATCGAGAAGATCCACGCCGAGGTAGCGAGGGTTTTGAGCGACCCGGCCTTCAAGGAGAAGTCCGAGCGCACCGGCAATTACCCCGTGACCAGCACGCCCGATGCGTTTTCCGCCTTCGTCCGCAAGGAGGCAAGCCGCTGGGAGAAGGTGATCAAGGAAAGCGGCATCAAGTTCGACTGAGAGAAGGACGCCATGACCCGTCGTTGGATCGCGCTTGCAATGGTGTCGGCGCTGGTGATGGACACGGCCGCCGCGCAAGAGCGGCCGGATGCATTCCCCACCCGGTCGATCAAGATCGTCGTGCCCTTCCCGGCCGGCGGTCCCTCCGACGCTCTCGCCCGCATGATCGGCCAGAAAATGAGCGAGGACTGGGGCCAACCGGTCGTGGTCGAGAACCGCCCCAGCGCGCCAATACGGTGCTGGGCGCCCAGCAGGTCGCCAAGGCAGCGCCCGACGGCTACACGCTGCTCATGGCCATCGATTCCACGCTGACCATGAATCAATACCTTTACCGCACCCCACCCTACGACCCATTCACGGACTTCGTCCCGGTCACGCTGACTGCGAAAACCATGCAGCTCCTGATCGTCAATGCGGCGAGCGACGTGAAGACGGTGAAGGAGCCTGATCGCCAAGGCGAAGATACAACCCGGCAAGCTCAATTACGGCGCCGGCACCATCACCACCAAGCTCACCGGGCATCTGTTCAATAAGGCTGCGAGCATCGACACCGTGCTCGTCCCCTATAACGGGAGTGCCGAAGTGGCCCAAGGCGTGCTCACCAGGAGCGTGGATTTTTCTTTCGACGGTCCGTCCGCGTCGCTCTCGCTGATCCAGAGCGGGGTGTTCCGCGTATTGGCCAAGTTCGATCCTCGCCCGTTCCCACCGGTGCCCGATCTTCCGATCATCACTGCGGAGCTGCCGAAGATGGACGAGATCACGGTCTGGCTCGGGCTGGTTGCGCCCAAGGACACGCCGCCCGCCATTGTCGACAAGCTGCAGGCCGAAGTGGCGAAGATCTTGGCGGATCCCGCCATCAAGGCGAAGGCGGACGCCTCGGGCCTATTCCCCGCGACCAGCACGCCGGCGGAATTTTCAGCCTTCATTCGCAAGGAGGCGCAACGCTGGTCGGACGTCGTAAAAGAAACCGGGATGAAGTACGACTGAAGCGCGCAACAAAGCTGGAGCCCATCGTGCGCCTCATCCTCCGCTTGGCTGCTTGCTGCGGCGCGGCCTGCGCGTGTTCCGGCCTCGTATGCCTTATCTGCATGCTCGCGATCTCCGACGCGGCTGCCCAAGGAACCGCGGACAGCTGGAGCTATCCCAATCGGGCGGTGCGCATCATCGTGCCGTTTCCCCCAGGCGGGCCGACCGACATCCTCACCCGCGTGCTCGGCCAACGCATGAGCGAGGTGTGGGGCCAGCCGGTGGTGATCGAGAACCAGCCCGGCGCCAACACCGCGATCGCGGCCGCGCGCGTCGCCAAAATGCCGCCCGACGGCTACACCCTGTTCGCCGTGATGGATGTCACCATGGTGCTCAATCCCATCACCACCAGCAACCTGTCTTATGATCCGCTCAAGGATTTCGCCCCGATCACGCTCGCATCCAAGAACACGTCGCTCCTGAACGTCCGCGCCGAGGATGGGCCGAAGACCGTGAAAGAGTTGATCGCGCGCGCCAAGGCCAGTCCCGGCAAGCTCAACTATGGCGCGGGCATCATCACGACGCGCCTCGCCGGCTATCTGTTCAACCGCGAGGCCGGCCTCGACGTGCAGTACATCCCGTTCAACGGCAGCGCGCCGACGGTGCAAGGTCTCTTGACCGGCACGGTCGACTACATCATCGACGGCGCCGCCACCAGCCTCCCGCTCATCCAGAGCGGTAAACTACGCGCGCTTGCCAAGCTCAACAGCCGAGCGCTGCCGGCCTTGCCGGAGGTCAAGCCGCTCGCGGTCGAGGCCGGCATTCCGGCGCTCGACGACATCTCGACCTGGATCGGGCTGGTGGCGCCGGCCGGCACGCCGCGCCCCATCGTCGACAAGATCCAACGCGAAGTGGTCAAGATGTATGCCGATCCCGTCATCGCCGAGAAGCTGGAAAAATCGGGCATCAGCGCGGCCAGCAGCACGCCGGAGGAATTCGACGCCTTCGTGCGCAAAGAGCTGGACCGTTGGGATCGCGTGTTCAAGGATAGTGGAATAAAGCTCAACTGATCTCCCCGCCGCCTCCACCGCGATTTCCTCTCCACGAAACGAACGACCCGGTTCCCCGGCATCCATCCACGGAGCCTCCATGTCAAAGCCGAAAATCCTGATCTTTGCCCCGCGCGAGGAACCGCCGGAGACCGTCAACGCGCTCGAAGGCTTGGGCTGCGAACTCGTCTTCGGCGACCGCGACTGGCAATTGCCGCGCACGACGCACGAAGAGGCCGTCGTGGAGGCGGCGCGTGACGCGGTTGCGCTCATGGGCACCTCCATGCGCCACACCCCGATCAGCCGGCGCATCATGCAGGCCTCGCAGCGTCTGCGCATCGTCGCCAAATACACCGTCGGCGTCGATGACGTCGACACCGACGCCGCCACCGAGCTCGGCATCATGGTTTGCCACGCGCCGACCGAATCCAACTGCTTCGGCGTCGCCGAAACCACCATCACCTTCATGCTGTCGCTGCTGAAGAAAGTCGCCGAGCGCGACGCCGACGTGCGCGCCGGCAAATGGCGCACCGCGGACAATTTCGCCTATTACGTCGGCAGCCGCGCCTCCGACGGATTTCCCGGGCAGACCATCGGCCTCGTCGGCCTCGGGCGGATCGGAACGCGGGTCGCGCAGCTCTTGGCTCCCTGGCGCGCGCGGATCATCGCCTACGATCCCTACGTGCCGCCCGCGCATTTCCTCACCCACGGCGTCACCCCGGTCGACTACCAGACGCTGCTGCGGGAGTCGGACGTGGCGTCGTTCCACGTCGTGCTCACGCCGGAGACGCGCTACATGTTCAGCGAAGCCGAGCTCAAGCTGATGAAGCCGAGCGCCATCGTGCTCAACACCGCCCGCGGCAAGGTGGTGGATGAAAAGGCCCTCGCCCGCGCGATCGACGAGGGGCGCATCCGCGGCGCCGCCATCGATGTCTTCGAGGAGGAGCCGCTGCCCGCGGATTCTCCCCTGCGCAAGCTCGGCGAGCGCGTACTGCTCTCGCCCCACTCCGCCTCCTACACCGAGGGAGGCGAGCTCCGGCAGGGCGTGGCCTGGGCCACGCGCTCGGTGGTCACCGCGCTCAAGGGCGGCATCCCGGACAATGTCTACAACCGGGAGGTCATCCCGCGCTGGAAGGAGCGCTTCGGGGGCGCCAGCGCCGCCGGCGCATGAGGCCGGTTGGGGGCTCGTTTCGGCCTAAAATCAGCGATGTTTTCGCGTCCTGGCGGGCGGCGCGAATCGCTTGATCTTTGTGAAGAACCAATGACTTAAGATATGCAAATTTCGCATAACTGCGGCGCAACATGACGTCTGTTGCAGCGCACTATGGAACCTTATTTATCCCATGACTTGAGATTGCCCGGCGCCGAGCCGGGAGAAAGGTAACAACCATGTTGGTCGCAATCGTCAACTTCCTCCGCGCTTGGAGGCGCTACAACGCGAGCCTGAAAGAGCTCTACCAGCTCGGCGACCGCGAATTGGCCGATATCGGCATCACCCGATCGGACATCCCGCGGATCGCGTGGGACAGCGCTCACCGCGGAAATTCTTAAACCTTCGATGAAAGCGCCCGCCCCGCGGGCGCTTTCGCCTTTGCGGCCTTGGAACCTTAGCGCGCAGCTTCGACCGGATCTCTTCCGCGTTCCAGCCAACCCGATTTGCAACCCCAGAAACGGGACGAGATAATCTCGTCCCATGAGCGACGAGCGCCTGCGAGCAGTGCACGTCATCGGCGGCGGGCTTGCCGGATCCGAGGCGGCCTGGCAGATCTCCGCGCGCGGCGTCCCAGTCGTGCTGCACGAGATGCGTCCGCTGCGCACGACCGCGGCCCACAAGACCGCGGCGCTTGCCGAGCTGGTGTGCTCGAATTCCTTCCGTTCCGACGACAACGAGCACAACGCCGTCGGGCTTTTGCATGAGGAAATGCGCCGGCTCGGCTCGCTGATCATGCGCACGGCCGACGTCAATCAAGTCCCGGCCGGAGGCGCGTTGGCGGTCGACCGCGAGGGTTTTGCAGCGGCCGTGACCGCGGCGCTGGCTGCGCAACCGCTGATCGACATCCGCCGCGAGGAGATCGCCGGACTGCCGCCTGCCGCGTGGGACAGCGTCATCGTCGCCACCGGACCGCTGACCTCGACGGCGCTCGCCGAAGCGATCGCCAAGCTCACCGGCGAGGACGCGCTCGCCTTCTTCGATGCCATCGCCCCGATCGTTCACCGCGACACGATTGACATGTCGCTCGCTTGGCTGCAGTCGCGCTACGACAAGGCGGGACCTGGAGGATCGGGCGCCGATTACATCAATTGTCCGCTCACGCGCGAGCAATACCACGCATTCGTCGCCGCCTTGCTCGCCGGCGAGAAAGTCGCCTTCCACGACTGGGAGACGCCCTATTTCGACGGCTGCTTGCCCATCGAGGTGATGGCCGAGCGCGGCCCCGACACCTTGCGCCATGGGCCGATGAAGCCATTCGGCCTCACCAATCCGCACGCGCCTGGGGTCAAGCCCTATGCCGTCGTTCAGCTGCGCCAGGACAATCGGCTCGGCACCCTGTTCAACATGGTGGGCTTCCAGACCAAGCTCAAGCACGGCGAGCAGACGCGCATCTTCCGCACCATTCCGGGTCTCGAGCGGGCCGAATTCGCGCGCCTCGGCGGCCTTCACCGCAACACCTTCCTGAACGCGCCCAAGCTCCTCGATGGCGTTTTGCGGCTCCATGCCGGGCCGCGCCTGCGCTTTGCCGGTCAGATCACCGGCTGCGAGGGCTACGTGGAATCCGCCGCCATCGGGCTCATCGCCGGCCGGTTCGCGGCCGCCGAACGGCTTGGCCATTACCTCACGCCACCGCCGCCGACCACGGCGCATGGCGCGTTGCTCGCTCATATCACCGGCGGCCATGTGGAAGCCGTCTGCGGCGCAGAACCCGCGAGCCCGCGCTCGTACCAGCCGATGAACGTCAATTTCGGTCTGTTTCCGCCGCTCGCGCACGCGGTCAAGCGCGAAAGCGGACAGCGCTTGCGCGGCACGGAAAAGGCGCTGGCAAAAAAGCGCGCGCTCACTCGCCGCGCGCTCGCCGACCTCGAGCGCTGGATCACCGGCGCCGATCGCGCCGCGGCGGCGGAATAACAGCGATGGGCTTGCCGCGCGAAATCGAGGAACGCTGGACGAGCGGCGTGGTGCTCAAGCGCGACCTGCTTTCGACGGTAGAGCGCGGCCGCTTCGGCACCCGCGCGGGCGACGTCGACGCGGTGCTGCGGCGGATCGACGAAGTCCCGTGGTGGAGCTTCGGCGTGGCGCGCCATCTGTTCGCGCGCGAGCGGCGGGCGCTTGCGATCGCCGGCGAGCTCGGCATCGCGCCGCCGCTCTTGTTCGCCGGTCGCGATGCGCTCATCCGCGGCTGGATCGACGGCCTGCCGCTCCACATCGCTAAGCCGCGCGGCGAGCGCAGCTTCTTCCGCTCGGCCAAAGTGGCGCTGCGCAAGCTGCATCGCGCCGGCATCTGTCATAACGACCTCGCCAAGGAGCAGAACTGGCTGCGCGGACGCGACGGACGCGCCTATCTCACCGATTTCCAGCTTGCCGCTCACTTCTCACGCCGCTCCTGGCTTTTCCGCATCGCGGCCTACGAGGACCTGCGGCACCTGCTCAAGCACAAGCGACGCTATGCGCCCGACGCGCTCACCGCCGCCGAGCGACGCGTGCTCGCAAAGAAGAGCCTCTTGACCCGGGTCTGGATGGCGACCGGCAAGAAGCTCTACTACCGGATCACCCGCGATGTGCTGCACGTTAGCGACCGCGAGGGCGGCGGGACGCGGCTCCTCTACGACGCGCCCCGCATCGCGGCGCGGCTCAAGGCGCACCCGCAGGTGCGCGAGGCGGTGGTCGTGGCCTTTCCCGACCGCCGCGTCGGGACCGGCCTTTATGCGTTCGTCGAAGGCGATCCGGGGCTCACCGAGTGCGGCCTGCGCGAATTCCTCGCGACCGAGACGGCGGCAAAGACCGCCCCCAAATCGCCCGAGCATCTGCAGGTGACCGGGCAATTGCCGCGCGGCGTTTCAGGCGAGGTGCGCAGCGAGATCCTCGAGCTCGTTGCCATGAACCAAGTCGACCTGATCGAGTCGCTGATCGCAAGCGACGACGAGCGCGCCCTGGTGGCGCGCATCGTCGCCGATCGCCGCAACCTGCGCGACCGATTTGCGTTCTAGCCGAAGATCCGCCGCGGCTGCCGCGCTGCGCGCCAGATGAGCCACTGCCGCCGCCAGGGCGCGATCGCAACCGGCACGAATGGATCGTAGCCGCGCCGCACCATGCGGGCGAGCGTCGGCCCCGCGAGCGCGACCGGCAAAAGCGCGGGCAGGACGGCGGGCGCGGCGGTCGCGAGCAACTCCTGCGCCGCGCCGAGATGGTGGCGCTCGCGCGCTCGCAATTCAGCCAATGCGGCGAGCAATTGTGGTGTCGCCGGAGGGCTCTTGGCCTCCTGCCGGTCGGCTCCGTGCCGCGCCAGGATTTCAAGCGGGATATAGAGCTGGCCGCGCGCGGCATGGACCGGAAACGCCGCGAGCAACCCGGCAAGCGCATGGGCAAGGCCGGCGTGATGGCTCAGCGCGCCGATATCCGGCTCGCCCCCGGCAGCGAGGATTCGCGCCGCGAGCGCGATGAGGCTCGCGGAGGCGCCGTCGGCGTAGGCTTCGAGATCGGCAAGCGTCGCCATCGGCTCGTCGTAGAGATCAAACCGGCGCGCCTCGATGAGCGCCTTGAACGGCTCCAACGGCAGCCGGTAGCGCGCGATGGTGGCGAGCAGCGCCGCCGCCACCGGGTGCGCCGCGACCTCGCCCCGGCCCGCACCGGCGAGCACGTCGCTCCACCACTGCAGCCGGATTTCCCCCGCCACGGGCTCGCGAACGACCTCACGCACGCGCGCGATTTCCAGGTTGAAGGCGTAGAGCGCAAACAGCGCGTCGCGATGCTCGGCGGAGGCAAACAAGGTGGTGAGAAAGCGATCCTTGTCCGCCGCGCGTAAGAGCCCTTCGCAATGGGCGAATGCATCCTGCATGGGCGAAGTGTCCCGCTTGCGAAGCCCGCGAGCCTTGCGGCGCATTCCCGCGCGAACGTCGGACTCGAAGGGGACACTAGCAAACTTATGACTCGCGCGTGGCGGCTACGACTTCGCAGTCGAGGTCTTCGCTTTCTCTGCCGGCTCCTCGGCTTCCATGCGCGTCGTCCCCACCCCGAGATAGATCAGGATCGGCGCGGCGATGAAGACCGAGGTATACGTGCCGACCAGAACGACGCCGAAGATCATGGTCGCGACGAAACTGTGGATGGCATGGCCGCCGAAGAGAAGCAGCGCGAGCAGAGCGAGCGTCACCGTCACGTGGGTGATGATCGAGCGCGACAGGGTCGAATTGACCGAGATGTTGAGCAGGTCCGGCATGGACATGCGCTTGTATCGGCGCAGCATTTCGCGGATGCGGTCGTAGATGACCACCGTATCGTTGAGCGAGTATCCGAGAATCGTGAGCAGCGCCGCGATGCTCGACAGATCGAAGTCGATCTGCGTCAACGACATGTATCCGATCGTCAGCACGAGATCGTGCACGTTCGCGATCATGGCGCCGAGCGAGAACTGCCATTCGAAGCGGAACCAGAGATAGATCAGGATGGCGAAGATCGCGAGCCCGAGTCCGATGGTACTCTTGGCCAACAATTCCGACGACACGCGCGGGCCGACCACTTCCACCCGGCGATAGTCGACCTCGCTGCCCAACGCCTCGCGGACCTTGCTGATGGCGACCTGCTGGGCCTGTTCCCCGCCCGGTTGCTGGGCGACGCGGATGAGCACGTCGGCCGGGCCGCCGAACTCCTGCAGCTGCACGTCGCCGAGGCCGAGGCCGC
>Ga0318520_10000300_pt1 | contig 13712 bp, 14 predicted proteins | sample GRESIP178b2f16_FD_203512 | JGI IMG/M metagenome (GOLD analysis project Ga0318520, IMG submission 203512) | Tropical soil microbial communities from Luquillo Experimental Forest, Puerto Rico - GRE.SIPMG.178b2f16 | ecosystem: Environmental > Terrestrial > Soil > Tropical forest > Bulk soil...
GCGCGGCAGGTCGCGGCGGCGGCACCGGCGGCAGCTCCGGTCGCGGGCGCGCTGCCGGCTGCGGCGCGGGCGCACGCGGTGGTGCGGTGGGCGTTCCCGTCGAGGGCGGCGCCGGCCGCGGCGGCGCGGTGAGCGTGGGCCCTGGAGGAATCGGCGACACGGGAGTCGGACGCGGGGCTGCGGCCGGCGCGGCGGCTGCCGCCGGCGGCGCGGCCGGCTTCGGCGGCGGAGCCGCGGGCCGCGGCGGCGCCTGCGCGAGCAGCTGGAACACGCGGTCGACCAGCGCCTGTGCCTCGAACGGCTTGGCGATGTGCCCGCTCGCGCCGACCTCGCGCGCCTTCGCCTCGTCGTAGGTCTCGAAGGTGCCCGTCAGCAGCAACACCGGAATGTGCGCCAGGTCGGGCTCGCGGCGGATCGCCGCGCACAGCTCGTAGCCGTTCAGACCGGGCATGCCGATGTCGGCGAGCAGCAGGTCCGGCCGGATCTGGCGCGCGCGCGTCAGCGCGTCGTCGCCGTTGTCCACGGTGACGAGCTCGACGTCTTCGTTCGCGAACGTGATGCCGACGACTTTCTGGATGGTCACGCTGTCGTCGGCGAGAAGCAGAGTCTTCGGCATCAGCGCCCAACCTCCGTGCGCCTGCCGCCGCGAGCGGCTGCACCTGCCGCCGTATCGGATCGCGCCTGCAGCCGGTTGAATCGCACCACCCGCGGCGAACGATACCAAATCAAGACTGCGCGCCGCGCACCCGATCTCGTTGTGGAGGGCCGAACGAAGGCCGTCCCGAGCGAGGCCGCAGGTGCGCGGAGCGTGGGTAGGGTGCCCACGCGATCACAGGTCCAGGGGGAGCTTCGGCATTGGAGTGGATCGTCGCCTCCCGCTCGGACCCCGGTCTGAAGCGCTCGGTGAACGAGGACTTCTACGCCGTCGACGAGAAGCGCGGGCTGTTCGTGGTCGCCGATGGACTCGGCGGACACGTGGCAGGGCGGCGCGCCTCGGAGCTCGGCGTCGGCGTGTTCCTCGAGACCCTCGTCGGCGAGGCCGACGAGGCGCCGCTGGCGCTGCTGCGCACGGCCTTCGATCGGGCGAACACCGCGATCCGCGAGCTCTCCGAGCGCGATCCGCAGCTGCGCGGGATGGGCACCACGCTGGCGGCGTTGTGGCTGCGCGGCGACGAGGCGCTGCTGGCGCACGCCGGCGACAGCCGGCTCTACCTGTTCCGGGCCGGCGCGCTGCACGCGCTCACGATCGACCACTCGCTGGTGGGCGAGCGCGTGGCGCGCGGCGAGCTCACGCTCGAGCAGGCGCGCGTGCACCCCAGCCGCCACGTGATCACGCGCGCGGTCGGCGTGCTGGAGGCCGTCGACCCCGACGTCGCCTCGCTGCGGCCCCGCGCGGAAGACGTGTTCGTGATCTGCTCGGACGGGATCTCGTCGCAGCTCACCGACGCGGAGATGCGGGACTGCCTGCTCGAGTGCCGAGGCGATCTCGCGCGCGCGAGCCGCGACCTGGTGGACCTCGCCAACGCGCGCGGCGGTGAGGACAACGCGACCGTGATCCTGGTGGCGGTGACGCGCTAGCCGGGATCCTCGGCGTCTTCCTCGTCGTCTCCGGCCAGGTCGACGCGCGAGAGCATGCCTTCCGCAATCGCATCCGGATCGGGCTTGTACGCGCCGAGTGCAATGCGTCGCTTGAGCTCTGCCAGGCGCTCCTGGCGCGCATCGCCCCCGGCGACCTCGGCGAGATACTCCAGCGAGTACACCGCCGACACGTCCAGGTCCGGCGCCTCCGCCGGCGGAGCAGCCGGCTTGCGCGGGTCCTTGCGCTCTCGGCCCATCTCGTTCCCCCGGGGCCGGCGTGGCCCCATTCATGCATCGGTGCCGGCGCGGACTTCTTGAGTCCGCTGCGCCGGCTGCGTCAGCCCGGCTGGACTTGGGGCGGGCCGTTGCGCGCGACGAGCCCTCAAGAATTGCGTGACGGCGGAACGATGTTGCGGACGCGCAGCTTCTCGACCAGGGTCGTGCGCTTCATCTTCACGAGCTCCGCCGCTTTGGCCTTGTTCCAGCCCGTGGCGTTCAGCGCGGCGAGCAGGAGCTCGTCCTCGTAGGCGGCGACCAGGGCTGCGAAGTCGATGCCCCCGGCCGGGATCGACACGGTGGGGCGCTCCAGCCGCGCGCCCGCGATCGAGCCGGGCAGGTCGGCCTCGTCGATCCAGCCGCTCCGGCGCAGCACCGCCAGCCGCTCCACCAGCCGCTCGAGCTCGCGCACGTTGCCAGGCCAGTCGTACTCGCTCATGCGCTTCAGCGCCGCATCGGTGATGCCCGCGATCTCCGGATAGGTGCGGCGCTGGATCTCGAGGAAGTGGCGCACCAGCAGCGGCACGTCCTCGCGCCGCGCGCGCAGCGGCGGGACCTCGATCGGCACACCGCACAGACGGAAGTAGAGATCCTCGCGGAAGCGCTTCTCGCGGATCAGCTCGGGCAGATTCTGGTTGGTCGCAGCCACGACGCGCACGTCGGCGCGCTCGGTGCGGGAGGAGCCGACCGGCTCGTACTCGCGCTCCTGGAGCACGCGCAGGAGCTTGGTCTGGAGCTTCGGGCTCATGTCGCCGATCTCGTCGAGGAAGATCGTGCCCCCGTTCGCCGCGGCGAAGCGGCCCACGCGGTCGCGGACGGCAGTGGTGAAGGCTCCGCGCACGTGGCCGAACAGCTCGCTCTCGAGCAGCTCCTCGGGGATCGCGCCGCAGTTCACCGCCACGAACGGCCGCGCCGCGCGGGGGCTGTTGTAGTGGATGGCGCGCGCGAACAGCTCCTTGCCCACGCCGCTCTCGCCCAGCACCAGCACGGTGGCCTCGGCGTCGGCGACCTTGCGCACCATCTCGATCGTGGCGCGCAGCGCCTCGCTCTCGCCGACCAGGTTGTCGAAGCCGTAGCGGCTCTCGAGCTGCCGCTGCAGCTGGCGGTTCGCGCCGTGCAGGCGGCGGAACTCGAGCGCCTTCTCGACCAGCGGCCCGAAGCAGGCGATCCGCTCGTAGCTCTTCTCGATGAACCAGAACGCGCCGGCGCGCAGCGCTTCGATCGAGCGCTCGGGGTTGCCGAAGCCGGTGACCACGATGCACACCGCCTCGGGGTCGATCGCGCGCACGCGCCGCACCAGCGCGATGCCGTCGAGTCCCGGCATGCGCAGATCGGTCAGCACCAGATCGAACGACTGCTGCTCGACGCGCTCGAGCGCCGCGCTGGGATCGCCCTCGGCGACGACGCTGAAGCTCTCGCCCTCGAGATAGCGGACCAGCGCTGCGCGGAACAGCGCGTCGTCGTCCACCACCAAGACGGAGCCGCGATTCACACACCCACCCCTAGGTGCGCCGCAGTGTAGGAAAGCATTGCACGTCACTCAAGCGCGGCGCCGACCGCTCCGATTTCGTCGCGGATGCCCCCCGATTCGCCGAGCGACAGCTGCGCCAGCGCCGGCTCCCGCGTGCTGGTGGCGGACGACGAGCCGGCGATCGTGCGCGGACTCCGCCGCCAGCTCGAGCGCGGCGGCTATGCGGTGCTCGAGGCCGGCGACGTGGGCCTGGTGCGCGCTCAGCTCGCGCAGGAGCCGGAGGTCGTGCTGCTCGACCTGCGGCTGGGCCAGGCGTCGGGGCTCGAGCTGCTGGGCGAGCTGCGCGAGCGCAGGCCCGACACCGAGATCATCGTGATGACCGGCTACGCCAGCATCGACTCCGTGGTCGCGTGCATGCGCGCCGGCGCGTTCGACTACCTCGAGAAGCCCTTCGCCGATCCGCGCCGGGTGGTGCAGACGCTCGAGCGCGCGCTCGCGCGGCGGCGCCTGCGCGTGCGCAACCGCGAGCTCGAGGGCGAGCTCGGCCGGCGCTCGGCGCTGGAGCGCGTGGTCGCGCAGTCCGCGTCCATGCGCCGGGTGCTGCAGACCGTGCGCGACCTCGCCTCGAACGAGAGCAACGTGCTGATCGAGGCCGAGAGCGGCACCGGCAAGGAGCTCTTGGCGCGTGCGATCCACGAGACCTCGCCGCGCAGCGGCGGGCCCTTCGTGCCGGTCGACTGCGGGGCGCTGCCCGAGGGCATGATCGAGGGCGAGCTGTTCGGCTACCTGCGCGGCGCGTTCACCGGCGCGGTGCGCGACTCCGAGGGTCTGTTCCGCGCCGCGCAGCGGGGCACGCTGTTCCTCGACGAGGTGGGCGAGCTGGCGCTCGGGCTCCAGGCGAAGCTGCTCCGCGCGATCCAGGAGCGCGAGGTGCGGCCGCTGGGCGCGGTCGACGCGCAACCGATCGACGTGCGGCTGATCGCCGCGACCAACCGCGATCTCGCGGCGGAGGTGCGCGCGGGGCGTTTCCGCGCCGACCTGTTCTACCGCCTGCGCGTCGTCGCGCTGGCGCTGCCTCCGCTGCGGGAGCGACCCGAGGACGTGCCGGTCCTGGCCAGTCACTTCGTCGAGCGCGCGGCGCGCGGCACCAAGGTGATCGGGCTCGAGCCCGAAGCGCTCGAGCGGCTGATCGCGCACCGCTGGGAAGGCAACGTGCGCGAGCTGGAGAACACGATCGAGGCGGCGGTCGCGCTCGCGCAGGGGCCGCGCATCACCGCCGCGGATCTGCGCATGTCGAGCTTCGACGAGCCGCGCGCGCAGCTGCCCGGCGGGCTGCCCCTCGCGCTCGAAGCCTACGAGCGCGCCTGTCTCGAGGAGGCGCTGCGCCGCTGCGAGGGCGACGTGCGCGCGGCCGCGCGGCTGCTCGGCATCGGCCGCAGCACCTTCTACCGCAAGCTCGGCCGCAGCTAGGCGCGCGCGCGGGGCGCTCCCGAGATCACGATCACGTCGGCGAGCGAGGGGAAGCGGGCCGCCAGCCAGTCGGCCGCGCGCAAGAGCGCCTGCGCCGCCGGGCCGGGCAGCCGTGCGAGCAGCCGCGCCCAGCGCCGCACCCCCCAGAACAGCGACGTGCCGTCGACCCGGTCGATCGCGACGTGGCGGCCGATCTGCTCGCGCAGGAGCTCCGGGTCGTAGCGCGTGAAGTGATCGGACGGCACGTGGTAGGTGCGCCGGCCCGGACGCCGGGCGGGCCGCAGCCGCTCGCCCAGCCGCTGCAGCCGGCAGCCCAGCGACTCGAAGTTCGCGACCGCCAGCACCACTCGGCCCGCCGGCCGGGTGACCCGCGCCAGCTCCGCGATGCAGCGCTCTGGGTCGTCGAAGTGGTCGAGCGCGCCCTTGCAGAACGCGGCGTCGAAGCTCGCGTCGCGGAACGGCAGCGATTCCGACCAGGCCCGTGCCCAGCTGACACCGCCCGGTGTCGGGGGCGGCTCCTTCGCCGCCACCAGCTTCGCCAGCTCGATCATGCGCTGCGACGGCTCGGCGCAGACCGCGCGGGCCCCGCGGCGCGCGAGCGCGCGGCTGTCCTGGCCGAGGCCCGCGGCCGAGTCCAGCACCCGGCCGCCCGAGCCGGGCAGCGCGGCCGCCAGCGTGAGCGTCTCCATGCGCCGGAACAGGAACTCGGAGTCGCGCGTGGTCCCGGTCGGGATCACGTGCGTCATGTCGCGGTCGAGATCGACCGCCCTCACGCCGCGTCTCCCCGCCAGGCAGCGAGCGCGCGCTGGTACGCGGCCAGCGTGCGCTGCGCAGTGGGGCGCCAGCCGAAGATCGCCTCGAGCCGCGGGCGTGCGGCCAGCGCCTCGGCGTGCGCCGCGTCCCAGTGCTCGAGCACCTCGGCGATCGCCTTCGCCAGCGCCGCGGGATCGCCTGGCGGGACCAGCCGGCCCGCGCCGGCCTCCTCGATCAGCTCCGGCAGCGCGCCCGCGCGCGAGGCGACGACCGGGGTGCCGACCGCGAGCGCCTCGATCGCGGGCAGTCCGAAGCCCTCGAAGAGCGACGGCAGCACCACCGCGGCCGCGCCGCGGTAGGCGCGTTCGAGCTCCTCGGCGGACACCTTGCCCGAGAAGCGCACGCGCGTCTCCAGCCGCAGCTCGCGCAGCGTGCGCTCGAGCGGCGTCCCGCCGGGGAAGTCGTCCAGAACGCGCAGCGTCACCTCGTGCGGCAGCAGCGCCAACGCGTGCAGCAGGAACTCGAGCCCTTTGTTCGGATCGCCGCAACGGCCGACGAACAAGAGCTCCGCAGAAGGACGGCTGCGCGGCGCGCCGGGGGCGGACAGCTCGACGCCGTTGCGCACGTCGTGGATCCGCTCGGGGCGCACGCCGAAGTCGCGCGCGATCGCCGCGCGCGAGGCCTCGCTCGAGGTGAGCACCGCGGCCAGCTGGCGCGCGACCCGCGCCTGCGTGCGCACCGGGTAGAAGGTGAGCGAGCCCTTGCGCTCGGCGAAGCTCCGGTCGCGCGCCAGGCTCGAGCGCAGGTCGATCGACAGCGGGTGGTGGATCGTGCTCACCACCGGCAGACCGAGCGCCTGCAGCCACAACAGCCCGTAGCCGAGCGACTGCACGTCGTGGACGAGCGTGTAGCGCGCGCCGGCGCGGAGCGCGCGGCGGACCGCCAGCGCGGCGCGCACGCTGAACGCGAACGGCTCGGGCAGGAAGCCGAAGCGCGTCACCGCGAACTCGTAGAAGTCGAGCGGCCGGAACATCGCCCACGGCGCCGCGCGGTCGAGGAACGCGCCCGGTCGCTTGTCGAAGCGCTTGCCCCAGAACATCTGGTTGGGCAGCCGCTCGACCCGCGCCCACGGCAACGGGTCGGGGTAGGGCGGCCCGACGAAGACGTCGATCTCGCAGCCCATGGCGGCGAGCTCGCGGGTGAGGGCGTGCAGGTACACGCCCTGGCCGCCGCTCTTCATGTTCCCGCGGTAGCAGAGGAACGCGATGCGCATCACGGCTCCGCAGCCCGGCCGGTCGCGACGCGCCGGCCGTAGAGCACCAGGCTCTTGGGCCAGACCCGGTCGAACAGCCGCTCGATCTGCGACCAGCGGCGGGAGAAGGCGGCGCGCACCAGGAAGCTGCGGAACGCGCGCGTCGGGGCCGCCCGCTCGTCGTCGAGCCCGACGACGGCCCGCACGCCCCAGTACGGCGAGTGGAACGCGTGTGCGAAGCCCACGCCGGAGACGCGCAGCCCGGCGCGCGCGAGCGCCCGCGCCAGATCGCGCGGGCGGAACACGCGGATGTGTCCCCCCGGGCTCTCGAAGTAGCGGCGGGTGGCCGCGAGATAGAGCCACTCGGTGATCGCCGTGGGAATGGTCACCGCCAGCGTCCCGCCCGGCCGCAGCACCCGCGCGAGCTCGCGCGCCGCCGCGCCGTAGTCGTGCACGTGCTCCATCACCTCCGAGCAGATCGCGCGGTCGAACGCGCCGTCGGGGAAGGGCAGGCGGAACACGTCGCCGCGCAGCACGCCGCCGTGCAGCTTCTCGGTCGCGCGCCCGCGCCGCTCGTGGATGCCCGCGCGCGCGATGCGGAGCGACCCCAGGTCGAGGTCGAGCCCGACGCTGTGCACGCCGCGGTCGAGCGCGCCGAAGCAGTGGCGTCCGCCGCCGCAGCCCGCGTCGAGCAGCCAGTCGCCGGGCCGGAGCTCGAGCCTATCGAGGTCGACGGTGAGCACGGACGACCTCGGCCAGCACGTCGGCGGTCCGCGAGGCGGCCTCGCGCCACGAGAACACGCGCTCGACACGGCGGCGCGCCGCCGCGCCCATCTCGGCCACACGCTCGGCCGGCAGCCGACACAGCTCGGTGATCGCCGCGGCCAGCGCCTCGGGATCGCGGAACGGCACCACGCGGCCGACCTCGCCGCCGGTGCCGACGACCTCGGGCAGCGCGCCGCCCGCGGTCGCGATCACGGGCAGGCCGCAGGCCATCGCCTCCGAGGCGGGGAAGCCGAAGCCCTCGAAGAAGGAGGGCACCAGCGCGATCCGCGCGGTCGAGTACTGCTCCACCAGCTCCTCGACCGTGAGCAGGCGCTCGACCAGCACCACGCGCCGCTCGAGGCCCAGCTCGCGCAGCTTGCGGGGCACCAGGCCGTCCTTCGGGATGCGCCCGTCCACGATCTTGAGCGTGACGCTTTCCGGCGTGCGCGCGAGCGCTTCCAGGAGATAGGGAATGCCTTTCTTCCGGTCTTCGGTGCGGCCCACGAAGATCAGGTCGGTCTCGCGCGGGCGCGGCAGCGGCCGGAAGGTCTCCGCGTCGGTGCCGTTGTAGACGACCGAGACGTCCTTCTGGGGCACACGGAAGTAGCGCTCGATTTCGCGCGCCGAGGCATGCGACACGGTCAGCACCCGCGCCAGGCGCGGGACCACCGCCTGCTGCATCAGCAGCGGGAAGTAGAGCGTGCGCTTCCACTTGCGGCGAAAGCGCGGATCGATCTCGAAGTCCGCCAGCCGGTCGATGTGCAGCGGGTGGTGCACCACGCCGACCACCGGGATGCCGGTCGCCTGCAGCGCGAGCAGCCCCCAGGAGAGCGACTGGTTGTCGAGCACGACGTCGAAACGGTGGCACCGCTGCAGCTCGCGCCAGCGCAACAGCAGCCGCAGCCCGAACGCCGTCATCTCGGGGAAGACACCGAAGCGCGTCAGGCCGAGCTCCCACAGGTTGCCTGGCCAGAAGGCGCGGAACGGGTCGTCGCGCGGCAGCGCCTGTGCCAGCGGCAGCGCGAAGAACATCTCGTTCGGGATCACGTGCAGCGGGATCCCGGGCGCGAGCTCCGGCAGCGGCGGGCCCGAGATCACGTGCACCTCGTGGCCGAGCTCGTGGAGGCCCTTGGCGAGCGCGGCGGTGTACACGCCCTGTCCGCCGCAGAACATGTTGCCGCGATAGGTGAGCAGGGCGATGCGCATCGGCGCTAGCGCACGCCCCGTGGGTTCTCTTTGGGCGCGCCCGCAGGCGTGGTGGCGCCGCCCGCGCCGCCGCTGCCGGACAGGCTCTCGCCCTCGGCCTCGACCTGGACGGTGGCGATCGTCCAGCCGATCCACGCGACCAGCCCGAGCGCGAACAGCACCGCGGCCGCGACCGGGATCGCGAGCGCCCAGTAGCTCTGCGCCAGCACGCCGCCGACGAACAGCGCGCCCGCGGCGATCGCACCGAGGCACACCAGGCCTCCCAGGACGCGCGAGCGCTCGTCGGCAGCCGTGCTCATCGCGGCGCAGCTTACCAGAGGCCCAAATTCGCCGGCAAAGCTCAGGCGGGTCAAGCGGAGCGCGCGAGACACCGATCACTCCCGAATGGCCTCGTCTCCGGCCAAGCGCCGCAAGCTCTCGCCCCCGCTGCGGATCGAGTGCGCGCGCGGGGCCGGGCGGCGCAACCACTTCCTGGGCTACGGCGCGAACCTGTCGGAGACCGGCGTGTTCGTGCAGTCGCTCGCGCTCCGCCCGCCGGGCACCCGCCTGCGCCTGGTGATGCACCTCACGCGCAGCAGCGAGGAGCCGATCTCGACCGAGGCCGAGGTGCGCTGGGTGCGCCGCTACGGCGGGAAGCGCGCGCCGTCGGCCGGCATGGGGCTGCGCTTCGTGGGCATGCGGCCGTCGGACCGCACCGTCCTGCAGACCATGTGCAACGCGCCCGCGGTGCGTTCGGCCGCGGAGATCCAGCCGCTGGTCAAGACCGACCGGCGCGCGCGCGGTTGATCCGGCCCCGTCCGCGCGGTATCGGTCCACGCCGGTGGGGGAGCAGGCGATCTGGATCGGGCTCATGTCCGGGACCTCGGCCGATGCGGTCGACGCGGCAGTGGTGCGCGTCGGCGGCCCCGGCGAGGTGGAGCTCCTGGCGCTCCACTCGGAGCCGCTCGAGGAGGAGCTCCGCCGCCGCATCCACGGGCTGGTGCAGGGCTCGGTCGCGCTGCGCGAGCTGCTGCAGCTGGATGCGCTGCTGGGCGAGCGCTTCGCCGCGGCGGCGCTCGCGGCAGCGCGCGCCGCGGGCGTGCGGATCGAGGACGTGCGCGGCATCGGCTCGCACGGCCAGACCGTGGCGCACCATCCCGAGCGCGAGGTCCGCGGCTCGCTGCAGCTCGCCTCTGCGGCGGTGATCCACGCGCGCACCGGCCGGCCCGTGGTGTCGGACTTCCGCAGCGCCGACATCGCGGCGGGCGGGCAGGGGGCGCCGCTCACGCCGTTCTTCCACTTCCACCGCTTCGCGAGTGCGGGCGAGCGCCGCGCCGTGCTGAACGTCGGCGGCTTCACCAACGTGACCTACCTGCCGGATCGCGATCCCGCGCACGTGATCGCGTTCGACCCGGGGCCGGGCAACGCGCTCGTCGATCGCGCGGCGCGCTGGGCGAGCAATGGCCGCGAGCGTTTCGACCGCGACGGCGCGCGCGCGGGGCGAGGGCGCGCGGAGCGGGCGCTCGTCGAGGAGTGGCTCCGCGAGCCCTACTTCGCGCGCCGGCCGCCGAAGAGCACCGGCCACGAGCTCTTCGGCGAGGCGTTCTTCGCGCGCGCCCGGACCGCCGTGCTCGCGCGCGGCGGCGGCGCCGACGACGTGTTCGCGAGCCTGCTCGAGCTCACCGTCGAGAGCGTGGCGCGCGCAGCCGAGCAGTTCTTCCCCGCGCTGCCCGAGCGCTGGCTGCTGTGCGGCGGCGGAGCGCGGAATCCCGTGCTGGTCGAGCGGCTCGCGACGCGGCTCGCGCCGGTGGTGCTCGAGCCCACCGATGCGCACGGCGTGCCGAGCGAGGCGCTCGAAGCGATCGCCTTCGCGGTGCTGGGCCATTGCGCCAGCCGCGGCGAGCCTTCGAACCTCCCGGCGGCGACCGGCGCCGCTCACGCAGTCCCGCTCGGGGTTGCCAATCCGCCGGGGGCGTTCCGCGGCCTAGATTGAGAGCTCGAGACCGTCGTGCGCGGTGTCGAACACCAGCCGGCTCTCGTTCTCGAGCACCTGGTTGCCGAGATGAGTGAGTCGGATCGCCCCACAGCGGAAGCGTGCGCGCTCGCGCTGGAGCCGGTGGTGCGACAGATGGAAGGCGAACTCCTCGTCGAAGAACACACACTCGCAAATGAACAGGTCCGCGTCGCCGACCTTGTCGGGCAGTGTCTCGTGCCAGCCGGTGTCGCCCGAGAATACGAGCGACCGGTGGTCGGTCTCCACGCGCAGCATGTGCGGGCAGGTGTGCTCCTGGTGCACCGCCGGCATCGGGGTCACGCGGAAGCCCTGCAGGTCGATCGGCTTGTCGAGCGCGAACTCGGTGTAGCGGACCGGGAAGCGCGGCGGCTGCTCGGTGTCGTAGTGATAGGCGCGGGTGAGCGCCGACAGCTTGGTCGCGACGCCCGGCGGGCCGAGGATCTCGAGCGGCCGGTCGCGCGGGCTCGCGTAGATGTAGTCGAGCATGAGGAAGGGCATGCCGGCGATGTGGTCGCCGTGGAAGTGGGAGAGTGCGACCGCGTCGATCTCCAGCGGATCCACGCCGAGCTCCTTCAACCCTCCCAGCGTGGTGGGGCCGCAGTCGAGCAGCAGCGTGTGACCGCCGTCGCGAACGAGGATCGCGCTGTTGCGGCGGCCGCCGCTCCCGAATGCATCGCCGGTTCCGACGAACAGCACCTCAGCCATCGCGCCAGACCTCTTTGTCGAAAGCGACCGCCCGCTCGAGCGCCGCCCCCGCCGCGACCTCCGCACCAGGTAGGGCGAGTGAATCTACGAGGCGAGCGCCCGCGCAGACGTGACCGCGGGCGCAAACCACGGCGGAAGGGCCGATCCGGGCACCCTTCTCGACCACTGCCCCGGCGCCGACCCACGCGGGGCCGCGGACCTCGCCCTCGACCCGTGCGTCTGCCGCGACGCGGATGGCGTCGCCTCCCCGCCTCACCTCCAGGCGCAGCGCCGCGACGTTTGCGTCGCGCAGCTCGGCAGGGGTCCCGACCGGCCACCAGGGCTGGGACGAGGGCTGCAGCCACGAGGCGACCGGCGTCCCCGCGCGGAGGGCGGGCAGATACACGTCCGGAATGATCTCGAAGCCCGCTCGCACGGGCATGAGCGCGAAGATCGCCGGCGACATCACCTGGACCCCGATGAACAGGCCGCTGCCCACCTCACCCCCGAGGTCGATTCGGTCCGTGAAACGACACACACTCCCACCCCGATCGTAACCGATCGAGCCGAACTCGCCCTTGCGTTCGTCGTCGCGCAGGACCAGGGTGGCCAGCGCGCCGCTGCCGCGGTGCGTCGCGACCAGCGCGGCGAAGTCGAGCTGGAGGCACATGTCGCCGTTCAGCACCAGGAACGGCTCGTGCTCGCCGAGCAGCGCGCGGGCACCGGCGATGCCGCCGCCACTGCCTCGGGGCGACGCCTCGTGCACCCAGTCGATGGGGAGCGGCGCGTCGCGGAGCGCCGCGCGCAAGCTGTCGGGGTGGGCGTGGGTGTTCACGATCGCGCGCTCGACCCCGCTAGCGGCGAGCGCGCGCACGAGCCGTGTGATCACCGGCACGTCGAGCACGGGCAGGGCCGGCTTCGCGATCGCGCGCGCCAGCGGCGCCATCCGCGTGCCCAGTCCCGCCGCGAGGATCATCGCCTTCACGGCGCCGACTCCGCGAAGGCCCGGCGCAGGATCCCGGCGAGCCGCGACTGCGCGGGCGGCAGCGCCGGCAGCACGGTCAGCACCGCCTCGGCGGCCCGCGCGATGAACGGCCGGTAGCGCAGATCGCCCTTGCGCTCGACCAAGAGCCGGTAGCGCCCGTAGTCCTTGCACTTGCGCTGCACCGCCAGCAGCGCGAAGTGCGCGGGATCCGGACTCGCACCGCGCGCGCTCCAATAGAGGGCGCAGAGCGACGCGCGCTCCGCCGGCTCGAGCTCGAGATACGAGTCGAACAAGAGCGCCGCGAGGTCGAGCTCGGGCGGCGCAAGCAGCGCGTCCTGGTAGTCGATCACGCGCAGCCGTCCGCTGGGGTCGACCATCAGGTTCTGGCTCTGGTAGTCCCGCAGCGCGAGCCCGCGCGGGAGCGCCGCGACCGACTGCGCGAGCGCGTCGAGTTCGTCCGAGAGCTCCGCGCGGAAGCGCTCGGGCAGGCCGTGCTCGGCGAAGGTGCGCAGCTCGAAGCGCACCCACTCGGCGTCGAACTGGCGCTGGAACGGGAGCGCGTCCTCGCGCGGCAGCGCGTGGACGCGCGCGAGCAGGTCGACGGCCTCGCGCAGCCGCGCGCCGCGCTCGGCGGAGGCGAGGTCGAGCAGGTGCACGTCGCCCAGGTCCTCGAGCAGGATCCAGCGCTCGCCGGGCTCGACCGCGAAGATCTCCGGCACCGGCAGCCCGTGTCGCGCGAGCAGTCCGGTCACCTCGACGAACGGCAGCGCGACCCGCTCGCCGCGCAGCGCGGGCGGCAGGATTGCCGGGTCCTCGGGGACCGCGTGCATCAGCACCGCGCTCTTCGCTTCGCTGAAGCGCACGCGCCAGTAGCGCCGGGCGCCCGCGCCGCCGGGCAGGGGCACGAGCTCGACGGGCGCACGGCCGAGCACGGTCTCGATCCAGGCGCGCGCGCGCTCCATTCCCGACTCCCCCGCGAGCGAGGATGGCGAGCCGGCCGCGGAGCGGCAAGCGCCGCGCGAGTGCTCTAAGGTTCGCGCGCCGTGACCGCTCTCCGTGCCGTCGCCGTGCTGTTCGTGTGCGCGGTGCTCGCTCGCCCTGCGCTGGCGCAGGAGTCGGCGCTGTCCCAGGCGCTCGCGGCGTTCGAGAAGGCGCCGGCGCTGCGGGGCGCGCGGGTCGGCGTGCTGGTGGTCGATCTCGCCACCGGCGCCCACCTCGCGGAGCACGCGGCCGACGAGGATCTGGTGCCGGCCTCGAACCAGAAGCTGCTGATCTCGGC
>Ga0318520_10000302_pt1 | contig 13697 bp, 13 predicted proteins | sample GRESIP178b2f16_FD_203512 | JGI IMG/M metagenome (GOLD analysis project Ga0318520, IMG submission 203512) | Tropical soil microbial communities from Luquillo Experimental Forest, Puerto Rico - GRE.SIPMG.178b2f16 | ecosystem: Environmental > Terrestrial > Soil > Tropical forest > Bulk soil...
CTGGGGGGTGAGCCGTACGTCGGCGACGTGGCGGTGCGCGATGGCGTCATCCAAGCGGTCGGCCACGTCAACGGCGACACCGCGCGGCGCGAGATCGACGCGAGCGGTCTGCTGGTCACGCCCGGCTTCGTCGATCTGCACACCCACTACGACGGCCAGTCCATCTGGTCGCAGCGCCTGACTCCGTCGTCGGCACACGGCGTGACCACGGTGGTGATGGGCAACTGCGGGGTCGGCTTCGCGCCGTGCCGCCAGGACGACCACGACGTCCTCGTCGACGTGATGGCCGGGGTCGAGGACATTCCCGGCGTCGTCATGACCGACGGCCTGCCGTGGACCTGGGAAACCTTCCCCGAATACATGGACGCTTTGGAGTCGCGACAGCGGGATATCGATGTAGCCGCCTATCTTCCGCACTCGCCGCTGCGCGTTTACGTGATGGGCCAGCGCGGCGCTGACCGCGAACCGGCCACGCCCGAAGATCTCGCGAAGATGCGGGCGCTGGCCAAGGAAGCGATCGAGGTCGGCGCGCTGGGCTTCGCGTCGTCGCGGTTGACCATCCACAAGACCGAAAGCGGGTTGCCGATCCCCAGCTATGACGCCGCGCGCGAGGAGATCGAGGAGATCGCCCGGGGTGTGGTCGACGGCGGCGGCGGCCTGCTCCAGTTCGTGCCCGACATCCCGGCCGGGGGCTACCAGCCGGTGCTGCAAACGGTTTTCGACGTCGCCGAGGACGTCGGGCTGCCGGTCACCTTCACCCTGGTCGTCGCCAATGCCGGCGACCCGACGTGGGCGGACGCCATCACGATGATCGAGAAGGCCAATGGAAGGGCGGGGGCCGGCGAGCCACAATTCATCGCGCAGTTGTTGCCGCGTCCCATCGGGTTGATCATCGGGCTGCAACTGTCCGCCAACCCGTTCGTGCTCTACCCCAGCTACCGAGAGATCGCCCACCTGCCGCTGGCCGAGCGGGTGGCCGAGATGCGCAAGCCGGAGGTCCGCGCCCGCATCCTGGCCGACAAGCCCGGCCAAGGCCATCCGATCCTGTATGTGGCGCAGATGTGGGACTGGATTTTCCCGCTGGGCGACGAACCGAACTACGAGCCCGACCCGTCGACCAGCATCGGGGCCCGTGCCCGGGCGCGTGGCGTGAACCCGATGGAAGAGGCCTACGACCGGCTGCTCGACGACGACGGTCGCGCCATGCTGTTGGTCGCAACCAGCAACCTGCAGAACAACTCGCTGGACACGGTCGGCGAGTTGCTGCACCGCGACGACGTGGTGCTCGGGCTCGGCGACGGCGGCGCCCATTACGGCATGATCTGCGACGCCAGCTACCCGACGTTCTTGCTGGCGCATTGGGCACGCGACCGCGCGTCGGGGCGGTTCTCCGTGCCCGACGCCATCCGCGAGTTGACCTCCGTACCCGCCCGCGTGGCCGGGCTCGGCGACCGCGGCCGCATCGCCGTCGGATACAAGGCCGATCTCAACGTCATCGATCACGCTGCTGTGCGGTTGCACAAGCCGGTCATCAGTTATGACCTTCCCGCTGGTGGGCGTCGCCTGGACCAGACCGCGGACGGGTATGTGGCGACCATTGTGTCCGGCGAAGTGATCGCTGAGAATGGCGTTCCAACCGACGCCCGTCCCGGCAAGCTGGTCCGCGGCCGCAAGCCCACACCGCTACCTGCCCGATAATGCCACGCGGGGGACCCTGTCCCAGTTAAGTTGGGTTAGTGACGAGCCCGCATTTTGCGTGGTTGCCGCCTGAAACCAATTCGGCACTAATCTTCGCCGGTCCCGGAGCGGCGCCGCTGCTTGCTGCTGCCGCGGCCTGGGACAGCCTGGCCGAGGACCTGGCGTCGTCAGCATCGTCGTTTTTCTCGGTGACATCCGATCTGGCCAACGGCTCGTGGCAGGGCGCGTCGGCGGCGGCGATGATGGCCGTCGCAACCCAGTATGTGAGCTGGCTGGGAACGGCGGCGGCCCAGGCGGAGGCGGCGTCGAGCCAGGCCTCGGCCATCGCGGCCGCGTTCGAGACCGCGGTGGCGGCCACCGTGCAGCCCGCGGTGGTGGCGGCCAATCGTGCCTTGGTGCAGGCGCTGGCGGCGACGAACTGGTTCGGATTCAATGTCCCGGCGATCATGGACACCGAGGCCGCATACGAGCAGATGTGGGCGGCGGACGTGGCGGCAATGTTCGGTTACCACGCGGACGCTTCGGCGGCCGTTGCACAACTGGCGCCCTGGAAGCAGGTCCTGCACCAACTCGGTATCAACTTCGGCACGAGCCACACCGGTGCCGGTCCGGCAGGGTCCACGTCAGGCACTACGTCCACGGCGGGCTCTTCGTCCACGGCGGGCTCTTCGTCCACGGCGGGCACCCCATCCACGCCAGGCACTTCGAATGTTGGCACCACAAGCAGCGGCACCCAGAATTTGGGCTACGCAAACTCCGGTATCAACAACATCGGCGCCGGCAACCTCGGCAATAACAACGTCGGCTTCGGGAATACCGGCAGCAACGACTTCGGGATCGGCCTGACCGGCAACAACCAGTTCGGCTTCGGCGGCTTCAACTCGGGGACCGGCAACATCGGCCTGTTCAACGCCGGCACCGGCAACGTCGGCTTGTTCAACTCCGGCACCGGCAACTTCGGCATCGGAAACTCGGGCATCTCCAACACCGGTTTCGCCAACGCGGGGTCCGCCAACACCGGCTTTTTCAACACCGGCAGCGCCAACACCGGCTTCTTCGACAACGCCCTCGGGATGCCGGCCGGCGCGGAGGCGGGCGTGCTCGGCTCGGGCTACGTCACGGGCGGCGTCAGCGCGGCCACGCTCAGCTCGGGCGTCCTCAACTCCGTCACCGGCGGCTTCAACCCGAGCCTGGCGAGCCCCGGCTTTGTCCACCCGGCGGTGGCCACGGGCGTCTCCGCCGGCCCGGCCGACGCCGGCGGCATTGCCGGCGGCCCCGTATCCGGCGGCGCTTACGCGGGTGCCGTCAGCGCGGCGGTCGGCCCCACCCCCGTCCCACCGGCGTTGCGAACCACGACGACCGGCCCATTGGGCTTCCTCCCCGCCGGCCCGACCGGTGGCAACGACTCGGGTTTCCGGAACCCGGTTACCCGTGAGTCGGGGATACCCAACTCGGGCTTCTTCAAGGATGACTCCGAGCCCAGCGTTCCCGAGCCGGGCATCCAGCTGCCGGAGGACCTGATCGACTAGTTCCCCTCGCATATCCTCGAAACATGCGCACGAAGAAGAGGGTGGACGTCGAGCGGCTCGCCGCCGCGCTCGCCGACTACCCGTTCGGGTACCTGATCACTGTGGACGACGGCTACCGGGTGCACACCGTGACGGTCGAGCCGCAGTTGCGAAACCTGCCGGATGGTCCGGACGGGCCGCGAGCGATCGTCGACGTCGGGCTGGTCGGCGGTCACACGCGGAAAAACCTGGCCGACCGCCGCGACGTGACGTTACTGTGGCCCCCACCCCAGCCCGGTGGTTACTCGCTGATCGTCGACGGCACTGCCGAGGTGACCGACGCCGACGACGAGACCGCCCGCCTGGGGGTCGTGCCCACCCGCGCGCTGCTGCACCGCGAAGCCGACGCCGACTCACCCGGTGCGGCCAAGGGTTGCCTCCACGACTGCGTCGTGTTCTCGCTGCCCGCCTGACACGAAAAAGCCCGGCCCCACTCGCGATTCGAGGGGCCGGGCTTTTCGCTGTGGACTAGAAGTCCATACCACCCATGCCGCCGGTCGGGTCGCCCGCCGGAGCGGCCGCCTTCTCCGGCTTGTCGGCCACGACGGCCTCGGTCGTCAGGAACAGCCCCGCGATGGACGCCGCGTTCTGCAGCGCCGAACGGGTCACCTTGACCGGGTCGGCCACGCCGGCCTTCAGCAGGTCCTCGTACTCACCGGTGGCCGCGTTCAAGCCGGTACCGGCCTTCGCGTTGCGGACCTTCTCGGCGACAACGCCGGGCTCCAGCCCGGAGTTGAAGGCGATCTGCTTCAGCGGAGCCTCCAGCGCCACGCGGACGATGTTGGCACCGGTGGCCTCGTCGCCCTTGAGCTTGAGCTCCTCCAGGGCCGGGGCCGCTTGCAGCAGGGCCACGCCGCCACCGGCGACGATGCCCTCCTCGACGGCCGCCTTGGCGTTGCGGACCGCGTCCTCGATGCGGTGCTTGCGCTCCTTGAGCTCCACCTCGGTGGCAGCGCCCGCCTTGATCACCGCAACACCGCCGGCCAGCTTGGCCAGGCGCTCCTGCAGCTTCTCGCGGTCGTAGTCGGAGTCGCTGTTCTCGATCTCGGCGCGGATCTGGGCCACCCGGCCGGCGATGGCGTCCGGGTCACCGGCGCCCTCGACGATGGTGGTCTCGTCCTTGGTGATGACGACCTTGCGGGCCTTGCCCAGCAGCGAGATGTCAGCGGTCTCCAGGGAAAGGCCGACCTCTTCGCTGATGACCTGACCACCGGTGAGGATGGCCATGTCCTGCAGCATCGCCTTGCGACGGTCACCGAAGCCGGGGGCCTTGACCGCCACCGACTTGAAGGTGCCGCGGATCTTGTTCACGACCAGGGTGGACAGCGCCTCGCCCTCGACGTCCTCGGCGATGATCAGCAGCGGTTTGCCGCCCTGGATGACCTTCTCCAGCAGCGGCAGCAGGTCCTTGACGGTCGACACCTTGGAGCTGACCAGCAGGATGTAGGGGTCCTCCAGGACCGCTTCCTGGCGCTCGGCGTCGGTGACGAAGTAGCCCGAGATGTAGCCCTTGTCGAACCGCATGCCCTCGGTGAGCTCGAGCTGCAGGCCGAAGGTGTTGGACTCCTCGACGGTGATGACGCCCTCGTTGCCGACCTTGTCCATCGCCTCGGCGATCAGGTCGCCGATCGACTGGTCGCCCGCCGAGATTCCCGCGGTCGCAGCGATCTGCTCCTTGGTCTCGACGTCCTTGGCCGACTTGAGCAGGGTCTCGGTGATCTTCTCCACGGCCTTCTCGATGCCGCGCTTGAGGCCCAGCGGGTTGGCGCCGGCCGCGACGTTGCGCAGGCCCTCTTTGACGAGCGCCTGGGCCAACACCGTGGCCGTCGTCGTGCCGTCACCGGCGACGTCGTCGGTCTTCTTGGCGACTTCCTTGACCAGCTCGGCGCCGATCTTCTCGTACGGGTCCTCCAGCTCGATCTCCTTGGCGATGGACACACCATCGTTGGTGATCGTGGGGGCACCCCACTTCTTCTCCAGGACGACGTTGCGGCCCTTGGGACCCAACGTCACCTTTACCGCGTCGGCGAGGCTGTTCAGGCCCCGCTCGAGGCCGCGACGGGCCTCTTCGTCGTACGCAATTGTCTTGGCCATTGCGAAGTGATTCCTCCGGATTGGGGATGACACGTTCTGGCCGGGTGCAGTGCCCGCGACGGACGACCAAGGTTGGTCTCACCGTCCCGACCTAGCACTCACCGGTCGCGAGTGCCAACGTCATTCTTAGCACTCGCCTATGCCGAGTGCAAGGAGCCCGGCGACGATGCGCACCGTGTAGCGGTGGGCTGAGGAGCCGGGCAATCAAGACGCGCCCGATTCGTTATCGCCCAGGGCGCAAACCGTCGACGACGACGTCGGTCACCCGCTCGGCCAACGCGGAGTTGTACGCCTCCATCGCCTGGCATCCGACCAGGATCGTCTTCACTTCGCGCACACTGAGGTCCTTCCGTGCGGTGCCGGCTTCCTGCGCGGCGCGAAGCAGCTCCCCGAGCACGGCGTAGAACGCGTCCTCGGCGTCGGGCGCGGCGCTTGCGATGTCGATGCCGAACCCGGCCAGCGCATCGGCCAGTCCGCGGTCCGTCGCGCCCCACTGCAACACCATCGAGCGCAGGAAGCTGAAGAGCGCTTCGCCGGGCCCGTCGGATTCCAGCAGCGCGTAGCCGTCGTCGACGAGGCGCTGCATGCGGTCCTGGATGACGGCCTGGAACAGCGACTCCTTGGTCGGGAAGTGCCGGTAGACGGTGCCGGCGCCGACGCCGGCGCGCCGGGCGATCTCGTCGATCGGGACCGAAAGGCCCTCCGCCGCAAAGGTGTCGTAGGCGACCTCCAGCACGCGGGCACGGTTGCGCGCCGCGTCGGCGCGCAGCGGCCGTGCGGGTTGCGCCATCTTTTCACCACCCATCGGTTGACAAAACGGGGCGCGCGTTCCGTATAGTGAACAGCAACCGGAGCGCTCGCCCCGTTTACCTTACTAGCTTAGGAGCTTTCATGGCCAAGTGGACCGCATCGGATATTCCCGACCAGACCGGTCGCGTCGCCGTCGTCACCGGAGCCAACACCGGCCTCGGCTACGAGACCGCCGCCGCACTCGCCGACCACGGCGCGCACGTGGTGCTGGCGGTCCGCAATCTCGACAAGGGCAAGGACGCCGCCGCACGCATCACCGCCCAGAGCCCAGGCGCCGAGGTCGGGCTGCAGGAGCTGGACCTGACGTCGCTGGATTCCATCCGCGCCGCGGCCGAGCAACTGCGCTCCGATCACGACCGCATCGACCTGCTCATCAACAACGCCGGCGTAATGTACACGCCGAAGTCGACCACCAAGGACGGCTTCGAGATACAGTTCGGCACCAATCACCTGGGCCACTTCGCCTTCACCGGTCTGTTGCTGGATCGGCTGCTGCCGGTCGCCGGCTCGCGGGTCGTGACGGTCAGCAGCATCGGCCACCGCATCCGCGCCGACATCCACTTCGACGACCTGCAGTGGGAACACGGCTACAGCCGGGTCGGGGCCTACGGGCAGGCCAAGCTCGCCAACCTGCTGTTCACCTACGAACTGCAGCGACGGCTGGCGCCCCGTGCGACGACGATCGCTACGGCCGCCCACCCCGGCGGCTCGAACACCGAGCTGATGCGCAACCTGCCCGCGGGGCTTGCGCGCGTTTACCCCTTGGTCGGATCGTTCATCGCCCAGGACGCGGCCGCCGGCGCCCTGCCGACATTGCGCGCCGCGACCGACCCGGCCGTGCTCGGCGGCCAGTACTACGGTCCCGACGGCTTCGCCCAAACACGCGGCTACCCAACGCTCGTGGCGTCCAGCCGCAAGTCCCACGACGTCGACCGGCAGCGCCGGCTCTGGGCGGTCTCCGAGGAGTTGACCGGAGTCGTGTATCCCGTCGACTGACCGGTACACCGGGGCACACTGGAAAACATGTCGCTCGTCGTGCCCCCGTACCCGCCGCCCCGCTACACCAACGACGAACCGGAGATCGGCGCCTGGCTCAGGCGAGCTCCTGAAAACGGAGGGGCGCCGGCCGACTACGAGACCTTCGGGACCAAGTACCACTACCTGGCCAACCAACAGGCCACCGACGGCGACTATGACCTCTATCGGGTCGACATCGCCCCGGCCGGTGGTGGGCCGCCGTCGCACTATCACCGCGCCGTGTCCGAGGCATTCTTCGTCCTGTCCGGGACGATGAAGCTCTACGACGGCAACGAGTGGGCCGACGGTCACCAGGGCGACTTCCTCTACGTCCCACCCGGCGGGATCCATGGTTTCCGCAACGAGGCGGACGAGCCCGCGTCGGTCCTGATGTTGTTCGCGCCCGGCGCGCCGCGCGAGGCCTACTTCGAGGGTCTGACCGCACTGGCGGACATGACCGACGACGAACGCCGGGAGTGGTTCATCCGCCACGACACCTACTGGGTGCTTTAGTTCAGGAAGCGCCCAGTGCCGGTAGTCCTGGCAACCGCACGGAATGACCTTCCCGCAGTCCGCGATCTATCTGCGAGTTGAGGGCCGGACCGTTGGCCGGGGATGTCTGTCGGCAGCTGCAGCCCAGGGTGCCGAACGGGCTCGGGTCGGCGCTCACGGGTGCCGTTGCGCCAATATAGGAGCTGAGCGCTATAGCGGCTCCCGCCAGTAATTTCGTGACCATGTGGTTTCCTCACTTCCTTTGGGACTTCCTTTGGGCCAGTTCGCGATCCACGACCACGGCCACCTTGCCCACTACGCCGTGGCCCGCCTTCAGCGACTGCAATCCCGCGTTGATTGCCTCGACGGTGCTGTCGATGGTCTGACCGATGTGCGGGACCACAAGTCCCTGCGCCGCCCACTCCATCGCCAGAACCATCCCGCGCTTTAGAAAGGCGCGCGCCTCGTCGTCGAGCGCGGCGGGTTCGGAGAAGTAGCGCAGTAGATTGACGTTGACATGCTTGGCGCCGCGCTCGGCCAGGATGTCATCCACCGGGCTGTGCGTTTCGGCCAAGCGCGTCGTCTTGCCGGGGCCGACACCGAGCACGATCCAGCTGCCGCCCCGCCGGACGGTCTTGGCGCTCTCGACGAAGCCACGCTCGCTGTAGGTGGCGTCGAAGACGAGGTCGACGCCCCGGCCACCCGTCAGCTTCGCGATCTCGGCGGCGATGTCGTCGCGCTTGTAGTCGAAAACGTGGTGGGCTCCGGACTGCCGGGCCAATGCGATTGATTGCGGCGTGCTGCCGCTGCTGATGACCAGCCCCGCCCCCAGGGCACGCGCCGCCATCTGTACGGCGAAATGGCCGACGCCGCCCCCGCCGCCGGGGATGTAGACCGTGTCCCCGGCCCGCACCACCGGGTAGAGGCCCGCAAAAGCCGACAGGAAGGCCATCGGAAGCGCCGCCGCATCGCGGAAGCTCACCGACGGTGGCTTGGCAACGGTGAGGAATTGGTGAGCGAGGGCGTAGCCGCCGTCGCCTCCGGTCTCGCCGGTGGCGACCCAGCCGCCGTCACCGTTCAAGTCGGCCATCGCGGCCACCGCATCGCCGACGGCCACGCCGCCGACACCGTCACCCACGGCGACCACCACGCCCGCGAGGTCAAGACCGAGAGCCACAGGCGGCGTCCGTCCCATGAAGTTGAGATCGGCCAGCTTGTACTCCACTGGGTTGAGCGACGAGGCGGTCATACGGATCAGCACCTGCTCGGCCGCCGGCCGCGACACGGGAACACGCACCGCCTCCAGCGGTAAGCCGGCCCGGTCTCTTGTGTAGCCGACGCCGAGAAACGTCTCGGGAATCGTCTGAGCCTGCTTCATGCCATCCCCCGATCAGTAGATGGCGCCCGGTTCGTCCGTGATCTCGGGCAGGATGACGCCGTCCTCCAGGGCGTTGGCGCCGGGGATCTCGCACCACGCGTCCGCGAGTCCGTGGATGAGCTTCGCCTTGACCTCGGGCGACCGGCCCTGACGGATGATCCCGACCATCCGCGACCCGCTGACGGGCTCGCCAGACACAAAGACGCTGCCCGGCGGGACTTCGACGAAGGAGCGGTACACGTAGGCGCCAGGTGCGCCAGTCACCTCGCTGGGGACCTTCGTCATCGCAGCCGCGACCTCGGACTTGTGCTGCAGCGTCGCGCCGCCGGTGGGAACGGTGAACTGGTAGTAGGGCATTTGACCGCCTCTGAACTCATAACACTCGTTTTTAGTTGAACTGCAGCCAACGAGGCGCTATTCCATCAAGCAGTTAAGACTCGAAAGATGTCTTACCTGGCCCACCCGTTCTAGGCTGTCGGAATGAAGCACGACGAGCTGGATGGCCTCTACTGCTCCGTCGCCCGCACGTGGTCGGTGATCGGCGAGCGGTGGACGATGATGATCCTGCGCGAGTGCTTCCGCGGCGAGCGCCGCTACGACCACTTCCGCTCGAAACTCGGCCTGGGCAGCAACGTGCTCAACGACCGGCTCCGGGTCCTGGTGGACGAGGGAATCCTCGACCGGGTGCGCTACCAGGACCGCCCGGCGCGGTACGAGTACCGCCTCACGAGCAAGGGCGCCGATCTCTATCCGGTGCTGCTGTCCCTCGCGGCCTGGGGCGACAAGTACAAGAACGCCGTTCCGCCGGTGCGGTTGATCCATCGCGCCTGCGGCCACGCCGCCGATCCGCGAATGAACTGCGCGCACTGCGGCGAACCCCTGTCCTGGCGGGAGATGACCGCCGAGTACCAGCCGGGCGCTTGGTAGGGCTAGGGTGTGGCCGTGCGGGTGAGCAAGCAGTCGAAACGGGCTGCGGCTATGGCGCGGATGAGAATGGAGTTCGTGCGCAGTGCCCCCATTAAGGCCGGGGCGCGCCTAAAGCGCCTGAGACGCGGGGGGTTTCGGCCACAATCGCCGGTGCCAAGCGACTCGCGCCCAGTCCGCATAGCGCCGCGCCGCCCTCGCCCAGGCGGGCATGGGTTGCGCGGTCGAGCCCACATACGGTTGCGCTCCCAAGCTTCGCGGACAACAAGCCACGAGGGGCTCCGGAGGATTCGCCGCCAGCGGGCTGCACCGACCGCGGCCGCCGGGAGCGCAACGCGCCGGCGATCCGGAACAAAAAGGGCACTTGTCCGCAGGCGTCAGCGCAGGCCTCCGTCGATCAGCTAACGATCCACGAGGTAGTCGCCGTCGACCAACTCGCGGGTGCGTTCGAAGAACGTCCGTCCGCTGTACGGCAGCTGGGTGACGACCTTGCCGCTGGGATGCTGGAAGTAGTTCGTACAGGCGAGCCAGACCTTGCCGGCCATGGCGGACTGAATCTCGTCGTTGTAGCGTCGCTGCGCCTCGGACATCACCTCGATCGTGCGCGCGCCCCGGCTGCCCATGACGTCGAGGATGTGGCGGATGAATGTCGTCTGAGCCTCGTGGATGTACAGAATCGAGTTGACGCCGTTGGTATTCGGGCCGTACAGCATGAAGAAGTTCGGATAACCGGCTATGAGCGTGCCGAGGTACGCCCCCGCGCCCGCGCTCCACTCCTCGCGCAGGTGGCGGCCGCCCGTTCCGTACACGTCGATGCTCGCGAGATAGTCGGCGGCCTTGAACCCGGTGCCGTAGATGACGGTGTCGACGCGGTGTTCGACGCCGTCGACGGTGCGCACCCCTCCCTCGGTCAGCTCGGCGATGGCGGTCGTCTCCAGGCTGACGTTGGGCAGCGCGAACGTGGGGTACCACTCGCGCGACATCAGCGGACGCTTACAGCCGGCGGGATAGTCCGGCGTCAGCTTTGCGCGCAACTCGGGGTCGGCCACCTTGCGCATCAGGTAGCTGCGCGCGAGCTCGGTCGCTTCGCGAGTCTGCGCGGCGTCGGCGTCGAAGCTGGACGACTCGTAGGCATCGAAGGCCTCGTCGCGCAGCTTTTGCGTCGCGGCCGGGTCGCGCTCGAACAGCTCGTGCTGCTCGGGGGTGAACGGGAAGTCGAACCGTGGCGCAATCCAGATCGGGGTCCGCTGAAACACCGTGAGGTGCGCGGTTTCTCGCGCGATCGCCGGCACGTATTGCACCGCGCTGGCGCCGGTCCCGATGGACGCGACCCGCTCCCCCGAGGTCGACTTGCTGTGATCCCAACGCGCCGAATGGAATTGGCGGCCGCGAAACCGCTGCGCCCCCCGGATGTCCGGAATGTGGGGCACGTCCAGCATCCCGACGGCACTCACCACAACGTCGAAGTCGTGCCGTCGGCCGTCGTCGGTGCGCAGCGTCCAGCGTCGCCGGTCATCCGACCAGCGCACGGTGGTGATCGCGGTGTTGGGCCGCATGTGCGGGCCCAGCCCATGGTCGGTGGCCACTCTCTCGAGATAGGCGAGGATCTCGGGCTGGTTCGCGTAGGTCTTGCTCCACCGCGGGTTGAGCGCAAAGGAATACGAGTACAGGTGGGACGGGACGTCGCACGCCGCGCCAGGAAAGGTGTTGTGCCGCCACGTCCCGCCGAATCCGTCGGCCCGGTCGAAGATGACGAAGTCGTAGCCGCCTTCGGCCAGCTGGATGCCCATCGCGATGCCGCCGGCACCCGCGCCGATCACGCCGACGGTGGGCTTCGGCGGCACTAGGCCCCCTGCGCGAAATACGGTCGCCCGGGCCGGCTTTTCTCCACGAGGATGAAGATCACGCCCCATGGATCGACGAACCAGGTCGTGCGAACTCGGGCGACGTCCGCGATTCCACTGACGAGGAAGCGCACTCCCTTGCTTTCCAGTTCGGCCCGGGTCGCGTCGAGGTCCTCACAGATGAGTCCGACGTGCGACAACCCATAGAGGGTCAAGTCGGTCAGGGCCGCCGCGGCTCGTCGATCGTGCGCCCCCTCATCCTCTTTCAAGCCGAGGTACTCGATCACCTCGAGCACCCGGTCGCCGTCGTCCCCGAATCCGACGATGGCCGCTTTCATGGTGGGGTCGGACACCAGCTCACCCATGTCGTCGCGAATGGCATTACCGCTCATGACATACGGCGGCGACAGCACACGCAGGCCCAATACGTCGCGGTAGAACGCCACCGCGGCCTCGCAGTCGGGAACGCACACCCCCGTATGGGCCAGCCCGGTAATCACGTTCTCAACCTTACGTCGCAACGCCGACCTGCAACGGAATCTGCGGGACCGATAATTGCCGAATGCGGTCAGTTGAAGAGCATCAGCGCGTCGTAATGGAGATGATCCGTGCCCGCCCGGCGGTCGCGGTCGCGCTGGCGGAGGCGCAGGGGCTCGTCCTGTCCGACGACGTGGTCGCGGGGCTGGCGCTGCCGGTTTTCGACAACTCCGCGATGGACGGATACGCCGTGCGCGCCGAGGACACATCCGACGCGTCGCTCGAACACCCGGTGGTGTTGCCAGTCGCGGAGGACATTCCGGCCGGACGCACCGACGAATTGACGCTGCAGCCAGGAACCGCGCATCGCATCATGACCGGCGCGCCCGTTCCGGCCGGGGCGACGGCGATCGTGCCGGTCGAAGACACCGACGGCAGCCCGCATTCGGTGGCGATCCGGCAGCCGGGCCAGCCCGGCGCGCACATCCGGCGAGCGGGCGAGGACGTCGCCCCCGGCACCACCGTCCTGCGCAAGGGACAGGTCGTGACCGCGGCTGTGCTCGGCCTGGCCGCGGCGCTGGGAATGGCCGAGCTGACGGTGATCCCGCGCCAACGGGTGCTGGTGTTGTCCACGGGGTCGGAGCTGGTGTCACCGGGCATCCCGCTGCGGCCGGGGCAGATCTATGAGTCCAACTCGATCATGCTGGCCGGGGCGGTGCGCGACGCCGGCGCGGAGGTGATCGCCGTGGCGACCGCCGAAGACGATGTCGCACAGTTCAGCTCGCTTGTGGACCGGTACGCCGCTGAGGTCGACGTGATCATCACCAGCGGTGGAGTCAGCGCCGGCGCCTACGAGGTCGTCAAAGACGCCTTCGGCCACGGGGGTATGCAAGGCGACCACGGAGTGGAGTTCGTCAAGGTGGCAATGCAGCCGGGAATGCCGCAGGGCATCGGGCGGGTGGCCGGCACCACGATCGTCACCCTGCCCGGCAACCCGGTCAGCGCGTTGGTGTCCTTCGAGGTGTTCATCCGTCCCGCGCTGCGAAAGGCCATGGGCCTGCCCGATCCTGAGCGGCCACACCACCCGGCGGTCCTCGCCGAGTCGCTGACCTCGCCGCGCGGCAAGCGTCAGTTCCGACGCGCGATACTCGACCGCGAAACCGGCAGCGTCACCAGTTACGGCCCGCCCGCGTCACACCATTTGCGGTGGCTGGCATCGGCGAACGGGCTGCTGGACATCCCGGAGGACGTCGTCGAGGTGTCCGCCGGAACCCAGCTGCAGGTCTGGGACTTGAGCTGAACCGCGGCTCCGTAAGATGGCCGCGTGGCACGACGCCCCGGCCTGGAAGGCCCGCAACACGTCCTGGAGTTGGCGCGCTCCACCGTCCCGCCGAT
>Ga0318520_10000310_pt1 | contig 13614 bp, 13 predicted proteins | sample GRESIP178b2f16_FD_203512 | JGI IMG/M metagenome (GOLD analysis project Ga0318520, IMG submission 203512) | Tropical soil microbial communities from Luquillo Experimental Forest, Puerto Rico - GRE.SIPMG.178b2f16 | ecosystem: Environmental > Terrestrial > Soil > Tropical forest > Bulk soil...
GGTGCACATCGCCCACGTCGTCGTCGACGGCGTGATCGACGGCGAGCTCGTAAACGCGCGCATGCCGCAGGTCAAGAAGAACCTCGGCGAAGACGGCATGCTCGGCCTCGACGCCCTCGCCGATGCCTACTGGATGCTGCACCGGCAGGACAGGACGGCGTGGACGCTCGAGCTCGACCTGCGGCCGTACAAGGAGCAGTTCTAGGGGCTCAGATCTCCGCGTGGATTCGCAGGCCGATCACCGAGACGGGGCCGCGGTCGCGGTTGTAGGCCGGATTCTGGATGTACTGGTAGTCGAGGGCGACGCCCAGCCACTTCAGCAGCCGCACCGCGTAGTAGGTCTCGAGGATCGTCTCTGCGCCGTAGTGCGGCAGCCGCCCGTCGCCGATCAGGATGCCGAGGCCGCCCGCCGCGAAGTAGTCGCGCGCGTCGCCCGAGAGTCCGTTCAGCACGAACGCGAGGCCGAAGGCGTCGTCGGGCCGGCTCCAGGCCGCACCACCGAGCGACGCGCCCGCCGCCACCGAGCGGTTGACGTCGGTGAAGTCGAACGCCTCCTTGCGGCCGTCGTTGGTGCTGAGGCGGAGGAAGACGCCGAGATTCGGGACGATCTCCTGCTCCACGTTCAGCGCCAGCCCGCCGCGGGTCTGGCGCTTGCGGACGAACGAGGCGTTCGCGGCGGTGCCGGTCTCCTCGGCGAGGCGGACGGCGTCGCGATAGCTCGCCATCTCGGCGTCGTTCAGCCAGCCGAGCAGCTTCGCCGCGCCGGCGTGGCCCCACAGCGCGTGGCGCTGCTCGAGCTCGAGCATGTACGCGACCTGGGAGAAGCTGTGGTCGAGCTCCTTGCTGTTCGGAAACTCGGACAGATCGAATACGCCGGCGCGGACTGACCACCACGACTGCTTCCACTCGGCGGCCATGCCGTAGGTGTAGCCCCAGGCGTCCGCGGCGTAGTCGAACGCGCCGGACTCGATCACCGCCCAGTTCAGGAAGTCGGCGCGCGGGTCGTGCGCGTAGCGGTTGGCGTCGAACAGGTCGACCGCCGCGAACTTCCCGGCGGTGAGGGTGATGCGGTCGGCGGTCTGCGTTCCGGCGACCTGGTTCGGCCCGTCCGCCACCTCCTCCGGCGCGCCGCCCAGGTCGATCACCTGGCGGAAGAACGCACGCGGCAAGCGCATGTAGGGTGGGTTCGAGCCGACCTTGTACGCCTCGCCGCTGGTGAAGCCGGCGACGCCGAGCGTATCGCTGAGCCCGTGGCCCTGGTCGAGCTCGGGGTTGGCGTAGATCGAGCCGCCACGCCAGAGCCGCAGGCCCGCGTAGAGCGTGATGTCCACGGTCTCGTCCACGTGGTCGTGGGGGTCGAGGCTGTTCTGGCCCTGGTAGGGCGAGTGAAAGCCCGGCTGGAACTGAGTCACGTTGGTGAGCTGCCCGTGCAGACTCCACCACTGCTCCGAGACGGTCTGGTCGGAGGCCGAAGACTCTGCACGTGCGCACAGCGCGCCCAGTGCGCTGCACGCGGCCACCGCGATCCACCGCCAGCCGCGCAGCTCAGCCCCTCATCGCTTCGCGCGCCATGCGCGCACCTTGCTCGGCTGGTGCACCACCTCGAACTTCAGGCCGTCCGGGCCCAGGAAATAGACCGCGTACCAGCCTTGGGGGTCGTACGGGAAGTCGGCCGGTCCGTCGAGCACGCGGGCTCCCAGACGCGTGACGAGCGCACAGGCCTCGTCGACCTGCTCGCGCGTATCGGTGTTGAACGCGATGTGGTGGAGACCGACCTCGTAGACCTCGAACGGATGCGCTGCGAGCTCCGGCTTCGCCTCCCAGACGTTCAGCACCGCCCCGTTGTGCCGGTTCGCGTTCACATGCAGGCGTTGCCCGTTCGGATCGCGCAACGACTCCACCAGGTCGTAGCCGAGGAACGCGAGGAACGGCCCGAAGAAACGCATCGCGTCGTCGAGATCCCGCACCGTGATCGACACGTGGTTCAGCGAGCCGAGCAGCGACCTCACCGGCTCGAGCGTCTTCGCTCCGACCTCGTCGTGGCTCCAGATCCAGTCGAAACGGGCGATCGGCGCCTCGGGGCTCTCGCGCAGGCGCGCGTTGCGCGCCTCGACCTCAGCGGGGTCCATGAGCCGCACCGTGCGGCTCGCCTCGCGGGATGCGCCCTGGACGCGCGCCGTGCGATCCATGCGGCCGGCTGCGTACGCCTCGATGCCAGCGGCCGGTGCATGGCGGTGGACGGTGAGGCAGCGTGCGAGCGCGCAGGCGTCCTCGATGCTCTGACTCGCCCCCTGAGCCATGTACGGCAACATCGGATGGGCCGCATCGCCGAGCAGAGTGACTCGGCCGCGCGTCCAGCTCGAGAGTGGCGGCCGATCGAAGAGCGCCCACTGGTACACGCTCTCCGTCGCCGCGATCAGGCCACGCACCTGGGGATGCCAGTCGGCGAAGAGCGCGAGCACCTCGTCCCGCTCGCCTCGCGCCGACCACGACTCCGCGAGCCAGTCCTCTTCGCTCTGGGTGTTCCCGACCCAGTTCACGAAGCGACCGCTCGAGACGAAGAACGCGACGAACTGCTTGTGCGGGCCCCAGAACGAATGGTGGCGCCGCTCGAGATCGAGCGCTTCGCCCACTGACGCCGGCGCCAGCCCGCGCCAGGACACCTGCCGCGACCAGACTGCGCGGTCGGGACCCGCCACGTAGTCGCGAACGACCGAGTGGACGCCATCGGCACCGACGACGACGTCCGCGACCGCCTCCCGCCCGTCGGCGAAGCGGATCTCGACCGCGCCGTCCCGCTCCGCGACCGACGTGCAGCGCGCGCCCAGGGTCAAGTGGGCATCGCCCAGGGCGGCGCGCAGCGCGTCGTGCAGATCGGCACGGTGGAGGTGGTAGAAGGGCGCACCCCACCGCTCGACGGCTGCTTCGCCGAGCGGAACCCTGCCGAGCAGGTCCCCCGAATGCCAGTCGCGCGAGTCCATCGAGATCGGCGCGACCGCGACCCTGGCGAGCGCGTCGGCGAGACCGATGTGGTGGAGGACGCGCACCGCGTTCGGGCTGATGGCGACGCCTGCGCCGACCTCGCGGAGCACGCGCGCCTGCTCGTAGACGTGGACCTCGTGGTCCGCACGGCGCAGCGCCAGCGCGGCGGTCAAGCCTCCGATCCCGGCGCCGACGATGGCGATCCGCATGCCGCCGAGAGCTTACACCCGCAAGATCTCGCTCAGCGCTGGCCGCCGAGGCAGGAATCGTATCGGGTGCGGTCGAACACGATGTCGACCTGACCGTGGGCGGAGGGTGTGGCTCCCATCGCTTGGTTGCGGCAATCCGCCTGGCGACGCGCCTCTGCGAGCTCGCCTGACACCTCCGGCTCCGACACCCCGTTCGAGCGAAGGCAATCCCCGAGCAGCGCGCCGTTCAGCGAACGGATCTCGACCGTCTCGGCCGATCCGCTGAGCGCCTGGTTGCCGAAGACCACGGGGGTGGCCAGCCGAAACTTCTCGACCACCGTCGCCGTCGCCCGGCACTGCTCCCGCACCTGCTTGTCGTGACTCGGCTTCCGGGCCGCAGCACAGCCTACGCACGCCGCCACGAGACTCGTCCACACGAGCATCCTCACCCGGATGGCTGAATCTTGGCGACTGCTCATCTCACTCGCGAGTCGCACGAGTAGATCTCAGGGACGCGAGATCGGAGAGGGGCGTTCCTCGAGCCTCGAGCGCAGTACCAGCAATCCGGTACCCGCGAAGACCAGTGCAAGAAGAGAGGACGACGAGGGCTCGGGTGCGATCACCTGAAGTGACTCGATCTGAACGTCAACGTATCCTCCCCGGGGCCCCGATAGGTCGAGATAGAAGTCAGGATATGGAAAGTCTTGACCCCCCGGCCAACGCGAGAGATCGAACGGGAAACTCGCAAGCGACGCCGAAGAGATCGTCGAGGCGGGCCCTCCGAGTCCGAGGTTCAGATCCGATGCGATGCTTCCGCCTGACGCCGCAGCGTAGACGTAGAATCCATCATTGATGGTGCCCACGTAGACTTGGATCCAGAGAAGTCCAGCCGAGGCGAGATGATAGTTCCCGACGTCCGCGCTGAGCGCTCCGGGAAGACTGTAGTCGAGCTCTCCCTGCCCAAGCCCCGGCGTCCCCGGCGAGTCGATCCCGACGATCTGCAAGACCCCTGTCAGCGCCGAGCCCACTTGGATCGATCCGTCCAACGGGGGAGCCGTCGGCTCGACTTGAAGGGCAGTGACGCTCCCCGTGAATTGAACTTGGATGGACTCTGCCCCGGCAGAAAGTGGCAGCAACGACAGAACAGCGAAAGCCGCGATCGCTCCACGCATGACTCGAACCTCTCGGTTCAGACTATCTCCGGGTTCGAGTCCCGGTCAAGGAATCACTCAGTGGTTTCCGAGCGGCGTCACCCGCCGCGCAGTGAGGCGAACGTCAGATACCTTCTCGAGCAACCCGCTCGTCACCGCGAAGGCGAAGCGAGGGCCGCCCCGAGCGAGCCTCGCAAGTGCCGAAGGCGCGCGCAGTGAGGCGAAGCCGAACGAACGCCAAGTGAGAACGGTGGGCCCTCCAGGATTCGAACCTGGGCGCGTCCGGTTATGAGCCGGCTGCTCTAACCACTGAGCTAAGGGCCCGAGAGAGGCGCGAGCAGCCCGCGGATCGAGTCGGTGAAGCGCTTGTAGTCGGGTGACTTGAAGAAGGCGTTCCCCATGACGAAGACGCGGGCGCCGTACGCGGCGACGCGCTCGACGGTCGGCTCGCCGATGCCGCCGTCGACGACCAGGTCGATCGGGCGGCGCAGCTCGTCGATCCAGCCGCGGATCTGGCGGATCTTGGGGAGCATCTCGGGGATGAACGCCTGACCGCCGAAGCCGGGGTTCACGGTCATCACCAGCACCTGGTCGACCAGCGGCAGCACCAACCGGATCGCCTCGGCGGGAGTCGCGGGATTCAGCGCGACGCTGGGGCGAGCGCCCAGGCGGCGGATCTCGGACAGCGTGCGGTGGAGGTGCGTGCACGCCTCGACGTGCACGCCGAGCGCGGTGGCTCCCGCGTGCACGAACGACTCGAGCAGGTGATCGGGCTCGCGCACCATCAGGTGCACGTCGACCGGCAGCGCGGTGCGCTTGGCGACCGCGTGCACGATGTCGGGCCCGAGGGTGAGGTTCGGCACGAAGTGGCCGTCCATCACGTCGAGGTGGAGCCAGTCGGCGCCGGCCTGCTCCGCGGCGGCGACCTCTTCGGCGAGCCGCCCGAAGTCCGCCGAGAGGATCGAGGGCGCGATCTTGAACTTCGTCACTTGCGCACCAGCCGGACCGCGAAGAAGCCGTCGCAGCCGTGGCGCTGCGGCCAAGTCGCGAGCGCGCGGCCGTCGGCGGCGAGCTCGCGCGCGGGCTCGGGCAGGAGCGGGCGCGGGTCGTCGACGCGGAAGTCGGGATGCGACTCGAGGAAGCGCGTAAGCACGCCCGTCGTCTCCTCGGGGGTGAAGGTGCAGACACTATAGACGACGACTCCGCCTTCCTCGACGTAGCGCGCCGCGGACGAGAGGATCGAGAGGGCGCTCTCGGCCGCGCGCGGCACGTCCTCCGGGCGCAGCCGCCAGCGGGCGTCGGGATTGCGGCGCAGCGTGCCGAGCCCGGTGCAGGGGGCATCGACCAGGATGCGCTTGTAGAAGGCGCGCCCCTGCAGGTCGAAGCCCTTCGCGACGTCGCGCTCGAGCGGACGCAGATTCTGCAGCCGCAGCCGGCGCGCCGCGTTGTGGATCAGCGCGATGCGCGCGCGGTGGAGCTCGAGCGCGATCACCTCGCCGCGCGGGCCGACCTGTTCGGCGATCTGAACTGCCTTGGTGCCGGGCGCGGCGCAGCAGTCGACCACGGTCTCGCCGGGCTCGGTGCCGAGCAAGAGCGGAACCAGCTGTGAGGCCTCGTCCTGCACCACGTACTCGCCCCGGTCGAAGCCTTCGGCGCGCACCGGATCGAGCGCAGCCCCAGTGACTCCGTCGGGGGCGTAGCGCGTCGGCCGTCCGCCGAGCGCCTGCGCGACCGCGAGCCGGTCGAAGCCCGCGCAGACGCGCACGCTGCGCGGCGGCGGCTCGGTGCAGGCGAGCGCGAAGGCGCGCGCCTCCTCGGCGCCGAGCTCCGCGACCAGCCGCTCGGCCAGCCAGCGCGGCAGCGAGCAGAAGCTCTCCACGTGGCCGACGGGATCGGCCGCGAAGTCGGGATACGCGATCCCGTTCTCGTCGCGCTTGCGCGCGAGCCCGCGCAGCACCGCGTTGGTGAAGCCGGTGGCGCGCTCGAGCCCGATCTTGCGCGCGAGCGAAACGGTCTCGTCCACGACCGCGGGATCCGGCACCCCGGTCAGGCACAGCAGCTGGTAGGCGCCGAGCCGCAGCAGGTTCAAGAGTGCCGGCTCGACCCGTTTCAACGGGCGATCGAGGCCCTGGCCGAGCGCCGCGTCGAGCCGGCCGCGCAGGCGCAGCGTGCCGTAGGCGAGCTCGGTGGCGAAGGCGCGATCGCGCCGCTCGAGCCGTGCGGTCCCGAGCGCGGCGTGGAGGGCCAGGTCCGCGAACGCGCGATCGCGCTCCACGCGCTCGAGCACGTGCCACGCGACGCCGCGGGCCGTCGGAACGAGATCGACCGCGCTCACGCCGCCTCCGCGCGCTCGCCGGGGGCGATGCGGAACCCGCGCAAGAGCTCGGCGGCCGGCAGCGCGCGCCGGCCGGCGAGCTGCACCTCGACGAGCTCGAGCCAGGCATCGGCGCAGGCCAGCTCGAGCCGGCCGGCCTCGGCGCGCAGCGCGCCCGGGCTTGCGACACCGGAATGTGTCGCACCGAGGCGCGCGCGCACGATCCGCAGCGTCTTCTTCGCCTGCAGGAGCGCGAGGTCGACGCCCGGCCGCGGGGTCGCCGCGCGGATGCGCCGCAACACCCGCTCGGCCGGCTGGCCGAGGTCGAGCTTGGCGAAGGCGCGGTCGAGCTTGGGGGCGAGCGTGACGCCCGCCGGGTCCTGCGGGCGGAACACGGCGCGGGCCGCCGCGATCTCCTCCACGGCCTCGACCAGCGCGCCGGCCGCGAGTTCGGCCATGCGCGGCGACAAGTCGCCTGTGGTCTCGTCCGCGCCGATCTCGAGCTCGCGCACCAGGCACACGTCGCCGGCGTCCATCTCGCGCGCCACGCGCATCACCGAGACGCCGGTGCGCCGGTCGCCCGCGTCGATCGCCCAGGCGATCGGCGCGGCACCGCGCCAGCGCGGCAAGAGGCTCGCGTGCGCGTTCACCATGCCCCGCGGCGGCAGCTCGCGCACGCTCTTCGGGATGAACTGGCCGAACGCGACCACGATGCCCAGGTCGGGCCGCCGCTCGCGCAGCCAGGCGAGCGACGCCTCGTCGCCCACCTTCTCGGGCTGCAGCAGCGCGAGCCCGAGCGCGCGCGCCTCGGCCGCCACCGGCGTGGGCTCGGTGGCGCGTCCGCGCCCGCGCGGGCGGTCGGGCTGCGACACGACGCCGGCCAGTGTATGGCGGGTGCGGGCCAGCGCGCGCAGCGCGGGCACCGCGAACTCGGGCGTGCCGAGGAACGCCAGGCGGAGCGCGGCGCGCTCGCTCAACCCGCCGCCTCGCGCTCCTCCTGCTCGCGCCGCAGCTGCTTCTTGCGGCGCCGGACGTAGAGATCCCGCTTCAGCTTGCTGATGCGGTCGATGAAGAGCACACCGTCCAGGTGGTCGATCTCGTGCTGGAAGCAGAACGACTCGAGCTCGCTCGCGTCGAACTCGACCTCGTCCCAGTCGAGCGTCCGCGCGCGCACGACCACCCGCGCGTCGCGCTCGACGTCGGACTTGAAGTCGGGGACCGAGAGGCAGCCCTCGAGCTCCGAGGTGGTCCGCCCCTCGCGCAGCACGATCTCGGGATTCAAGAGCACCCGCGGCGCGCGCTCGCGGTCCTCGCCCCACTGCACGTCCATCACGATCAGGCGCTTGCCGACGCCGACCTGTGTCGCGGCGAGGCCGATCCCCGGCTCTTCGTACATGGTCTCAGCCATGTCGGCGGCGAGCTGCCGCAGCTCCGCGTCGATCTCCTCGCGCGCCACCGGCTTCGCCTTCTCGCGCAGCCGCGGATCCGGAAATTTCAGCACCGGGAGGAGCATGGGGGAGGAGTTCATAGCATTTGCAGCGGCCCGGCATCCAGACGCACGCTGACGCCCGCGAAGCCTGGGCCGCGCGCGTGGCGTGCGAGCTCGCCGGCCACGCGGCGCACGCCGTCGTGTCCGCCCAGCAAGAGCAGCTGCCAGCGAAACTCGTCGCGGATGCGCGAGAGCGGCGCCGGCGCGGGGCCGAGCACCTCGACCTTCTCGCCGTCGACGTCGCCGCAGGGCACGGTCTTGGCGAGGCCGGCCAGCACTGCCGCCGCGGCTTCCACCGCGCTCGCGCGCGGCCCCGACAGGGCCACCTGCACCAGCTCGCGGAACGGCGGCCAGCCGTGCGGGCGGCGGCGCGCGATCTCCTCGCGGTAGAAGCGCGGGTAGTCGTGGGTGCGGGCGAGCTCGACCGCGTAGTGCGCCGGCAGGAAGGTCTGGATCACCACGCGCCCGGGGTCGTCGCCGCGCCCGGCGCGCCCGGCCACCTGGGTCAGGAGCTGGAACGTGCGCTCGCCCGCGCGGAAATCGGGGAAGTGCAGGCCGAGGTCCGCCAACACGACACCGACCAGTGTCACTCCGGGGACGTCGTGGCCCTTCGCCACCATCTGGGTCCCGACCAGCACGTCGAGCTCGCCGCGGTGGAAGGCGGCCAGGATCGCGCGCTGCGCGCCCTTGCGCGCCGAGGTATCGCGGTCGAGCCGGCCGATCCGCGCTCCCGGGTAGGCCGCCACCAGCTCCTCGAACAGCCGCTCGGTGCCGAAGCCGTGCATGCCGCCTTCGCGGCTGCCGCACGACGCGCAGTTCTCGCTCGGGTCCTCGCGGTAGCCGCAGTAGTGGCACCGCAGCTCGCCCTCGAGCGGCTCGCGCGCGCGGCGCGGACCCGCGCCGGCGTGGTAGACAAGCGACACGTCGCAGTGTCGGCAGCGCAGCGCGAAGCCGCAGCTGAAGCAGTACACGTGGCCGGCGAAGCCGCGCCGGTTGAGGAACAGGATCGCCTGCCGGCCGGCTGCGAGCGTCTCGGCCAGCGCCTCGCGCAGCGCGCGCGAGAGCATGCCGCGGCGGCCCTTCTCGGCGCCGAGGTCGACGATCTCCACCTGCGGCAGCGGCCGGCTCGCCACGCGCTCGGGCAGCACCAGCCGCTCGATCTCGCCGTGCGCGCAGCGCCAGGCGGTGGCGACGTCGGGCGTGGCCGAGCCGAGCACCAGCGGACAGCCCGCGCGCTCCGCGCGCAGCCGCGCCACGTCGCGCGCGTGGTAGCGGAAGCCGTCCTCGCTCTTGTAAGCGGTGTCGTGCTCCTCGTCGATCGCGATCAGGCCGAGCTCCGGGTACGGCGCGAATACGGCGGAGCGGGCGCCGATCGCGATCGGCACGCGCCCCTCGCGGATCGCGCGCCACTGGTCGAAGCGCTCGCCGGCCGAGAGCCCGCTGTGCAGCACCGCGACGCGCTCGCCGAAGCGCGCGCGGAAGCGGTCCACCAGCTGGTGCGTGAGCGAGATCTCGGGCACGAGCACGATCGCCGTGCGCCCGCGCGCCAACGCCGCCTCGGCGGCGCGCTGGTAGACCTCGGTCTTGCCGCTGCCGGTGATGCCGTAGAGCAGGAACTGCGTCGGCCGCCCCGCCTCGATCGCCGCGGCGATCTCGGTCACCGCCGCGCGCTGGTGGGGGGTGAGCTCGGGCGCGTCGCCGGGCTGCACCAGCGGGTCGACCCGGGAGGCGCGCACGACCTCGCGCTCCTCGCAGACCACCCAGCCGGCGTCGACGAGCGCGCGCAGCGCCGCGGTGGAGCGCGCGGGCGCGGGCGACGAGCCGAGCGCGAGCAAGAGCTCGAGCCGCCGCGGCGAGCGCACCAGCGCGCGCTTGGCATGCTCCAGATCGAGACCCGGCGCGACGCGGTACACCCGCTCATTGCGGGCGCGCACGCGAGGCGGGTCGGTTCCCGCGCTGCGCGCGACGAGCCCCAGACGCTCGAGCCGCGCCAGCGCGGGCACCGCGGCCGGAAAGCGCGCACGGAGCTCGGCCTCGGAGCGGGCGCGCTTCCCCAGCGCCCAGAGCACGCTCGCGAGCGTGCCGCGCAGCTCGCCCCGTTCGAGCGCGCGCATGCCCGCCGGCAGGAGCGACACTCGCGTGCCCGGTCGCGGTGCGGTGCCGGGCGGGACTGCGGCCGCGAGCGCGATTCCCGGCGCGCACAGCGCCTCGCGCGCCGCACGGAGCACCGCGTCGAGCAGGCCCTGCGGCAGCACCGGCTCCTCGTCGAGCACCTGGATCACCCGCCGCAGCGCGCCGCGCGAGCGCGCCTCGGCCGCGGGCCGGGTCGCGACCACGACTCCCACCACGCGGCGCCCTCCATGCGGCACCAGCACGCGCACGCCGGGCTCGACACGCGCTCCGGGCTCGAGCGCGTAGTCGAAGGTCTCGTCGATCGGCACGGGCACGGCGACTTCGACGGCGAAGGGCTCCACGCGCCTATCTTAGCGGTCCCTTGCCCGCGAAAGACCCGCGGCCTAACACCTCCGCATGCGCGACATCGTCGTCGTGGGGAGCTTGAACGTCGACGTCTCGCTGCGCGTGCCGCGCTTCGTGCAGCCGGGCGAGACGCTGCGGGCGAGCGGCCTCGAGCTCGGCGCCGGCGGCAAGGGCCTGAACCAGGCGGTCGCCGCCGCGCGGCTGGGCGGCCGGGTGCGGCTGGTCGGCCGGGTCGGCGCGGACCCGTTCGCCGAGATCGCGCTCGCCGCGCTGCGCGAGGCGGGAGTCGACACGACGCACGTCGAGCCGCTCGCGGGCGCGCGCACCGGGCTCGCGACGATCACGGTCGACGAGACGACCGGACAGAACCAGATCGCGGTCGCCGGCGGTGCCAACCACCAGGTCACGGCAGAGCACGTGCGCGACGCGGTCTCGGCCTTCCGGGCCGCGGCGGTGCTGCTGATCCAGCTCGAGCTCCCGCCCGCCACGGTCGACGCCGCGCTCGAGCTCGCGCGCGCGAGCCACGTGCGCACCGTGCTCGATCCGGCGCCGCTGCGCGAGCTCGGGGCGGAGACGCTGGCCCGCGTGGACGTGCTCACGCCGAACGAGGGCGAGGCCGAGGCGCTCTCCGGCGTGCGCATTCGCGACGTCGAGTCCGCGGCGGCAGCGGCCTCAGCGCTGCAGGAGAAGACCGGCGGTGACGTGGTGGTGACGCTCGGCGCCGAGGGCTGCGTGTGGGCGCACGCGACCGGGTTCGAGCACGTGCCCGCGCCGGCGGTGCGCGCGCTCGACACCACCGGCGCGGGCGATGCGTTCAACGGGGCGCTCGCGGTGGCCCTGGCCCGCGGCGAGCCGCTCTCGCGCGCGCTGCGCCACGCGGTCCGCGCCGGCAGCGCCTCGACGCTGCGGCGCGGTGCCGCCGCGGCCATGCCGACCTCGCTGGAGCTGCTGGCGCTCCCCGAGGTTCGCTAGAGTGCGCGCATGAGCTCGAACCGCGTCCTCGCCGCCTCCGCCGTCGCCAGCCTGCTCGGGATGCTCGCAGCGCCGCCGGCCCATGCCGAGGACTCCGGCTCGTCGAAGCGCCCGCCCCAGGAGAAGTGCTACGGCGTGGCCAAGAAAGGCCAGAACGACTGCGCGTCGGCGAGTCATTCCTGCTCCAACGAGGCGAAGGCGGACGGCGATCCCGGCGACTGGCTATGGGTGCCGAAGGGCACCTGCGAGAAGATCGTCGGTGGCAGCCTCAGCAGCAGCAAGGGCTAGCCCGGGCGAGCTCCCGCCCCGCTGCGGACTGGGGCTGCGCGCGGCCCACTTCGACGCGCTGCTCGCCGGCGGCTGCGACGTGCCCTTCCTCGAGGTGCTGGCCGAGAACCACCTGCTGCCGGACGATCCAGCGCGCGCGGTGCTGGAGCGGCTGCGCGCGGCGGTGCCGCTGACACTCCACAGTGTCGGGATGTCGCTCGGCGGCTGCGATCCGCTGGACCGCGCGCATCTCGCGCGGCTGCGCGAGCTCGCCGAGTTCCTCGAGCCCGCAATCGTCTCCGACCACCTCGCCTGGGCCGCGCTGGACGGGCGGCAGCTGCACGACATGCTGCCTCTGCCGTTCATCGAGGAGGCGGTGGCGCACGTGGCGGAGCGCCTGCAGCGCGCGCAGGAGCTCTTGGGCCGCCGCATCGCGCTCGAGAACGTGTCCGGCTACGCGCGCTTCGCGGAGTCCGAGCTCAGCGAGTGGGAGTTCCTGACCGCGGTCGCCGAGCGCGCGGACTGCCAGATCCTCTTGGACCTGAACAACGTGTTCGTGTCCGCGGCGAACCTGGGCTTCGCGCCCGAGAGCTACGTCGACGCGCTTCCCGGCGAGCGGATCGTGCAGCTGCATCTCGCGGGCCACGAGCGGCGTGGGACGGCGCTGGTCGACTCGCACGGAGCGCCGGTGACCGAGCCGGTGTGGGAGCTCTATCGGCGCACGGTCGCGCGCATCGGGCCCCGGCCCACGGTGCTCGAGCGCGACCGCGCGATCCCGCCGCTGGGTGTCCTGCTCGACGAAGCGCGCAAAGCGGACGCGGTGCTCGCCGGAGCGGTGCGCGGTGCTGGCTGAGCTGCAGCGCGAGTTCGCGCGCGAGCTCTTCGCCGGCGGCCCGCGCCTCGCGATCTACCGCGACAACGTGCTCAGCGCGCTCGCCGACGCGCTCGCGCTGTCCCACCCGGTGTGCGTGCGGCTGGTGGGCGACGAGTTCTTCGCCGCGCTGGCGCGGCGCTTCGCGCGCGAGGTGCATTCGCGATCTCCGGATCTCGGCGACTACGGCGCCGAGCTCGGGGACTTCCTCGCCGGATTCGAGCCGGCGAGCGCGCTCGGCTACCTGCCCGACGTGGCGCGGCTGGAGTGGCGGCTCCACGTCGCCCGACGCGCAGCGGTGTCCCCCGCGCTCGACCTCGCTCGCTGGGCCGAGCTGCCCGAGGCGCGGCGCCCGGACGTGCGCCTGCGGCTCGCGCCGGGGACGGCGCTGCTCCACTCGCCCTTCCCGATCGACCGGATCCACGCCGCGAACCAGCCCGGCCGGAGCGGCGCGGTCGACCTCTCGCTGGAGCCAGCCGGCGTCCGGCTCGTGGTCGCGCGCGAGCCTTCCGCCGCGGCCTTCACGCGGCTCGAGCCGCGCGCCTGGGACGTGCTGGCGGGCCTCGGCCGCGGCGAGACGCTGGCGAGGGCCGCGGCCGGCTGGGACGGCGACGCCGAGGCGCTCGCGCGCCTCCTGGCTCGTGCGGCGGAGCGGCGCTGGCTGGGGGCGCCCGGCTAGCCCTCGAGCGTTTCGAGCTCGTCCGCCGACTCGAGCGCGAGCAGGTCGCGCAGCCGCGCGCACACCCGGCCGACGTCGACGCCGTGCTGCGACTGCAGCTGGCGCGGCAGGAGCCGCTCGATCACGACACAGAGCTGTGTCGCGCTGACGGTGGCCTTGTCCAGGCCGGCGTCCATCAGCGCGAGCTGCAGCATGCCGCGCGCGGTCCAGCGGTCCATGCCCT
>Ga0318520_10000324_pt1 | contig 13480 bp, 10 predicted proteins | sample GRESIP178b2f16_FD_203512 | JGI IMG/M metagenome (GOLD analysis project Ga0318520, IMG submission 203512) | Tropical soil microbial communities from Luquillo Experimental Forest, Puerto Rico - GRE.SIPMG.178b2f16 | ecosystem: Environmental > Terrestrial > Soil > Tropical forest > Bulk soil...
CAGGTCGCGGATCAGGTGGAACACGCGCATGCGGTCGTTCCCGGAGACTCCGTCCATGGTGCGCACGTACTTCTCGACGTATCCGCCCACTTCGGGGTGCTCGTAGTCGGCGACCGACGGGCAGGTGATGACGAGCCCGCCCGCCGCGTCGTGCAGGTAGGCGACCATCTCGTGGTAGAGGTGGGTGGCGTGGTGGAGGGTGGCGTACACGAACGCCTCGTCGGGCAGGCAGACGCCGGCCGCGCCCGTGCGCGCGTGGGAGATCGCCGCCTCCCAGCCGGCGCGACACATCGTTGCGTAGACCGCGATCGCGGAGAGCTTCTCGACGATGTTCGCCTCTTCCGGCACGCCGTTCATCTCGGTCACCGTCTGCGCCAGGCCCATGAGCAGGTCCGCGCGATCGGCCAGCTGCGCCGCGCTGCGCGCGCGCTCCCACACGCCGACGGCCTCGCGGAAGCGTGCGGCGAGCGCGTCGTCCTCGCCGTCGAGCAGGATGCGTTCCTTCGGCACGAACACGTCCTCGAAGAGCACCACGGACTCGGGCACGCTGAAGCGGCGCGCCAGCGGGTAGTGGCGGGTGTCGTTCTCGCGCGGCGCCGTCGAAGCGCAGACCAGGCGGATACCCGGCGCTGCGACCGGCACCGTGAACGCGAGGCTCGCCTCTCCGGCCCTGCCCGCGGGCAGCACGAGCAGCTCGTGGACGAGGGCCGCGCCCGCGACGGCGAGCTTGCTGCCGCGCACCACGATCCCGTCGGAACGCCGCTCCACGACGCGCAGGTCGTGGGCGAAGACGTCGCGCGCGACGGTCGCGCGCAGGTCGCCCTCGCGGCAGCGCTTCAGGAAGGACTCGATCGCCCGCGCCGGATCCGCATGTGCGGCGCGCAGCTCGGGCAGGAGCGCCTCGAGCGCCAGGCAGCCCGCCGTACTGGCCAGGGTGGTGTCGGAGCGGAGCAAGAGCTCGCCGAACGCGCGCAGCTCGTCCGGGGTGCGCGGCAGGCCGAGCGCGCTCTTCGCGTCAGCCGCCGCGTCGTAGCTTCGCGCGACCCAGTCGACCCCCACGCGCAGCAGCGGATCCTCGGCCAGGTGGAGCACGCGCTGACCGTCGAGAAAGACGCGCCGCCCGTCTTCGAGCGAGCTCCGGTAGCCGGCGGCGTTCACTGCGGCTCTCCCGCCATCGCGCCGTCGAGGATCCCGAGCGCCCGCTTCGCGCGCGTCTTGGCGTCCTCGAGGTCGTAGTTGCGCAGCGTGACCAGGCGCTGCGCATAGGCGCCGGCGCCGGCGAGCTGCTCGGTGACCGAGATCCAGCCGCCGAACAGGTCTGCGGTCGTGTCGTGCAGGTAGTGGAACACGCGCAGCACCTGCTCGGGGGTGTAGTCGCCTTCCGCGGCGAACGCCTCGGCGAGCTGCGGCGCGAGCTCGGGGTTGTCGAAGTCCGCGAAGCTGGGGCAGCCGACGATCAGCCGCCCCGCGATGTCCTGCACCATGTCGACCATCTGGCCGTGCAGATCCATGGTGTAGTGCTTGGTCGCACTCACGTAGCGCGAGTTGGGGACCGCGGTGCCGTCGGCGGTGGTGGTCGCCGTGGCCATCGCCGCCTCCCAGCCCGCCCGACACATCGTGGCGTAGATCGCGATCTTGGCGAGCTTCTGCTTGATCTCGGCGTCGTCGAGCTGGCCCGTCATCTCGGCCAGGAGCGCCGCCTGTCCCGCCAGCAGGTCGGCGGCGTTGGCCGCCCCCGCGACGCCGGCCGAGCGCTCCCACACGCCGAGCGCGTGGGCGAGGATCGCGGAGTGCGACACCTCGCCGGCCAGGAAGACGCGCTCATTCGGGACGAACACGTGGTCGAACACCACGAAGCCGTCGGGCATGTTGCGCCGGCTCGAGACGGGATGATTGCGTCCGTCGGGATTGCGCGGCGCGTTGGTGGTGTTGATGATCGACAGGCCCTCGGCGCCGGTGGGCACCGCGCAGGCGACCGCGTAGTCCTCTTCGCCGCGGCGCATCCGCTTGGTCGGCAGCACCACCTGCTCGTGCACCAGCGCCGCGCCGGTGATGTGCATCTTGCAGCCGTTGATCACGATCCCGTCGCGGCGCCGCTCGACGATCCGCACGTAGAAGTCGGGGTCGTCCTGTTGGGTGGGCCGGCGCTTGCGGTGACCCTTGGCGTCGGTGATGACCTCGGAGCAGCGCATGTCCTGCGAGCGACACAGATCCACGTAGTCGTAGATCCGCGTCTTGTACTCGGGCCGCAGCTCTCCCAGCTCCGGCGCCGCGGTGATCAGCGCCATGCATGCCGCGGTGGTGCCGGCGGTGATGTCGCTCTGGCGCAGCGCCTCGCTCCGCGCGCGCAGGTCGTCGGGCGTGCGTGGAATCATGAACATCGGGTGGTAGGCGTCCGGCTCGGGCGAGTAGAAGCGGTCGTAGGTCGAGGCGACCCAGTCCACCGCGTGCTGGAACAGCGGGTGCTTCGAGGGATCCTCGATCCGCTCGCCGTCCAGGTAGTTGCGCCGGCCGTCCAGGAGCGACGCCCGGTACTGCTGACCGGTCATCATGTGCGGCTCTCCTTCCGTGGATCGCCGCCAACCTACACGAGCCGCAGGCCCGGATTCCAGCGACCGCAGCGGGGCCGCTGCAGCGCAGGCAGGGCCCTGCAGCCCTGGCCGACGCCCCTCGCCGGACGCCCGTCGCGCCCGGCTTCCCGGCCGGCACGCCAGACGCAGAGACCGTCTCGCGGAGGTGGAGCATGAGTGCCCCTGAACCGCTGCACATGGGCCCGATCGAGATCGATGAGAACGAGGAGAGAGGCTGGGAGCGCGCGCTGCGCTGCGACGGCGACATCCCGCGCAAGGACACCGCCTACCGCATCGCGCTCACGCTGCTCTTCGCGATCGTCGGAGGTGTACTTCGCACGGTGCTCGGCGTGATCGTGCTGTTCGAGCTCTTCTTCGCGCTGGTCACTCGCCGACCGCCCGGCGCGCGCGTCCGCGCGTTGGCCAACCGGATCACGACCTACCACTACCAGCTGCTGCGCTACCTGACCTACAACGAGTCTCGCGTCCCCTTCCCGTTCAGCGACTTCCCCGAGCCGCTCGAGCCGGACGCGTTCTGCGCGGAAGACCGCGACTCCGAGGTGCTCGACGAGGAGCGCTAGCGCGGCGGGGGAACCGCCTCTGGCGCTTGCGCACCTGCCAGAACGGCGCCGTCGCGCGGCGACTCGAGCAGGCGATACAGGACGTTGTCGGTGAAGGCGGGGTCGCGGGTGAGCGCCAGGTGGTCGGCGAAGACGAAGGTGAGATCCGTCCAAGCGATCGGCGACACGACGCCAGGTCGCCAGGCGCCCGTCTCCCGCTCGTCCATGATCGCGCTGGTGCGCAGCACGGTGCCGTCTCCGGGAGCGGTGCGCGCGATCGAGAGCTCGCCGGCCGAGTCGACCGAGAGCGCGGCGGGCGTGGGCTCGGCATCGCCCGCGAAGAGGTGCAGGGTCAAGCCTGGCGGCGGCGAGCTCGGGACGTCGAGCGCCGCCTGAAACTGGCGGGCGCGAGCGAGGGACTTCGCCAGCTGGTCGAGCGCGATCGCGCGCCGCTCCTCAGGATCGGAGACGTCGGGCAGGAGTGCGGCCAGCGCGGGGTCGGAATCGCGCGCCGCGAGCCCCCAGCCGAAGCGCTGCCAGGTCGCGAGGTCGAGGGGGTCGAGCGGCGCGCCCTGCGCGTCCAACACCGCGCGGTGTCGCGCCCGGGGCAGCAGCTGGTAGAGCGACGGGAAGGTCCCGATCACGGCCGGGGGATAGCGGGGCAGCAGCCACGAGAACGACACGCCGTCGACCAGGTTGCGGAGCGCCAGGACTGAGCCCGCGTTCGGCGTCGCCACGAACACGGCGCGCGCGACGAACGGCGCGCCAGCCCAGCTCGGAGCCGGCGTCGAACCGTCTGCGGGGAGGTCCGCGTCGCCGTACTCGAGGAAGTAGCGCAACAAGAGACCGCCCATCGAGTGCGCGATCACGTCGAAGCGGACGTTCTCGCGGTGGATGCCGTAGCGGCGCAGGAGCTCGGCCTGGACGTAGGCGCGCTTCTCGACCATGAAGGCGCGCAGCGCGCGCGCGTTCTCGGCGTTGTCGCGCCGCCAGTCGTACGGGAACTGGAAGCAGGTGAAGTGCCCGGGCCGGTACACCACGCTGCCGGAGCGGCCGAGTGACTCGTCGCGGTAGCCGCCCACGCCGAGCGTCTTCAGGATGTACACGTAGGCCTGACTCTCGAGCGGCAAGCCCACCAGCGAGACGTGCACGCTGTCGAGCACGCCTTCGGGCATCACTCCGTCGCGCAGCGAGGCGAGCGGGACGCCCCTCGCCATGGGCAGCGCCACGAGTCTCGCCCCGTCGGGGTCGCTCGGGTTCGCGTAGTCGCCCGCGAACGCGCCCCAGACCACGCGTCCGGTCTCGCGGTCCACGAGCTTGGAGCCCAGCACACCGGGGATCACGATCACCGGGTTGCGGGTCGTGTCGTCGAACTCGGCGGCGCGGTTGTACAGCCCACCCAGGTCGGGGACGCTGCCGGCTGCGCAGGCCGCGAAGACCAGCGCGAGCGCGAGCGCCTGCCAGGAAGAACGGGTCGGGCACACGCGGCGAGTCGAGCGGGCGCCTCCCGCCGTTACGGCCACGAATTCTCGTGGCGGCCACGAAGCTTCGTGGCGCCCGCGAATCCTCGTGGGCTGCCCCCGCAGCCCTCGTCGCGCCAAGTCCGCGAGAACGCTGTCGTTCCTGATTCGCGAGCCAATGGCATCCCGCTTGCTCAAGCGCTCGCGCGAACGGAGGACGACTCGAATGTTCCGCATCACCAGCCAGCCGAACGGGCCGCAGGAAACACGGCTCGTGATCGAAGGCCGGCTCGTCGGCGATGCGGTCGACGAGCTGCGCAGGATCGCGCGCGAGACCTCGGCGGAGCGCCGTCGCATCGCGCTCGATCTGGCCGGCCTCCGCTATGCCGACGCGGCTGGAATCGCCCTGCTGCGAGAGCTGATCGCGAACCTGGCCGAACTGCAGCGCGCCTCGGCATTCGTGAGCGCGCTTCTTGGGGAGCCCACGCCATGAATCACCCGGTGACTTCTTCCCATCCGACGTCTGCCGCGCGCGCTTCCGCGTGCGCCTCCGACCGCGACGCCGAGCTCGTCGCACAGCTGCGCGCGGGCGACGAAGCAGCCTACACCGAGATCGTGCGCCGCTACCACGGCGCACTCGTCCGGGTCGCGAGCGCGCACGTGCGCAGCGCGGCACTGGCCGAGGAGATCGCCCAGGATGCGTGGGTCGCGGTGCTGAACGGGCTCGCCCGCTTCGAGGGGCGCAGCTCCTTCCGCACCTGGCTGTTCACGATCGCCGCGAACCTCGCCAAGACGCGCGGCGCGCGCGAGGCGCGGAGTCTGCCGTTCTCGGCGCTGGCTCGAGACGAGGCAGAGCACGAGCGCCCGGGGGAGACCGACCGCTTCCTGGACAACGGCCACTGGGCCGAGGCGCCGGCCGAGTGGCGCGATCCCGAGACGCGGCTTCAGAACGGCGAGACGCTCCTGCAGATCGAACGCGCGATCGCCCAGCTGCCCGAGGCGCAGCGCACGGTGATCACGCTGCGCGACGTGCGGGGAGCGGATGCTGACGAAGTGTGCGCGCTGCTCGGCATCAGCGAGGGCAATCAGCGGGTCCTGCTCCACCGGGCGCGCGCCAAGGTGCGGCGGGCGCTCGAGGCCGTGCTCGCCGGCAGCTGAGCCGGCGCAGCGCCCGCGCCCGGCACGGCGAGCCGCATCCGGTACAGCCCCGTGCGCGCCGTCATGTAGAGCGTCATGCGGTCGGCGTCTCCCCACGCGAGGTTCGCGGGGAGCTCCGGCGCGACGATCTGGCCGATGTGCTTCCCCTCGGGAGAGAGGATCCACACCCCACCGGGGCCCGAGACGTACAGGTTCCCCAGCGTATCGACCTTCAGCCCGTCGAGCGCTTCGTCGCCGGGTGCGCCCGTCATGTCGAAGAAGACACGGCCGTTCGCGAGCGACCCGTTGCGCGCGACCTCGTAGCGCATCACCACTTTTCGCGCCGGGTCCCAGTTCGTCACGTAGAGGAAGCGCTCGTCCGGCGAGAACGCGATTCCGTTCGGGCCCGCGAGGTCCTGGCTCACCAGCGCGAGACCGTTCGCGTCGAGCTTGAACACACCGCTGTAGGGCAGCTCGCGGCCGGGGTCGGCGTAGAAGCCGGGCAGGCCAAACGGCGGGTCGGTGAAGTAGAGCGTCCCGTCGGAGCGGTACACCAGGTCGTTCGGGCTGTTCAGGCGCGCGCCGCGGTAGCGGTCGGCGAGCGCGACCTCGCTGCCGTCGGCGTCGAGCTTCGCCACGCGCCTGTTGCCGTGCTCGTCGATCGTGAGCTCGCCGTCGCGCGGGTCGAGCGCGAGCCCGTTCGAGCCGGGCTGCCCGTAGCGAGCGACGTCCGGCCCCTGGTAGCCGCTCTCGCCGCGGAACACCGAGACGTGTCCCCCTGCGGCGGGGTCGTAGCGGTAGATCCGGTTGCGGTTCGGATCGCTGAACAGCAGGAATCCGCCGTGCTCGGGCACCCACACCGGGCCCTCGGTGAACGCGAAGCCTTCGGCCAGCTTCTCGACGCCCGCGTCGCGCGGCACGGCGCGGTCGAGCGCGGGGTCGAGCCGCTCGATCCGCGCGTCGACACGCGTCGGTGTCACGGCGCGCGGCGCCTTGTAGAACGCGAGCTGCGCGCGCCGGACCCAGATGTAGTTCGAAGGCGCGCTCGAGATCGGTCCGTTCGCCGCGAAGACCGCGACGACCGCGCGCTCCCCGGGCTTCGCGCTGGCGCTGACGAGCCTGCGGTTCGGCATGTTCCAGCCCGCGATCACCGCGCCCCCGCTCTGGCCCAGACCGTCGACATGCAGGGTGAAGGGCAGCGCGCCGTTCACCCAGACCTCGGCGTAGTCGTCCACCACGGTCTCGAACACCACCGTGGCCCCCGCGGTCTCGAATGCGCCGATCCGCTCGGGGATCACGGCGTGCAGGCGGTACCACGCGAACGAGACCTTCCCGCCGCCGCGGCGGTCCTCGAGCGCCGTCGGCGGGAGCACCGGCCACTGCGCGTCGTCGAAGTCCGCGGCGCCCGCGAGCGGCTCGAGGGTCTGGGTGCGGTTCGGCGGCCCGGACGGCTTGTGGTCGGGCCCGGGCGCACGGAACTCGACCTCGACCAGCCGCGCGTCGCTGTAGCGCCAGACCGCCTGCGCCGCGGCAGCGCCTTCCGCGGTGCGCAGGTCCAACACCGCGTCGGGCGGGCCGCTCGGCAGGTCCTCGGCGCGCGCCGCCGAAGCGAACAGGAGTCCGAAGCACGCAACGAGTCCCGCCATCCGCCGAAATCGCATGGTTTCCATGGCCGGTTCGTCGGCGGGTGCCGCAGCGTGTTACGGTGAAACGAACCACCGCGTCGCGAGACTTCCGGGGGTGGAGGACGCTGTCCAGCTCCCATGACCTGCCAGGAGCTCGCCGAGATCGTCACGGACTACCTGGAGCAGGCGATGCCGCTCCGCGACCGGGTGCGCTTCGATCTGCACCTGGCCGCCTGCCCCGAGTGCCGCCGCTACCTCGAACAGATGAGGGGGACCGTCGCAGCGCTGGGCCGCGTCCCGCCCGAGCCGATTCCGCCCGACGTCGAGGTGAAGCTGCTCGAGCGCTTCCGCGATTGGAAGCACACGAAGCGCTGAGCGCGCGTCAGCTCCGGGCGTCCTCGAGGCAGCGTGCGACGAGCGCGGTCCAGCCCGTCTGGTGGCTCGCGCCGAGGCCCTGGCCGGTGTCCCCGTGGAAGTACTCGTAGAAGAGCACGAGGTCGCGGAAGTGCGGGTCGCACGCGTAGCGGGCGTCGCCACCGTGGCACGGCCGGGCGCCCGTGGCGTCGGGCAGGAAGGTGCGCGCGAGCCGCCCCGCGAGCTCGGCTGCCGCGGTGTCGAGATCGACCGGGCGCCCCGAGCCAGCGGGCAGCTCGACCGTGAGCCCGCCCCCGAAGAAGTGGCCGTAGCGCTGCAGCGCCTCGACCAGCAAGTAGTTCATCGGGAACCACACCGGGCCGCGCCAGTTCGAGTTGCCGCCGAAGAGCCAGCTGTCGGACTCGCCCGGGACGTAGTCGACGCGGAACTCCTGGCCTTCGACGCGGAGCACGTACGGGTGCTCGCGGTGGAAGAGCGAGACCCCGCGCAGCCCGTGTGGTGACAGGAACTCCGCCTCGTCGAACGCATAGCGCAGCACGCAGACGAGCTGCTCGCGCGATGGGACGGAGAGCAGGTAGTGGGATCGCCCGCCGGCGTCGACCGAGGCCGCGACGTGGCGCGCCAGCTCGGGGCGGTTCGCGACGAACCAGTGGAAGCGTTCGGCGAAGTCCGGGAGCCGCTCGAGCGTGTCCGCGTCGAGGATCTCGGCGGTGAACACCGGGACCAGCCCGACCAGCGAGCGGAGGCGCAGCGGCACGGTGCGGTCACCGACGTGCAGCTGGTCGTAGTAGAAGCCGTCTTCCGCGTTCCAAAGGCCGGTGCCGCCGAGCGTGTTCATCGCGTGGGTGATCGCGACGAAGTGCTCGAAGAACTTCGTGGCCAGGTCCTCGGCCGCCGGATCATCGTGCGCCAGCTCGAGCGCCATCGACAGCATCGTCGCGCAGTAGAACGCCATCCAGGCCGTGCCGTCCGCCTGCTCGAGGTGGCCTCCGGTGGGCAGCGCCTGCGAGCGGTCGAAGACGCCGATGTTGTCGAGCCCGAGGAATCCGCCCGAGAAGAGATGGTTTCCCTCGGCGTCCTTGCGGTTCACCCACCAGGTGAAGTTGATCAACAGCTTCTGGAACACGCGCTTCAGGAACGTGCGGTCGCGCTGGCCGCGCGCCGCCGCGATCTTGTAGACGCGCCAGCACGCCCACGCGTGCACGGGCGGATTGACGTCGCCGAACTCGAACTCGTAGGCGGGGATCTGCCCGTTCGGGTGCATGTACCACTCGCGCAGCAGCAGCACGAGCTGGTCCTTCGCGAACTCGGGGTCGATCCGCGCGAGGGTCACCAGGTGGAACGCGAGGTCCCAGGCGGCGTACCAGGGGTACTCCCAGCAGTCGGGCATGGATACGACGTCGGCGTTGTTCAGGTGCGTCCAGTCGCGATTGCGGCCGTGAGCGCGGGCGGCGGGCGGAGGCGGCTGTGCCGGATCGCCCTCGAGCCACTCGGCAACGTCGTAGTAGTAGAACTGCTTGCACCAGAGCAGCCCCGCGTAGGCCTGGCGCGCGACGCGAAACTGTTCGGTGTCGGGCGGGTGCGGGATGCGCGCGGCGTAGAACCGGTCGGCCTCGCGGATCCGCTCCGCGAATGCCGCCTCGAAGCCGGCACCGAACGCCCGAGCCGTAGCGGTTTCGGCCGCCGAGAGGCGCAGCCGCACCACCCGCTCGCGGCCAGCGGGGATCTCGAGCCGATAGTGCGGAGCGGCCTTGCTGCCTTCGCCGCTCGGGCTGGTGGCGTCCTCGCGGCCGCGGACGACGCGTTCGTGGAAGGCGTCCTTCACGTGGGGCTGCGGGTTCGGCGCGCCGAACAGTCGCTCGAGGTTCGTCTCGTTCTCGGTCAGGTAGACCGGCGGAACCGCGCCGTCGAGCGCCTCGAAGCGCAGCTCGTAGCGGCCCAGGCCCGGCTGCTCGACGACCAGCAGCCCCTCTTCCTTCACGCGGATCACGCCGCGCGGCGGGAACAGCTCGCCGGTGCGCCCCCACGACCAGGTGTTGCGGAACCAGAGCGTCGGAAGCAGGTGCAGGACCGCCGCTTCGGGGCCACGGTTCGCCGCGCTGATGCGGATCAGCAGGTCCTCCGGGCCGGCCTTCGCGTACTCGGCGGTCACGTCGAAGTAGCGGTCCTCGTCGAACACGCCGCTGTCGAGCAGCTCGAACTCGGGCTCGGCCTTGCCGCGCTCGCGGTTCTCGCGCACCAGCCGCTCGTAGGGAAATTCTCGCTGCGGATACTTGTATAGCGCCTTCAGATACGAGTGAGTCGGTGTCGAGTCGAGGAAGTAGTAGAGCTCCTTCACGTCCTCGCCGTGGTTGCCTTCGGGACCCGTGAGCCCGAAGAGGCGCTCCTTCAGGATCGGATCGCGCTCGTTCCACAGCGCGAGTGCGAAGCAGAGCCGGCCGTGGCGGTCCGAGATCCCGAGCAGCCCGTCCTCGCCCCAACGGTACGCGCGACTGCGGGCGTGGTCGTGCGGGAAGGAGTCCCAGGACGCGCCCCGTTCCGAGTAGTCCTCGCGCACGGTGGCCCACTGGCGATCCGAGAGGTACGGGCCCCACTTGCGCCAGTCCGCGTGCTTGCGCGCGTCGGCCGCGAGGCGCGCGGTCTCGGGGTCGAGCGTCATGGCGAAGCCTCGGCCTGGATGCGCAGCGCGTGGCCGTCCGGGTCGCGCAGCAGCGCGCCGTCCGTGCCCGAGCCGACCAAGCTCGTCTGCCAGAACGCGACGTCGCTCTCGCGCAGGTCGTCGGGGAACGGCCGGCCATCCGCGGGGGCGAGATACTCCAGCAGCTCGATGCCCGGGCCTTCCGACGCGCGAAGAGCGGTGATCCGCACGCGCGAGGCGAACACCGCGTTCAGGTGCTCCTGCTCCGGACCCCAGTTCTCGCTCTCGCCGGCGACGCGCAGTCCGAGACCTTCGTAGAAGGCGACGCTCCGCGCGGTGTCCGCGACGGCGATCGCCGTGTGGTCGATCCCGAGGAAGAGCGACTTCCCGCGCGCCTGCCAGCGCGGCGCGCCCTTGCCCCTGGGGAACCAGATCAGCTCCAGGTTGTGATCGTCGGGGTCGCGGAAATAGAAGGCGCGGATCCCGGCCGCGGCGCGGTTCCACCCGGGGATCCGCTGCGGCGCGGTCGACACCTGGCGCACCCGCGCCGCGCGCAGCCGCGCGTAGGCGCGGTCCATGTCGCGCACCACGATCGCCATGTGCTGGAACGAGAGGTCGTTGCTGCGCTCGCCCGGCGGCTTCGCGCGGCCGCCCGGGGTGTACTCCCGCAGCTCCAGGCACTCGCTCCCGAGCGCGAGCCGCACCACGCGCACGTGCGCGGCGCCGTCGTCGACCGCGCGCTCGCCGAGGGTTTGGAACTGCAGCACGCCGGCGTAGAACTCCGCCGCCCGATCCGCTCGCGCGACCGTGAGCGCGAGGCAGCCCACCGCGTGCACGACTGGCTCCGCCCGGGCCGGTGTGGCGATGGAAAGGACGAGAACCGCGAGCACCCGGGCCGCCACGGTCAGCCCAGCCTCTTCCGCAGGTGATCGCCGACGCGCATGGCGTTGGCGATGATGGTCAGGGTCGGGTTCACGGCGCTCGCCGACGGGAAGAAGCTGGCGTCGACGACGTACAGGTTGTCGAGCTCGTGCGCGCGGCAGCTGCGGTCGAGCACCGACGTCCGGGGATCGTCGCCGAAGCGCGCCGTCCCGCACTGGTGCGAGCACACGCGGACCGGCATGCGCTCGGCGTGGAAGTGCCGGTCTGGATCGAAGCCCGGGCCCTCCGTCGCTGCAAAGATCTCGGCCGTCTTCCGCAGCAGGCGCGCGTGCGCTTCCGTGTTGTTCGGCGTGTAGTCGACTGCGATCCGGCCATCGCGCGTGAGCCGCACGCGGTTTGCCGGATCGGGCAGGTCCTCGCTCGTGACCCAGAACTCGAACGAATGCGAAGCGAGATGGTCGGGCGAGTAGTCTGCGATCGGCGGCGCCTGGGCCAGCAGCAGCGCCGGAGTGCGGTTCAGCGGCTGGATCAATCCGAGCGGGAACGCCGTGTCGGGTGCGCCGTGGTAGAAGTCGAAGATCGCGAAGGTCTTCTGCAGCACCGAGCGGTTGGCCCGCCGCGACAGTGCGAACACCGCCGAGTTCTGGTGGCACATGTAGTTGCGACCGAGCAGACCGGAGCGGTCGGCGAGCTCCGAACGCAGCAGCACCGCCGCGCTGTTGATCGCCCCGCAGGCGAGCACGACCACGTCGGCCGAGTGCCTCTCCGAGCGCCCGCCGCGCTCGACGTGGACGGCGCGCACCGTGCGCCCGCGCGCGTCCGTCTCGAGCCGGGTGACGCGCGTGCCGGTCAGCAAGCTGACGTTCGGGTACGCGAGCGCCGGCTCGACGCAGATCGTCTGCGCGTCCGCCTTGCCCTTCACGAGGCAGGGGAAGCCGTCGCAGGTGTCGCAGCGGATGCACGCGTCGCGCTCGGGCCGCTCGTCGTCGAGGAGCAGCCCGAGCGGCAGCGGAGACGCGTGCACGCCCGCGCGCGCGAGGTCGGCGACGAGCTCGCGGACGCGCGCCTCGTGGCGGATCGCGGGGTAGCGGTACGGCCGGCTCGCGAAACCCTCGGTCGGCTCGGCACCGCGCTCGCCGCGCACGCGCCACAGCTGCTCGGCCTCGGCGTAGTAGGGCTCGAGCTCCTCGTACGACACGGGCCACGCTGGCGAGACTCCGCCTGCGTGGCGCACCTCGCCGAAGTCGGCGGGCCGCATGCGCAGAGTCGCGGCGCCCCACACCTTGGTGTTGCCCCCGACCGCGTACTTCACGCCTGGGTTGAATTCTCGGCCGTCCTTGTCGACCCAGGTCTCGGCCGCGTCGTAGCGGCCCTCGAGCTGAACGGCGCGGACGTCCCAGTTCTCCTTCTCGCGCGGCAGCCACCCGCCGCGCTCGAGCAGCAGGATGCGCTTGCCAGAGGGCGCGAGACGGTGCACGAGCGTGCCGCCTCCCGCCCCGCTGCCGACGACGATCACGTCCCAGTGACTCATCGCACCTCCGCGTGACCGGGCGCGTAGCCGCAGAAGATGCAGCGATGGCGCACCGAGTGGAAGAGCTTCGCGCAGCGCACCCGCGCGGCCCCGCGCACGCGGCCATAGAGCTCGGCGGCGACGAGCATGCCGGTGAGAGGCCCCGCGAGATAGACCCAGAAGTGACTCCAGAAGCCCGGGAAGAGCGCCGACGCGAGGCTCCGCGCGGGATTCATGCTCATGCCCGAGAGCGGCGCCTCGAAGGTGATGTACAGCGCGACCAGGGCTCCGCAGAACCATCCGGTGTAGGGCGCGATCCGCGGCAGACCCGTGCAGACCAGCGCCGTGGTCATCAGCCCGAAGCTGATCGCGACCTCGGCGGCGAAGGCGCCGAGCGGCCCGTGCGCGCCGGGCCGAGTGGCCGCCCAGGAGACGGGTGCCTCTTCGAACGCGCGGCCGAGCACGAGCGCGACCAGCGCCACGCCCGCGATCCCGCCCGCGACCTGCGCGACGGCGTAGGCGAACGCGTCGCGGGGCCCGATCTTGCCGAGCCGCAGGTAGGTCAAGGTGAGCGCAGGGTTCATGTGCGCGCCCGAGCGCTGCCCGAAGGGTGAGTAGATCAGTGCGATCGCAGTGAGCCCCATGGCGAATCCGATCAACGCGCGCCGCAGGAAGGCGCCCGGCAGCAGCGCTACGAGCGGCGAGCCGGGCGCCTTCCTGCGG
>Ga0318520_10000348_pt1 | contig 13164 bp, 10 predicted proteins | sample GRESIP178b2f16_FD_203512 | JGI IMG/M metagenome (GOLD analysis project Ga0318520, IMG submission 203512) | Tropical soil microbial communities from Luquillo Experimental Forest, Puerto Rico - GRE.SIPMG.178b2f16 | ecosystem: Environmental > Terrestrial > Soil > Tropical forest > Bulk soil...
GGTGCTGGTCATTCTCAATCTGGAAATTGTGGTCATCGCCAGGATGATGCGTTGGCCGGCGATGCGTCGCCCACTCCGGCTCGATGTAGGAGAAGGCGGCGAGCGTCCCGTTGGCCGCGTCGGACTGGAACCTCGTGAAGCCCGAGACCACTTCCCCGTTCGGACCCGGCTTGACCGTGTCCGGGAAGTCGTGGGCCGTCAGCGGCTCTCCCGAGTACCCGTAGATCTTCCACGTCTGTCCCGCATCGGCGAGCTTCCCGAACACCGAGGGAGTGTCGAAGGCAGGTACGCTACGCGCGGAATTGTCGACGTACCCCAGTGAGGTGCCCGCGACCGCGAAGGCCCGGTTCGGGAAAGTCTGGGTCGGCACCGAGGCGAACCATCCGTCGCACACGGCGAACCCCTTCGCCAGTCCTGCGAGGACGGGCAGGGTCTCGGCAGCGTACATGCCCATGATCGAGGCCGGTACCGCCCCGACGAGCTTCGGGTCGAGCGGGTGTGCGGGATGCTGGAGTTCCCTTGCGAAGCTCGTCACGAATCCGTCATTCGCGGCCTCGCCCGAGGCCGGCGGGGTGTCCGAGCTAAAGAGCTGCTCATTGGTTGCCGTGTACCCCTCGGTCGGGTTGGCGAGCGGGAAATAGTAGGCGTTCTGAATACCCGGAGTGATCTGGGACACCCGCACCTCGCTCCCGTCGGCTGCGAGGTTCGACTCCGTGCCGTCTAGGCCCTCGAAGTCGCCGGACTTCGGATACAGGAACCCAAGCATGTGGTCGAAGGAGCGGTTCTCCAGCATTACGAGCACCACGTGGTCAATCGAGTCAAGACCAGCCATTTGCACCCCCATTGATAGCCCGATGCCAATGCGACCGAGCGACCTGTAGGTATAGCAGCATACAGAATTGACGGACATCATCCGCAGACCGGGGACAACTGACTAGTCGCACTACGACGCGTCGATTCCGGCGATCTGATTTCATCCCAGAACAACAGAAAAGTCCGCATAATGATCCCGAACGTGTCCATTCACGGGCCTTTGAGCGACATGCCAGAACTGATCGCGGACGGGGCATAACAGTGGCATGACTGTCTCCCCGGTGCCGGACCTGGCCGACGTCCTGCGGGCGCGTCAGCGTATCGCGCCTTACCTGCGGCCGACGCCGCTGTACCGCTATCCCGCGCTGGATGCCATGACCGGGGCGCAGGTGCGGGTCAAGCACGAGAACCATCAGCCGGTGGGCGCGTTCAAGGTCCGCGGCGGCGTGAACCTGGTCAGCCAGCTGAGCGCGGATGAGCGGCGCTGGGGTGTCATCGCCGCCTCGACCGGCAATCACGGCCAGTCGGTGGCTTACGCGGCGGACCTGTTCGGCGTGCGGGCGGTGATCTGCATGCCCGCGCAGGCCAACCCGGTGAAGGTGGAGTCGATGCGGGCGCTGGGCGCCGAGGTGGTCTTTCACGGCCGTGACTTCGATGAGGCCCGTGAGTACTGCGAGCAGCAGGCCGCCCGGCACGGATACCGGTACATCCACTCCGGGAACGAGCCGGCCCTCATCGCCGGGGTGGCCACCTATACCCTGGAGATCCTCCAGGACTGGCCAGATGCCGAGGTGATCGTGGTCCCGGTCGGCGGCGGTAGCGGGGCGGCGGGGGCCTGCGTGGTGGCCAAGGCCGTGCGCTCGTCGGTCGAGGTGATCGGCGTGCAGTCCGAGGCGGCACCGGCCGCATTCCGCTCCTGGCAGGCGGGCACCCTCGTCGAGGACACCACCAGCACGTTCGCGGAGGGCCTGGCCACCAGGACCGCGTTCGAGCTGCCGCAGCGGATCTTGCGTGCGCTGCTGGATGACTTCGTGCTGGTCCCGGAGGATGCGCTGAAGGCCGCGACGCGGCTGATGATCGAGAAGACGCGCAACCTCGTCGAGCCGGCCGGCGCGGCCGCCCTGGCGGCAGTACTGGGCACACCCGGGCGGTTCGCGGGCCGCACGGTGGCGATCATCTGCAGCGGCGGCAACATCAGCCCCGGCCAGCTGGCCGGACTGTGGCCGCACGACCCGGCCTGACGCCGGCCTCAGGCGCCGGCCGGGTGAGCGCCGGCGGGGTGGACGGCCTTCGCGGCGGTGTGCCGCAGCACCACTTTGCGGATCTCGATGACCACCACGATGGACAGGGCCACGGCGGTGCAGATCAGCCACTGCTGGACGTCGAGCCTGACGGTCTTCATCACGACCTGGAAGATGGTCAGGACGGTGGACAGGACCAGCAGGATGAAGGAGCCGCTGGTCGTGATGACGAACGTCTTGTCGGAGAACGTGTCGAGGGAGAACGCCGAGTCCTGTTCGTCTTTGGACTCGATCGAGAAGAACAGGATGAACAGCGCGAACGTGACCATGCCCATGGTCCGGGCGACGGTGAGCCCGTGCGCCTGCTGCGCCCAGCTGACCACGCCGAGGGTGCCGGTCGCCATGAGCAGGCCGACGAAGGCGAGCCAGGCGATGAGCGCGCGGGTCAGGATCGGCCGGCTGGGCGGCAGCGGCGGGCGGTCCATCAGCCCGGCGGCCGGCTTGCTGTACCCGAGCCCGACCGACTGGATGGACAGCATGGTGAAGCTCACCCACAACGTCTGCAGCGGGAGCAGCGGTATGCCCTCGGCGACGTTGAAGATGCTGGCACCGAGGAACGTGAAGATGTAGCCGAACAGGCCGCCGATCTGGAACCGGATGTACCGGGCGAGGTTGTCGTACAGCCCGCGGCCCAGTTCGATGGCCTTGACGATGGTGGAGAAGTTGTCGTCGGTCAGGATCATCACCGCGGCTTCCTTGGTCACCTCGGTGCCGGTGCCCATCGCGATCCCGATGTCGGCCCTCTTGACCGCGGGCGCGTCGTTGACGCCGTCCCCGGTCATCGCGACGATCTGGCCCTTCTTCCTCAGGACGTCGACCAGGCGGACCTTGTGCTCGGGGCTGACGCGGGCGATCACGCCGATGCCGTCCACCTTGGCCAGTGCCTCCTCGTCGCTCATGGCGGCGAACTCGGCGCCGGTGAGCGCGGTGCCGTCGATGCCCAGCTGGCCGGCGACCGCGGCCGCGGTAACCGCGTAGTCGCCGGTGATCATCCGGACCCGGATGCCGGCCTTCTTCGCCGTCGCGATCGATGCCCTGGCCGTGGGGCGGGGCGGGTCGACCATGCCGACCAGGGCGAGCAGCTCCAGCCCGGTGATCAGCGGGAGCAGGTCGGCGCCGGGATCGAAGGCCGCCGGGTCGAAGTCCTTGCGCGCGGTGGCCATCACCCGCAGGCCCTGCTCGCCCAGCCGCTGGTTCTCGGCCGTATACCGCTGCCGGAACGCGTCGTCAGCCGGCGCCGGGCCGTTGCCAGCGCCGACGAACGTGGCGGCCCGCGCCAGCAGCTGGTCCGGCGCCCCCTTGACGAAGCACCGGATCACCTCTTTACCGGACGCGCCGGTCATCTTGTGGAACGTGGCCATCAGCTTGTAGGCCGCATCGAACGGCAGCTCGGCGAGCCGCGGGTACCGTTCCCTGGTGGAGACCGCGTCGACGCCGCCCTTGGCCGCCAGGACGACCAGCGCGCCCTCGGTCGGGTCGCCGATCAGCTCGCCGTCCCTGACCACCGCGTCCGAGGCCAGCACCATCGGCACGAGAAACTCATCCAGCGGGATGTCCGCCTGCCCGCCAACTCGGGTAATCCGCCCGGCGGTCGAGTAGCCCTTCCCCTCGACCGTGTACCGCTGGCCGGCGACCGTCATCTGGACCGCTGTCATCTGGTTCATCGTCAGCGTGCCGGTCTTGTCCGAGTTGATGGCCTCGGTGGAGCCCAGCGTCTGGGTCGATGCCAGCCGCTTCATGATCGCGCCGGCCTTGGCGAGCTGCTCCGTTCCCCAGGCCAGGATGGTCGTGACCACCGTGGGTAGCCCGACCGGGATCGCGGCGATGGCGAAGGCGACGGCGGCGTTGAAGACGGCGATGAACGTCTCGCCGCGGGCCAGGTTCAGCGCCATCGACGTGATCAGCGCGATGCCCGCGATCACCAGGATCTGCGCCGTCAGCCGGTCCAGCTGGCGGGTGAGCGGGGTCTTGACCGCCTGCTCTCCCTCCAGCATCCCGGAGATGCGGCCGACCTCGGTGGCCATCCCGGTCGCGGTGATGACAAACTCGCCCGTGCCGCGGGTGACGTTGGTGTTCATGTACACCATGTCGGTCCGGTCGCCGAGCGGCGTGTCGGCGCCCGTCACGGGCTCGGTGCCCTTGTCGGCGGGCAGGCTCTCCCCGGTCAGCGCGGACTCGTCGATCTCCAGCGTGGCCGCCTTCAGCAGCCGCCCGTCCGCGGGCACGATATCGCCCGCCTCGATCGCGACGATGTCGCCGGGAACCAGCTGCCCGGCGGGGATCTCCGTCAGCTGGCCATCTCGCCGCACTCTGGCCTTGATGACCACCATCTTCTGCAGGGCGGTGACGGCCGCGGCGGCCTTTCCCTCTTGGTGCAGGCCCATGACCGCGTTGAAGAGCGTTAGCAAGATCAGCAGCAGGCCCGTGCCGAGCTGCTTGAGCGGGTACAGGCTGCCGATGCCGGCCGCGAGCAGCACGAGCTGCATCGGGTCGCGGTACTGGCGGAGGAACGCGCGCCAGCGGGACTCGGCCTGGCCAGCGGTGAACTCGTTCGGGCCGAACCGCTTGGCCCGCGCGGCCGCCTCGGCCGAGCTGAGACCGCGCTGCCCGTCCACCCCTTCGGACTCGAGGACCTGATCGGCGCCGAGCGTGTGCCACGCGAGCCCGCCAGCCGCTGGCGGCCCTCCCGATCTCGGTGTATCCGTCACTCCCGAAGTCACGTCGTGCCCTGCGCCTGAGCCTAGGCGCGCTGGGCCCTGCGCACCTCGAATGCGATCACGATCTCCGAGATGCCGCGGAACAAGGCGAAGAACCCGACCAAGACCAGTAGCAGTGTCCCTCGGACGTTGTAGAACTGCTGGGAGACCCAGAAGCCGAGCAAGATCTCCAGGATGCCGACCACCAGGCCGAGCCACCAGACGCTGTTGACCTCCCTGGCGTCGACGGCGCTGATGATGTCCAGAGTGCCCCGGAAGATGAGCAGCAGCCCGAGGATCGAGGCGAGCGTCCAGAACGCGTCGAAGGGCCTGGCGAATGCCCAGGCGGCGCCGAAGAGGAAAATGACGCCCATCACCACGTGCAGCCAGCGCCAGCTGTGGTGGACCGCGGCGATCAGGAATTCATTGATCATGCTGAACAAGAACAGCACGCCCAGCAGGACGCCCACGGTAGTGATCGAGGCGGGGTTGAACCGCAAGACAATCCACCCGATGATCAGCCAGGCGATGCCGGTCAGCAGGAATATCCACCAGGGGCCGGCCAGCCGCCACAGCCCTGCGCGCGTTCTGGACCCGATGGATGTGTCGTCCATGGTGCTCATGAGCAGCCTCCCTTTCGCGGAAGTGACTACCGGGGCGACATCCCGCGGCAGCGGCCTGTCTGCCCGATGATTACCCCGTTTGAGCAATGATGACGCCCCGCTTGCCAGGCGGTGATCGGCATGGCCGGACTGTTAGCTAGGCGATACCCAGGGCGCGATCCTGCTCAGCTGAGCAGGTCGGCGACCGCGGCGATGGCCGGGGCGATGGCTCGCTCACCGACGTTGCCGAAGCCTATGACCAGCGCGGGCGGCGCCGCCGCGTCGGCCGTGCCGCGGTAGGCGCCGATTCCGTACAGCCCGACACGGCGTTCTCGCGCCGCCGCGATCACGGCCGCCTCGTCCGCGCTGGCCGGCAGCGGCGCGACGGCGTGGAATCCGGCCGCGAGCCCGGTGAGCCGGACCCCCGGCGAGTGCCTGGCGAACGCCTCGACCAGTGCGGCCCGCCGGCCGGCGTAGACGGACCGCATCCGGCGCAGGTGGCGGTCGTACCGGCCCGATGTGAGCAGAGTCGCGAGCGCGAGCTGGTCGAGCGCGCACGAGCCGCGATCGCTCATCTCCTTCTCCTCGGCGACCGCCCGGGCCAGCGGCGAAGGCGCGTGCACCCAGCCGAGGCGCACCGCGGGCGCCAGCGCCTTGCTGGCCGTGCCCACCAGGAAGACCTGGTCCGGCGCGAGTCCCTGCAGCGCGCCGACCGGCTCCTTGTCGTAGCGGAATTCCGAGTCGTAGTCGTCCTCGATCACGTATCCGCCCTCGCGCTGGGCCCAGTCCACCAGCGCGTGCCTGCGTGCCGCGGACAGGACCACCCCGGTGGGGGACTGATGCGCCGGCGTGACCACGACAGCCTGGGCCCCGCTCGCTGCCAGCGCGCTGACCACCAGGCCCTCCTCATCGACCGGCACGTACTTGGCGCGCAGGCCCATCGCCACGGCCGCACGCACCGTCTCGTCGGACTGCGCGCTTCCGTAGCCGGGATCTTCGAAGGCCACGCATGACACGCCGCGTTCCCGGCTCAGCGCTCGCAGCACCAGGTTGACCCCCTGCGCGAAGCCAGTGCTGATGATCATCCGCCCGGGGTCGGCATCGGCGGCCCGTACCCGCCGCAGGTATCCGGCGAGCACCTCGCGCAGCACCGCGCTGCCACGCGGATCGCCGTATCCCAGGTCCGCCGAGGCGACCTCGCCGCACGCCTGCCGGACGGCCCAGGCCCATTCGGTACGCGGGAAGCTGGACAGATCCGGTACGCCAGCGCGGAAGTCCGCGATCAGCGCACGATCCGGGGGCCGGCGAGCCGGCGAAGGCGGCACGGGAGAGGCCGCGGCCGGCCGCTCCTTGATGTCCGCTACCCGGGTAGCCGACCCGGTCCGGCTGGTCAGGTATCCCTCGGACAGCAGCTGGCCGTAACACTCCTGCACCATGCCGCGGGACACGCCAAGCTCACGCGCCAGCTCACGCGAGGACGGCAGCCGCTCTGCGCCGCGCAGCCGGCCGTCCCTGATCGCCTCGCGCAGGCTCGTCTCCAGCTGGGCCCGCAGCGGCTGGCTGGCCGAACGGTCGAGCCGCACGAGCAGCTCCGGACTCAAACCGGACCACTCAATCGCCATGAAATCGGACCTTACCAGTGTGCCGGCTGCTCCCTACTGTCGTTGCTATGAGCACCGTGACGCAGGCGCGGCCCGCCACCCAGGACGGCGCGCCAGCGCGGCTCCTCAGCCTGCCGCTCGCACTGACGTTCCTGACCGAGTTCAGCTCGCTGACCAGCTTCTTCCTGCTGCTGTCGGTCCTGCCGATGCTGGCCGCGGCGGCGGGCGCCAGCAGCTCCGGCGCGGGGCTGATGACCGGGTCCCTGCTGCTCGGCACGGTCGCCGCGGAGGCAGCCGCGGCGCCCGGGATCAGGCGGTTCGGCTACCGGACGATGCTGGCGGCCGGAGCGGTGCTGCTCGGCGCCCCGGCCCTGGTCTTGCTCCCGCGCGAGCCCCAGGCCGTCATGATGGGCGTCAGCTTCGTGCGCGGGCTCGGCTTCGGCCTGTGCGGCGTCACCACCGGCGCGCTCACCGCCACGCTGCTTCCTCCCGGACGGCGCGGCGAAGGGCTCGGCCTGCTCGGCGTCGTCTCCGGCGTCCCGGCCGTGATCGCGCTGCCGGCCGGGGTCTGGCTCGCCGGACACCACCTGGCCACGGCGGTAGCGGCGCTGGCGGCGGTCGCCGGCCTGCTGCCGCTGACGACGATCCGCTGGCTGCCCAGCCGCGGCGAGGCACACAGCGCCCCGTCAGCCGCGCGCGCCCGGCGGGCGCCCGGCGCCGGGCTGCGGCTATCGCTGATCTTCGCCGCCTGCACCATCGCGGCCGGCGTGCTCGACTCGTTCCTCCCGCTCGCGAAGGGGGTGCCCAGCAGCCTCTCCGCGGCCGCCCTGCTCGTCCAGGCGGCCACCGCGACGCTCAGCCGCTGGCAGGCCGGCCGGCACGGCGACAGGCACGGTCACGCGAGGCTGCTCATCCCGGCGCTGATCGTGGCGGCGCTCGGCATGACCGCGATGCTGTGGCTGGCAACGCCGGTGCTGATCTTCGCCAGCATGGTGCTGTTCGGCGCCGGGTTCGGGGTGATCGAGAACGCGACGTTCGCGCTGCTGATCGAGCGGCTCCCGGAGGCCAGGGCCAGCACGCTGTGGAACCTCGCCTATGACGGCGGATACGGCGCGGGGCCGGCCGTCTTCGGCCTGTTCGCGGCCCGCACCGGCTATCCGGCGGCGTTCGCCCTGACCGGCGTCTTGGTGCTGGCGGTGCTCCCGGCGGCCCTGCGCGAGCGGAAGGTCGCGGCCAGCACCGCACGGCCGGCGTGACCGCTGTCAGGATGGGGTGAGCTTGCGGCGCAGGAAGTCGGCGGCTGCCTCGGCGGCCTGGCTCACGTAGGGCTTTTCGTCGTAGAGGTCGATGTGCCGGCGGGCGTCCAGCCAGAGGATCTCCTTGTCGCCGGGCTTGGTCTCGTACACGGCCCGGGCCAGGTCGGGTGAGCAGTATGCGTCGGTTCTCCCGTGGACGATCAGCAGCGGTGTGGCGGCCAGGAGGCTTGCGGCGCCGAGTGCGTCGAAGGTCATCAGGGAGTGCAGTGATCCTCTGGTGACTTCGTTGCGCCAGTGCGGGGAGCGGGACCGGGGGGTGCCGTAGTAGGCGTACGGCTCGTCGCCGCTCATCGCGGCCTCCGCGCCGCCCGGCGCCACGGCGGGCAGGTACTCGTCGTAGCGTTCCAGGGCGGCGGCAAGCGCGGCCCGATAACCCTCGGTGCCTATCGCCTGGGCCATCCGGGCTGGGCTGTTGTACCCGCCGGCGATGCCGGCTACCGCCTTGACGCGGGGATCCGCGGCCGCGGCCCGGATGGCGTAGCCGCCGCCAAGGCAGATCCCGGCTAGCCCGATCCGGGCTGGATCGATCTCTGGCCGGGCGGCCAGCGCGCTCACCGCGGCCCTGAGGTCGGCCAGTTTCCCCTGGCTGTCCTCATGCTGGCGGCGGCCGCCGCTTTCCCCGAAGCCGCGGTGGTCGAAGGCGAGCGTGGTGAGCCCGGCCATGGCGAGAAGCTCCGCGTACGTTCCGGTGACCTGTTCCTTGACGCCGGTGAAGGGGCCGGTGAGGGCGATCGCGGGCCGCTGCTCGCCGGCGCCGGCAAGCCGGAGATCGCCGACGAGGTCCAGGCCCTCGCTGCGGAACGTGATCCGCTCCGCCTTGATGGTGGTCATGCGCTCGCCGCTTGCGTCAGGTCCTCGCCGGCCAGCTCTGCGGCGACGGCGTCAGCGCCCAGGCTGACCAGCCAGTCCAGGGAAGCGCCGGGCTGGTAGCAGCGCATGAGCTGGGTCAGTTCGGTCTTTTGCGCGCCTGTCAGGCTCGGCGTTCCGGCCGCGAGGCGCCGCACCGCCTCGCGGTACATGAGCAGGTACTGCCGCTGCCGGTCCAGGAGCCCGCCGTTCCCAGGCGACCCGTGGCCCGGATACAGCCGGACCGCGGCCAAGTCGCCCGCCACCTGGCCGAGGGCCCGCAGCCACGCGCCTGAATGGCCGTCGGCCGTGTAAGAGTGCACGCCGTCGAAGGCCAGGTCGCCGATGAAGGCCACCCGTTTCCCGCCGGCCTCGGCCACTAGGCAGGAGTCGGCGTGGCTTTCCGCCGCGCCCACGTCATGCACCTGAATACGCAGCCCGGCGGCCTCCACGACGGCGCCGCCGTCCAGCTGACGGTCCGGGACGCGGAACCGGTCCGGCCACTCCGGGCCGTAGGTGGGCTGCCACTGTTCCCGTTTGGCGACCGCGGTCTCCCCGATGGTCTGGGCAACCCGGGCGGCCGCGTAAACCGGCACGTCGTCGGCGACCACGTACGGCAGCCCGTTGAAGTGATCCGGGTGGGGATGCGTCACGAACGCCGCGGCCAGCGGCTTGTGCAATGCCGCGATCCGCGCGGCTAGTGCCCGCGCGTCCGACACCAGCAGCCCGGCGTCCACGAGCACCACACCGTCCGCGGTCTCCAGCAGGTAGCTGTTGACGAACAGCCCGGGCTCTGCAGCCGTGTAAGTATGAATCGTGAGCTCTGTCATAACCGGCAGATTAAGAATCGCGATCCCATGACTGCCAGAAGGCACTTTGAGGTGCCCTTTCCTGACAGGAGAACCCCGTGACGCTGGTGATACCCGATGTCCTGGAGGAAAGCTGCGCTACCCGGCAGGCCCTGGAACGGCTGGCCGCTAAATGGCGGGTCCTGCTGATCTACGCGCTGCTGGCGGGACCGCAGCGGCACGCCGAACTGCGCCGCAGGCTGCCCGGCATCACGCAGAAGATGCTGACCGAGACCCTGCGTGGCATGGAAAGCGACGGGCTGGTCGAACGGCAGGTACTCAAGGGCACCGCCCCTCAGCACGTGGAATACAGGCTGACCCCGCTCGGCAAGACCCTGCAAGAACCGCTGACAGCCATCTGCACCTGGGCAGCCCAGCAGGCAAGCAGCTCTGTTAACGTCGGCTAACTAACGCGACCCGGCGGAGAGCAGCGCGGCGTGCGCCATCGCGTACAGCAGCTCCGCCATTGGCTCGGCGGCGAGCTCGGAATCGCCGTGCTTCCCGATCGTGTACGGCGTCGAGTTCAGCAGGCCGAACGCCGCGTGCGTCGCCGTCCGCAGCCGTGCCTGCGGGACGCCGGGGAGCACCTCGGACAGCACGGTCACCCACTCCTCCACGTACAGCCGCTGCAGCCGCCGGACCTGCCGCCGGGCCGGCTCGGGCACGTTGCCAAGCTCCCGGCCGTGCACGATGATCAGCGCCGGCCTGCTCAGCGCGAAGTCCACGTGCCAGCGGAGCAGGCTGTCCAGGGCGTCCGGCGCGGACAACGCGGCCACCACCCGGCGGCTGCCCTCGTCGAGCAGCTCGTGGCTGATGCGCAGCAGCATCTGCGCCAGGACGTCCTCCTTGCCGGCGAAATGCCGGTAGATCCCCGGGCCCGACATGCCGACGGCCGCCCCGATGTCGTCGATGGACACCCCGTGGTACCCGCGCTCGGCGAACAGCCTGGCGGCGGCGTCGAGGATCTCCTCGCGCCGCGTTCCGGTCCGGGCCCGCATCTGGCTCATGGACCCATCGTAGAGCACATGTTAATATTCGTTAACATGAACATGGTGGTGGAGGAGGAAGCGCTCGGGCAGCCGCTGCGTGGCCACGCTGACCCCGGGAGCGACGCGTTCGCCCGCAATCACGCGGAGAACGCGGCGCTCGCCGCGCAGCTGCGGGACAAGCTCGAGCAGGTCCGGCTCGGCGGGCCCGAGCAGTCCCGCAAGCGGCATACCGCCCGCGGCAAGCTGCTCCCCCGCGACCGGGTGGACACCCTCCTCGACCCCGGCTCGCCATTCCTGGAGCTCAGCCCCCTCGCCGCGGACGGCCTGTACGGCGGCGACGCGCCCGCCGCCGGCATCATCACCGGAGTCGGCCGCGTCAGCGGCCGGGAGTGCGTCATCGTCGCCAACGACGCCACCGTGAAGGGCGGCACCTACTACCCGGTGACGGTCAAGAAGCACCTGCGCGCCCAGGAAGTCGCGCTGCACAACAACCTGCCCTGCGTCTACCTGGTCGACTCCGGCGGCGCCTTCCTGCCCCGCCAGGACGAGGTGTTCCCCGACCGCGAGCACTTCGGGCGGATCTTCTACAACCAGGCGACCATGTCCAAGCGCGGCATCCCGCAGATCGCCGCCGTGCTCGGCTCCTGCACCGCCGGCGGCGCCTACGTGCCCGCGATGAGCGACGAGGCCATCATCGTCCGCGACCAGGGCACGATCTTCCTCGGCGGGCCGCCGCTGGTGAAGGCCGCCACCGGCGAGGTCGTGTCGGCGGAGGACCTCGGCGGCGGTGACCTGCACTCCCGGGTGTCCGGCGTCACCGACCACCTCGCCGAGGACGACGCGGACGCGCTGCGGATCGTCCGCGACATCGTGAAGACGCTGGCGCCGCGCATCCCGCGCCCCTGGGAGACAACCCCGGCGGAAGAGCCGGCGTGCGACCCCGGAGAGCTCTACGGCGTCGTGCCCGCCGACCCGCGGACCCCGTACGACGTGCGCGAGGTCATCGCCCGGATCACCGACGGCAGCCGGTTCGCCGAGTTCAAGACGAACTACGGCCCGACCCTCGTCACCGGGTTCGCCCGGATCCACGGGCACCCGGTCGGGATCATCGCCAACAACGGCATCCTGTTCAGCGAGTCGGCGCTGAAAGGCGCCCACTTCATCGAGCTGTGCGACCAGCGCCAGGTGCCGCTGCTTTTCCTGCAGAACATCACCGGCTTCATGGTCGGACGGCAGTACGAGGCCGGCGGCATCGCCAAGCACGGCGCCAAGATGGTCACGGCGGTCGCCTGCGCGCGCGTGCCGAAGCTGACGGTGATCATCGGCGGGTCGTTCGGCGCGGGGAACTACGCGATGTGCGGCCGGGCCTACTCCCCCCGCTTCCTGTGGATGTGGCCGAACGCCCGGATCTCCGTCATGGGCGGCGACCAGGCCGCCAGCGTGCTGGCCACCGTCCGCCGCGATCAGCTCGAGGGAAACGGGCAGACCTGGTCCGCCGAGGAGGAGGACGAGTTCAAGAGGCCCATCCGGGACCAGTACGAGCATCAGGGCAGCCCGTACTACGCCACGGCCCGGCTGTGGGACGACGGGATCATCGACCCGCTCGACACCCGGCGGGTCCTCGGCCTGGCGCTGTCCGCCGCCGCCAACGCCCCCCTCGACACGGCCGGCTACGGCGTCTTCCGGATGTGAGGCCCGGTGTTCACCAAGGTCCTGATAGCCAACCGCGGCGAGATCGCGGTCCGCGTCATACGCACCCTGACAGACATGGGCATCGCCAGCGTCGCCGTCTACAGCGACGCCGACGCCGGCGCGCGGCACGTCCGCGAGGCCGGCGAGGCGGTCCGCATCGGCCCGCCGCCCGCCGCCGAGAGCTACCTGAACATCGCCGCGATCATCGAGGCCGCGCAGGCGACCGGCGCACAGGCGATCCACCCCGGCTACGGGTTCCTCGCGGAGAACGCCCGGTTCGCCCGCGCCTGCGCCGCCGCGGGCCTGACCTTCATCGGCCCGCCGCCCGGCGCGATCGAGGCGATGGGCGACAAGATCGCCGCCAAGGCGACGGTCGCGGCGGCCGGGGTGCCTGTCGTGCCCGGCACCGGCGCGCCTGGCATGTCGGATGAAGAACTGATCGCCGCCCTTAACGAACGGT
>Ga0318520_10000354_pt1 | contig 13078 bp, 13 predicted proteins | sample GRESIP178b2f16_FD_203512 | JGI IMG/M metagenome (GOLD analysis project Ga0318520, IMG submission 203512) | Tropical soil microbial communities from Luquillo Experimental Forest, Puerto Rico - GRE.SIPMG.178b2f16 | ecosystem: Environmental > Terrestrial > Soil > Tropical forest > Bulk soil...
CCTTCCTCCCCGGGGGTGGGCTACCGACCGGCGTAAACTTCGGCGTTGGTAATTCGGGCCTGCTAGACACCGGCGTCTTTAACTCCGGCGTGCTTAACACCGGCGTCGGGAACGCGGGCGACCTCAACAGCGGGAACTGGAACGCGGGCAACATCAACACGGGTGACGGGAATTCGGGGCTCGCCAACACGGGCTTCTGGAATTCGGGCATCGCGAACACCGGCTTCGGAGGCATCGGTAACACCGGGCAGCACATCTCGGGCTTCGGAAACTCGGCGCCTATCGGCATGCTGGGGCAAGGCTATGTGTCGGGCTTCAACAACACGGTTACCGGGTTCACCGGTCACGGCGTTGTCGCCACTCTCACGTTCAACGGCGATGTTTCGGGGATCATGAACAATGTGGGCGGCGGCGGCGGTGATGTCGGAGCGTTGATGGGCTTGCCTCCGGGCCTTGCTGTCGCCGGCATTAACGGCTTCACTTCGGGCTACTTCAATACCGGCGCTCCTGGCACAGCGCTTGGCGCCCTCAGCCCGTTTATAGCCGGGCTTGACTCGGGGGTGAATAACTACGGCACCTTCGTCCCGGGCCTTTTCAGCGCCATCCCGACTCTTCAGAAGCTGCTGGGATAGTGATTCACGTGATGCAGGGACTCCGGTCAGCCATTGGTTAAGCCCGAGCTGGCCGAGGGTCTGCGGGCGGTCCCCGTTACGCGTTCGCGCGTAGCCTGAGTGGCATGACCGTGAAAAACCCTCTTCGCCGCGGGCTGTGCGGCATGCTTGCTGGTGGTCTGCTGAGCGCCCTCGTCCCGCTGGTAATGGTGTTGCCGGTGGCTAACGCCGATCCGCAGCAACAGTGCAACACCACCGTCGGTCAATCGGTATCGCAAACCCTGCAGTCGTACCTGGACAGGCATCCCGACGTGAAGGCGGAGTTGCAGTCCAAATCGCAGGCAGAGGGTGGCAGCAACAGCGTGATCGACTACCTGAACCGGCACCCTGACGTCCGGCAGCATCTGGTCGACCTGGCGAACAAGTGCACGTCTTAGCGAGCGGGCTTAATCCTTCAAGTCTTTAAACGCCGTCGACGACGCGCGGGAATGTTCGCCATTGACTAAAAAGTAGAACACGTTCTAGCGTCTAGGCGTGTCCTCTGATCCTGTCTCCGGCCCCCTCACCGACGCGATCGCCGAGTCCGAGAAGCTGGTGGCCGCCGCGCCGCACATCGAGACCGAGGCCGACCTGCTCGAAGGGCTGCAGTACCTCGCGGGCTGCGTCGCGGGCTGCATGCACCTTGCCTTCGACTACGAGCGCGACCACCCACTGCTGCAGTCGGGCACCGGGCCGTTCACCAAGATGGGCCTGGACAACCCCGACACGCTCTACTTCGGCACCCGTGTGCAGGCCGACCGCGATTACGTGGTCACCGGCAGGCGGGGGACCACGACCGACCTGAGCTTCCAGCTGCTCGGCGGCGAGTACACCGACGACAATGTGCCCGCCAGCCAGGCCGCGTTCGACGATCGCGAACTCGAGATCGCCGCGGACGGCAGCTTCGAGTGGCGGGTGCGACCGACCAGCCCCGGGCAATTGGTGATCCGCGAGGTGTACGGCGACTGGTCGGCGCAGCGCGGCACCCTCACGATTTCCAGGCTGGACACCGCGGGCAGCGCACCGCCGCCGCTGACCCGTCGGATGATCGAAAAACGTTATGCCACAGCGGGCAAGCAACTCGTGAACCGAGTGAAGACCTGGCTGCAGTTTCCGCAGTGGTTCTACCTCAACATCCCCGTCAATACCATGGTCGCGCCCCGGTTGACGCCCGGCGGCCTGGCGACCCAGTATTCGTCGGCCGGGCATTTCGACCTGCGACCCGATCAGGCGCTGGTGATCACGATCCCGGTGTCCGACGCTCCCTATCTCGGCTTCCAGCTGGGCAGCATGTGGTACATCTCGCTGGACTACATCAACCACCAGACGTCTCTGAATAACACTCAGGCCCAAGCGGATCCGGACGGCAAGGTCCGCATCGTCGTCGCCGATCAGAACCCGGGAGTGACCAACTGGGTTGAAACGCTGGGCCATCGGCGTGGCTTCCTGCAGTTCCGGTGGCAGCGGGTGTCCCGCGCGCTTGCCGACGCCGACGGTCCCACCGTCGAGCTCGTCGACTTCGACGCCGTACCGGCGGCGCTGCCGTATTTCGACCACAACAAGATTTCGGAAGACCAGTGGCGGACGCGAATCGCGCTGCGCCAAGAGCAAATTGCGGCCAGGATGCTGGGGTGACTGAGATGCTCGAGAGCAAGGTAGTTGTAATCAGCGGGGTCGGTCCGGGGCTGGGCACCACGCTGGCGCGCCGATGCGCGCGCGAAGGCGCCGACCTGGTGCTGGCGGCCCGCAGCGCCGACCGGCTGGATGACGTCGCCAAGCAGGTCGTCGATTTCGGGCGCAAGGCGGTAGCGGTCCCCACCGACATCACCGACGACGATCAGGTGAGCAACCTCGTCGACGCCACGCTGAAGGCCTACGGCAAGGTCGACGTGCTGATCAACAACGCGTTCCGGGTGCCGTCGATGAAACCGTTGGCCGGCACCAGCTTTCAGCACATTCGGGACGCCATCGAGCTCAGTGCGCTGGGGGCTCTGCGCCTGATCCAGGCCTTCACGCCGGCGCTGGAATCCTCGGCCGGATCGATCGTCAACGTCAACTCCATGGTGCTGCGGCACTCGCAGGCGAAATACGGCGCCTACAAGATGGCCAAGTCCGCTCTGCTGGCCATGTCGCAGTCGCTGGCCACCGAACTCGGCGAGAAGGGCATTCGCGTCAATTCTGTTGCACCCGGCTATATCTGGGGCGACACGCTGCAGGGCTACTTCGAGCATCAGGCCGGCAAGTACGGCACCACGGTGGACCAGATCTACCAGGCCACCGCCGCGAACTCCGACCTCAAGCGGCTGCCCACCGAGGACGAGGTGGCTTCGGCGATCCTCTTCATGGCCAGTGACCTGTCCAGCGGCATCACCGGGCAGACACTCGACGTCAACTGCGGGGAGTACCACATCTGATGGCCGACCGCACCGATGTCGGCACCGTGGACGAACTGCACGCCTCGGCCAGCAAGCTGACCGGGCTCGACGACTTCGGCGCCGACGACGACAACTACCGCGAGGCGCTGGAAGTGCTGCTGAACTCTTACCGGCGCGAAGCGGGCCTTACGGTGTTGGGCAGCAAGATGAACCGGTTCTTCCTGCGCGGCGCGCTGGTGGCCAGGCTGCTGTCCGAGTCCGCGTGGCAGCAACACCCGGAGCACGCGGACGTCACGATCGAACGGCCGATCTTCGTCACCGGTCTCGTGCGCACCGGCACTACCGCGCTGCACCGCCTACTCGGCGCCGACCCGGCGCATCAGGGTCTGCACATGTGGCTGGCCGAGTTTCCGCAACCTCGTCCACCTCGCGAAACCTGGGAATCTAACCCGCTTTATCGCCAGCTCGACGCGCAGTTCACCCAGCACCACGAGGAAAACCCCGGCTATACCGGCCTGCACTTCATGGCAGCGTACGAGTTGGAGGAGTGCTGGCAGCTGCTGCGGCAGTCGCTGCATTCGGTGTCCTACGAAACCCTGGCGCACCTGCCCGGCTACTCAAAGTGGTTGTCACAGCAGGATTGGACGCCGTCATATCAGCGGCACCGCAAGAACCTTCAGCTGATCGGACTCAACGACGCTGACAAGCGGTGGGTGCTGAAGAACCCGAGCCACCTCTTCGCGCTCGATGCCTTGATAGCGACCTATCCCGACGCGCTGGTGATCCAGACCCACCGCCCGGTCGAGACGATCATGGCCTCGATGTGCTCACTGGCCCAGCACACCGCGGAGGGGTGGTCGGAGAGCTTCGGCGGCGCCCAAATCGGTTCCGACGCAATGGAAACCTGGTCGCGCGGGCTGGAGCGGTTCAACACCGCACGAGCCAAATACAACCCGGCTCAGTTCTATGATGTCGACTATCGCGAGCTGATCGCCGACCCGCTGGGCACGGTGGCCGACATCTACCGCCACTTCGGCCTGACGCTGACCGACGAAGCGCGGGTTGCGATGGAAAAGAGCCACGCCGAAAGCCAGTCGGGCGAGCGGGCGCCCAAGCACACGTATTCGCTGGCCGACTACGGGCTCACCGTCGAAGCCGTCAAGGAGCGGTTCGCCGGGCTGTAGTCGGTGCGGGCATGACGAGGACCCCGTCCGCGCGGAGATCTATGGGGCGGATGTCACGCTGGGCTCAGCCGTCCTCCGGGTGGTCCAGATAGCCCTCGGCGGCAGCGTGCTCGATGCTGTCGCTCAGCTTCGGGCAGCCGCGCGCGCGTGCGGTATTTCCGCCGGACTCACGGATTTCGGCGAAATACGCGCAACGCTGCGTCGCCGCGGTGTTCCACTGCACCGCGGTGTGACCCGGCCCGAGCCTCCTGACGGTGACCCTGACGTGGCAGAACCGGCAATCCACCGGTAACAGCCCCGACGTCAGGTAACGCTCACGATCGGCGCGGGTGGCCTCGGCGACCGCGGCGGCGCGTTGCGGGTCGTTGGCGAAATCCCTTGATTTCGACGCTAAACGAGAATGAGTGTCACCGGTGGGGCTCGACCCTGCGGGCCGCTCGTCATGGTCGTGATGATCACCGTGCAGCAGCAACATCGACCGGATCAACCGATCGACGTCGGGAACCGCCTCATCATCGAGCGAAGCCATGTCGGTCAGTGTTGCTCTGCGGGCACGTCCTCGGAAGCGGCTTCCCTTGCCTTGAGGTTCTCCTCGACCTCGGTGTTCCAGTACTCGTTGGCGCGCGTGGTGTCCACCTCGATCTCGAAGCGCTCCACCATTTCCGGCTTGATGTCGGCGACATCGACGTAAAACTGTTCGTACCAGCGACGCAGCTGATAGACGGCGCCGTCCTCCTCGACCAGCAGCGGGTTGTCGATCCTGGTCTTGTGCTTCCAGATCTCGACGTCCTGCACGAAGCCCTTGCTGACGCCGTCGGTGAAGACGTCGGCCAGCTTGTCGGTCATCTTTTCGTCCATGCCCTTGGGCTTTTCGACGATGACGCCCCACTGCAAGACGAAGGAGTTCTGCGTCACCGGGTAGTGGCAGTTGATCAGGATCGACTCGGCCTTGTAGCCGCCGTAGCTGTTGTGCAGCCAGTTGATCATGAACGACGGACCGAAGTAGGAGGCCTCCGAATCCAGGTGCGCCTCACCGTAGGAGGTCCCCAGGTCGTCCACGTCGGGCCGGCCCACGTTGTGCAGGTATTGCGAGGCGATGTGGCCCTCGAAGACGTTCTTGAAGAACGTCGGCAATCCGAAATGGATGTAGAAGAAGTGCGCCATGTCGGTGACGTTGTCGATGATGTCGCGGCAGTTGGACCCCTCGATGAGGATGCTGTTCCACCGCCAGTCGGTCCATTCGTCGCTGGCGGCTTCGGCGAGCTCGGGGATCCTGACGGCGGGATCCGGCGGATTGCCTTCGTGGTCATGCCAGACGAACAGCAGGCCGCTGCGCACGTCGGTCGTCCACGAGCGGGTGCGCGCCGTTTTGGGCGTGCGCTTGGCATACGGCACCAGCTTGCAGCGGCCGTCGCCGCCCCAGCGCCAGTCATGGAACGGGCAGGCGACCTCGTCGCCCTTGATGGTTCCCATGGACAGGTCGCCGCCCATGTGCCGGCAGTAGCCGTCGAGCACCTTGAGGTCCCCGTGTGAGTCGGCGAAAACCACCAGCTTGGTCCCGAACGCCTCGATGGCGTGCGGCTCTCCGTCCAGGAAGTCCTTTGCGACGCCGAGGCAGTGCCAGCCGCGGGCGTACCTGGTCGGCAAGGCGCCGGAATCGATTTCCCGGATGCCGACCGCTCCGACCGCATTGGTGTCGGTACTCACCTGTCACCTCCAACTCGTCTCTAACTAGAACACGTTACAGTTTTTCGACTGGCTGGCGCAACGACGGCGGGTCTAACCACTGCATATTGACGCTGGGGTATATCTAGACGATGCCGCTGTTTGCTTTCGAAGGTCGGTCGCCGCGGATCGATCCGACCGCGTTCGTGGCCCCGACCGCGACCCTGATCGGCGACGTCACCGTCGAGGCCGGGGCGTCCGTGTGGTTCAACGCCGTGTTGCGTGGGGACTACGGGCCGATCGTGGTGCGCGAGGGCGCCAACGTCCAGGACGGATCGGTATTGCACGCGCCTCCTGGCATCCCCGTGGACATCGGTCCCGGCGCGACGGTGGCGCACCTGTGTTGCATCCACGGGGTGCACGTCGGAGCTGAGGCGCTGATCGCCAACCACGCCACGGTTCTCGACGGCGCGGTAATCGGCGCGCGCAGCTTGGTTGCCGCCGGGTCCCTGGTGCTTGCCGGCACTCAGATCCCGGCCGGGGTGCTGGCGGTCGGATCGCCGGCGCAGGTGAAGGGCCCGGTCGCCGGGACCGGAGCGGAAATGTGGATCAACCTCAACCCGCAGGCCTACCGCGACCTGGCGCAGCGGCATATCGCGGGATTAGAGCCGATTTAGACGCGCGGAGCGTGAACCCTGCGACGCTCAATCGGCGTGTCGCGTAGTGGGTTTCACGATGGGCGGGGCGGGTTAGATCTTCTTGGTGGACGCGGCCGCGCGGTCCATCTCCCAATACGCGCGCACGGCTACCAGCTTGCCCTCGTCGTTGGCCTTGTAGGTGAACACACCTTCCGCGGTGACCTGATAGTTGCCCGTCGTGATGAGGATGTGCCCGACGTTGGCTTCCTCGTTGCCGCATTGGTACGTATCGCGGAAGAAGAACTCGATCTTGGTGGTGTTGGCGATGGCCTTGTCCCAGAAGGCCGAGATCGCATCGTGCCCCCGGTGCCCTTTGCCTTCCGGGTCGAAGGCCGACGGTCCGATGGGGTCCTCGACGATGGCGTCGTCGGCGAACACCGCCAGCCACGCTCCCTTGTCCCGGGCCATAACGGCCTCGCGCGAGCGGCGGCCGGCCGCGTGGGCGGGATGCTTGGTCTTTTCCTGAACGTCGGTCATGCGCCCACCTTCTCGGGCTTGTTGGGTTTGTCGGCGCCGACCACCCACATGGAGTAGTACTGCGAGCCGCCGCCGTAGGCATGGCCCAGGGCCTTTCGCGCGCCGGGGACCTGATGATCCCCGCCCTTGCCCATCACCTGGATCGCCGCCTCGGCGAACCGGATCAGGCCCGAGGCGCCGATCGGGTTCGACGACAGCACGCCTCCCGACGGATTCACCGGAAGCCGTCCACCGATCTTCGTCTCGCCGGCTTCGGTCAGCTTCCAGCCTTCGCCCTCGGGGGCAAAGCCGAGGCTTTCCAACCACATCGGCTCGAACCACGAGAACGGCACGTAGATCTCCGCGGCGTCGATCTCGTCGATGGGACTGGTGATGCCGGCCGCCTTCCACAGCGCGGCCGCGGCGTCGCGGCTGGCCTGCGGGCTGACCTGGTCACGGCCCGAGAACTGCAGCGGCTCGGTGCGCAGCGCGGTCGCATGGATCCACGCCACCGGATGTCCTTGGGCGAGGCGGGCGTCGGCGATGCCCTCGTCGCCGATCACGACGGCGGCGGCACCGTCAGACGAGGGGCAGGTCTCGTCGTAACGGATCGGGTCCCACAGCATGGGGGACTGCATCACCTTCTCCACGGTGATGTCGGGCTGGTGCAGGTGTGCCAGCGGGTTGCGGGCTCCGTTGAGCCGGTCCTTGACCGCGACCATGGCGCCGATGTGCGTCGGTGCCCCGGATCGACGGATGTACGAGCGCACGTGCGGGGCGAAGTACCCACCCGCGCCGGCGCCGACCGGCTTGATGAACGGGATCGGAATTGACAACGCCCACATGGCATTCGACTCCGACTGCTTCTCCCATGCCATCGCCAGCACGCGGCGGTACTTGCCGGACTGCACCAGGCTGGCCGCCACCACCCCGGTGGATCCGCCCACCGAACCGGCGGTGTGCACCCGGATCAGTGGCTTGCCGGTGGCTCCCATGGCGTCCGCCATAAAGAGCTCCGGCATCATCACGCCCTCGAAGAAGTCGGGTGCCTTGCCGACCACGATCGCGTCGATGTCGTCGAAGGTCGAACCGGAGTCGGCCAGGGCCCGGTCGATGGCCTCGCGCACCAGGCCGTTCATCGAAACGTCTTTGCGCTTGGCGACGTATTTGGTCTGCCCGGTACCCAGTACCGCGGCCAGGTGTGCGCCCGCTCCGGCCATCAGTTCTTCCCTTCCATGACCGCGACCAGATTCTGTTGCAGCGCAGGCCCGCTGGTGGCGTGCGCCAGCACCCGGCCAGCCGAACCGTTCCAGATATGTTGTGCGGCAAAGCCGATGCGCTCAAGACCGGCGACGAACATGGGATGGGCCGCCAGCGCGCCACCGGACGGATTGACCTTCGTCTTCCCGGGTATCCGGATGGCCTCCATCAGGATCAGGTGCTGGTGGGTGAAGGGCGCGCAAATCTCGGCGACGTCGAGGGTGCGGTTGTTTCCGCCGGTGGCCGCCCTGGCCGCCGCTCTGGTCGACGGCGAGTCGGTGAGGTCGCGTACGCCCAGCGACGGTGATTCGATGCGGTGTTCGATTCCGCTGATCCACGCTGGGTTTTCGCGCAACTCGCGGGCCCGGTCGTCGGCCGCGAGCACGATCGCGGCGGCGCCGTCGGTGATCGGTGCGATGTCGTGGCGCCGCAATGGGTCTGCGAAGAACGGCCGTTCGATCAATTCGTCGAGGCTGATCGCCGGCTCCACGGAATCCACCCGGCGGGCGTTGGCGAAGGAATCGAACGCAACGCGCGCCATCTGCCATTCGTCCCACTTGCCGGCTTCGATCCCCATTCGGGCCTGAAGTCCCGCCATCGACACCGAATCCGGCCACAGCGGCGCCACCGTGTAGGGGTCGGTCTGTCGCGACAGCACGCGGCGCAGGATTCCGGCCGAGGACTTGCCGAAGCCGTACACCAGCGCGGTGTCGACCTCGCCGGTCAGGATTTTGATGTAGGCCTCATACAGCGCCCAGGCCGCGTCCATCTCGACGTGCGATTCGTTGATCGGCGGAACCGCCCCGATCGAGTCAATGGCCGAGATGAACGAAAACGCCCGTCCGGCAAGGTAATCGGACGACCCCGAACACCAGAAACCGATGTCGGCCTGGGTGATGCCGAGTTCCTCGTAGAGCTGGGCGAAGCACGGCATCAACATCTCGACGCCGTTGGTGGTGCCGTCGGTGCGGCGAACATGCGGGGCGTGGGCAAAGCCGACCACCGCAACATTGCGATCGCTCATTGCAGGTAAACCCTTTACAGGTGGTGCTTGTAGGTGTCGTAGTCGGCGTCGGGTTCCCCGGTAGGCCGGAAGTACTCGATGTTGTCGATGCCAAAGCCCCACTCCTCGCGGGGTTTCCACACCGCCTCGACACGCATGCCCATCCGGACCTCATGTGCGTCGATGTCCGCGACCAGGTGCAGGAACGGGATGTCGGCCCCGTCGAGCAGCACGTAGGCCGCCACGTAGGGCGGTTTGATGCGCTGGCCCTGGAACGGGATGTTGATGATCGCGAACGTCGTCACCGTGCCCTTGTCGGGGAGTTCGACGAAATCGGTGGTGGGCAGGCCCGTCGCGGGATCGGCCCCATGCGGCGGGAAGTACACCTTTCCTTCCGCGCCGTCGGCGCTCCTGGTGCGCGCCCCAAGCAGTGTGCCCTCGGCGATGGCCCGCAGGTAGGCGCTTTCCTCGTGGGACGCGGTGTGCTGAATCGTCAGCGAGATCGGGGTGACGATCATGGTGACCGGTTCCTGGTCACTTTCAGCTGGTTCGGGGACGGGCTCGGGCTCGTCGCCGAGCGCGAAGTAGGCGATGTCGGTGATGGCGCCCACCGTCTCGTCGGCCCAGTGCGCGTGCACCCGGGTGCCGGTGCGGATCGCGTCTGGGCCCGCGGCTCCAACGTCTACGGCGTGCATCAGCAGCGTGTCCGCACGGTCGAGCTTGATCAGCGCCCAGGCGAACGGCCGGTCCAGCGGCTGGCCCTCCAGCGGCTCTGGCTGCCAAGTCCATGACGCGACTGTGCCGACGCTGGACACCGGTACCATCTCGGCCAGCGGCTCGTAGGTAACCGGGTCATATTCCGCCGGCGGCACGTGCACCCGGCCGTCCGATCCGCGCACCCCGACGATGTGGCGGTCACGCAATGCGGTGAAGAACTTGCTGAGCGTGGCGCCCACCGAACGGGTGTAGTCGAAGGACAACGTCAGCGGCGCGGAAAGTGGTGGCTCAGGGTGATCGATCAGGGTCGGGCTGCTCGAGCTGGCTGTCACGCCTTCGAGTAGAACAGGTTCTAAGTTTGGTTTCAAATTTTCTTTGGGTCGGGTCGGCTGGAAGGCGGAGCGAAATGAAGCTGGGGTTGCAGCTGGGGTATTGGGGCGCTCAGCCACCGGAGAACCACGGCGAACTCGTCGCCGCGGCCGAGGCCGCCGGATTTGACACGGTGTTCACCGCCGAGGCGTGGGGATCCGACGCCTACACGCCGCTGGCCTGGTGGGGCTCGTCGACGCGGCGGCTGCGGCTGGGCACCTCGGTGGTCCAGCTGTCGGCACGCACCCCGACGGCATGCGCGATGGCCGCGCTGACGCTCGACCACCTGTCCGGGGGCCGGCATATCCTCGGGCTGGGCGTGTCCGGCCCGCAGGTGGTGGAGGGCTGGTACGGCCAGTCGTTTCCCAAGCCGCTGGCCCGCACCCGGGAATACATCGACGTGCTTCGCCAGGTGTGGGCCCGGGAGGCGCCCGTGACCAGCGACGGCCCGCACTACCCGCTGCCATTGACGGCGGGGGCCGGGCGACCGGCAACGGGCCTGGGCAAGCCGCTCAAGCCCATCACCCACCCGCTGCGCGCCGACATCCCGATCATGCTGGGCGCCGAGGGGCCGAAGAACGTCGCGCTGGCCGCCGAGATCTGCGACGGCTGGTTGCCCATCTTCTACACGCCGCGGATGGCCGACACCTACAACGAATGGCTCGACGAGGGCTTCGCCCGACCGGGGGCGCGTCGCAGCCGCGAGGACTTCGAGATCTGCGCGACGGCCAACATCGTCATCACCGACGACCGCGCCGCCGCCTTCGCGGCCATGAAGCCCTATCTGGCCCTCTACATGGGCGGCATGGGCGCCGAGGACACCAACTTCCACGCCGACGTGTACCGCCGCATGGGATACGCCGAGGTGGTCGACGACGTGACCAAGCTCTTCCGCAGCAACCAGAAGGACAAGGCGGCGACGATCATCCCGGACGAGGTCGTCGACGACGCCGCGATCGTCGGCGACCTGGACTACGTGCGTAAGCAGATCAAGGTGTGGGAGGCCGCCGGCGTCACCATGATGGTGGTCACCGGCCGCAATACCGCGCAGATCAACGAACTTGCCAGGCTGATCTAGGCCGGCCTTGCCAGGGCAGTAGAACACGTTCTAGATTGGCCCGATGACAGCCTCGCAGCACACCATCGCGGGCAGGGTTATCACCATGCCGGTCGAGATCCGCAAGGCAACCCAGCACATGGCGATGTTCTCCGTTGACGCCGACGCCGCGCAACAGATGATCGACTACAGCGGCCTGGAAGTCTGCCGTTACCTGCCCGGGCGCGCAATCGTCGTCCTGACGTTCCAGCACTACATCGAGGGCGACCTCGACCGATACTACGAATTCAACACCAGCGTGATGGTCAACCCACCCGGGTCGACGGCGAGCGGGCCCCGTGCCCTGCAGTCCGCCGGCGTCTTCACCCACCACATGCCCGTCGATCAGGAATTCACGTTGGAAGCGGGAACCAGGATTTGGGGCTACCCGAAAGTGATGGCGGACTTCACCATTCGAGAGGGCCGTCAGTTCGGTTTCGACGTCAGCGTCGACGGGCGATTGGTGGTCGGCATGGAATTCCGCCGCGGCCTGCCGTTTCGGCTCACCCCGCGCCACCAAGCGCAGCGCACCTACTCGCTACGCAACGGTGTCGCCTGCGAGACCGCCTTCGAATACACGCTGGACGGTGTGCGCACCCGCTTCGGTGGGGTGCGTGTCCGGCTGGGCGATCACCCCTACGCGAAAGAACTGGCGTCGCTGGGCCTTCCGAAGCGCGCGATGCTGTCCAGCTCTGCTGAGAACGTCCAAATGACATTCGGCGACGCCCAGGAGATTTCATGACTATGACTCGACCCGACGTCGACTTGACCGACGGCGCTTTTTACGCGGGCGACTCCCGCGCCGTCTACCGGTGGATGCGGGAGAACGAGCCGGTCTTCCGGGACCGCAACGGGCTGGCCGCCGCGTCGACGTATCAGGCCGTCATCGAGGCCGAGCGCAATCCCGAGCTGTTCTCGAATGCCGGCGGCATCCGACCGGACCAAGAGGCGGTCGAGATGATGATCGAGATGGACGATCCGCAACATCTGTTGCGCCGCAAGCTCGTCAACTCCGGTTTCACCCGCAAGCGCGTGAAAGACCTGGAAACCAAGATCGAAGCGCTATGCGACACGCTCATCGACGCGGTGTGCGAACGCGGCGAGTGCGACTTCGTCTGGGATATCGCCGCACCGCTGCCGATGGCGGTCATCGGTGACATGCTCGGCGTCCGTCCAGAGGAACGCAAGATGTTCCTCAGGTGGTCCGACGATCTGGTCAGTTTCTTGAGCAGCACTGCGGCGCAAGAGGATTTCCAGGTCTCAATGGATGCCTTCGCCGCCTACACCGAATACATGATGGGGATGATCACGGCCCGCAAGGAGCGGCCGACCGACGATCTGGTCAGCGTCCTCGTGCACGCGGAGGTCGAGGGATCACGGCTGGAGGACCACCAGATCGTCACCGAGGTTCTCCTGCTGCTGATCGGCGGCGACGAGACCACGCGTCACACCTTGTCCGGCGGAACGAGGCAGCTGCTACTGCACCCTGATCAACATCGTCGTCTGGCGGGCGATTTGAGCTTGCTGCCCAACGCGATCGAAGAGATGCTGCGCTGGACCGCGCCGGTGAAGAACATGGCGCGCACGATCACCGCCGACACCGAG